>Ga0181534_10001836_pt1 | contig 13609 bp, 13 predicted proteins | sample PEATcosm2014_Bin_37_FD_119758 | JGI IMG/M metagenome (GOLD analysis project Ga0181534, IMG submission 119758) | Peatland microbial communities from MTU Mesocosm Facility, Houghton, MI, USA - PEATcosm2014_Bin17_10_metaG | ecosystem: Environmental > Terrestrial > Soil > Wetlands > Peat | place...
AGAGGAGAATGTATGGCAAAGCAAAATAACGAACCCGAAAACACCGATAGCAGCGCATCACCTATCAGTACGGATGGCCTGCTTACCCTGATCGCCACGATGCAGCAGCAGCTTCTTGAGTCACAGAACGCCGCGCGCATCGCCAACGAAACACTCGCAAACGCGATTCTGAAGACCACCGAACCGCGTGAAGTCGTCAAGACCCGGGAACAGTTGGCCCAAGAAGCCAACCAAAAGATGTTCGAGGACCAGTCCCGAGAACAGCGCCGCCGTCAGGTTGCAACCAAGAAATATGAGCAGGAAACCTGCGATCACATCGCGGGCGGCTTGGGTGAAGTCAAGGATGTCCACCAGCGTACCTCGATCATCTGGCACCGCACGGACGCTCAGGTAGACATTGGCATCTGCACGACCTGCGGACGTATCTTCCACCCTGAAGACCCCTTGGATGCCCAAAATAGAGACTACTCCTTCTGGCGTCGAAAGGGCTCGTTCAACAAGATTTCTGCTGCTGGCGTTCGCCAGTTCATGGACCCGAAGAAAGCCCAGCACGATTCGTTTTTGCGCGATAGTTAACTAGGAGGGTTCGTGGTCAAGGCCAAGATGAGTTTTGAAGAATGGGTTGAGAAGTCCGTCAAAGGGTTGGCGGTATATTTCAACTTCGGCGGTTGGAGAATTAATGTAGAGTACAAGGAAGACAACCCAAACACCGACGGATATCACGGAACCTCGGAAGGGTACGTGTACGCGGAAACTCACGTAGACTCTGCCTACCTGTCGATTCATATCACTTTGTACAAACAGGCCAAAGATGATTTTGAATCTGGAAATCTTGATCAACTCTCGATGGCTTTGACGCATGAACTTGTTCACGTTTTCCTCGACCCTTTCCACACGTTTGTTCTCCCCCATCTGTCTGAAACTACGACCCCCTTCTTCATAGATATGGTGGAGAACCAGACACAAAAATTGACGATGGTCCTTCTAAAGACCATGCCGAAAGAGATATTCCCTCCAAGGACAAAGCATGGCAAGCACGATTAGTTTGCAGCGGACAATAAGTCTCGCGCAGCAGTTCTTACGATTGGCCCCCCTGACCTTCTCGTCCATAGGGGGAATTTCTATTGGCAGTTCAGCGGGTACCGGATATGCGGTCAACGACACTATTTTTGTTCCGTCTGGACTTGGAGGAACTGCCTCCGTATCCTCGATTGGCGGCGGAGGTACGACAGGTCCAGTAACTGGACTCCTCTTGAAAAGTGGCGGTCAGGGGTACTTCTCGGCCTTGTCCAACTCCCCGACCACTTCGAGCGGGGGCGGAACAGGTCTTACCGTAAATACTGTTACTCCAAATAATGACCCCGCCTTCTCCAACGCCGATTGGGTGATGCAGACCATCCTCGCTCCTCCGTTCGCGTGGCGATGGAACCGTACAACGGCGTCCCCTCAAGTGCCCACGTTCTCAACTCAAATCGGAGTTACGGACTACCAAGTTTCCCTGCCGAATTTTGGGTGGATCGAAAAAGCAACCTGCTACGACCCGAAAAACGGATACTCAGCTCAAGAACTTCAGGTAGGTTTGGTGATCGCAGGAGAAACTCTCCCTAACCAGCCGACCCGTATCGCAGCGGTGGCCGACGACGGAGCGGGGAATATTACCTTCCGTATCTTCCCAGCCGCCGACAAAATCTATGCCATAGTCGTCGAATCACAGAACGCCGCGCAGTTGTTCACCTCCACCACTCAAACTTGGAGCCCCCTGCCCGACTACTTCAGCTTTCTTTACAACCAAGGTTTCTTGTCTAAGGGGTATGAGTATACAGGAGACCCTCGCTTTGGACCCGCCTTACAGTTGTTCTATACCCAACTCGCGGATGTTGCCGAAGGACTTTCCGAGTCCCAGAAAAATATTTGGTTAACTGATAAATTGAACTCCATGCGCCAGACAATGGCAACTCAACAAGGGAAAGGTCGCTAATGTTCGCAACCACCGGATTCTATCGAAATTCCAGTGTGACCACCCGAGGGGAAACCACTTCCTTACATTGTGTCCCCGGAGCCCACATCCGTGTCACGGAAACTGCTACGGGTGCCCCGGCCAACATCTACTCAGACCCACAGATGACCAAGTTGATTTCTAACTCGACCGTTGTCTCCGACCTATCCGGAAATTATGATTACTATATTCCCTTGAACTATATGGTCACCGAGAATATTTCCTCCCCCGGAGGTCGGATAACCATTCCAAACATCGGCGTCAACACGAGGTAACATGAAGAAATTACTTGTTCTGCTGCTTTGTCCATTAATTGGATTTTGTCAAATCCCCACTACTTCGGGGTACCATCGCGTTGCCCAGGTGTTCGCGCGAGCTCCGCAAAGTGTAACCTCGCAGGTTGTTCCCTACGCCTCGGTGACGGTTACGGTTAACTCGACCGGAGCACCGGCCACCATCTATTCCGATCCCCAACTTAGCTCCTTGATTTCCCCGCCAACGATAACTGCTGACGATTCTGGAAACTACGACTACTACGTCCCGCTGAGCTATCTAGTGGCCGAGACCATTTCTTCTCCCGGACAGGGTGTCCAAACTATCTACAACATTGGGCAGTACGCAGGAACCGGGGGTGGGGTCTCCCAGATAGTAGCGGGAGCAAACGTAACCCTTTCCCCCTCGGGCGGAACGGGTGTGGTCACGATCAACGCGGCCAACAGCACTTTCAACCCCGCTGTTCCCGGTAATATAGGTTTTGGAACTCCCGCCGCTCTGAATGCAACAGCGGTGACGGCTCAGACGTATGGTTATGGATCAAAACCTACAACTGCCTTGGTCGCCGAAGGCGATTCGCTGACGGCGGGGTATCTTCTCAGTTCCCCATCAACTCAATCATGGCCCGCAAAACTCGCAACACAGCCGTTCTTCAATGGAGCGGTCTTGCACAATGCAGCCGTGACTGGGTCAACCTGCGCGTCGATGACCTCGCGCTATGCTACGGCAGTGCAGCCCTACAAGCCGAACGGCACGACGATCACGAAGGCATACCTGATCTTCATGATTGGGAGAAATGACGAGGGGAATCCGCTCTCGTCCACCCAGACGTGCATCGCCTCCTATATTGCACAGGCTGTAACGGATGGATTCACCGTGATTCCCATGACGGTGATGCCCTCGTCGCTCCTATCAATTGGACCGGTTGGCACGCAGACGGCTACGATCACATCGTTTTCTGCGACCACAACCTCAGCAACATTCATCGCAGCTAACACGTTCACTGTCGGCCAATACGTGTATCTCTATCCATTCAGCTACGGCGTCCCTTACACCGGATACATTGGACAAGTGACGGCGGCGAGTTCAACGCAGTTCACGCTTGCTACCTCGGGTTCGGCAATCTCAAGTACATCGGTTACGGGAGTGGGAACGAATGTAGCCTACGCGTCGTGGGACAGTATTCAACCATCATGGGATACGACGCGGGAGCAGATAAACGCTTGGATTCTCCAAAACTATCCCCAAGCGATTGATACGTCTCAGTGGATTAATAACCCTAACGACCCCACTACCACCTTCGACGGGACTCACTTCCAGCCCTACGTTTACGCTCGGATGGCAGAAAATATTGCAGCCAAGCTCAATCCATCGGGAGGAATAGACTCGATTCAGCCTATTGGAAGTCAGTACAATCCAGTCGTGCAGGGCGAGTTGGATGCGGGTTCTATCGGTGTCACCGCACCAGTAAACGGACTGGTAGGGAGCTACAACTCGAACACCTATCTGCGAAGCTACTGGAATAACGGGAATTCGTCGTTTTTTACTGACGCCTACAATCCTAATTCTTCCACCTATCAACCCTTGATATATCACGTTTCTGCGGCCACTTTCGCACTGAATGGGGGGGCACAGGTTGGGTGGAATGGAACAACCTTTCAGTCCGCAAGTAACGTAGTCAGTTTTGAAGACGGGTCCGGACCCTTCGTTCAATGCACAGCCGCTGGCTACGGAGGTACGACCTACGCATCCGGAGTCGTCACATTCCAACCGTTCGCGGGGTATAGTGGTGGGTCGATATCGTGTACTGACCTAAATGGAAACGTTATTGTGCAAACCTACCCGAGCACCTCCGGAACCTTCTCGGTTACGATGGCAACGCAGTTTCAAAACACAGGAGGAAGTTGGAAATCTTTCGGCGCGGGAAACTTCAATATCCAGAATAGCGCATTCCAACTCAACGGGAACACCATCTTACCTTCTGCCCTCGTTGGCTATACAGGAACCGGAACTAAGATTCCCACGGCTTCTACTATGACGGCCTCCCTCCCGGTCTGCACAGATGCAAATAGCACCGAGACGACAAGCGGGTGTACTGCTCTTCCGAATGGGACGACAGCGACAACTCAAACTGAAGGAGATAACTCCACTAAACTGGGAACTACCGCCTACACCGACGGGCACGACATCTCCAAGAACTGCGGAACTACCACCGCCTGTGCTAACACCCTTTCTACCGTAATTAAATCGTTCTACGGTACGGTGGCTCTTTTGGGCGGAACCGCGACAGTAACCGGATTCTCTCCGGCCTTTACCTCGACCTCGACCTATGTTTGTACGGTGAGTGACACAGCTACGACGCCCGCAGCGGCAACATGGCAGGCTACAAGCTCCAGCAGCATCACGATCAAAGGTACGGGCACTGACACCATTAGCTACATCTGCCTCGGAACATAATTCGTCCAGTTAATGGACAGGAGATAAGCCTTGCCGACACTGAGCGGAAATCAAAGTAATACCATAACGGGCCAACAACTCCTAAACCAACTCAAGAGCAATCCGGAATTTTACAATCTCTTGGGTGGGGCGGCGGGATACTCGACGGAGCCCGGGCTCACTTGTATCAACGAGGTGATCTCTCGCATCCTCGACGAGTCAATGCCGTGGAAGTGGAACCGAGAGCTAATTCCCCCCTTCCTGACCGTATCGCTACAACAAGATTACTGCACGCAAATCTCGGATATCGGGTGGCTGGAGAACGCTTGGGAAGTGGATATCAACAACTCCACGTCCAATGCTAACGGAGCCCCGAAGCCCATTCGACCAATGGAGACTGTCCGCGACATGCCGCAGACCTCCATCCAGAACGTTCCGTTTCAAATCTGCTACATCCCCAATACCCAAGCCTTCATGGGAATCTGGCAGCCGCTTACCGCGTATGGGTGCGGGTACGGCGTGTCTACCCTTCCGAAATCCCCCATCCAGCAGTTTATAGACGTGAACGGAAACATCCTGTATATCGACTCGACTAACCTCGGGCTGAATATTGAATCTCCAGGGTATACCGGAAACACGATTCTCCCGCCCGGATTCTTCCCCTACGGCGTCTCGGGAGCTACTCCCCCCGCAGCACCCCCCAACGCGACACCCGGGACCTTGGTGCAAGACGGAACGGTTGTGTGGACTGTTGCGTCTCCCGATGGATACGCGATGAGGCTGAACCCTCTCCCAGCTCTAAACGGTCTCTGCTGGCTCGTCGCAGTACAGTACCAGAAGATGCCCGATCTGCTGACCTCGCTCAGCGCCCCGATCAGTCAGATTCCGGATTTCATGCACTTCTTGTTAAGGTCTGGCGTACGGGCGGCACTTACCCGGGAGAATAACCTAGCCAAGGGCCAACTGATGTACGCGGACTGGGAGCAGCAACTTATGGCCTCCCTACGCGGCGCGGACAGGCAAACCGAGGAGTTCGTTCTTTACCCGAACCAGTCTATTCTGGGGGGTAACATATACGCCGGGCAGTCCCTCGGAAACGCGAGTCAGCCCTTTGGGCCAGCATTCTTTGGCCCCGGCGGAGGTTACTAGTTTGTCCAGTTAATGGACTTCAAAAGGATATCTAATTGCCTAACAAAATGCAGCAACACGGGGCTACCCCGTCCAAGCAGACCCATTTCTCTCCGATTTGGCAGAATAGATTTTATGACGGAATCGTAACCAATCGAAATCCGCTTTCTGAAAATGCCAGCCACGTCGAAGAATATTACGGCGGGCACGGGACTGCTCTTATCGACGGACTAAATACCGAAATCTCCCCCCGTCTGTCCGTCATCCGGCGTCCGGGTTCGCTGGTGTATAATTCCAAGACATTCCCCGCCATAGATAGATTCTACGAAAATAGAACGACCCAGTTCAACTCCACCCAAACCTCCGCAAAGGAGAACATTCAAGTAATCGCCGATACCGCTTCCGTGATTTACGACGCTACGGGACCCTCTACAAAAACCTCTCTGTTTACCAAGACCGCAAACGAGCCCACGTATTTTCAGTCGGTTGGTAATGCTATGTACTTTACCACCGGAACAGACCTCGAAAAATACATCACCCCCAACCAACCTTGGTTTGCAAATACGACCTATACGGTGGGGGATTTTATCGAGGACTCGAACGGGAACTTTCAACTGTTCCAATCGGTAGCGACCTCTTTAGCGATCACAGGAGTCGCTATTGTCGCTGTAACTCCGGGAAACATATCTTCGGAAACCTTCTTGGTTCTCACGTTAGCAGTAACTCCGCCGGTTATCCCCGTCGGCCAGCCTGTAACCTTCTCGGGAATGACTACCCTGCCCGCGTTAAACGGAACTACGATAACCTATCAAAATATTTCCACGGGATGGGGCCTATCCCTGACCTCTCAGCAGATCGCATTCCGGTACACGGTTCCTCCCCCCGTTGTTCTTGCTATCTCCAGTTTTTCGGGTACAAGTGGTACGTTGACATTTTCGGTTCCTAATACCCTGAGTGCCGGAAACTCCGTGTATTTGAGTGGCTTCTCGGGAGCAAACGCAGGACTTAATGGGCAGCAGGTTACCGTACTTCCGACCGGCCTAAGTACGTCACAATTTGAGGCAGTTGTGACCGGCTCTGGGTATGCCAGCGGCGCGGGAAGCGGAATAGCCTACGCGACTTTAGCGCCAGTACCCGAGACCGGTGCCGCGAGCACTTTTATACAGAACGACCAATACGGAAATCCATTAACTGGAATTTCGGGGGTCACCCAACCTACGTGGGCAACAGGTCAGTACGGGACTACCGCAGACGGTACTATAAATTGGACTGTGTACGGAACCCCTGTCGAACCATGGCAAGTTGCTGCCCCGTCCACTGCGCCTAGTGTATCACAGACTGGGTACAATTCGATTACAGGTATCGTACCCGTAGTTTCCTACTGGTCCGCAGATAAAACCCTTCAGGTAGGATTAACCGAAGGTCTGGTAATCATGGACTCCAACAACAACTTGGAGGTTCCGTCAAGTGTGCTTTCGGGTGGGAGCGGAAATCTCGTGGCGACTTACAGACCGACCACGAACGTGAGTTCCGGACACACTCTAAATCCGGCTTATGCGTATGATACTGACCTGACTTCTTACGCCAGTCTTACGGCGAGCGACCAAGATGGTTATAGCTTTGATTCTACTGCTTCTTTTGGCGGATTTCCGTCAGTTACCTCCGGAACCCCCTCAACGCTTAGTGTAGTCGTTTCTACTAATTCCCAAGCGTTAGAAGATACTTATTGTTCTATAACAATAACTGTTACCATGCCCTCGGGCACACAAACTCTTTTAGTTACCTCCGACAGCCTTGCACAGCAGGCTCTTACTGTTACCGTCCCCGCCGGAACGAACTTTTCCAATGTATCTGTATCGGCATCTTGTCTTGCGCCCTCAAGCACTCACACCCTCGCGCAGGCCTCCCTCAATATCTATGACATAAGCCTGGCGGAGTACACCACGGCTATTGTACCTGCCGTTACGGGAAACAATCAGCCGGTTTGGAATACCAGTCTAGGCGGGTTAACCAAAGATGGAACCGTAGTCTGGGAAAATCTTGGCCGATCCACTTCTTGGTATCCTTCGTACCAATATCCAACGCAGATCACTGTGATCCTCGATTCAAACGGAAATTTGCAGTACACCGCACAATATTTTACCACGCAAACCGTGTGGACCTCCGGCGTAGCCAATACCACGGGAGCTTCAAACATAACCGGGGCTACCGAACCTACTGCGTGGTCTACAACTATCGGGGGACACACTACCGACGGTGCCTATACGTGGACGTGTCTCGGACCTGCGAGTCAGCTAACTGCTGGAACTTTGCAATATGCTTACAGTTACCACTGCCTAGACGGGAGTGTTACTACAGCTTCTCCGGTGAGCTACGTTCTAAACCCCGTTTTGGGGTACCTTGGGTTATTTGAAATTTTGGTTGTTGTCCCCTACAGCTCCAGTACACAGGTTGACCAGATATGGCTATGGAGAACCACCGGCGGAGGGTCAACGTTGTTCTATCTCGATTCTCTTCCAAACACGAGTGCGTCAGGAACTGTAAGCTATATAGACATACTTCCCGATGCTTCTACTTCGGGTGGGCAGGCTCTTGATCAATTTATCTCGGCCCCCATAGACAAGTCCTCCGATCCTCCGCCTTCCGGATTGAAGTATCTGACTTATCACTTGGGACGCATCTTCGGCGCGGTAGGGAATACCGTGGTATGGTCTCAGGGACCAGACGTAACTTCCGGAAATGGTAATACAGCTTGGTCCCCATCTAACACATTTTCGTACCCGAGCACGGTCATCCGACTATTTCCGACCTCCTCTGGGTTGGTAGTATTCACTACGTCTGATATATATTTGATCGCGGGTCTGGGAACGGCGGGTAGCCCCCTGTATTCCACGGCTTACCTCCAATACATCGGCATATCTTCCTACGATGCGTTTTCGGTGAACGGGAGCGTCGTATACATATACACAACCGATAACCATGTTCTATGCCTAGACCCGAATTCAGGGGTATCGGAAGTAGGTTTTCCAATCGGGGATCAATTCGGACCCGAGCAGGGAACCGGAACTTTTAGGCCCCTTTCCTCTCGGGTAACGTGGCATGTAGCAGGGTCGCAAGACAAAGGGTTGTACGTATCAGACAACCAGGGGTCTTGGTGGAGGCTCAGCCCCACCGCTTCCCCGGAAACTGGACTGACGTGGAGTCCGAGGGCGGCTATCGCAGTTGGTTTCTCTGCGGTACAATCCGTGGAAACTTCCCCCGGAATCCATCAGCTACTTATCGGCCCGCAAACCAGCGGACCAATCTTAGTGAGAAGCTACGACACTTTCGAGGATAATGGAGTTTCCTATAATGCCTTCTCCTCGGCAGGAAGTTTGGTCTTAGCTCAGCCGGGACAACTCGCGTTGGTTCAGTCAATAACCACAGACTGCTTCGCGCGCGGGACACCCATCTCCCTTGCCGTCCAATTAGACGAGGTGTCCGGGGACTACTTTGAGCCAATTGCCAGTTCCGTTCCCGATCCAACTCAACTTACCCCCAGCAACTCGCTGTACGCACAGCGGTTCTACCTATCCGAAACACAGAAACCCGCGTGTTGCCGACACATGCAGATCAAGATAAATTTTGGTACCGATTCTGTCCAAAATGAACTATTGTCTCTCACTGTAGTTGGCGGGTACGAAGGTGAAATGTAATGCCAAGCATAGAATCAAGACTTGTCAGTAGACCCGTCCAGTTAATGGAGAACCGTGGGGGAGGGTGGAGAATTTTTGACCCGCCCCGCCCTCTCGTCCCCCCTCCTGTTCCTTCTGCTTCCAGTCCTATTCTACGGTGCCCGCTGCCTAGCATAGTCTCTCCTTCCCCCGACAATCTGCGCCAGTATTATTCGGGGGGGAGCATTCCGCAAACCCGCACGACACCGCTAAAAACACTTTCGTAGTAATAGGTAAATTGTTGTACTATCCGTCCTCCGCAGGCGGAACTCTCGATCTCGGTTACAGTGTAAGGAGCAGGATGCAAACTCAATCCCCTAACAACCCTTTTGATTATCTCTCTGCCCACTGGGCTCACATGCTCGGATGGTCAGCGTTGATAACGTTCCTCTATCGGATGTATCTAGGCTTCAAAAAATTCTGGGGGTTCGGGGAAGGGATTGCCGCTGCCAAATCTGATCTTGAACTCATCAAGACCAATCATCTTCCCCATCTCCAAGCGGAGGTCGAGAAGGTGAATGATAACTTGCTTGGCCTGCGGGAAGATTTGAAAGAGAACTTTAGCCGATTGAGCGACGACATTCGCATCGTCCTGACCAGGATGCAGTGATGGATCATCGACATATTTTTGTACGCCCCGCCCGCCCCGAGGACACTAAGAAATTCATCGACTGGAGTTTGGAAACCCCAAACAACGGTTTTGACCCCGAGGTCGCCAAGTACCCGTCCACGTTTGTCCTGTGTGCGTATGACAAAGATGGTCCTCTAGCTTATATGCCCGTGCAGCAGGTATTTATGATGGACTCTGTGGCAGGCAAACCGGGTGCGTCAAGGATGCAAATAGCTTCGGCTTTGAAGGAATTTACACAGGCATTGGTAACCCAGGCTCACGTCAAGGGAGTCGGAGAAATATATTTTCTCGCTACAGAGGATGGTACTAACAAGATGGCCGAGAATCAACTTTTTGAAGAGCTTCCTTATCGCGCGTACCGGGTCAAGGTTGCAGAGCTGGAGGGATAGTGAAAATCATCGAATTTGCTGAATATATTTGGAGCGACAAACAATCGCGATATATCCTGTTGAAGGAAAAATCCATTAACTGGACGGGCAGAGTCGCGCTTGCTAAGGGGGCTAGTTCTACTCAAGAACAGTTACAAGCCTCACAGGCGGCCTTCTACAACACCATAACCCAAGACTACAATACCCAGTTTGGAAAGCAAAGTGCTATTCTCGGCACGCTTACTTCAGCCCTTGCTCCGGCTCTTGCGGCGGGACCAAATCAGATGGGATATTCTTCCGCCCAGCTACAGAATCTTAACTCCCAAGCTGTTCAAGGGACTGGACAGAACTATGCCGCAGCCTCCAAAGCTCTCAGGGAACAGCAAGCGTCCACCGGCGGGGGTAACGTTGCCATTGGCTCTGGTGTACAGTCCCAGCAGCAAGCACAGCTCGCGTCTTCGGCGGCCAACATGGCTTCTGGTGAAGAAATGGGAATCCAAAGCGCAGGGTATGCCCAAGGTCAATCTAACTACAACAACGCTCTGTCGGGGATGGCGGGGGTGGCTGGTATGTATAACCCAACTGGATACTCAAACTCAGCCAATAGCGCAGGTCAGGGTGCAGATACAGAGGCCAACGCAGTGCAGCAAGCTAACCAGGAAGGTATGAATGACCTCATGGGACTCGCCACCGGAGCGATGGGTGGGTTGGGGTCGGTCTTCGAAGGTAAATGTTGGATTGCCGCCGAGATATTTGGGGGATGGAAAGACCCTCGGACGATTTTGGTACGGAAGTGGCTGGACAAGGAATTTAGCAAACATTGGTATGGTCGTCAGTTTAATCGTTGGTACTCTCGTCACGGACGAAAAGTGGCTAAACAAATCAAGACTAACCGATTGGAACGGTGGGCCTTTCAAAAGTTGTTTGAGTGGTTTCTATCCCAGGCCTCCGGAGAGAAGGAGGGTGTGTGCCCGTAGACAAGGTAGAGGCACTGGTGGACGCACTCGCAAATCTGTTGGGCTCCTCGACGAATCCGGATGGCGAACTTTATGCCATCCGAAATCCAACGGGGCTGATCAGCTTTTCGTTGCCCGGGAAGGGCGAGATTGACCCTCAAGGACGCCGCGTGTTCAAGAGCTGGTCGGCTGGGTATCACGCTGCCTGCTACGACGCCAGGATCAAACTTTCGGGAGAATCGCGCGCGGGAATCAAGAAGGACGACAAACTTGAGAACTTCCTCGGGTCAATGAAGGTCGATCAGGAATTTGGACAGCACCAAGTCGTGAAGTTCCTTCGCCGCGCCCTCAAGGACCAGAGCATTACAATTAAAACACCCCTATCGTATTTTCGGGACGAGAAATAGCTTGACAAAGTGTCAAGAGATGTGGTAGTCCACAGAGAGTACCCAATCGAACTACGTCTTGAAGTTCCCCACGACACCCTCCGGATTATATTCGACAGTGATATTTATTGGGGACCCGAGATGGACTTCCGAAGACAGGGCATCGCATAGTCTCATTGTAGCAAGCTGAACGAGTAGAACTGTCTCCGGCTTCATTTCGGACTTAGGCTTGAGGGGATTCAGAATCAACACTATCTTGGGCATCTTCTTCCTCTGTCCAATTAATGGACTAAAAACAGTATATCATAGCTCTTCGATTTGTCAACATCTAAGGAAAAATAATGGCCGACCCAATCGCTCCACCTTTAGACTCCAGTGCGGTTAATAATATCGTAGCAACGAATCCGGTTCCGCCTCCGGCGAATGGAATGGGAGGGGGAACTCCGCCTCCTCCTTCCCCCGATCAGGCGACCCCCACTGCGCCGTCGGCGGCGACCAGCGGAATGGGCGGTTCGGCGGCTCTTCCTCCTCGGAATTTTAATTCTCCTCAAACAACCGTTTCCCAACCGTCTACTTTGTCTCCTGAACATCAGCGATTGTTTGCTATGGGGGCTGGCTTTGACGCCATGAACCAAGCAACAGACCCCGCTAAGTCAAAACCCGGGAGCATCTGGCGCACCATCCTGTCTGCGGCCCTAGTAGGGGCTGCTGCCGGAGCCGGACACGGTTGGAAAGGTGCCGGTCTGGGTGCCGAAGCCGAAAATAAAGTAATGGAACGGCAGAAGCAGCAGAAGCAGCAGCAGTTCGAAAACGATAGGCAGAAGCAGAAGGATGCGCTGGAGCAGACGAAGGAGGCTCGCGAAAAAACGTTAGCCGAAGCCACCATTGCCAATTTTCATAACGAGGCGATTAATCGAACCAAAGAGTCCGATTTACGAGACGCTGAGTATCACGCGAAGATGAATGCACTGAATAACTCACTTATCGACGGGCTGCGTCAAAAAGGCGGCATAGACCCAACAGACCCAAACGTTCCTTCCGAAATCGGTGCTTACCAATTACGAGACTTAGTTACCAGACATCCCGAAGTTCTGCATCCTTCCGATAAAGAAAATTATACCAGGATATATGTTGACACAACGGACGGTTCCCAACATACCTTCGGCGATACTAATTGGAAGGATAAAGACGGGAAAGACGTGGACATGACTAACCACACTAAGTTTCGGGTCATGGATATTCCCCTCAAAGATATAAACACCAAAATTATGACCCCCAACGAAGCTATTAATTCGGTCCGAGGACTTAAAGAGGGGGATATCGGAGCCCTTCCCACCGGAGGAAAAACTGCGTGGTCTATGACTGACGACATGCACGCTCGCACCCAAGCAGCCGAGATACTGAATAAGAAGAGCGAATCCGACTTTCGAATCGCACAGGCTAACTTTGAGATGAAAAAATTGGATGTGGAATCTCAAAAACTGTCCCAGATGGCGAACGCCGAGAACGAAAAAGCCTTTACGGATCCGATGGCTATGTCAACGCGAGTTCGAGATAATCTAAAGGACCGTCTAAACGATCCGCTTACTCCCGCTGCGGACAAGGATAAGTTGCGCGCCCAAATTGACAGCATGGATGACATGATGATGAAGGCGTATAAAAACGCGCACAAGGGGATGAACCTACCCGCCTCCGCCCCGCCTCCTCCCTCGCAAGTGGACA
>Ga0181534_10001839_pt1 | contig 13605 bp, 16 predicted proteins | sample PEATcosm2014_Bin_37_FD_119758 | JGI IMG/M metagenome (GOLD analysis project Ga0181534, IMG submission 119758) | Peatland microbial communities from MTU Mesocosm Facility, Houghton, MI, USA - PEATcosm2014_Bin17_10_metaG | ecosystem: Environmental > Terrestrial > Soil > Wetlands > Peat | place...
CCTCAGCAAGTTTGTCGAGCGCCAGCGGAGCATCGTCGGCGGTTTGCTGGCTCAGCTCGGGCTCGTAGCTGAGAGCGCCCATGCCGTGCCGTCCCACATAGGCCAACCGGTCAAGCGGATTCAGCTGGCGGCGATGGATGCCATGTTTCTCTACCGTGCGGTCGAGCAGAAGCCGGCCCCATCCGTCCGGCAGACTGTCATTGAATACGCCGAACAAACCATCGAAGATCGCGGTGTCGGCAATGGATACGCCCGGCTTGAGTGGAAGTTTGATCGGCGAAATCTCGATGCCCGATGCGAGGAATGCCGCGTCGTACTCGAAAAGGATCTGTCTGTCCTTGAACGCGAGGCGGCCAACCTTGCGGCGTTCTGCTTTGCTGCTTGAGCCGCGTGCGTCCAGATAAACCGTCAGCAACTCTGTCGGACTATAGGCCATGGCTGCCTCCTTTTATGCCCGTCGCTCTCTTCCGCCGCGCCGGCGTGGCCAGCAGGGCGTCGAGCGATTGAGTGACTGAACTGGCCGGGCTTTCAGCGGCCAGCTTGTCGAAATCGTCGAGGCAATTGAGCACCAAGGCCAGATTCAGAAGCGAGTCCAGCGCGATCAATCCTTCGCGCTCAAATCGCTTCAGCGAACTGAAGGTCACACCCGAGCGCGCCGCCAGTTCGCTTTGTGTCAGGTTCATGGCCAGACGCCGGGCCTTGAACCGCCCGGCAATTCCGGCCTGAACCTCTTGCACCGTCTTTAGGTATACAGCCAAATTGTTGCCTCTTTGTCTCTATTATACCGAATAATAGACAATATATTAACCATATAATTCAAGAAGAAAATACCCGTCACTTGTCGTTGAGGTAGGCTCTGGCGGCACTCAGGATGGCTGGCGCCACCGCATCTATCTCATTTTCGCGCATCAGGCGCAGCGGTACTCTATCTCCCAGTTCCGGGTTCACGCCCGTCAGCCAGGCCTGCACGACGGCAGGCGAATCGTGCTCGCTCAAGGCGCGCGCCACTTGGAATGCAAACCGCAGTCGCGTCTCCGCATCGCCATAAATCTCGCCGCCAGCGATCGACGGCGCGCGCGTCCTTGACGCCGCCGATGTACGAGGTCAGTTTCCGCTCGACAATCTCAACCAGTTTCTCGACGATCTTTGATGCGGGAAGATGAAGCGCCTCCCGGTGGGCGAAGAGGTCGGGCCTGGAAAGTTCTGGTGCGTCCATTGCGGACCTCCTGATTGAGCTTTCTCAGAATGACGATGGGCTGCGTATCCTGTCGGGTCGACTACGCCGCTCTGGCCAATTCGATTTGCAGAATGGGTGCGAAGTGCCGAGCCGATACCGAGCCGGAGTGTGGCCCCATCGGCGGCTGCGGCACTAGTTCGGCCAGCGGCCAAACAGAGATGTTGCCACACACGCCGCAACACCCTCCACTGGAGTTCGAGACCGAGGCGCAACTCTCGCAGTAGACGGCTTCTGTGACCGGGATACTGACGAGGTTGCGCCGCGGACGCAAAATGCTGATCTCTCCCATGATTTCCTCCAAGCGCGAAACCGCCTGTTAGGCGACCTGCTGGCTGGCCACGGATTCGAGTTCGTCGACCAGTTGCTTCAGCGCCGCCAAGCTCGGCAATTCAGTGACCGCCGCGATCTTGAATCGCTCCGCCACGGCGAAGAACCGTGCCTCGCCGGCCATCTCGGCCAGTTGGCGCAGCCGCTCGAAGCCGCGCGCAGCGGCCTGCATCTTCTCCATGGTCTGTTTCTGTCTCTCCGCGTTGGGGATGGTCCTCGCGTCGGCGCTGTGCCCGGTTCGACGCAGAATCTCCGCGTAGATCGGCTCACCCAGCGTCCCGCGAAATCCCTCGATTTCGGCAGTCAGCCGCTGATCGACCGGGCCGCGCGTGTCGCCGGCCAGGCCGTTCGCCTGAGCCAGGGTCATGCCCGGTGGCAGCGCCCACTCGGGCAGAATTGGAATCGCCCTCGGCTCTCCACGCCCATTTAGCCGTACGCGGGTCTCCCCGAAGCGGTAGAGGTAGCGGCCCAGCCCAAAACAGCTACAGGCTCGCTTGAATGCCTGGGCGTCCGCCGCCGTGACAGCGTTCTCCCGGTCCGCCCACTCCTCGCCAGTGCCAGTGTGGCAGCCCAGCCGCGTGATCGTTACGGCCGTCGCCACCAGCACCTTGCTGGTCACGATCGCGTTGCCCCGCTCCATGCGGCAGAGCGACGGCACAGTTGTGATCGTGTACTCGCGCGTCCAGCCCGACGGCGTGAAGAACTCGTTGAGCCGGTCCGTGTAAGCACGCGGATCGGCAAAGGGCAGGATACGCCGCTCCGGCCATAGTCGAAGGTGCGCATCACGCGCCACTTGATCAGCGCCGGATCGAACGGCGCTTCGAGCTGCGCGAAGAGCTTCTCGCGCTCGGCTTCCGTAAACTTCGTTGTGGCCATACAACACCTCCTTGATTGGTGCCGTGAAAAACATTTGCTTGTCTTGCCCCGGCCAAGTATCATTTCGAACCGAGAAACAATCCTCAATTACGTTGTTGGTTGTCGGTGCGACTGCGGCCACCCAGACTTTGCGAGGGATCCAATACCAAAGAGAAAGAGCGCGTTGCGCACGGGACTGTCATGAAGCTTACGAAGGAATTCAATGCTCGTTTGATGGCTCTGAAGACTTCGGGCAAGAAGGCGCAGTATACACAAGCTTGGATGGTCCTTGGGGAATCCGAAACGGGGATGGATATATCAAAGGGGTTTCGTTCGGACTCACGAATCCCAAATTGTCGAAAATATGAGCTCCCCGATGGCTACCGAATTGTATTTCAGCAAATTGAATCTACCAACGAGCATCTTGCTTTATTTGTGGGTTCACACGATGAAGTTGACCATTTTCTGGACTCACATAAAGGTTGGATATTCGATCCTGTCAAGCACACCCTAAAGGAACTACGGTACAACACGGCCACAGACGACACAAACAATATTGTTAGATCGCCAGAGCTTCAAGCGTCGCTGGATATTATTACTCAACAGACGCCGGTGTTCGATGCATTGTCCGAAGATCAGTTGAAGACGGCAGGAGTTCCTGAGACTGAATTGCAGCTCGCCAAGTCTTTGGGTGATCCAGATTCGCTGGAGGCTATGAGGTTTCTACAAGAACTCCCACAAGAAGCGGCAGACATCCTCTTATCCTACGTAACAGGGAGCAGAACGGAGCGTACTGAAATTGAAGCGATGTTACGAGGAGAAAGGGCGCAACTGCCTGGTCTAACTAAGGATCAACTTGTTGCGATAGAGGCTGAGAGCGAACAATTTATTGATTTGGCCGACCTGCCCTCTGAAAAGGCCGCATTTGAAGAGCTGCCATTTGAAGATTGGATGCTATACCTACATCCAGATCAGAAAGCACTCGTGGCAAGGCAGTTTACCGGGCCAGCTCGATTGCGGGGCGTTAGCGGATCCGGGAAAACAGTTGTGGCAATCCACCGAGCACGGGCCGCTGCCAGGAGAAATCTTGCCAACCTCTCGCGTCACAAAGTTCTCTTTATTACTTACAACAAATCACTTGCTGAATTCGTCCACAAGCTCCTTAAGCGGTTATGCACGACGCAAGAGTTAGCCTTGATTGAAGTGTCCACCCATGGCAGGTGGTGCCAGGATTACCTGCGTTTTCGGACCGGCAATGACATGAGCTGGAGGGACGAGGTAAGGGATCGTATCTGGACTAATGTTGTCGCTAAACATTTACCGCGACTCCATCAACTGGGCTTTTGCCTCAAGATCTCATCTAAAGAGGAAATATCTACGCGGGACGAAGATATTCAATTTGTGAGCGATGAGATTGAATTCATATACGGCAAATTCCTCCATTCCGAATCGAGTCAATACCTGGCAGTTGAGCGAGTTGGACGTGGAAGACCATTAGGCCCCCATCAGAGAGCGTTGATTCTCGCAATTTACAATGATCTGTGTCGCGATCTTGCCGCAGCAAAGCATTTCGATGCCAGCGAGATGCCTAGACTTGCATTTCAACTCCTTGCAAGCGGAAGAGGCGAATCACCCTTAGAAAATTACAGCGACATCATCGTGGACGAAGTTCAAGATCTCAGCGATATGGAACTGCGGGTCCTCCTTGCTATAGAACAGATTTCAGGCCAACTATTTCTAGTCGGCGACGGTGCGCAGCAGATATTTCGCAGAGGCCAATCGCTCCGTCGCATTGGTATAAATGTTTCAGGTAGGAGCTTCATTCTTCGTAAGAACTACAGAAACACTGCGGAAATCACAGCTGCCGCCACGAAGCTGAGAGTGGCGGAAGGAATCGGTCGCTTCGATGAGGACGCGGCGGCTGCGCAGTTGGTTGCCATTCCTTCCGCTACGAGCGGTGATCGCCCTGCGCTACTCATATGTAGCAGCCCAGAACTGGAGCGCAAACTCGTCCTCAGGGAGATTACGTATTTAATCAATAAGCTTAAGATTGAGCCAAATCACATCTGTTGTCTAGCTCGTTCAGCACATCAACGAACTTCTCTACTATCTGTGCTCAAAGCTGGTGGCATCTCGGCCCGTGATTACAGGGCTGAAGACAGTTCTGATGCTTCGCCAAGCGTGCTTGTCTCAACGCTTCATAATTCAAAGGGGCACGAGTTTCGCGCAGTCTTCATATTTGGACTCAACGAAGGCTACATTCGCTCAGAAGAACCCGAAGAAATTGAGCGCGAGGCTGCCATACTATATGTCGCTATGACAAGGGCCAAAGAACTGCTTTACTTGTCTTATCATTTGAAAAACTCGGCTGGGAAGCCTACGTTGCCTTCTCGATTCGTTGCCGATTTACGAGAAGTGGTTGATGTTCTAGAATTTCAAGAAAACTGATTTCTGCACTCAAGACGTTTCTTGTAAATTCGTATCCAATATTGGGCGAGTCCTCTGGACTGTTTTTGACCGCTTCCTCTTTTGTTCTAATACGGCACCTCCTCTTGTTTGATCTCTGGTTCAGCACAAAACTCAGGTGGCGCGAAGCCCTGACCGCTGACGTAGTGCTCCACGTCATCACTGCCGCCGTCGGGCGGAGGAGACAGGAGGCTGATCTCGGTGACGACGATCTCCGAGCGATACCGGCGCTGACCGGTCTGCCGGTCGTCCCAGGAGCGCGTCCGCAGCGTCCCTTCGATGTACAGCCGCGAGCCCTTACGGACGTAGTCGCGCAGGATCTCAGCCGTTCGCTGGAAGCCGACCAGGTTATGCCACTCGGTGTGCTCCTGCCAGTGGCCTTGGATGTCGCGGTAGCGTTCGCTGGTGGCGAGCGGTAGCCTGCGCCGGAGTTGCGGCTTCCGCAGCTTCGCTCTCAGGTTGCGCGTCGCTCGAACCTGACCCCATCACGTCGCTGAAGGAACTGCGAATCTGGTCCGCATGGCCTTCTATCGTCGGTGCTTCTGCAACGGAATTTGATGTAGACGCCGGTAATAACTGTGGCGACGCCGGCTGGTTCGATCCGGTCGATGCTGCCGTTAACCGGCCCGAACTCGCAGCTGTGCTTGCCGAACTGCCAGCCCCAGCACCCTGCGCGCCGCCAGTTCCTGCTGCGGCTAATCCCACTGCCGCACCCTCGCCGGCGGCAATTCCGGCCGTGACCACCGTGGCCGCTGCTCCGACGAGCGCGACCGCGGTGGCCCCCACGTCGCCGCTCACGATGCGCTTGGCAATGAACGGAATCACGGCAATCGCCAGCGAGTAGATGATGCTGGCAATACCGATAAGGAAGGAACCTTCGAGATTGCCAAGTCCTCCGAGAAAGTCGTTTTGATTGAGCATCTGACCGACTTGACCCATCTGGACGGCGCTCAGCAAAGCGCCAAATCCCCCGTAAAGAATCGGCCAGGCATTCCAGATAAAGACGTTTTCGATATATGACTTGGCGATGCGGTTCCGGCCTCCGAGAGGCAGCAGCGCAATTACAATCGGTCCAAAGATGTAGAGTACGCTTCCGTAAAAGATGTAAAAGAACCCAAAAAGAACGATGACGATTGGGTACAGCAGGTAAGCAACAATGATCAGAAGACCATCGATCAATCCTGCCATGGAGCCAGTAATTAAACCCCACAACTGCTGGACCCCGGCCTGACTATATTCCGTTTGAAGATCGTTTTTCCAGTTGTCAAACAAGCTCAGCCCGCCGGATGCATTTCCTATCCAGTTTCCAGCGTTAACGAACCCTTGGTTGATCGTCGTGAAGACAGCCCCATAGTTCATGATCACAACGGCTGTGACGATGTACTTGATCAGATTCGTTCCCAACCCGCGCACGTCGCCGCCATGCAGGGCTGACTGATAGACCTGCCAGAGGAAGCCCACGAGGAGGACAACATAGGCGACGGTCTGCATTCCGCTCGTGATGCTCGTCGAGTCGATCCCGGCCACGGCTTGCGTCAGAAATCGCTCGAAGAGATTCAACTGCGTCCCTTGAAAGAACGCAAGCAGCGTGACGGCGACATGCGGGTTGGGAATGGGCAGGCTCATCGCTCATTACCTGTTCGTTAGCGCCCCGTTAATGAGGCTGTTGTTGCTGGTATTGTTTGTGGTTGCCAGTTTTGTGATGGCGCTCTGATTGGCAAGAGCGATCCCGCGTGTGCGCATCAACTCCGCCAGTGCGGCCTGCGTGTAGGCGTTGGCCCGCACCACCCAGACGTCGGCCTCGGCTTCGAGAATCGGCGCGCTGCCCGGAGCAGCGGCCGTGATCTGCTGGCCCATCTGATCGGCTTCCTTCAATTCCGCATCCGCAAGAGCATCGATCTCGATGGCCCGTTTCATCGCGTCCTGAGCCTGCGCATCGGTCATGTCAGTCATCGTTCGCACTGCGGGCGAAGCGGCGTTCTGCTGCATCACCCCTCCGTAGACCGACTTGAACTGGTTGGAAACGCTGCTGACGTTTCCGGCATTGCGTGAGAGCAAGAGCGACTCAAGATTGCTCGACTGCGACAAGGTGGCGCTCGAAACATTCACATGAAAGAGGTTCCCTACCTGGCTGAACTGGCTCTCGAACTGCGTCACCGAGTTCTTCGCCTGGTTGATCGCAGAAATTGGGTACATCACCTGCTGCTCGTACTTGGCCACGCTCTGCTCGTACTGATTGATCGTGTTGAGCGGCGCGGAGATGTAGGTGGACATCAACGACTGCATCTTCTGAAGCGCCGCAAGGATCGCCGCGAGATCGATGCCGAACTGTCCATGCGCTCGCATCGGCAGAATGGTCAACGCTGCCAGCACAACGGCAGCGGCCTTGAGCAGCATAGACCTGCGCTAGGTACGCTCCGGTTGCGTAGGCTCGTAGCCCTCTCCAAATGCTGGAGCATCGGCCGTTGGTTCCTGCTTGCGCCGCCACGGAAACGGCTTGCGCACTTTGTTGGTGGATTTCTTCTTGTCGGACATGACACTCTCCTCAGTGCGCCGTAAGCGCGCCGGTGATCAGACTGTTGATCCCGCTGGTGATGGTGGTTCTGCGCTTTAACAGCGCGTTGTCGTGAGCGATGCGACCGGCCTCCTGCCGCAACTGCGCGGCCAGCATCTTTTGCAAGTAGGCCTGGCAGCGAAGATTCGAGACCTGCGCCTGCGCTGTCAGGTATGGATTGGAGCCCGGCGTGGTGGTAGCTACCTGGTTCTCCATCTGGTTAGCAGTCTGGAGGATTGTGTCCGCGCCCTGGTCGGCGATAAGCGTTGTTTTCAGGTTCTCCTGGCCCAGAGCGTCATCCATGTCCATCATCAGACGGTCCTGAGGCGCGGCGCTGTTCTGCTGCGGGACCGAACCGTAGTTGACCGTGAAGCTAGTGCTGAGCGATGGAATCTGCGCCGCGAGGCGGCTATGCAAGAGTGTCTCGAACTGCTGCGGCCCCGCCGTGACCGCGCTGGTTGTGGGAATACTGAAGATCTGGTTCATCTGGCTGCGAAAGCTCGATATTGAATTCGCAACGAAGCCACGGGCCTGATTGAGTGCGGCCAGCGGCCACATCGTCGTCTGGTAGAGTTGCTGCACCTGTTGCGTCAACTGGTTGATCGATTTGAGTGATCCGCCAATGTCGCTCTGAATTGTGCCGAAGAGTTCACTGAAGACATCGAAGATGCCGGCGCGGGCGCTTGCGGGCACAATCATTGCGATCGCAATGACCGATACTGCCGTCAGCCATTTCCAGCGTCGGCGCAAGTTCCTCTGTTTGGCCGGTCCGACGGCATCCCCCGTGTAAGGGATTCCGTTCAATAGGACTGTTTCCCCTGTTTTGTGGTCATCCTGTTTCATTGCGCAAGCACCTCCTGAATCTCGCCAGACAACTCTTCTTTGAGCGGCGCCAGATCGGCCAATCCGCGGGGGAAACGTTCGGCGAGCTTTTCGTAGGCATCGATCCGCGCGATTGACGCGTTCGTTTTCATCCACCATTTGCGGTATATGCGCTCGCGGGCGTAGGTTGTCGTGATCCAGTAGTCCACCGGGCTCGGCACAATGCGGATCGCATGTGTGGATTCAGCCTTTTCGCCAATTGCAATCAGGAACTCTGCGCTGTGGCCCTTCTTCGGGTGAGCAAAGGTCTTGATCTGGTTGAGAGCCGTCTCATTCAGGTGGACATGCTCCCGGAGCGCGGTCATGTCGCCTGGTTGTTTGCCGATGATCTTCGTCGTCGCATTTTTGACGATGCCTGCGCCGTGCTCGTTGGTCTTGTCCGGCGTGCCGACGAAATCCTCAGGCGTCTGGCTGATCCCCCACACGCTGGCATTACGTTTGCGCGCCGTGCGGAAGAGCTGCACGACAACGCTGGCCAGGATCGGCGACTCAAGCAAAGCCCAGCACTCATCGAGCAGGACGATACTGGGTCGGCCGGTGATGCCAGATGCCCGGTAAGTTGCCGTGTGCGCGATCAAGAGGCTCATGGCGCGTTCAAGGCGCGGATCGTCCTTCAACTTCTCAACATTGAAGTAGAGCCAGGGATTATTCAGCTCAACCGTGGTTGGCCTATCGAAGAGCCGCGCATACGGCCCTTCATCCACCCAGGCCCGCAGCTTGGTCGAGGCCATCTGCGCCATGGCATTAATCTTCTGGTTGCGGTCCCGGTCCTGCCAGTGCGCCAGTTCCGCTGCCAAGTCGCCAAACAACGGAATCGGATTCGAGGTCTTGGCGCTGCAACGCTTGTAGGTTGATCCGATGGCTTCGAGCAAGACGCTATCGAGCAAATCGATGTCGAGATCGGGCGGCGCATTCTCGCCCAGCATATGCCGGGTCAGATTTTTCAGGAACGAAATCTGATCGTTCGAAGGCCGGTCCTCGCCCTTTGGTAGATCCCAGGGATTGATCGTCTGGTCCGAGTCGAGCGACATCTCGATCATCTCGCCGCCCATAAGCTCTACGAGCGGCTGGTAGGAGTCGCCACGCTCCAGAATCGAGATCAGCGGATTTGCCCGTGCCGCCATCAGAAGCATCTGCTGCGCGGCCAGGGGCTTGCCGCCACCGCTTTTCGCCATCAGCAGGCCGTTCGCATCCGAGAGATCCGGATCGAACATCGAAAAGGGGATGAGCTGCCGGTAGGGCGTCTTGAAGAGAATCAGCGGGCTTCGCCTTGTTCCCATCCACGGCATCTCGACGAGGACGAGATCGGCCACATTTGAGGTCAGCATGTCCTGGTCCCGCTTATCCGCTTCGCCTAAACCGGGCAATGTCCCAAGAAAGATGCGGCGCTTGGCGATCGTCTCCGCCACGGCTTTCGCGCCATTCATGTGCGTGAAAGCGTTAAGAACCTCCTGGGTACGGTTGGCCAACTCGCGCTCCGACTGTTCGAGATCCCGCATTGTCACCGCAAGCGTCGAGGTCCGTACAACGACAGAAAGACTCAGCTTGGCAGTTTTCAATGATGATGAGATGATGTCGCGCTGCACCTGCATCAGCTGCGCCTGTGCAACCTCGGCCTCTGGGTTCGATTTGAAGTTGCCGTTGGCATCCTTCTGTGCCGCCGTCATCTTCTGCAAACGCTTCTTGTAGCTTTTGAGCACCTTGACCTGGTCGGGAATCACGATTTTCCCAGAGATCACAATCGGAAAACCGAGCGTCGAAAAGTTCTGAAGCATCCCAGGGAATGTCGCGTCGGGCAGTTCCTTCAGGCCCACCACGCCGTAGAGGTAGCCGTCAATGTTCAGGTAGGTTTCCGTCTCGTTGAGGATGCTGGCATCTGCCGCTTGATCGCGCGCGCTGCGGTACTCGATCATCTGCGAGGGCGGCACAAAGGTGCGGTGATAACGGCGCGTTGGGTGCTGTGCGTACTTCAACGACTCGAATAGCTCCTGGGTCGTAAGCCGCCGTGAGCCAAGGTTCGCCGCCTCCATCGATCCCTCGATGCCGCGCAGAATCGACTCGAACTCCGCCCGATAGGTCTCGTGTTCCTTGCGGGCTCTCTGAATGGCTTTGGTCTGGCTCATTGTGAAGCCGCCGAGTTTGCGGTTCTGCTCGGCCGAGTGGTAGAGCTTGGCATGAATGCGTGTCTCAGATGTAGAAGACCTGCAGCCGGTTTTCGAAGAAGTAGCCGGCTTGCTCCTTTTCGCTCCACATCCGCATCCGGTGCAGATCGAGCTTCGTCACCTCCGCCTGGCTGGCGCGCTGCTCGTTGACGTAGTTGTCCAGCAGATCGCCCAGCCTCTCCGAGATCTCGTAGCGAAACTGAATGCGCATACTGACGTCGGGCACGCTGCGAAAGAGCGCCTCCAGCATCGCTTTGGTCTGATTGCGGTCGTCGTCCGTGGCGAAGTACCCCAGAATGCCGCGCAACTCGTAGCCCGCCACAAAGGCACCGTTGGTGCGGACCATGATGTTTTGGTCCTCGGGAAGGTCACGCAGCGAAAACAGTTCGCAGACCGCCGGAGACTTCTTCTTTCTTTCGTGTTCCGCGTAGGTCATCGGCATGAGTCACCTCGCCGTCTTGGCTTTTGGGGATTGCGCTCCAACGATTCTTTGGCCATCCGGGCAAGCGGCGAGAAGCCCTCATGGAACCGCGAGGCAAAGAGCACGCTCGCAAAAACCGCCCGCGCTGCATCGGCGTCGAGTGTGAGCGCCACCGATCCATCACTCATATTTCTGATCGCGGCCTGCATCGGCTAATCCTCCTCGTCGGCAAGATAAGGCTCCACCAAAACGGAATCTCACTCAAGTGCGCACCACGCCTTGGGAGCGAAGAACGAGCGCACCAAGTCCGTGAGATACCCGCGCGGACGCCCATACTTGAAAAGAATCAGAAACGGCACAGCCAGCGCCGGCACTACAAACTCCATGAAAATGTTGAGCGGCATCCCGAAGACGTGCGCGTTGCTGCTCACAAAGTAGGCGAGCAAATTCATCACCGCGGCCAGGGCTAGCACCAGGATCAGATCCTCGAACTCAAGGCCGAGAAAAGTGACCTTGGTATGCAGGTTGCGGTGAACGGGAGTCAGATCGAGACTCATGCCAAGCTCCTTAAATCCCATGCGCGTGGGTAACCATCGATTCCGCCAATCGCACGATTCCTGAAACCATCAATGCAGCGATTGCAGCCACAAACTTCCTAATCCAGGTCGAACCCGGATAGATCTCCGAGACCACGCCGCCCATATGCAGGGCCATGGCGCCGAGTTGGGTGAGCGCGAAGACGGGCAGGATAACGTTCGCGACCCAGTTGACCAGGCTCATCGTCGCCATCCAAAAGGCGTCGGCGCTGGTCGGCCCGGCGTGCTGAACAAAGCCCTCCAGCGCGCGGAGCATTCCCGAACACATCAGCGAAGCGAAGCCGCCATAGAGCAGTTGCTCGAACTGGCCGCCCTTGCTGTAGCGATAGACCGCGCCCGCGAAGAACAACCCGGCCATTGTCGGCATCATGGTGTTACCGGCCCAGGAGGCAAGATTCGTAATTGCTCCATCGAGACTCATCTGCACATCCTCAAGCGGCCATGGCCTTGAACAACGCCAACAGCCCACTCAAACTCAAGAAACCGATTGCAGCGAAGACCAGTCTCACCCACGGTCGGTGCCGCACATAGTTGATGACCGCGCCGACACACGCCCGTCCCGCCGCGGCCGGCATAATCTGACCGGCGATGTAGTTCCAGAGCGAGGTGAGCATGTCAGTCGTCGCATACTCGCCGCCGGAGTTCCACCCTTGAAGCAGTTGCATCGTCGCCGAGATCGACATTAGAAACAGCGCGGCCAGAATCGATGCGAGTGGATTTTCTCCTCCGGCTACGTCGAGCGTCGCCTTCAGTACGAAGTAGGCCGCGATCACCGGAACCAGTCGCGCCACAACGATCTGGTTGACGAAGTTCTTGAAGACCGTTTCCATACTGGCGAGCCAACTCGTGCCAATCGATCCGCTGTCTGAAGGAACATGAATGCCCTGTGCCGCAATCCACGAAAGAAGCTGGGGAAGGGTAAGCAAAACGACCGTCCACAGAATCCACTTGCCTGCGCGTCCATTGATATGGAAGTGGAGTCCGCCTTCCTGCCGCAGGCTGACGCCCGCGGCGGTCAGGGTGCAGAACGCCGCGGGAACCGCCAGGTCGGACAGCAGTTGGAGCAGGTCGAGAAGGAACTGCGGCACGGGCATCGCGGGCTCCTACTGAATGCCTTGTGCCTGCGTGATAAAGTCTTCGGCCATGCACCCGAGTCCGGAGATCACCATCAGCGCAACTCCGGTGACGCCCGAGCCCATGTATCCGCGACCGCTCTTGAAGTGCCAGCCGGCGACGCCAAGGCAGGCCACGGCGATGACCGGAGCAATGACGTTGCAGCCCCAGTTGACGATGTTGAGAACCGTGCCCTCGACCGTGGTCGCCTGCTGACCTTGAACGGCCTGGCCGAACTGCGGGCTTGTTCCGAGGTTCTGTGCGCTGGTCGCAACGGGCGCAATGAGATTGCCCAGCAGCATGAAGCTCAGAGCAATCTTCACGGCTATATGCAGCCAGTTGATCTCCGCCGGTCGGTGGAGGACGAGTGTGGTGGACGATGCGGACGCCGGTGTCCGGAGCAGCAGTACGCACGGTGTCCATAACAGGCGTGACGCTGCCTTTGGCCGGCTTCGTTTCGGCTTGTTTCTGTTGCTGTGCCTGTGGCTTTGCCGCAGTCTGTTTCTTCGGCGCATGGCCTGCGATTGCCGCAATGATGAAGAAGAGAACCGCTACAGCAAGCCCGCCGCCGAGCAGCATCAATTTGCCTTTGCTCAACCCCTCCGAGGCATTTGTGCCTGCTCGCGTTGCGAAGCCTGATGTCGTTTTCGATGAAGGCTCTGGCTCGATCTCCACGTCCTGTTTTGCGCTAGGCTCCACGGCGCCCTCAGTAGGAGCAGTCGAGCCAATAGTGCTGTTTCCGATGCTGTCGTTGATACTCATAGTCGATTGCCCCTTTCTACTGGTGGTCGGATTGATACGGCGGAGTGAACGGGAGCCTGATCAGAATCGGCCGGTCGACCTGATCCGCTTGCGCAATCTGAAGGAATATCTGCTCTGTGGATTCCTTGAAGTTGGGCCGGTCGAAGACGACAACACCATCGGCACGAGCGCCCGGCTCAAGCCGCGTCGCGCTGAGCTTGTAATTGCGTATTTCCATCTGATCGGAGAGA
>Ga0181534_10001840_pt1 | contig 13602 bp, 9 predicted proteins | sample PEATcosm2014_Bin_37_FD_119758 | JGI IMG/M metagenome (GOLD analysis project Ga0181534, IMG submission 119758) | Peatland microbial communities from MTU Mesocosm Facility, Houghton, MI, USA - PEATcosm2014_Bin17_10_metaG | ecosystem: Environmental > Terrestrial > Soil > Wetlands > Peat | place...
ATCGGGGGATGTGCCGCGCTGGTCGCGTCGAGCGCGGCGCGATAGAACTCGTCGGTCAGGTCAAGCCAGGCCTGCGGGGTGGTATGAATGTCATCGCCCGGTGCGGCATTGCCCCCGGCGAGGATCGAACCCAATTTGTAGGTGCGCAGCTCCGCCGGGGTAATGGACGCGATGTCGGCCTGAATCATTTGACCGACCTTTTCCTCCAAGGTCATATGCTCGATGAGTTGCTGGACCAGCGACTCGGTGGCGCTGTCCAGCGGGGCGGCCGCGCCGGCGGGCCATAGCTCAGGATGTACACTGGCGGGGGGGGCGATGGACTCCGGCGACGCGGGGCGCGCGGGGGGCGCGATGGACTCCGGCGCCGCCGCCGCGGGACGTAATAACAAGAGCACGGCGGCGGCGATCAAAGTGGAGCACGAGGACAAACGAATCTCCTTACGTCGACTCACGAGATTGACCACCGGCGCCCTCCGGAATATTGGCTCGCGGACTCTAATTTGTAGATACAAAAACGGCTATAACTATCTGTAATATTTATATTTGTAATCCACGAACCACGGCCCAGCACCGCCCCGTCCGCCCTCGGGAGGGAAAGCTTACAGGATTACAGGGAAAAATGTCAGCGCTGTCAAATCAACCTGCGCATCGGTGGGGAGAGCCGCCCCAAAGGCGCTCATTCGAGGTGCCGGGATGACGGGTAACCTGAGTTCCTTCGGCTTGCTTGGCGTCCTCGATTGGGTGGTGGTGGCGACCTATGCCGGGGGACTTCTGCTGCTCGGCTTGCTGATGTCGAGGCGGCGCCTGGCGCCGGTGGATTATTTCCTGGCCTCGCGCGCGACCCACTGGCCGGTGATTGGCCTCGCGCTGCTGGCCTCCAACATGTCATCGACCGCATTGGTCGGTCTCGCCGGCGGCGCCTATGCCACGGGCATTTCGGTCTACGATTACGAATGGTCGGCGGTGGCGATTCTGGTGTTCTTCTGCCTGTTCCTGCTGCCGTCCATCATTCGCAGTGAAACCTACACCATGCCGGAGTTCCTGCAGCGGCGCTACGACGCGCGGGTCCGCCTGCACTTCGCGCTGCTGACCTTGTTTCTGAATATTTTCGTCGACTCCGCCGGCGTGCTCTACAGCGGCTCGCTGGTCTGTCAACTGCTGTTTCCCGCCTGGCCGCTGTGGCTGATCGTCGCGCTGTTGGCCGGCACCGCCGGCCTGTACACCACGTTGGGGGGCCTGCGCGCGGTGATCTACACCGAAGCCGTCCAGGCGGTGGTGCTGATGCTGGGAGCGCTCATGATATCGATCGGCGCCTTCAGCCAGGCCGGCGGTTGGCATGCCGTCATGAGAGGCGTGGATCCGGCCGCGATATCGCTGATCCGGCCGGCCGGCGATCCCGGCGTCCCGTGGCCCGGACTGCTGCTCGGCATTCCGCTGCTTGGCTTTTATTATTGGTGCACCAATCAATCGATCGTGCAGCGCATGTTGTCCGCCAAGAACATCGATCACGCCCGCTGGGGCGCCCTGTTCGCCGGCCTTCTGAAACTGCCGGTGCTGTTCTTGATCGTGTTGCCGGGAACGTGCGCGTTGCTGCTGTTCCCGAAATTGCCGCGCCCCGACCTCGTGTATCCGAACCTGATCCTCAAGCTTCTGCCGGCGGGCATCGTGGGGCTGGTGGTGGCGGGATTCATCGCGGCGACGATGGTGTCGATCGCTTCCATGCTCAACTCGGCATCGACCCTCATCACCATGGACGTCATCAAGCAATTCAGCCCGAACCTCTCAGATCGGCAGGTGGTTCGAATCGGCCGCATCAGCACCGCGGCACTGCTGGTGGTGGCGGTTGCCTGGGCGCCGCAGATCCAGCTGTTCCCCTCCCTCTGGCAGTACCTGCAGGCGGTGCTGGCCTACGCCGTGCCGCCGGTGGTGGCGCTGTTCCTCGTGGGGATGTTTTGGCGCGGCGCGAATGCCGATGGAGCCGCGGTGACGCTCATCTTAGGCTCGCTCTCCGGCTTCGCGCTGTTCATGATCAACGTGGTGTTTGGCTGGACCAATTTCCATTTCCTGTACGCGGCGCCGATTCTCACCGTGCTCGATGTCGCGATTCTCATCGGCGTCAGCTTGCGCAGGCGCGGCACTCCCCCGGCTTCCCGGGATACATCCCTGTGGAGGATCGAACTCAGCCGCTCCGAGATCGAGCGGCGCAAGCTCGCGCCCATGTGGCAGGACTATCGTTTTCAGGCCGCGGCGCTCTTGGCGCTGACGGCCGCCGTGGTGATTGCTTTTCGTTGACCGTCTGGAGTTCCTATGACCACGTGCCCCCCGCCTCCCGGCGGCCGTTCGATGGCGATTGCGCCGCCATCGCGACTCACGCCAACATCACTGGGCATCGCTGCACGATGCCTTGGTGCTGAAGCCTCAGGGTTTTGGGCTGCCGTCCGTTAGCCGGCGGCGACTCACGCCAACATCACTGGACTCGCTGCACGATGCCTTGGTGCTGAAGCCTCAGGGTTTTGGGCTGCCGCCCGTTAGCCCGCGGCAGCCCACGCCCTCGCCGCATACCTGGTTGACGGGACACACCACGGGTGTTCCCTTCACGCAGCCCCGCGCATCGGCGTCGGGAGAGCGAGGCAGGCAGCGCTCGCGGCCATTGCAGCTGCGGTTGTCGTCACAGTCCGCATCGCTCCTGCAGGCAAGCGCCGTCTGATCGCGATCCAGGGTGGCGAGCTCACCTTGGCGGGCAATCACCCCCGAGAGCGTCGCATCGAGCAGGCGCTCCGGCGGCTCCTTGGCGGAGGGCAACTCGACGTCGGCGGAGACGATCTCCAGCTCCGCTGCCGCGGGACTCGCGCTGCGATAGTACAGGCTGAAGCGCACCACATTGCGCGGGTCGAGCGCGTCGCTCAGCTTCACCGGAATGATGTGGGTGGAATCGCGGGGCCACGCCTCGCCGTGCACCAAGGGCAGGCGTCTTACGCTCCTGCCCGCCTCGTAGATTCGCAATTCCAGGGCGCTGCCGGCGCTCAGTTCCTGGGCACCGGTGACGATGCGCACCTCGAGCCGCGAAACCGGGACCGCCACGGCGCTCGCCGCGCCTAAGGCACCGAGCAACAGCAACGGCCAGATCGACATCGGTGGGTGTAATTTCATGGCAACTCCCGGTCAGTGAGCGCTGGCCTATCATAGCCCATTCGCGAAAGGCGCTGCGCCCCGGCCGGCGCCTCGAAACTCGCCAAACGCACCGCACACCTCTGGGGTGGCGCGGGGCCATTCATATAGAATGCCTGATGGACGGAGCGGAAGATGCGATGACGGAACTGGCTGCGGCGTTGAAGCGAAGCTTCGGCTTCGATCACTTTCGGGTTGGCCAGGAAGCGGTGGTGCGCGATGCGCTCGCGGGCCGGGACGTGCTGGCGCTGATGCCAACCGGAGGCGGCAAATCCCTCTGTTTTCAACTGCCGGCCCTGCTCAAGCCCGGCGTCACTCTGGTCGTTTCCCCGTTGATTGCCCTGATGCAGGACCAGGTACGCCTGCTGCAAGACAACGACATCCCCGCCAGTTTCATCAACTCCAGCCTGGATGCCGGCGAGCTGTCGCGGCGCACCGCCGCCCTGTTGCGCGGCGACTACAAGCTGTTCTATCTGGCGCCGGAACGGCTGCTGCTGCCGGAGTTTCTGAACGGTCCCCTGCGTATTTTGAGCGAGGGCGTTGGAATCAACGCCTTCGTCATCGATGAGGCTCACTGCGTCTCGGAATGGGGTCACGACTTTCGCCGCGAGTACCGGCAACTCTCGCTGCTGCGCCGCCGCCATCCGCAAATCCCGATGCTCGCGTTCACGGCCACGGCGACCCCGCGTGTGCGCACCGACATCGTGGCGCAGCTGGCATTGCGCAATCCGGCGCTGCATGTCTCGAGCTTCAACCGGCCGAATCTCTTTTACCAAGTGCGCCCCAAGAACAAGCAGACTTACGCAGAGGTCCTGGCGAAGGCCCGCGCCGGCGGCGCCGGCATCATCTACTGCCTCTCGCGCCGGCGGGTCGACGAGCTCGCGCTCGAGCTCAAGGGCGACGGTATCCAGGCGCGACCCTATCACGCGGGACTCGACGCCGCTGTCCGGCGCGACAATCAAGAGGCCTTCATTCGCGACGACGTGCAGGCGATCGTCGCCACCATTGCGTTCGGAATGGGGATCAACAAACCCGACGTGCGCTGGGTGGTGCACTACGATCTGCCGAAGACCCTGGAGGGCTACTACCAGGAGTCCGGCCGTGCGGGACGCGACGGCGATCCGGCCCTCTGCACCCTGTATTTCGGCGCCTCCGATATCCGCACGGCGGAATTCCTGATTCAGCAGAAAGTGGATCCGGACACGGGCGCGGCCCTCGAGGAGGAGCAGCGCATTGCGCGCCAGCAGCTGCGCCAGGTGCTGAATTATGCGGAATCGACCGAATGCCGCAGGGCGGTTCAGCTGCGCTACCTGGGCGAGACTTTCGCCGCCCCCTGCGGCGCTTGCGATAATTGCTGCGAGCCGCGCACGGCGCAGGACTGGAGCCTGGAGGCCCGGCAATTCATGTCTTGCATCGCACGCCTCGCGCAGCGTGGGCAGCGCTTCGGCGCCGCGCACGTCATCGATATCCTGCGCGGAGCGCGCAGTGAGCGCGTACTGTCGCGAGGACATGACAGCTTGAGCGTGTACGGGATCGGCAAGCACCGGTCGGTGGAGGAGTGGCGCGGCGTCGCGCGTGCCCTGCTCCATCAGGGGCTCATCGCAGAAACTCAGGACGGCTATCCGGTGCTCTCGCTGAATGCGCAAAGCGGAGCGGTGCTGCGGCAGGAATTGAAAGTTCACATTGCGGCCCGGGTCAAGCAAAGGCAGCGGCGCTCCGCGAGCCGCATGGGCGCGGGGAGCGGCGCCTCGGCGGACAACGGGGCCGCGGCGGACAACGGGGCCGCGGCGGCCGGCGGCATCTCGGCGATCGGCGCGGGTGCGTTCGGGCCGCAAGGCCAGGCGCTGTTCGATCAGCTGCGAGCCCTGCGCAAGCGGTTGGCGGACGAACATGGATTGCCGCCCTACGTGGTCTTCCACGACGCCACGCTGCGCGCCATGGTCGAGCGCCGGCCGCTCACATTGACTCAGTTTGCCGAAGTCCCCGGGGTGGGCCAGGCCAAGCTCGCGCGCTACGGCGATCATTTCATCGCGGCCATCGTCCAGCATTCCTCACCATGAGCCTCTCCAAAAGCCGGTTGCAAGCCGCAACGCAGCCTCACCGGGTTCACTCCGGGCACAGATCCGCCCCCAGGCGCGTGCGAGTCGGGCAACGCGTGATCCTTACCGAGGGCCTTTCCCGGGAGGTGTTCCACGACCTCTTCCACCACTTCATGACCATGAGCTGGCCGCGTCTGTTCGCGACATTGGCCGTCTTCTTTCTCGCCTTCGACGTGCTGTTCGGATTCCTCTACCATCTCGTGCCGGGATGCATCGCCAATTTGAATCCGCCGGGCTTTGCCGGAGATTTTTTCTTCAGCGTCGAAACGCTCGCCACCGTCGGTTACGGGGACATGCATCCCCAGACCCCGTACGGCCATTCCGTCGCCATGGCCGAGATCTTTGTCGGTCTCATGTCCTTGGCGCTCATCACCGGCATTATGTTTGCGCGCTTCTCCCGTCCCAGGGCGCGTTTTCTCTTTACCAGGAACGCCGTCGTGCGGCCGATGGACGGCAAGCTGACCTTGCTGGTGCGCGCCGCGAACCTGCGCCAGAACGTGGTTCAGGATGCATCGGCACAGCTGCGCATGCTGCGCGACGAAGTCACCGAGGAGGGATTCCGCATCCGCCGTGTCATTGATCTGCCCCTGGTCCGATCGCAGCATCCGATGTTCGTTCTCGGATGGACCATCATGCACGTCATCGACGATGCAAGCCCATTGAAGTTGGAAACCGCCGAGTCGCTGCGCGAGGACGCGGCGGCCTTCGTCCTGAGCGTGAGCGGCACGGACGAAACGACGGGTCAGGTGTTGATCGCCAGGGCGGAGTACTCCAGCGAGGACATCCGCTGGAACGCAAGTTTCCATGACATCCTGGAAGAAGACGAGAACGGGACGCTGCACATCGACTACGCCAAGTTTCATGACGTCGAACCGTACGCCGAGCCCGAGGCGCGGCATCGAAAGTCCTGATGAGCGCCCGATCGTCCAGCGGCTCGCTGACCCGGCGCGGATTCGTCACGCGAGCCGGCGCCACCGGACTCACGGCGGCCGCGTCGCCCATTGGCCTGCTTGCCCGCGACGCCAAGGCGGCACCCCCCGACGGTACGCCGGAGCAGATCCACCTCACCTATGGCGATGACCCCTCGAGCAGCATGTTCGTCTCGTGGGCCTGTGCGGCCCAGGCGGTGAACCCGCGAGTGATCGTGCACGGCGCGACCGCCGGGCAGACCGTCTTCCACGCCGTCCAGCGAACCTACACCGACGGGCTGAACGGGCAGACGGTGTTCACCTATCATGCGAAGCTCGACGGACTCGAGCCGGGCGCGGCCTTGCGCTACTCGGTGACCGCGGACAATGACCGCAACCGCGCGCTGCCATTCACCGCCGCCTTTCAGACTGCGCCGCGGGGCCGCGCGCCGTTTCGCTGGACGAGCTACGGCGACCTCGCGACGCCCGTGACCTCCTGGGTGCTGTCATCGCCCCAGAGCCGGTATGCGGTGCAGGCGGTGGAGCGGTTCCAGCCGCTTTTCCACTTGCTCAACGGCGACCTGTGCTACGCCAACTTGAACCCGGCGGCGCAGCCTGCCGTGTGGGCCGATTTCGGCAACAACGTCCAGGTCTCGGCCGCCCATCGTCCATGGATGCCATGCCCCGGCAATCATGAGATCGAGTTCGGCAACGGCGTCCAAGGCTTCAATTCCTACCTCACCCGTTTCTCGCTGCCGTCCAATGGAACCGCGTTTCCGGGCCTGTGGTACCGCTTTCGGATCGGCTCCGCCTTGTTCATTTCACTGTCCGCCGACGACGTGATCTACCAGGACAGCGGCGCCTTCGTCGCAGGTCCCGAACCCTTGCGTCCGGTGGCCAGCACCGGCAATGCGCCCATCGAGCCCGGGACCTCTCTCTATGTGCACGGCTACAGCAAAGGCGCACAGACGCGCTGGCTGGAGCAAACGCTGTCGGCGGCGTCCAAGGACGACGGCATCGATTGGATCATCGTGCAAATGCACCAAGATGCGCTGAGCTCCTCCGAGAACGGCAACGGCTCGGACAAGGGGCTACGGGAAGCCTGGCTGCCCCTCTTCGACCGTTTCGGCGTCGATCTGGTGCTCTGCGGTCATGACCACGACTACGAGCGCAGCTGGCCGGTGCGCGGCTGCAATCGCCACGTCGGCCGCGACGCGACCACGGGTGTGCCGGTGGATACCTGCCAGCCCAGGCCCGTCATCACCGCCGAACCGCCCGACGGCTATTTCGACACCACGAGCGGCACGATTCATTTGATCTTGGGCGGCGGCGGCACCAGCGCACCTCTCGACGCCTATGGGGTGGATCCCGCCAGCGGTATGCCCCAAGCCAAAGTCATCACCAAGCCGAACCGCCCCATCCCCGGAGCCGCCGCGGGAACCTTTACCAAGCCGGGCGCCGACGCACTCGAAGCCGCCATCTGGTCCGCGCGCCGCGACACGGACACCGGATACGGCATCGCCGTATTCGATCTCGATCCCGGCGCCGCGCACGGCAAGACATCGATCACCATCCGCTACTATCACGCTGCCGGCGCTGACCGGTTGCCGACGGCCGAATACCAATTGTTCGAGACCCTGGTGCTCGCCAAGCAGCGGCGCGATGCGCGGCCGCGAACGACCAAGTGATGAGCCGTTGCCGCGGCCTTTTGTAGCGACGCAATTAGCGCTATGCTAGGTGTTCTCGGGGATACTTCTGAACGCGCAACAATTCTCGCAGCAACGGGCGTAGCATGAGCTGGTACCCAAGGCTCGTCAGCATCATTTCAACCGGATCGGCTATCGCCGCTTTTGGCGCATGTAACGACACTCCGGACGAGAGCCCCCGTTTACCTGCGCTTGCGGTTGCATCATTCCATGTGGCGCCCAACGACATACCTGCATTGAGACAGGCGCTCAAGAAGTTCGCCAAAGCCGAACATCTGACACTTCTCGAGGACGGTTTCTCGCAGCGCGGGCGGCGCGTTGGTCAGTTCTATTTGAGAAAACACGCACAGCCGGTTGTCTATATTGATAATTTTCGTGACCCGCTAAGGTTTGAAGCGACTGCGTACTCGCTCGAGAGTGAAAGTGCGTGGAAACCGCTGTGGCTGAGATTGCTTTCGGTGTTGGGCTTTAAGGACTAAAACCCGCCCCCTCGCGGCGCGCAGCACGTTCGTCGCGCACTCCGCAGCAAAGAGCGCAGGAGAGTTCGTCTCTCCGCTTACTCGCCTCCCTTGTACACCCTGCCCTCCTTCATCACGAACTGTACGTGTTCGAGTTCCCGGATGTCGGCGAGCGGATCGCCGTTCACGGCGATGATATCGGCCGACTTACCGGCCGTGACCGAGCCAAACAGCTCCGAGTGGCCGATGAGATCCGCGGCGTTCACCGTCGCCGATTGAATCGCCTGCATCGGCGTCATCCCGTACTTCACCATGAAGGCGAACTGCCGCGCGTTGATGCCGTGCGGGCAGACGCCGGCGTCGGTGCCGAAGGTCATCTTGGCGCCGGCGCGCACCGCCTTGGTGAAATTGCGCCGCTGCGCCTCCGCCAGGTCGCGGTCGTGCTGCAGGAAGTCGGCCGGCGTGTCCGCGGACGACTGAATGCACTCCTCGTCGTAGATGTCCATGTCGAGATAGGTGCCATGCTGCTTGGCGAGCGCGATGCCTTCATCGTCGATGAGCGTCGCATGCTCGATCGACGCGACGCCGGCGCGAATCGCGTTCTTGATGCCTTCCGCCGCATGTGCGTGCGCTTCGACGCGCAGGCCGAAGCTGGCGGCTTCCTCGACGGCGGCGCGCAGCTCCTCGGGCGTAAACTCGATGGACTTCGGATTGCTGCCGTGAGTGAGCACGGCGCCTGTGGAAAGGACCTTGATATGGTCGGCGCCGCGGTGCGCGAGCTCGCGAATCCTCTGGCGAACTTCCCAGGGACTGTTTGCCTCGCCGTATCGCAGATCCAACGGCAGCTGGATATCCGGCGACAGGCCGGTCATGGCACCGGCGCCCTGGCTGATGGTGACGTAGGCACCCGCCACATACATGCGCGGTCCGATGATGATGCCGCGTGCGATGGCGTCGCGCATGGCCACATCGTTCAAGGCCCGGTAGACGCCGACGTCGCGCACCGTGGTGAAGCCGGCGAGCAGCGTGACCCGCGCGTTGGGGATGGCCGCGTAGGCGGTTTCCACCGCCGTCCTCTGCAGAACCGTGAGAGGCTCCGCGTCGGCGAGGTCTGCAAGGTGGGTGTGACAGTCGATGAGCCCGGGAAGGACGGTCATCCTCGACAGATCGATGACCTTGGCCCCATCGGGGATGGTCACATTGGCGCCGACAGCCTCGATTTTCGTGCCGCGAACGACGATGATCTGGTTCGCAAGGACGCGGCCCGACTGTACGTCGACGAACTTGCCGGCACGGATGGCGGTCACGGTGTCGGGCGTCACGGGCGTCACGGGCGTCACAGGCGTACCGACGACCCCCGCGGGCGCCGCGGACTCCGCTGGAGCCGCGGACCCGGCGATCGAAGCGGAGGAAGCTGGCTCGGCCCCGCAGATCAGCGGCGCCAGGCACGTCAGCGCTACCAGGCATGTCGAGGGAACGAGAGACAGGTAACGCGCTGCGGACGATATTTTATTGCGCACGATTGGGTCCTTTGGAGCGGGTGATGCGATTGAGCTCTCGTCCGATGATACTATTTTTCGATCGTTCAAGTAGTGGCAGCGCCTGCCCTCCGGGCGGCGGGCGGCGGCCTAGCTTGCAGGGGACAAGATTCTGCAGGTCATTTTCGCTACCATGAGCGCCTCCTGCCGAGTGAGGATTCAACGATGAGCGATCTTTCTGAATTTCCGATCACCCAGAAATGGCCCCCCAAGCATCCCAACCGGCTGCAGCTCTATTCGCTGCCGACCCCGAACGGCGTCAAGGTCTCGATCATGCTCGAAGAGATCGGACTGCCCTATGAGCCGCACCTGGTCAGCTTCGAGACCAACGACCAGATGTCGCCGGAGTTTCTCTCGCTCAGTCCCAACAACAAGATCCCGGCCATTCTCGATCCCAACGGTCCGGGCGGCAGGCCGCTGCCGCTATTCGAGTCGGGCGCCATTCTCATCTATCTGGGCGAGAAGAGCGGGCAGCTCCTGCCGCAGGATCCGGCCGGCCGCTACCAAACCATTCAGTGGCTGATGTTTCAGATGGGCGGCATCGGTCCCATGTTCGGCCAGGTAGGGTTCTTCTCTAAATTCGCGGGCAAGGCCTACGAGGACAAGCGTCCGCGGGACCGTTATGTCGCCGAAGCGAAGCGTCTGCTCGGAGTGCTCGAGCGGCGGCTCGCGGATCGCGCCTGGATCATGGGCGAGGCCTATACGATCGCCGACATCGCGACCTTCCCCTGGATCCGCAACCTCATCGGCTTCTACGAAGCGGGCGGGCTGGTGGGTATCGCGGATTTCCCGCATGTCACGCGGGTGCTGGAGGCATTCGTGGCGCGTCCGGCAGTGGCCCGGGGACTCGATATCCCCAAGAGGATCTCGAGCTAACTCGCGCGGCGCAGCCGGCGCCGGACCGCGCCCTGCAGCTCCTTGAGCTCCTCGATATGCAGTGCGGTGCCGCAGGCGGCAAATACCAGAGCGCCCACGACGACCGTCCCGAGAAGGGCGCCGAGCTTGCTCAAGAATGCCTGGGTTTCCCACGAGGCGAGCAGCCAATGAGACGAGGCGGCGCACACCGCAATCAGCGCGGCCGACGCGACCGCTACTTTCCCCAGCAGCATGAACAGGCGGCGCGTCTCGAGGCCGTTCAGGTGCCGGCGCATCAGCGCGTACAGCAGCAGGAAATTGAACGTCGCGATGCAGCCGGTGGAGAAGGCGAGGCCGCGATATCCCCATCCCAGGCGGAAGGTGAATATCCAATTCAGCAAGAGATTGAGCGCCACCGCGAGGAAGCTCACCAGCATCGGGGTCTTGCGCCGGTCGAGCGCGTAGAAGGCGTTCACCAGCACCTTGAGCGCGGCGTACCCGGCAAGCCCGATGGCGTAGTAGCGCAGCGCGGCCGCGGCCTGTGCCGCCTGATAGGCATTGAATTTCCCGTGCTGGTATAGCACCGAAATGATCGGTTCGGCGAGCATGATCAGCCCGACCGTCGAGGGGATGGTCAGCAGAAGCGCCAGGCGCATCGCGCGCGCGAGCTCGGCGCGAAACCCGCTCATTTGACCCGCCACCACCAGCCGCGACAGCAGCGGCAGCGTCACGGTGCCTAGCGCGACGCCGAACAGCCCCAACGGCAGCTGCATCAGCCGAAACGCGATGGAGAGCCAGAAGATCGGACCGTCCCCGAGTGTCGAGGCAAACATTGAATTGATCAGTACGTTGAATTGCGTGGTGCTGGCGGCGATCACCGAGGGGCCCATGAGCAGCAAGATCGCCTTCACGCCGGTGTCCCGCCAGCGAAAATCGGGGTGGAACCGGTATCCAAGCCGCGCGAGCGACGGCAATTGAACACCGAGCTGCAGCGCGCCGCCGATGACGGTGGCCGCGCCCAATCCGATGAGCGCGCGCGGACCGAAGTGCGGGTCGATCCAGAAGCCGAGAGTCACCCCGCCGACGATCGACCCGATATTGAAGAAGCTCGAGGCCATCGCCGGCATTCCGAAAACGCTCTTGGAATTGAGCATCCCCATCACCAAGGCGGCGAGAGACACCAGCAGAATGAACGGAAACATGATGCGGGTCAGCTGCGCGGTCAGGGCTGCCTTCTCCGGACCGAAGCCCGGCGCCAGCGTCGCCACCAGCTGCACGGAGAACACCATCCCGGCGACGCACAATACGCCCAGCACCACGGCCGTCAATGTGGCCACTTTGTTCGCGAGACGCCATGCGGCCTCATCACCGCCGCGCGCGATGGTCTTGCTGAACGTGGTGACGAATGCCGTCGACAGCGCGCCTTCGGCGAACAGATCGCGCAGCAGGTTCGGAATGCGAAACGCCGCCGTAAAGGCGTCCATCGCGCCTCCGCCGCCGAACAGTGCCGCAAAGATCTGCTCCCGCGCCAGCCCGAGCAGACGGCTGCACATCACCGCGAGGCCAATGATCCCCGCCGCCTTGGTGTTCAGCTTCTCGGTGCGCTCGTCCATGGAGGAGGCGGCGGCGGGACTCGGTGACGGCTCGTTCATTTGGCAGGCAGCTTACCTAAGGCCGGGCACCGCGTCGTGGCGATCCTCAACGCTGGCCGGGCACCGCGTCGGGGCGATCCTCACCGCTTGCCGGACACCGCGTCGTGGCGATCCCAACCGCTGACAGGGCACCGCATCGTGGCGATCCTCACCGCTGGCCGGGCGGCTCATTGCGCCGATCCTCGCCGCGCTCGTCACGTCGTGGCGATCATCCCCACGACCGTGATGGCCATCACCGCGGTTGCCACCCAGCCCAGGCGGCGCAGCCGCGGCCGGATCACGAAACGCCCCATGATGTCTTCGCGCGAGGCGAGCAGCATCATGATCGCCATGATGGGGACGGCGATGACGCCGTTGATCTCGGCGCTCCAGACGAGAGCGCGCATCGGATCCAGATGCGTGAAGTTCAATGCCACGCCGCCCACCGTCGCGATGGCGATGATGGCATAGAATTCCAGGGCTTCGTGCAGCTTCATGTCCAGTCCGGACTGCCAGTCGAAGCTCTCCGTCACCGCATAGGCGGCCGATCCCGCGAGAACCGGCACGGCCAGCATTCCCGTGCCGATGATCCCTAAGCTGAACAGCAGAAACGTCGTCTGTCCACCGAGCGGCCGCAGCGCTTCGGCGGCCTGCGCGGACGTCTGTATGTCGCCCACGCCTGCCGCATGCAATGTCGCCGCGGTGCTCAGGATGATGAAGAACGCGATCAGGTTCGAAAAGCCCATCCCGATGTAGGTGTCCCAGCGGATGCGCCGCAAGTGCTGACGCGCCACCTCGGCGGCATGCGGCAGCAGCGAACCGCCGCCGCGACGGGCGGTGACGGCGCGCAGGTCTTCCATCTCCTGTGCGGCCTGCCAGAAGAACAAGTACGGGCTGATCGTGGTGCCGAAGACCGCCACGATCATGGTGATGGTGTCGTGATCGAGAACGAGCCGCGGCATGACCATCTCGGACACCACCGCTGCCCAATGTACGTGCACGGTGAATATCACCGCGACGTAGGACAGCAGCGCGAGGGTGAGCCACTTCAAATAGCTCACGTAGTCCGCGTAGCGCAAAAATACCTGCAGCCCCAGGCACAGCACGCCGAACCCCACCGAATACAGGTGCGCCGAGCCCCCGAGCAGCAAACGCAGCGCCTCGCCCATCGCCGCGATGTCCGCCGCAATGTTGATCGTATTCGCGATCAGCAGCAGGCCGACGATGCCGTACAGCACA
>Ga0181534_10001842_pt1 | contig 13597 bp, 12 predicted proteins | sample PEATcosm2014_Bin_37_FD_119758 | JGI IMG/M metagenome (GOLD analysis project Ga0181534, IMG submission 119758) | Peatland microbial communities from MTU Mesocosm Facility, Houghton, MI, USA - PEATcosm2014_Bin17_10_metaG | ecosystem: Environmental > Terrestrial > Soil > Wetlands > Peat | place...
CCTGGTGACACCGGGCGCACGCGCGGTCGACGACCTCGGCTTCTGCGAGCGGGTGGCCTTCCCGCCCTACGTCGAGGTAGGGGGCGCGCGGAAGCAGCGACGGGCGCACGCGCGGGTCGGTCACGTGCTCGCGCGCGCCGCCGTGGCAAGCCTCGCAGCCGATCCCGACCTCGAGGAGCTTGTTCCCGGTGAACCGGTTGCGCGTCGTGTCGATCGCGTCGTGGAGGACCGACGCCAGCGGAGCTCGCGCGTCAGCCTGACCGCCGAGCCGGACGACCTCGCGCCCGACGGCGTCGCGGAGCAAGCGCTCGTCGGTCGTCCGGTACTGCACGGTCCTGTCGTCGGGCAGTAGCGTGTCGACGACCTCCCCCTGGAAGTGCGGCGCGCGGGGGCCGGCCAGCGCGCCGAGCAGCGTCGACAGGAGCGGCACGGTGTTGTGGCAGTAGGGGCACGTCCGGTTCCAGACCGGGCCGGCGGCGATGTGCGAGCGCTCCCGGACCATCACCGAGTAGCCCTTGTAACGGAGGCGTTTCTTCTCGATGAGGTAGGACACGGGCAGGACCAGCTCGTCGCCGTCGCCGTCCGACGCCCGGGGCGTGGAGGCAGGCAGGCGGTCGGGGTCGGGGACCGGAAGCCCCACGAAGTCCTCGCGGTGGTGACCGCCGAGCACCCGGGTCACACGGTAGGAGAGGCGGCGCCCGTCCCTCTGATCCACCCGGACGAACCGCACGCCGGCGCGCGTCTCGAGGGTCGCGGTGTCTCCGCCCAGGCTGATCGACTCGCCCGCAAACGGCGCGGCGACGTCCGCGCTCGCGATCATCCGGGTCATGCGATGCATGGGTGAAGACGCGAACTTGCGAGCCACGTCCGCATGACACGGCGTGCAGGCGGCGCTCCCGGCGTAGTCCTCCGCCTCGACGTTGCTCCGGACGAGACCGTCGCCGGTCGCCCGATTCGCTCGCGCCGCGACCCGGCCGCTTTCGGCGTCCCGACACGCCAACCCCGCGACCACAACCAGGAAAGCCGCCGCGGCGGCCCAGGATCGCACTACGTGCCGACCCCGTCGGCACACCGTGGACCCACGTGGCGTCCGAAGACCCGCTCAGAGATCGAGAATGACCACTCCCCGTTCGATGTCGTCCTGGGGCTCCGGCTTCCGGGGGCGGTGCGGGTCACGAGGAAGCTCGAGCTGCGGCTGCTCGTGGTGAGCCCGCTCCTGCTTCTCGCGCTTCCTGATCTGCTCGATGATGAACGGCGGGAGCATGAGTCATTCTCCCCTCTTGGATGGTATCGGTGCCGGTAGCGCATCGCCACGATGGTAGACGCAAGACGGCGGGATGGCGGACCTGCCTGGGATGTACGGGAACCTAGCTCTCTACGATGAGATTGTGAGCAACCTCGGTGCCACGGTCAAGTGGCGTGGGTGCGTGAAACGCGCCCGCGGGCTCGTCGCGCTCGTGATCCTGAGCGTCATGTTCATCGAAGTGCCCGCGCACGGAGCGCCCTTCGACACCTCCGGTCAGGACTGGGAAGGGTACTCCGACTTCGTTCGGCTCCTCAGGGACACGCTCGGTGGGCCGCGCGTGATCGTCACGGGGAAGCTCGACTGGAGCGCGCTCACGCCCGCGGACGGGCTCATCATCGCCTACCCCGAGCACGGCGCCGACACGATCAGCGCGGGAGGCTTCGTGCGCGCCGGGGGGCGCATCGCCCTCCTCGACGACTTCGGCGCAGGCGACGACCTCCTCGGCTCCTACGAGGTCCAGCGCGTCCCCCTCCCCGCGCGCCCGGAGGAGGCTCTTCGGGACAACCCCGAGCTCGCCATCGCGGAGCCGGTGACCCAGGACCAGCCGCTCACACAGGGCGTGGACCGGGTGGTCACCAATCACGCCTCCGGCCTCGCCCACACCGGGCTCACGACGCTCCTGCGCGTGCGCGGCGGGAGCGGGTCGGTCGCGGTCGCCATCTCGCTGAGCAGCGGCACCGGCCGGCTCGTCGCGGTGGGGGACCCTTCGATCTTCATGAATTCGATGCTCCGCTACCCGGGCAACCGTCGGTTCGGGAGGAACATCGCGGACTACCTCATGGAGGGACGCACTGGCGGCCATCTCTACGTCGTCGTTCGCAGCTTCGTCGAGACCGGGTCCTTCGCGGGAACGGCGAGCGCCGAGCACGAGCTCCGGTCGATGTTGGACAGGCTGAAGGGGGCCTTGAACCGGGACGGGCTCCCCCCGTGGATGATGTACTGGTTCAGCTTCATCGTCGCGATGCTGGTCCTCTTCTGGATCCTTCCGCGCACGACGCGCACGTACAAGAGCACGGCGCCTCGCTTCACCCGGCCGGCGCCGCTCTCCCTGCAGGGGGGTCCGGCGGGGCACGCCGCCGCGCTCGGCGCCGGTCACGCCTACCGCGGCCATGCGGTCCTCGAGTGGCGGCGTGCTCTTCTCGAGGACCTCACGGCGTTCTTCGGCCTTCCCGTCGACGCAGGGAGCGCGGAGGTCGTGCGCCGCGTGGCCCGGCTCGGCGTGGTCGACGCGGATGCGATACGCGCCCTCGAGCGGCTTCTGCTACGAATGGCGGAGATCGACACCATGATCGCCGCCAAGCACACGCACGCCCTCGAGCCGATCCGCGACGAAGAGGTGGTCGCCACGGGCAAGCTCGTCCAGACGGTGCTCGCGGCCGTTCACCGTCAGCCCGGGACCGCGGCGTGAGCGGTCTCCGTGACGCGATGAGAACCGGAGCCTGATTTGAACCCCGTCACCGGCCAGGAGGTCGCCGCCGCGCGCGAGCGCATCATCCTCCTCCGCCAGGAGGTCGCCCGCTCGTTCGTCGGGTCGTCGCGGCCCCTCGAGGTCATGACCGTCGCCCTGCTCGCGCGCGGGCACGCGCTGCTCGAAGGGGTCCCCGGCGTCGCCAAGACCACGCTGGTGAAGTCGTTCGCCGCGGCGCTGGGCTGCGCCACGCGGCGCATCCAGTTCACCCCCGACCTCTTACCCGCCGACATCACCGGCACCTACGTCTTCTCGCCGAAGGACGGCACCTTCACGCTGCGCGCGGGCCCGGTCTTCGCGAACGTCGTCCTCGCCGACGAGATCAACCGCGCCCCGGCCAAGAGCCAGTCCGCCCTCCTCGAGGCGATGCAGGAGCGTCAGGTCACGATCGAGGGGGACCGCTTCGAGCTCCCGAACCCGTTCCTGGTGCTCGCGACGCAGAACCCGATCGATCTCGAGGGCACGTACCCGCTCCCCGAGGCGCAGATCGACCGGTTCCTCGTGCGCATCGTGATGGGCTACCCCAGCGCGAAGGACGAGGCCGCGATGCTCCGGACGTACGGGGGCGAGCCGCCGAAGACGACCGCCATCCTGACGCCGGCCGAGGTCGTCTCGCTCCAGGCCCTGACCGACCGCATCCACGTCGACAACGACCTCCACGACTACGCCGTCGCCCTCACCCATTTCACGCGGTCCCACCCCAAGGTGACGCTCGGCTGCAGCCCTCGCGCGACGCTCGGCCTCGTGCAGGCCGGGAAAGCGTACGCGCTCATCGAGGGGCGGCCGTTCCTCACGCCCGACGACGTGCGCGCCGTCGCGCCGAGCGTCCTCGGGCATCGCCTCGTGCTCCAGGGAGAGCTCGAGGGGAACGCGGACGCCCGCCGGCAGATCGTCGAAGAGGCGCTCGCGAAGGTGAGCTACCGCCGCCCGGCGGCGCGGGCGCTCTGAGATGCGTCACGTGGCCATCGGCGACCCTCAGGCGCCGATCGAGACCTTTCGCGCGGTGCTCGACGCTCACGGGCTGCTGGAGGCAGGGCCCACAGGGCCTCGCGTGGCCGCGGACGCGCGCCTCGTCGTCATGGGGGACTACTTCGACTGGGGGGCGCCCGCGGACCGGGACCGCGCGGCGGCGAGCGGGCGCGAGCTCCTCGAATGGCTCGCCGCGCACCCGCGCGAGCAGGTGACGCTGCTCCTCGGCAACCACGACCTCGCGCGGATCGGAGAGCTCGCGCACCTGGGGGACGACGCCTTCCGACGCGCCCGCGCCGAGGCGGATGCGGCGTACCTCGACCACCGGCCCGAGCGCACGCTCGAGGAGTTCACGTCGGCGACGGGGCTGCCCACGTGGGAGCTCGCCTCCCGCGACTTCTCCACGTTCGAGGCGGCGCAGCGCGACACCGTCACGAGGCTGCTCCGCGAAGGGCGCCTCGACGTCGCGTTCGCTCCCGCGCCGGACCTCCTCCTGACGCACGCCGGGGTCACGCGAGCCCAGCTCGCGCGCCTCGGCCTCCCTGACGTCGAGGCCGGCAAGCCGGACGCGACGGAGATCGCGGCCCACCTGACCCAGGCGCTGCGCGACGCCGTGGCGGCCTGGAGCGGCGGTCCGTTCGTCATCCCCGGCCTCCACGAGCCGGGCGACGCGACTCGCGAGGGGCGAGGCATGTTCTACCACCGACCCGAGGTCCGCCACGACCTCGGGCAGGTGGGCGCGTCGGCGCGAGCGGTCCCCGGCCTCTCACGACGGTTCGACGTCGCGTCGCTCCCCGTCGGGCTCGGGCAGGCGATCGGCCACATCCGCGACAAGAAGTGTCGGACGCTGCTCGGCGTGCTCGAGCCCGACGACGTCGGCGAGGGGGCGCTGCACCACCTCCAGGTCCGCGGCGACCGCGTGAGCTACGCGCGCGGCGTCCCCCGCACGTTCGCGGCGGACGCCGCCACGATGATCTTCCTCGACGGCGGAATGCACCACGTGAGCCCCGCGCGCTACGAGGTCTATGACCTCGTGACGCGAGCGCCGGCGGAGCGCCGGTGAACCTCTACCCGACGCGCGCCACCCTGCACGTCGCCCTCGCCGGCAGCGCCATGATGGGGGTCGGCATCGCGCTCCACCGCGCAGCGCCGGTCGGCTTCGGCGGCGCGGTGCTCATCGCCATCGCCCTCGGCCGCACCCTCTCTCTCCTCTCCGGGACGCGCCTGCGACAGGCCGGCTTCGAGATGGTGTGGGGACAGGTCGCGCGCGTCGTCGCCGTCGCTCGCGGCGAGCCGCTGCTCCTCCAGGTCGAGCTCAGGAACCGTGGCTCGGAGCGCGTGCGGGCGACGGGGCTCCGCGCCATCACGTCGAGCTTTCTCCACGTCGAGGTGAGCCCGCGGGAGGTGGAGCTGCCGCCCCGGACGAGCGTGGCGCTCGAGCTGATGGTCGTCGGCACGCGCACGGGCCGCTGGGGGCTACACGGCCTCGCCCTCGAGCTCCGTGGAATGCCGCTGGGCGGCGACGGGCTCTACGAGGTGCCGCTCGTGTTCTCCAACCCGTTCGGCGTCGAGGTCCAGCCGACCCCTCTCGCCGCGATGCTCCGCTCTCCGCGCGGCGGTCGTTCGGGGCGCATCACCGAGGCCGGACGCCCGGCGCGGGCGCGCGGCGAGGGGGACGAGCTCCGCGAGCTGCGCGACCACGTCGTGGGCGACCCCTTCAAGCGCATCGCGTGGCGCGCGAGCGCTCGCCGCGGCAAGCTCGTGGTCCGCGAGATGGAGCGCCAGGAGCGCGACCTCGTGTGGCTCGTCATCGACGCGTCGGTCGACGGGTGGGCCGGTGTTCCGGGCGCCGCGCCCCTCGACAGGGCCGTCGACGAGGTCGCCGCCGTCGCGGTCCGGCACCTCCATCACGGCGACCGCGTAGGGCTGGTCGTCTACGCCTCGCGCACACGGACCTGGCTCCCACCCGCGGGCGGGCCGGCGCAGGCCGCGCTCATCACCGGAGCGCTCGCGGGCTGCTCGTCGATGGTCGACGCCGACCGCTGCGAGCTCGACGAGCTCGAGGTCGCCCACCGCGTGGCGGAGCACATGCGCCCGCTCGCGCGCGAGCAGGCGATGCCATCGACCGTCGATCTCGACCAGCTCGCGCGGATGGCGGAGGCGCTCCGGGCGCGCGCCCCTTTCGAGGCGCGGCTCCCCGAGGCGACCACGCGGCGCGACAAGATCTTCCGTCATTACCTGGCCTGTTTCGGCATCGAGGCCCCTCCGCGGAGCGAGGGGGAGCGGCCGCGCGCCGAGGCCGAGCTCGCGCGCACGCTGACGCGCCTCCACGCCGTCCGCCCCCGGCCGAGCATCGTCGCGATCTGGGCGCCGGCTCCGACCCTCCACGGAGCCGTCGCGCGCAGCGTGCGGGCCCTGCGTCTGCACCGGACCGACGTGCGCTGGACGGTGCCGGAGGTCGAGCCGAGCATCGGGTTCGGCGCCGACGCCACGCCGGTCGCCGCCTCGGTGGACGAGGCGGTGCGCATCCGAGCCCGAGCGGAGCAGGTGCGCGCGGCCACGACGCTGCGAGCGCTGGGGGTGCACCTCGGGACGCGTCTCGCCAGGGCGACACGCGTGGCTCCGCGCCTCCTCTCCCCGAGCGAAGACAAGGAGTCGGCGCCGCCGTGAGGGCCGCCGAGCACCTCGCGCTCCTCCGGTCCGCGGGGCTCGCGCCGAAGAAGAGCTTCGGTCAGAACTTCCTCGTCTCGGACGCCGTGCTGGCGAGGATCGCGGCCGCGTGCGTCCCCGACGAGGAGGTCGGGCGCGCCCGCGTGCTCGAGCTCGGCGCTGGGCTCGGCGCGCTGACCGCCGTGCTGACGGAGCGCGCCGCACACGTCACGGCGGTCGAGCGCGACCGAGACCTCGTGCCCGTGCTCCGCGAGGCTCTCCGCGAGCCGGTCAGCGGCGGGAAGCTGACCGTGCTCGAGGCGGACGCCCAGGGGCTCGACGTCGGCGCGCTCCTCGGCACGGGCGACGCGCCGCGGGTGCTCGCGGGCAATCTCCCCTACCAGATCACCGGTCAGCTGCTCCGCCTCGCCGTCGAGCAGGCCGACGCGGTCGACCGCGTCGTCTTCATGATCCAGGAGGAGGTCGCCGAGCGACTGGTCGCGGCGCCGTCCACGAAGGCGTACGGCGCCCTCAGCGTGTTCGTGCAGGCCGCGTTCGCGGTCCGCGTCGTCGTCGATGTCCCGCCCGGCGCGTTCGCGCCACCGCCGCGCGTGTCGAGCGCGGTCGTCGCGCTGTCGCCGCGCCGGCCGCGGCTCGCGGAGGAGACGGAGGCCTTCAGGGCGCTGGTGAAGGGGGCGTTCGGCGCGAGGCGCAAGACGCTCCGGAACGCGTGGCGCGGGGTCGCGGACGACGCGGCCAGGCTGGAAGCTGCCGCTGCGGCGGCCGGCGTGTCGCTCGACGCGCGCGGGGAGACGCTGGACGTGGCAGCGTTCGCTCGCGTCGCGAAAGCGCTCTCTTCGGCCTGACGGGTGCGCGAAGCCGGGGTCACTCCCGCGCGACCAGCAGCTCCCCAGGGAGGCCGTCTGGAAAGTCGTCCCCCGCGAGCCAGAACACCTCGCACCCCACCGTCACGACCGCGTCGATCCTCCGGTCCGAGCTCCAGAACGTCTCCACCGGGCCCCCCCCGACCGGCACTCGAAGGAGCCCGGACCAGCTCTGCGACTGCCCGAAGTAGAGATACGCGTCGTCCGCCCAGGCGCTCCCGCTGTCGAGCGCGGCCCCTGGGACGGAGGCCACGGAGATCGTCGCCCCCGTCGCCACCGTCCGGCGCAGGATCTCCGCCCCGTCGACGGTGTAGAAGACCGACGTCGAGTTCGCGCCGATGAGGGCGGAGCCCATGCCGAAGGTGACGGGCGTGATCTCGGACGCGGTGCCCCCCGCGACGGGGAGCTCGTAGAAGCCGTGGGCTCCGAGGACGAACACGGAGCCTCCGACGATCTGCAGGTCGTAACACCACTCCGGGAGCACGCCGACGACGACGGCCCTGGTCCCGTCCCAGTGGACGAGATCGCTGGTGGACGGGTCGAACTCCGAGCCCGTGAGGTAGAACGCGCCGGGCTCGTTCGTCGCGCGCACGACGGAGACGTCGAGCGGCGAAGTCCCCGGAGGATCCGGGATCGCCCCGACCGCCCCCGTCGCGAGATCGTACGTCGTCACGGTCGGGCTCGAGCCGATCCCGCTGGCCGTGAAGTCGACGCCGACCATGTAGAGGAAGGCGCCGTCGGTGACGAGCGGCGCTTCGCTGAAGGGGGACATCGAGGGGGTGCCGTTCGCGCCCATGAGGATCCGCTCGGGCGGACCGCCCGTCGCCGGGACGCGCACGACCGCGTCCGGGACCGAGCCGAAGAGCAGCTCGACGTAGACCGACCCGGAGGCCACCGCGAGGGCGAAGGGGATCTGGTTCGAGATCCCCGTTCCGAACGTCGCGAGCACGCGGGGCGACGCCGGAGCGCCACACCCCGCGTCCACACCCCCGGTGTCGGTCTGCGACGGGCCCTGCGAGGAGCGGTCAGACTCCGTCTGCGACGCTCGAGTCGACTGCCGGAGAGTTGACCCGCCGTCGCTTCCGGGCAATGGAGCGATGTCGGTGCGCGCACCGCACGCGCCACACGCCAGCAGCGCCGCACCCGTCACCAGGACGCCGATGCTCCCGTTCGGTCGCAAGTCCATCAGAGCCTCCACTGTAATCGTCCGCGACAGCGCCCGTCGTCCGCGACAGCGCTGCGAGGGCCGGACACGGCGGGCGGCGCAAACCGCCACAGTCGACGCGCAGGTTCTGCGCCGCCGCGCGAGTCCCTCGGGATCTGGCGGCGTGTTGCACGCATGGCAGGCGCCTTGCTTCCAACGAACTGGAGCCTGACGTGAACATCCTCGAGCTCATCAAGGCGCGGCACTCGACGCGAGCCCCCTTCGATCCCAGCCGCCCGGTCCCGCCTGGCCACGTCCGGCAGATCATCGAAGCCGCGCGCTGGGCGCCGACCGCGCACAACATGCAGAACTTCGAGATCGTCGTCGTCGACGATCGCGCCCTGCTCGAGCAGATCTCCCGGGTCCACGCCGAGACGTCGGAGGCGTTCGTCCGCGAGAACTACGCGCAGCTGTCGTTCTCGGAGCAGGAGCTCAACAAGAAGAAGACGGGGCTCCTCGGGCTGATGTTCCCTCCGTCCTGGCGCACGCCGGGCGTCCCCCCGGTGCTCGACGCCGAGCACGCTCATTCGGTCCTCGGCGAGCCCATCCGGTCGTCCGCCGCCCTCCTCGTGGTGCTCTACGACCCTCGACGCCGCGCGCCCGCCTCCGAAGGGGACGTGCTCGGCATGATGAGCCTCGGCTGCGTCATGCAGAGCATGTGGCTCGTGGCGGCCTCGCTCGGCGTCGGTCTGCAGGTCGAGAGCGTCCTCTCGTCGCCGCGCGTCGAGGCGGAGGTGAAGCGCATCCTCGCGGTCCCCGACCCGCTCAAGATCGGCTTCGCCTGTCGCATCGGCTACCCGCAGCGGGACGCGGGGTACCTCCGCGTGCGCCGCGACGTCGACGAGATCGTGCACCACGACCGCTACCGGCCGCACGACGAGGTCCCCGCGACGGCCGACGAGCAAAAGCGCTGAGGCGTGCCGCGCGAAGGTGCATAGTCCGCGGCGATGGCCTGGGACCACGGGAGCCGCGCTCGCCTCGGGCCGCGCTCCGCGCCACGCTTCGGCGGTGACACGCTGTTCGACCGCGTCGGCCGCGTGGTGTGCGCCGCGGACTGCCTCCCGCGGAAGGAGCTCTACGAGTCGTGGGAGGTCGCGCGCCGGGTTCGCCGCCGCTTCCGTGGCGGGAGGGTCGTCGATCTCGCAGGGGGCCACGGGCTGCTCGCGCTGCTGTGTCTGGTGCTCGACGACACCTCTCCAAGCGCCGTCGTGATCGACCGGCGACGCCCGGCGAGCGCTCCCTTGCTCGAAGGCGCGTTCGTCGCGGCCTGGCCGAGGCTCGGCGGACGCGTCCTCTACGTCGAAGCGGACGTCCGCCAGGCGGCGCTCGACGCGTCCGACCTCGCGGTGTCCGTCCACGCCTGCGGCTCCCTCACCGATGCCGTCCTCGACCTCGCGACCGCGGCCCGGGCGCGCGTCGCCGTGCTCCCGTGCTGTCACGATGCCCGCACGGGGGACCAGGGGGGGCTCGGCGGCTGGATGGACGCGTCGCTCGCGATCGACGCGACGCGCGCCGCGAGGCTCCGCGACGCGGGCTACCGCGTCGTGACGCAGGTGATCGACCCGGACATCACGGACAAGAGCCGGCTGCTCATGGGCGCGCCCATGCCGTCCGGAGCCGCCACGCTCTGATACGGCGCTGGCACATCCTGGCTCGTACCTCCATGCGCAAATCTGGGTCTGGAGCGTCGCGGGGTTCGATCGGCGACGCGCGAGCTCCGGAGGGCGACGCGCGAGCTCCGGGTGGCGACGCGCGAGCTCCGGAGGGCGACGCGCGGGCTCCGCCCTGCGACGCGCGGGCTTCGAGCGGAGCGCCGCGAGCCGCGACCAGCGCCGCGCGAGCTCCGCGTCGCGACGCGCGGCCCAGAACCCGCGACGCAGGAGCTGCCACGAACGACGCGCGACCTGCCACGAGCCACGCGCGCGCTCCAGCTCGCGCCGCGCGAGCCGCGAAGAGCGACGCGCGACCTCCGGGTCGCGACACCCGAGGCGTCCCTTGCGCCCGCGCGAGGAACGCCGAGCGACGCGCTCGGTCTGCCTCGCGACGCGCCACCGGCTTGCAGCGCGCCGAAGCCCGCTCGGAGCGACGCCCGAGCTTCGACGAGCGCGTCGCTCCCTGCCTCGCGCGCGGCGCGGTCTTCGAAGTCCGTGCCGCCGGTCACGAATCGCGCCGGCGGAGGCGCGACTTGGCACAGATCGATCACTTCTCGCGAGGCGCGGGTCAGTCCTCGCAACGTGCGGGTCAATCCTCGCGACGCGCGGGTCGATCCTCGCGACGCGCGGGGCAATCCTCGTGACGCGCGGGCGGCTCCTCGCGACACGCGGATGGCTCCTCGCGACGCGCGAGCGACTCCTTGCGCGTCGCGATGCAGTCGTCGCGCGCTCCGAGGCACAGGTCGAGCGCCGCCCGTCGAGCCTCGCGCGGCGCGGGTCAGAGGCTGCGCGGCACTTCCCGAAGCCCGCGCGGCGCGAGTCGCGCGTCGCACCTCGCGGCTCGAAGCGCGCGCGTCGCCGAGCGGACCTCCGGCCGCGCCGGGCGAAGCCTGCGCGGCGCGAGTCGCGTCTCGGGCCTCCGAGGATGCTCCTCGGGAGGCTGACCGCGGACCGGGCGCCTCCCCGGTGGCACCCTGCGCGGCCGAGGCCGGAGGTCGCGCGGCGCTGCCTGGAGGACGCGCGTCGCCGGGCACTCCTCGCGGCTCCCCGGTTGGTCCTCGCGCGCCGCTCGTCACTTCTCGGGTGTCGCGCCCTCCAGCGGGAGCGCTTCGAGATCCACCCGGACTGGAGCCGCCGCGTGCTCGCCCCTCATGGGACTCCGCCCTCGCATGGACCGCAGTAGAGCGAGGCTCCGCACTCGTTGCCGAGGTAGCCACACGGGTAGTCGTCGCACGACAGCGGGGGGCACGTGGTCGTGGCGCTGGCGGTCCCCACCGTGACGCTCTGCACGGTGGCGCTTTCCGCCGTGGCGCTCTCCACCGTCCCGCTCCCGACCGTCGCGCTCTCGCCCGGTGAGCTCTCGCAACTCCCGCAGTCGACCGTTCCGCCGCAGCCATCGTCGATGAAGCCGCACGAGCGCGCGACCGCGCACGTCACGGGCGCGCACCCCTCGGACGTCGCGCTCGTCGACTCGGGCAAGTCGCAGCCACCGCAGAGGGTAGGGTTCGTGGTCGCGAGGGTCGCGCTCGAGCTGGACTGCGAGCGCGGCGCGCGGTCGAGCGTCGTACCGGGCGTGCTGCTCGACGAGCCGGCGGCGGTCGTGGCGCCTTCCCCGAACGGATGCTCGTCCTCCACGCTCCCGCCGCACGCGACGGCGTTCGCAGCGAGGGGAGCGATGGCGAGGAGCGTCAGGATGGCGCGCGGCGAGAGGCGGGTAAGGCTCATGAAGATGCCCCGTGACGGCTGTATGTTAAGAGGCGTGGGCGATCAGGGCCTGCCCGCGTCGCGGTCGACGCCGATGGACGCGTCGAAGCAGCAGGCGGCGACGAAGGCGATAGGGGCGTCCCTGCCGGCGTCCCTCGGGGTCGAGGCCACGGTCTCGGAGGTGAACGCCGTCGTCGAGACGCCGAACGTCTCGGTCGTGAACGACGTGGCGGCGACGCCGTACGTCTCGGAGGTGAACGAAGTGGCGGCGACGCTGGCCGTGAAGCTGTTCGACGTATCGGAGCTGAAGGACGAGTAGGCGACGCCCAGCTCGGATCGCGAGCTCGAGCTCGAGCGCGTGCCCCTCGCGTCCCCCGCGTCGAAGCCGAGGGCCGCGACCGTGAACACCTCGGTCTGGACGGAGCCGCCGCACGCGATCATCGGCACCACGCTGGTCGTCGCCAGCGCCCCGACGAAGATGGTCCGGGGGACGAAGGCGGTCTTCCGTGAAGTCTTGGTGCGGGGACGGGCGCTGGACATGAGACCTCCGCTGCGGCGCCCAGGGCGGGCGGTGCAGGCATACGTGACGCTCAGCACGAAGCAGGCCACGTCCGAGCGCTTTGAAAACAAGCACTTACGGGAGAGCGCGTCCTTCGGAGGTGGGCAGACCTGTGCCAGCGTCTGGCCGAGCGGTCATGCGGCGGCCGGCTCTTTCGGGCGCCTTAGGCTCCTCAGTCGGCTTCCTCGACCCGCGCCGTCACCTTCGGTCGCGCCACCCCCGCGACCTTCTGCTCCGCGAAGTAGCCCTGCAGGGTCTCGCGAGCAACGACGTTGGCCTTGATGCGCCAGGATGGCCCGTTGACGACCAGCGCGGCGACGGCGACCGTCTTGACGCCCGGGAGCGGGTGCGACGGAGCGAAGCCGGTGAACCACGTGTAGTAGCGCTTCGCCTTGTCGTCCGTGAGCGTGCCCGTCTTGCCCGCCACGGTGATGCCGGGGAGGAACGGCCGGCGGCTCGCGTCGTGGAACGCGCGGTAGCTCGTCCCCTCCGACACGGTGTGCTCCATCATCGACGTCAACGCCGCGGCGGTCGTGGCCGTCACGATCGGCGTGTGCGTCGCGGCGCGCGGGCCCGTCTCGGTGGTCGTGCCGTCCTTGTCGACGACCTGCCGGACGATGAACGGACGCACCGGGTCCCCCGTCCGGGCGAGCGCGGCGCTGATCCACGCCGCGTGGACCGGGCTGAGGGTCGTGTTCCAGAAGCCCGCCGCGGTGCGCGCGAAGGGGAGCGTCCCTTCGGGGATGCGGAGCGTGCTCGCCTCGACCTTGACGTCGAAGGGGACCGGCTGCCCGAAGCCGAAGTGCTCCGCTGCGCGCTCGAGCATGGCGGGCTCGAGGCGCTTGCTCGCGAGGCGAGCGAAGACCGCGTTGATGCTGCGCCCCATCGCGCCGCCGAGGGTGACGCACCAGCGATCGCGCGCGGGGTTGTCGACGAGATCGCTCGCGAGGATCCGCTCCTCGCCCCCGCCGTAGCACTGCCGCGTGTCGGGCCCGAGCCCGGCGTCGTCGACGAGCGCCGACGCGGTCACGATCTTGAATACGCTCGCGGCCGGCGCGCGCGCGACGACCGCCAGGTCGCGCGTCGGCCCCTGCTCGAGGTGGTTCGCGTAGACGAGGACCTCGCCCGTCTCGGTGTCCATCAGGACGACGGTCGCCTCGGGGATTCGCCTCGCGCTCATCGCCTCGACCGCAGCCGCTTGC
>Ga0181534_10001843_pt1 | contig 13582 bp, 9 predicted proteins | sample PEATcosm2014_Bin_37_FD_119758 | JGI IMG/M metagenome (GOLD analysis project Ga0181534, IMG submission 119758) | Peatland microbial communities from MTU Mesocosm Facility, Houghton, MI, USA - PEATcosm2014_Bin17_10_metaG | ecosystem: Environmental > Terrestrial > Soil > Wetlands > Peat | place...
GCCGAAGCGGAAGCCGTAGATCGCCGCCTTGCCGTGCACGAGCGGGATGGGCGTGAATTCGAGGCCGAATAAGTCGAATGACGCGCCGTTGAGCGTGTGGGAGTCCAGTTGCGGAATGGCTGTGCCCGTTTCGGCGCCGTCGAAGATGTAGCGGAACGCGCCATGAATGGCGGCCATGGTGCGCTCGGACGCGTAGATCGGGATGCGCTCCCGCTGGCGGAAATTGAAGGGCCGCACGTCGTCCAGGCCCATGATATGGTCGGCATGCTCGTGCGTGAACAGGATGGCGTCCAGCCGCTCGAACCCCGTGCGCAGCGCCTGCGCGCGGAAATCCGGGGTGGCGTCGATCAGCACGTGGCGGCCGCTGTAACTCACCAGGATGGACGGACGCAAGCGCTTGTCGCGCGCATCGGAGGAGGTGCACACATCGCAATGGCAGCCTATGGTGGGCACACCGGTGCTGGTGCCGGAGCCCAGTACGGTAATCTTGACGGCGCACTCCGCCATTCAGGCTGTCTTCTTCTTGGCTTCGTCGGCTGCCTGGACGTAGCGGAACCGCAATAGAGTGAGCGAATTCTCCAGCAAGCGTTGTTCTTCCAGGCTGAGGTTGCCGCGGGTCTTTTCCTGGATCATGGCCATGAGATCGATGGTGTGGCGGGCCAGATCCAGGTCGACTGGAGGTTGCGGCTCCTCGGCGCCGAGACGCATCAAGCCTAGTTGCATTTCGGCCTGTAGCCGGAGGGATTCGCAGAGGAATTCGAAGGAGGCCGGCGGAAGGGGAAAGGGACGTTCTTCCTGCTGTCCGCGCGGATCTGTATCGATGTCAGTCATCTTCTATACATTTTACAACGGGTGGGTCGAAGGGGGGCGCCTTCGGTTCACCTGAGTGCTTAACAGATCTGGGGAACATTGCGGTGGGGCGGACCTCCAGGTCTGTCAGGATGGGCCTGCGGCCACGAATAGTGATGAAAACCAGTCTGGAGGGCTGGCAATTCTGCCCGCAGCCGGCTTTTTAGCCGGCTCCGGCCGCCTGGAAAGGCGGCTGCGGCCAAGATTGGAACCGCCCTCCAATTTCAATAGCTTACGGTGGGTTTTCGACCGTGCGCGTCCGCCACGGACGCTGTCCTGATCCCGAACGGCTTCAAACGGCGGGTCTGGAGACCCGCTGCAGACGTGGACGCCTGCCCCACAAGCTGTTTCACGCCGAGTTGACCTCATACTCCCCAATCCGGTTAAGCACCCGGTTCACCTGCCTAACTGGGCATTGCCGGTCATGGGCGCATTCCCCTGCAGAGACTCCGCGAACCATGCCCCCGTGGAAGAATAGGCCGCCGCCGAATCGTTCGGCAACAGGTTGACTATGGCCACAATGCTCCCGCCCACTTCCGGGTTGTCGTAGAGCGGGTTGGTGGTGTAGTAGAACAGCGGCAGCGATCCGAACAGCGACCACGACTGAATACCCTGGGCGCTGGCCCAGTGCATAATCGTCTGAACCCAGCGGTTGAAAAACCCGCTCGAATCCCAGATCCAGTCGGTCGGCCCCAGGATGTCCAAGGGCTGCTGCGCGATACCGCTCAGCGGACACCACATCGGCGCATCGGACTGCTCGATCCGGATGGGCTTGTACTTCGTTCCCCATGTCGACTTGGCCTGCGTGATGTAACCGTACTGGTTCGCCAGGGCGGTGCTCCCGCAATTCAACGTGCACAAGGGCGATGCGCTGAACGCTCCCACCCAGCCCGCCAGTTCGCCCGGGTAATAAGGCTGGCCGGGGAATTGCGCGTTTGACGTGCCCAGATCGCAGTCACCCGAGAACAGATCGATCCCGAAGAAATCGAGGGCGGCGTAAGTCGGGCTCGATGTGTTCGTCCAGTCCGCCCAAAAAGCGTTGTCGAACTTCTGCGGCCAACTCAGCCCCGTGCCCGCCGCCCCGATCTGCAACGTCGCCGAAGGCGGCGACGGCAGCGCCAGGCTGACCGCCTTCAGCGCCCCCGAGTCGTCCTGGATGAACGTGGCCACCTCGGCCGGGGTGAAGTCGATGATCCGCGTCATGCCACCCGTAGGCTCCTCCATCACCTGAAACGCCGTAACGCAGCCGTAAACCTGCGACCCTTGGCACCCCCATCGCTGGATCATAGCCTGATGCAGCGGAATCAGGCAGTCTTCATAAGTCGCTTCCGTCATGATCGAGCGGCCGGCGCCCAGAGGGAACCCCGAGAAGCCGCAACCGGTCAACTCGTCGGTGTTTTGCGGATCGCCTGCCCGCAGCACGATATTGTTCGCCGCCATGTACGAGAATAGGTGGTCGTAGTAGTACAGAGCCCAACAGCGTGGATTCGCCGCTGCCGTGCCGCCCGGCGTACCCCCTTTCGCCAGCGTCCCGCCTCCCGCGCAGTCCGTAACCAGTTCGTAAGGCACGCTTATCCCGAGCGCCTGGTACTCCGGAGACGACGCCATCGCATACTGCCAGATATTGACGTCCTGGGTAGTCACTCCCGCATAGGCCGCCAGATCGGCCGCATACGTCTGGCAGTAAGGCCCGTACAGCGCGACGTCCTGATAGATCTCCGCGCCCGAGCACGCCCAATTCTGCGCCGTCAGGGTCATCTTCGGTTGCGGCGCGTTCGCCACCGACGCATCGATCGCCTGGAAGTTCGTCAGTGCATTCGAGAGAAACGCGGCCAGCGTCGGGCTCGTGGCCGGGTTGTAGCTCGCGCAGTTAGCCTGGTTCCATAGCGTGCATTGCGCGCAAGCCGTGGAAGCGGCCCATACAGCCAGTAACACTTTTCTCATAATCCGATGGCCCCAGAAATGATGCTCCCGTTGTAAAAGACCTGACCGTTTGGCGTTATAGTCTGCCTGGATGTCCAATCGCTACCGCCCGCGGCGCTAAAGCAAACCGGCCCCGGCTGAAAGCAATCGCTGAAATATGAAGTCGAGTTGGTCACGTCGTAGAAGTATATCCGCCACCGGTCGGGCAGCATGAAGGCATTCGGGGCTTCTATATTGTCCGGCCCGCTGCCGGCCCACCCGGCCCAGTTCCCGGATCCTAGCTGGGTCCAGACGCCGATCGACAGACAGGCGGACGAACAGCCCCATAGTTCGATATCCTTCACGCCCGGCGTATCGTTCTTTATCAACATGACATAAGAGCCACTGCCGCCTGAGCAGGTGCTCAGGCAGAACATTTGAGCGTCTATATAATCCGTGGCGGTACTCGGCCCATTAATCGCGTTTGACGCGAACGACCAGCCAGATGTACTGTTTGGGTTGGTGGTCGATGCGAGATAAATACTGTGGAGATCGCTTTCGCTAGGATGCGGCGTAAGGTCCACAGTCAGTGGAATGTACCAGGTCGCTCCCCCGCTCTCGCAATTCGTCAGGAGGCCCGGTGCGGATCCGCACGGAGCGTACCAGCGGCCCATCCACACATCGGTGAGCCCTGGGATGCTAGGCGACACCTCGCCGCTACCCACGGCGGACCATGAAACTCCGTTAGAGGACGTGGCCAGCCCGAAAAACGTCTCTGGCGTGTAAGACCACGCGCTGGATGACGTATGCGCGACGTAATAAGCGTTGTTGTAGACCGTCAGAGCGGGATCTCGCACGACGCCAGCCGCGGGGGTGTATACCGGCTCCGCGGTCGTGGTGGCAAACCAGCCGCCATTGGAGTTGCCGTCTCCGCCGTCGTAACCGTAGAAGACATAGAGCTTCTCGTTTCCTCCGGCGTTGATGAAGGTGCTGAGCAGCCACGCAGGAGGTCGCGCAATATGTTTGTATCCGCGAACGACTCGGTCGATTTCCGATGCTTCATACGGCAATAGAGCCTTCGTCCACATGGCCCCATACGCGATAGTTCCCTGATAGCAATTTGGAGCCGCGGAGTTGTCCACATTGCCAAGGCTAAGTGCCCCGGCGCTGGTGAGGGTCGCGCTTGGATTAGCCACGTCCTGTGGCTCCTTGGCGCCGTTCGCATACATGGCCATGTTATAAGTGGACCCGGACCAGGACGCAATGCCGATCCAATCCGTAAAAGTGCTGGTGCTGGCCGGTGTAGTGCCCTCCCAGTATCCCGAGTCTATTTGCAAGTAGACGGACTTGTCGTCGCTTGGGTCCTGCAACAGGCCATATCCAGCGGACCCTCCGCTTGCTCTACTTACGAGCGCGCGAGTGCCGGAAAGGGTCGCTGGCTTCGCATAGCCCAATAACGAGATGCTTGCGCCGGTCGAGAAGGAGAGCCCCGTACCCGACAGCGCGCACCCAGTCACTCCGCCGAGGCCGCTCAAGGCGAGTCCCGTAGCGCCCAACGTAAACGAACTGCTGCCTGAGGGGAAGGTCAATAGGTTCCCGGCTTGCAGGGTTACGCCCGTAGGGCTGGAGATGTCCGGGTAAAGGACGGCCACGTTGGACTTGCTCGTAAAGTCCCAAGCCGCGGCAATTCCGTTGCCGATGATTGCATTATGGTTGTGCAGCCACGATATCTTGGAGCCTCCGGGCTGGAAATTCTGTGCGAAGGCCGGAACGCAAAGAAGCAACGGCAGGAATCTCACGGCATCACCCCCGTGCACACGCTGGCGTTCAGGCTTCCCGCCGAAACCGCGGTCAGGTTAGCGCCGGTGGCGGTGAATGTTCCGGTCAACGTGTCGGCCGCGGTTGTGGTCGCCATCGCCCCTCCGTCTATCCAGAACGCCGTGGAACTTGCGGCCTGAAACACATCGAAGGCCGGCGAAAATGCGGTTGTATTGGTCGTTCCGCCCGACCCCAGGCTGAATGTCATGGCGGTGATGGAACTTCCGGCAAAGGAGGCGCTATGCTTGATTCTTACCGAAGTTATAAAGTAGTTTGCGGGGAGAGAGACGATGGTAATGGTCTGAGATGGGGCCGCCGAAATAGCTTGTGAGCTTTGCCCTGTAACGGTCCAATTGCCGCCGGATGTGGTGATCGTGTAATCCGTGCAGGCCGGAAGGTATGCCGCCGTTGCACAAGTTCCGCTGCTCGTGATGGTGCCTCCTGTCAGGCCTGTACCGCATCCTACGCTGGTGACTGTGCCGGTAGTGGTTGAGAGCGTCCCGCCTCCGCTGGGGAATGTCCAGGTCGAACTCGATGGAATAGCGAACGTGGGGTTGGCCGCTCCGGTGTAAGTTACATTGCCGGAGCGGGTCTCGGTGAACGCTCCGTTATTCACGCCGCTTCCACCGTAAATCGGGCTAATGACCGCGCCATTCCAAACGCTCCCAGACCCGGTTATCGTGCCCATGGCCGACAGGGGCAGATAAGTAGACGTAAGCGATGTCCAGGACATATTGCCCGCCCCATCCGCTGTCAGTAGCTGGCCCGCCGTGTCCAGCGCGGCCGGAAGCTTCCAGAGCCGATTCACTCCGGATGATGGCGCGCACAGGCCCGTGGTATGCACCGGGCCGGAGTCTCCAAGCTGCAGGCATCCGGCTGTAGAGCTGCCACTGTTGGCGTAAATGCTGCCGCCCGCAGTGATGTTACCGGCGGTGGCCACAGTCGTCACGTTGGCCGGCAGCGTGCCGCCATTTAGCGTGCCAGGGGACACAAAGTCCGTACCATCGACCGCAATGGACGGGACGCCGGTGCTTGCGGTGTTTTTGAGCAGTCCGGTCGTAAGCCCGGCGAGTAGCACGCCATTTAGCCCTGCCGCGGTCCCTGTAGTGCTCTGGTTGAGTTGGCCACTGCCATTCAACTGCACCAGGTTGCCCGCGCCTGCCCCGACAGTGTAGGAAGCCCCCCATGTGGTACCGGTGGAAGTGGGCACGCCTGCGCCCGGATAGCTGGCCGGCGTGAATCCGAGAGTGTTTGTCACATCGGCAGACGTAGCGATGCTCGGCGCGCCGGTTCCGTTGGTGTTCTTTAGAATGCCCGTGCCCAATCCGGATAGAGCGACACCATTGACATGGGACACGGTAGGGTTCGGATAACTTCCGCTCAAGTCTCCGGCGGCAGCGCCGCTTCCGCTCAACTGGCTATAGGGGATCGTGGGTATGTTCGTCAGCGGTACCTGCGCGGAGCCGTTGAGCGGGGCATATCCGCCAGGGGCGCTCCGGTTGGCCGAATTCTCGGGGATAAACCCGAGCGTACTCGTCACATCGGACGGCGCTGCGGTGCCCGGCACGCCGGTCCCAGTGGTAATTTTCAGAAGGCCGGTGGAGAGGCTGGCCAGAGACACGCCACTCAATTGGTTCGCGTTGACCAGGCCGCCGTCGCTATAGCCCAGGCTCCCGCTGACCAAAAGCGCATTGGCATTTGTACCTCCCCCTACTCCCCCAAAGGTAACGCTGCCCCCTACGCCGCCCGTATTTCCACACAAGAAACCGTGCGTGACAGAACTGTAGTTTAGGTGATTCCCTCCGGTATCCGGACACGACGGCAGGCCCGCCCAAGCCCCCACGGATGGCGCTGTAGTCACTACCGTTTGGTCGGATGCGGTGCTACTGGGGACGGTCGTACCGTTGATCGCCGCGATAGCCGGCAGATTGGCCGTCGGCAGGAGTTTGTTCGCGTCCAGGGGAGCGTATCCGCTCGCCGCACCCTTGTTGCTCGCGTTCTCGGGGGCAAAGCCGAGCGCGCTTGTCACATCGGACGATACAGCGACGCTTGGCGCGCCGGTACCGCCAGTTACCTTGAGGAGTCCGGTCGCGAGGCTGGTCAGAGACACGCCATTCAACTGGTTCGCGTTGACCACGCCGCCGTCGCTATAGCCCAGGCTCCCACTGACCAGCAGCGCATTGGCATTTGTACCTGCCCCTATTCCGTCAAACGTAACGCTGCCGCCTACGCCGCCGCTATTCCCGCACAAGAAACCGTGCGTGACGGAACTGTAGTTCAGGTGATTCCCTCCCGTATCCGGACACGACGGAAGGGCCGCCCAAGCCCCCACCGAAGGCGCCGTAGTGACTACGGTTTGGTCGGACGCGGTGCTACTGGGGACAGTCGTACCGTTGATCGCCGCGATAGCGGGCAGATTGGCCGCCGGCAGGAGTTTGTTCGCGTCCAGGGGAGCATATCCACTCGCCGCGCCCTTGTTGCTCGAGTTCTCAGGGGTGAAGCCCAGCGTGCTTGTCACATCGGACGATACAGCGACGCTTGGCGCGCCGGTTCCGCCAGTTACCTTCAGGAGGCCCGTTGCGAGGCTTGCCATCGACACGCCACTCAGTTGATTCGCGTTAACCTGGCCGCCGCTGGTATAGCCCAAGGTCCCGCTGATCAAGAGCGCATTGAAATTTGTTCCCGACCCTACCCCGTTAAAAGCGACACTACCCACCGTGCCGCCCGTGTTTCCGCACAAGAACCCGTGCGTGACCGGGCTGTAGTTCAAATGGTTCCCGCCGAAGTCCGGGCAGGACGGAAGAGGCGCCCAGGCCCCTACCGATGGCGCCGTTGTGACCACGGTCTGGTCGGATGCGCTATTGATTGGCACGGTCGTGCCGTTGATCGCCGCGATTGCAGGCAGGTTCGCGGCGGGTATGAGCGCATTTTCATCCAGCGGCGCGTAGCCGCCTGGCACTCCCTTGTTCGCGGTATTTTCGGCAAGATATCCGAGTTGGCGGACGGATGTAATGCAGGTGGAGGGCCAGACACCGGCAGTCTTCGGTCCATATAGGCAGTAGCTGCTGGTATTGAGATAATAGTCCCCATCTCCCCCGATTACGCTTAGGGGCGCGCCTGAGCCAGTCCAGATCGAAGCGCCGGTGGGGATTCCTAGGAAACCTACGCCGCCGCCGCCAACAGTAACTTGAGCATGGACGGCAACCGCGCCGAGCGTGCACACGAATGCAAACAAAGCGATGCTTCTCATAGAGCTGAATTTTCCTGATTTCAGATGGGCTGGACTACCGTTGATACAGCATGCCCGTGACGACTGCGGCGCCAGACACGCTGTCCACGGCGAGTGCAGTCGGATCCAGCACGTTGGAATCGCGCTCGTCTCCAACCGTTATCGACTGGCCGGCTTGAAGCACTGCGATGACTCCCGCACCGGTCGTCTTGTTTAGGCCTGTCATTCCGACAAAGACGGAATCGCTCGATGTTACGGTCGTGAAAGCCTGCACTAACACCTTGTTGCAGCGCAGGGGATACCCGGCAGGAGCCGGGACATTCGCCGTCAAGGCTGCATGGGCTGCCGTAACAAAACCGAGGGGAATAATTTGTGCCACGTGAAGCGCTCCTTTTTCATTCACAATATAGCAGCCGGTTTTTGCCGGTCAGGTGTACTGGAGTGACTGACAGGGACGAGTTCGCCGGCTTCCGGAGCATGAACTCTCGCTCTCCAGCCATGCGCGCCCGATTTCCGATGGCGAGTCGCGGAGTTCCAGGGCGCGTCAGTAACCCCTTATTGGAGTTCTAGTTAGTGAGTCCCGGCCCGAGTGCGGGGACCGGCATTGTGGGCACCAGCCGAAGCTACCCGCGGAGCGGTTGCTCCGCGGCGGTACCGGCTCGCTGAAATTATTGGCGAGACGTGTGACTGGCTTCCCTACTGGACTGAATTCAGATACGCAACCAAGTCCGACATTTGCTGCGGATTATTGAAGCGCGGCCAGCCCATCTTCGCCTGCCGCATGCGCGTGAACATCTGCGGACCGTGCTTCCACAGCGCGGAAACGATGGTTATTTCCGAATATCCGCGCCCTTGGCCCGGCAGCGGGGGAGCGCCGTGCTCTCCACCGTTGTGGCACTCGGCGCAATGCTTGGCGGCAAATACCTGCTTGCCGCGGGTCGCGTCTCCCTTCGCATACACAAACTGGCGCATCCACAGGTAACTGAGCAATTGGCGCATTTCGTGCTCGGAGAGCTGCGGCACTGGCTGAATCATCCGGGGCGCGTGATTCCACATGTCTACCGCGATCTCGGTCAGGGTGAGATTGTGCAAGCGGTCCTCCAGGGCCAGCTTGCCCACATGGCATTTTACGCAACCTTTCGATTCAAATATGGCTTGCCCGCCATCGCCTGCGGTAAACGAGAAGCGCGCGTTCATTCCGCGCATCTCCGGCAGGTTTCGTAAGTAGGCCAGGATATCGCTCAAATCCTGGGCCGTCAGTTCCTGCCACGCGATCTTCCTACGCGCGAAAGCCTCGCGCATGCGGCTGCTGTGGTCCCACATCTGCTGCACCAGGACCATGGGCTGCCCCACCGATGCCCACTTCACAACTGGCGGCGCGCCTTCCGCCCGCGAATCGGAGATCCCGTGGCACTCTGCGCAGTGCCTGTCGGTGAACGCCTGCTTGCCGCGCGCGGCGTCGCCCGGCTTGTCGAAGAAACGCGTCGAATAGAGGTACGCAAACAGATCGGCGGCGTCCGAGGGGCTCAATGTGGGACGCTCGATCCCGGCCCCCTCCATGGCTGCCCACATCACCGGCGCATGGTTCCACATGGCGCTCGAGAGCAGCGCGGGCGTGAAGCCGCGGTCCACTCGCGCGCTCAGATCCATGCCCATCTTTCCACCCTTGCCATTCACGCTGTGGCACTCCACGCAGCGCTCATTTTCAAAAAGCCTGGCGCCTCGCTCGGAGTCGCCCGGAATCACCGGAGGCACGGCGGCCCCCGCGCTCCAAACCGTCAAAACACAAATTCCCAACTGCCGCATCATCGCCATTCGCCTCGCTATACTTCGTTTCTGTTGAATCGCTCGATCAGATGGTAGCAGGCCCGTCCATCACGAACACGTTCCTCACCTAATTGCGAAACTTGTGCCGATTGCACCGTTAAACGTATTATAGTTCCGCAGGATGAACCGAAGGGATTTGTTTCGTCGAAGCTCCTGGGAGCCGCCCTATTCGACTAGGCGTTCCAGCGCCAGATGCACGGAATAAAGCGCCGCGGGCTGCAGAATCGCCGCCAGAGAGACGGCCATCAGCACCATCGCGCTCAGCGCCAGGATGGGGCGCGGACCCGCCGGGGGCGGCGCGGGGCGCAGCAGACGGTCCACGCGCGCCGCCAGTTCGTCGGTGTCGCCCAGCAGGAGCGCTACCGGAGCCGGCGATACGTCCGAGGTCATACGCGCAACCCGCACCAATGCCCCCGCCAGCGCGAACGAGCGGCGCGCGCTGCCGGCCACCGCGCGGTCGTCGGCGGCCCATTCGGTGAACTTTCTCCAGCCGCGCTCAAGCACGCGGCTGCTGCCCTCGAACGGCAGGATACCGGGCGCGAGCAGGATACACAGGCGCTTGAGATTGTCGCGCGCGGCCCAGTGGGCGCGCTCGTGCCGCAATGCCGCCGACAATTGCTCCGGCGACAAAGCGTCGACCACGCCGTGCGACACGACCAACCGCGGACGAACGATCCCGCCCAGCGCCAGCAGTGGCGCCGCGCCGTCAACGATCCAGGCAGTCATGCCGGCGTTCGCCCGCCTTCCGGGTAAGCGCGCCGGACGGCCCACGCGCTGGCATTGACGCAGAAAGCGGCGCGCGCCGGCCGCCGCGCGCAGTCCCCGGGCGAGCGAGACAACCCACATCGCCACACCCAGAACAGCCGCGGCCAGGCACCCAAAGCCCACGCGCTCGGTGGGAGCTTCAGGCTCCAGCCACAGGTAGCTCGGCAGACAAACCACCACCACAATCAACGCGGCGCCCAACGCGGGCAGCAGGCGCAACGCCAGCAGGAAGCGCGCCGCCAGGTGCGGGCGGATGCTTTCCCCCAGGCGGGCCGCCGGCCGGGCAATCAGCGAAACTGCCAGCCCCAGCGCCAGGTGGACCAGAAAGAGAGTCGCCAGGCTGATGCACAACAGCCTGGGAATGTATGGGAGAGTCATGCTTTCCCTCGTCGCGCAAGGTCTCTGCGCTTGCTGCGGATCTTCTTCTCTAACTCATCCAGCAGCGCCGTGTCATATTGGCCGACCGCGTCGACCAGGGTCGAGATCAGCAGATCGCCGGAGGCCGCGGGCGATGCCAGAAAGCCGGCCACGAAGTCGCCCGCGCGTTTCTGTTCCCACTCCAGGCGCGTCCAGCGCGGCGCATAGAAGAATGCCCGCTCCGATTTGCGCCGCACCAGCAGGTGTTTCTTGAAGAGCCGGTCGAGGGTAGTCATCACCGTGGTGTAAGCCAGCGGCCTTCCCAGCCGCTCGACCACATCGTGCACGTTGCTCTCGCCGTGCGCCCACAGCACCTCCATCACCTTGAGCTCCAGGTGGCCAAGGCCGGCTTGCATCACTTGGGTAACCCCGCGAATTCCAGTTCTTTTCTTGCCGTCACGTGCTTCTCCAGTTCCGCGCGGTTCAGAAAGTAAGTCGATTTCGCGCGGCTTCGGCTGAACAGCTTTTCCGCTTGATCGTCGAAGTGCGGCGAGTCTGCGTGGTCGCTTTCACCCAGCGGTATCACCATGTATGATTGCGGCGGCTTGGTCAGAATCACAATTTGGGTCGAGGTCTGGCCGGTGTGCCCCACCATCTCCTGGCCTGTTTTCCCGAAGCTGATGGCGCGCGGCGTGGCCATGCCCGCTTCCCGCAGCGATCCGCCGCTTACCGGCCACGTATGCGCCCCGCCCTGCCGCCCCACGCGAAAAAGAGTTCCAAAAACCGCGTCCGCGGCGAACTCGGACTTCAGCCGCTCTTCGGCCTTGGCCAGCGCCGCGCGGATCTGATCGTCCGTGAGATCCGGAGGCGGATCGACGGCGCGCTTGGAGCCGCCATCGAGGGATGTTTTGAAGAGATAGAACCCCAGGGCCGCGCGGGAATCCGCATCGCTGCGACGGTTCCAGCCCGCCAGTATTTTCGCGAATTCGCTCTCGGGCGCGGCCTTGCCGATGCGTTCCTGCCACAACTCCGCGTGCCAGACCTGCGTCGAAAACGCAATCCCGATGGCCTGTTCGGCCGTCACGTCGTGCGCTTGGTCGAGCAGGTCCACCATCATGGCTGCGCGCTGATGCGCGGGAGTGCGTCCGTCGTTGTAAAGGTAAGGATGCGCCGCGTACTCCTCGGGCAAAAGCGGCGAATCCCTCGGCATTTCTTTCATCATGGCGAACGGCGAGACATTGCAGTTCTGCATGTATCCCTGTGGCGGATTGGTCACCTGCACCAGATCTTCAAATGGATGCACCCCTTGCCATTCGCATGCGCCGGTTGCGCCAGGCATGGGCTTCGACGGGTCGCAGCCACTCGGCCGCACCGGCACGCGCCCGTTGCGCACGTAGTAGATGTCGCCATCCACCGTGCCTACCATGATGTTCTGCGCCATGAATTGCAGCATCGCCAGCGCCTTCTTCATCTCGCCCAGGTTGCGGGCGGTCACCATGCCCCAGCTTTCGTCCATCAGGCGGACCTCATCGGCGTAAGGGATGGCGACCGAGTACGATTTGCCGTTCTTGTGCGCCACGATGGGCCCGTGCGCGGTAGAGTCGATAGCCACATCTTTCCAGTCGATCTTATCGCCCACCTTGACGCCGATCTTCTCGTGCCGCGTTTCGAGCGGCCGCCATTCGCCGCGGAACTTGTATTTGCCGCCCTCAATTTCCTCTTCGTAGACATCGGAGGTGTCCGGACCGCCGGTGGTCATCGCGATAGAGGCATAGCGGCTGTGACCCAAAACCGGAAACGGAAGCCCCAGGATCGAAGCTCCGGAGAATGCCAGGTCGCCGCCGTAGATGCGCATTTCGTAGAAGCGGAATGGGCCATACCAGCTCAGGTGCGGGTCCACGACGGCAATGGGTGCATGCATGGCGGTGCGCGATGGCCCGAGCAGCATTTCGTTCGAGCCGTGGTAGGCGACGGGATCGGGCTGGATGCCCGCGTGGATCAACTTCTCGCCGGCTTCGCCCTCCGGCCATCCCCAGATAATGTAGCGGCCCAGCGCCACCAACTGCCATGGCTCCAGTTTGGGCGCCCAAGCCGGCACCTGATCCGGATGCTCCTGCATATATTGCCGCACGCCGGCCTGAAACGCCTCGATGATTTCGCGGCTGCGCGGGCTCAATTCCTGGTAATGCCGCTCGGCCACCAACCGGTGCCTCCACACGCGCTGGCGGTAATCGTCACGGAAAAACTCCCCGCCGAAGGCTTCCGCCATGCTGCCTTCCGCGCGGCGATAGTTCTTCAGCAGCTCTTCCAGGCGATCCTCGGCCTGCGCGTAGCCCGAGCCGAAGGCCGCGCCCGCGGCGTCTTGGGCGAAGATGTGCGGCACGCCGAATTCGTCCCGCAGGATGGTCACGTGCGCGCCGGAGGCCAGTGGCAGGCCGCACAGGAGTAGCAGGCAGAGCTTTTTCATGTTTGTGGCGACGGGCTGGTTCTTATTCTATCGCGACGTAGTATTCTATTCAGCGGGGTACACGGTTGCGCGACAAATTGGAGGGCGGGCAATTCTGCCCGCAGCCGGCTTTCAGCCGGCTCTGGCCGCCTAAAAGGCGGCTGCGGCCAAGATTGGCCGCCCTCCGTTGCGGTTGCCTGGTCCCAATCGCGGCGGCATCGCTGGCGGCACAAACTTGGATTGCGCGTCCGAGCGGAACCACGGCCTCCTTGCGCGGCGTGGATGCCGTCAGCCAAACGGTGGTTTGGGCCAGTGGTGCGGGCGGCACGTGTCTGCGCACTCTGGATGGCGGCGCCACCTGGCACGCCGTCGTGGTGCTGGGCGCCGGC
>Ga0181534_10001845_pt1 | contig 13572 bp, 15 predicted proteins | sample PEATcosm2014_Bin_37_FD_119758 | JGI IMG/M metagenome (GOLD analysis project Ga0181534, IMG submission 119758) | Peatland microbial communities from MTU Mesocosm Facility, Houghton, MI, USA - PEATcosm2014_Bin17_10_metaG | ecosystem: Environmental > Terrestrial > Soil > Wetlands > Peat | place...
AAGGAGTGATCCTCGGCCTCTTACCGTCATCCAGACATGCAGTGGGAACATGTCATGGTGCTGGCCGGCGAGAATCTCGTCACAGGCTAGGGTTATTAGACCGTGGATCCGATCGTCGAGCCGCTTGCCTGCGCGATTCGCATTGGCCGCGCTTTTTTTCAGTATGGCGTATGCGATTGCCGACGGTCAACAAGTCCAGTTCGACGACAGCACCGCGCTGCGCTTGGGCATGGAGAGCGGCGTATTTCGTATAGCGGCGGCATAACATGGGTGCTATTGGGCCGAGGATGCAACGTCACGTCGCGTAAAGTCGGAAGCGAATACCATTCTCTCACCGCTTCTGGTACGAGTGAAAAATGTAATCCTTGTCCTTCACAACCGTATGGCACGCGAAACCGCAATTGACGGTGCCGGTCGGATCCGGCGTGAATGTGTCGGATGCGGGCTGATAGTCAAACACTGCATAGGCCCATCCCTTTGTGTCAGGGAACCGCTTGCTGTCCTTTTCGATGAGAAAAACGTCCTGCAACGTATCCGGCACGTTTACTGCAAAAGGTGATTCCACCATCTTTTTCGGCTTCCACTCGATCTTGGCAATCTTGGAGCCGTCAGGGAACGGCTTGCCGTTGCCGGGAATACCGCTCCGATAGGCTTCAATCATCGTGGGGTTGGCGACCTCCACCTTGAGCAGCTCTGCGGTCTGACTGACGGATACAACTTGCCAGTTTTCGTATCCCCTGAATTCTGAGAAAGAAAGCCCATTCGGCAGTTTCAGGATGTATTTATCTTGCGCGGAAATCGCAACCTCTGCGGCCAAGACGGCGAGCAATGCCGTGACACTTGCAATCGTCAGCATACTTGTGCGTTTCATCACTGGTTCCTTCTCTATCAGTAGACGTCCTTACTTCTTCGCAATGATCGTTACGCGTCGAGTTTGCCCCATGGGCTAGGATTCGGTTTTTCGCATCAGGGTGAGTAGCGGGTGAATACAAAGTCCCGAGATTCAATCGGCACGTGACATGGAAAGCAGGTTTTGAGCAGCGACTCATCGGCAGATTTGCCGTCTTTAAATTGAGCGAACCCCCAACCGCCCGTCGTTGCGTATTTTTTCGAGTCCTTGACCATAAACTGAACATTTGTGGGAGCACCGGCAACGAAGGACTGGGTACGGCCAAAGACCTTGTTATTTTCTTCGGACGGAACGTAACCCCAAGCCAGCCGGGCAATAATTGCGCCGTCCGGGAACGGCAACTTCCCTTCCCGGTAGGCCTTGATCGCTAGATCGTTGCCCAATACGGCGCGAAGATCGTTGAGGTTGCCTTCTTCGTGGGCCACGGAGATCAACTTCCAGTCGCGGTAGCCGGGAGGAATTTTGATTCCGAACAGAGGGGCGGCTTCGCCAGTGGCATCTTCCGTTGCATGGGCCATGTAGACGACCACGCCGGCCAGCGCTAGAACTGCGCTCAATAAGGAAACCATCCCCCTCATTTGGTGTTCCCCTTCGAATTCGATCAGATATACCTGGCGGAACCTCCTGAGGAAAGCGCGCCTTGGTATTAGTTCTGCACGGAATGGAGAATAGAAAGTGCAGCCGATATTATCATCGGAAGTCGGATTATAAAAGTTCCTACATGTAAGCCAGATGATTCAAATCTGGCGAATGGAGAAAGACCGAACCCAAATTGGAGCCGTCAATGAACAGCGTACAAATCGAACAGAAGAGCTATGAGATGCCCCCCCGCGACGGGTTCACCATCACACTCTTTATTACGGTCGCCGACATCAATCGATCGGCTGATTTCTATGAAAAGGTCTTCGGCGGCCGCATTCTGAGCAGAGGCGACAGCAAGGGTGCGTCCGGGCACATCCAGATCGCGAATACGTGGCTCATTGTGAACGTCGGCGGCGGGCCCACCCCGGATAAGCCGACGGTAACGCTGAGGCCTCTCGCCGACCGGGATAAAATCAGCAGCTTTATGAATATTCGTGTTGCGGATATTCAAGCGTGCTACGAATTGTGGAGAAGTCGAGGAGCCGAGTTCATTACCGGGCCGATACCCAAGTACGGCGAGATACGCTGCTACATCCGCGATCCTGACGGCTATATCATCGAAGTCGGACAGAGCACCGACCTCACGTACGGTTGACATTCGTTTCCGGACTTAAGTTTGTTGGTCGCCTGTGACAGCAAGCGCTGTCTTCCGTAATGCGGGTAAAGTCGCGGCAAACAGCGTTGCATTTTCGCAGAGGAGGAAGTCGTCATGTTGAGAGAAACCAGAGTTGCAGCATCATTTGGCGTGCTTGCACTCATGCTCATGACGGAAGCCACGATAGATGCCAACGCAGGATCCAATCTACCGGATCCCATCGACGCCGGCGTCGCCGAAAAGCTTTACAGGCTGGATTGTGGCCACTCGCTGGCAAACGACGAGTCGGTATGGACACCGGGAAAAAACGTCGGACGCAATATCGAATTCTCTTCTACTTGCTGGCTTATAAAGCATGGCAGGGAGTGGCTGCTTTGGGATACCGGTGTTCCGGAAGCTGCGCTCAACGACCCCCGAGGTTGGTCCACTTTACCCAAATTGATTGTCTATCACCTCGACAAGTCACTGACAGATCAACTCGCCACGATTGGACTGAAGCCCGCCGACATCGGTCGTGTTGCAATATCGCACACGCATGGAGATCACATAGGTAACATGGGCTTGTTCCCCCAATCCACGGTTGTAATGCAGCGAGCCGAGTACAGCTGGATACACTCCCCCAACGGGCCGAACGACAACGTAAATCAATTGATGGCGCTGGCCCGTAAGCTCTTGGGAACGCCGAAGAAACTTAAGCTCATCGACGGCGATACCGATGTGTTCGGCGATGGGAGCGTCACTTTGGTTTCCACGCCAGGGCACACCCCCGGCCACCAATCACTGCTGGTCCATCTCAAGAATTCTGGCTTCATCGTGCTGTCCGGCGTTGTTGTTCATTTGGAAGAGAATTTCAAGAACAACATCGTTCCGTCCCTCAATACCAATAAGGCGGAATCAATTGCATCAATGGATAAAGTTAGGCAGTTGATGGCAACCTACAAGGCGACGCTCTTCATCAATCACGACAAAAGGCAAACCGACGGGCTTAGGCTGCTCCCGGCATTCTACGATTGAGATTTGCCGATGGGTCGTCGGGCGCGCGCGAGGGGGCAGGCTCGGACTGAGTGACCGCACCGACCGGCGGCGTTGCAGAATCTCGGGAGCCAGTAAAATCAATCTCTTACGATTCTTTCATGTCAAATTTACTATGCTACTCTCGCGTAGGCAACTGATTCCTCGCGCTGGGGGTGGCGCTATACCCGGATTGCGTAGCCAATCAGTCGTAGTTGATGTTTGGATTCCCCGGGGTATAACTCACATCAGCGGCTGAAGCGCATCTTTCCTTGCGCATGATGAACACTATTTGTCGCAATTGGAGTCGTCAATGAGCAGCGTACAAATTGGGCAGAAGAGCTATGAGATGCCGCCGCGAGAGGGAATCAGTATCGCGCATTTTCTCACCGTCGCCGACATCGAGCGATCCGCTCGATACTACGAAAAGGTGTTCGGCGCTCGCATTCTGAGCCTAGGTGACGGCAACGCGCCAGCGTACCTTCAGCTTGCGAATATCTGGATGATTCTCAACGTTGGAGGCGGCCCGACCCCGGATAAGCCGACGGTAACTCTAAGCGTCCCCGACCCGAATCACATCAACAGCTTTATGAATTTCCGCGTTGCGGATATTCAAGCGTGCTATGAATTATGGAAAGCTCGGGGAGCGGAGTTCATTACGGAGCCGATCCCCAAGTACGGCGAGACGCGCTGCTATATCCGCGATCCTGACGGATACATTATCGAGGTCGGACAGAGCACAGACCTTACATACGGTTAACGCTCGGCCACCAAAAAGCATTCTTATAGTCCTGAGCGGATTGTCGGAGATCCGGAAATCCCGGCTGCGGATTCTATCGCTCCCGATCAGTGCAATTATCGATTGAAGCGGACGCGGAATGAAGTGTCGTAAGCCGACGTCATTCACTGCCGCCTTTGGATCGACTCGAGAATAACGGCGACCTAGCAATCTCCGGCCCCGCTTTGATTCGGCTTCGGGGCACCGAAACATCGCGAAAGTAGTGTTCCGCGCCGGTGTAATTGTTAAAATTGCCGCCCCGCCAAGAAACACCACAGGTGTCATATGAAGCCTAAGAGCGCCCTCGCGATCGCAGTTCTCACGCTGGCTGGTGTTACCGCGTACATTCTGGTCGCGGCTACCGGACAGGCAGATGAGAGTTCCGCCCCAGCCTACGTGACGAAAATTCCCGCCGGATACCGGGACTGGAAGGTCGTCTCGGTGGCTCACGAAGCAGGCAAGCTCAACAGTTTAGGCATCGTTTTGGGCAACGATGTGGCGATTAAGGCGTTCCGCGAAGGGACGCTGCCCTTTCCCGACGGCACAATCATCGCCGCTTTGCATTACAGTCACGTGCCGTCGGATGAGAACAACAAGGTCTTTGGCGACAAACAATCCTACGTACCCGGTCCTCCCACGAACGTACAGTTCGAAGTTAAGGACTCGAAAAAGTACGCGGCTACGGGAGGCTGGGGATTCGGGCACTTCAATGCAGATGGCAAGCCTGCGGATGTGGCGCTACTTAAAACCTGCTTTCCCTGCCACGAGCCGGCCAAGGCAACTGACTTGATCTATACGCATTACACGCCTTAGTAATCGTTCACGGTCGGACCTCATTGTGGCAATGAAGATCTGTACCCCACCTTGTTACATCGCGTATCGCCCAAGGGATCTCCCAGCGCGAATTGGCGCGAAGGCTTGGTATGCATGAATCGCAGGTCTCGAGGGATGAGCGCAATGAGTACTTTGGCATCGCTCTGGAACGGGCCGTCAAAGTTCTCGATGCGCTCAACGTCCGATTTCAAACTAAAGTAACCATTGAATTGAACCGCTATCGCCGGTAGCGCAGGCGTCCTGACATTAACAGCGACGTTTGGGTTGAGCGGGTGAGCGATGCGAAGGCGGTGCGAAACTTTCGGGCTTATGGGCGACCCGGTTAAAATCCCAGGAGCAGAAAATCGATGGCCGCCACGATCACCTGCCGCTGCTCGGCGAGGCTCCCGGTCGACGCGCCAAGATCTGTCCGGGCGATCCCCGCAAGTTGCGGTGTCATCAGCAAGTACGTTTCACCGTCAAACTTAAGAGCGGGTGTCAGGTTACTCAGCGGCTTTTTCGCCAGCGCGGGGGCCTTGGTAAGCGGTATCACCACACGCGTCTGAAGTTCGTCGAGCAAATCAGACTGCACGTCGACGAGGATTGGATAGATCGACTTCGATCGCGGGCTCTTGTTCCGATAGACCGTAAATTGAGCCACTAAAAGCTTCGCACACCATCGGAGAACGTGCCGTGCTCATCGATGTGCTCATTGTACGCAGCGATTGCGTCGCGATTATCTTCGCGCCATTTCTTGCGCTTTACCTCCGCAAGCGCCTCTGTCAATGCGCGCTCGAGCGTTGCGGAAAGATTGACGCCGGCCTCACGCGCAGCAGTGAGCAGATCGCCGCGCACACTCACGTTCGTCGCACGTTTAGGGACTGAATGGTTACGACGTGGCACGGGACCCCCATACTACTTATGCGCATTATAGCGTGCAAATCGATGCGCATCAATCATGTGGCGTCATCGCTCACCGATCTTCCTGCAGGTCCGATAGACCATCACTGGACCCAGCAGTGGGATCATGTAAATACGCAAGCGGTCTTAGAACCGGACTTTTTATCGATACTTATAAACATGTATTGCATATAATCTTATGATATATAATGATTTATATGAAATCAAAAGCAGGCATTGAACCGGCCATAATCGCGGCAGAGGATCGGGGTGAAGCGGTCTCGCTGATGGAGCAACTTTTGATCGGTGCCGGCTCACGTCACCGCGCGGATCTGACCGATCTCGCCCTGGAACTTGCGCAAAGGAGCGCAGGATTCCGGCATTCTCTGCCGGCAAGCCTACTGGCCTCGTTGGCCGGCCTCGTGCGCTCCATGAATTGCTACTACAGCAACTTGATCGAAGGGCACGAAACACATCCGATCGACATCGAGCGCGCCCTCCACGGCGAGTACAGTAAGGACCCCAAAAAGCGTGACCTCCAGCTCGAAGCAAAAGCGCACATAACTGTTCAGCAGTGGATCGATGATGGCGGCCTGAGAGCCCGCGCCGTCACCGCCGATTGCATCCGCGAGATTCATCGTCGCTTCTGTGAACTGCTGCCGGATGACCTCCTGTGGATCGAAGACCCGACGACAAAGGAGCACATCAAAGTGATTCCCGGAGAGCTACGTCGCCGCGACGTTGCTGTCGGAAAACACGTTCCAATCAGCCCCGCCGCCGTGCCGCGCTTCCTGAAGCGGTTCGAAGAGGTATATGGCCGCATCGGCAAGACAGAGACTATCCTCGCGCTGGCCGCAGCGCATCACCGCCTCGCATGGATTCACCCGTTCCTCGATGGCAACGGCCGGGTAGCACGCCTGATGTCGCACGCCACACTGCTGGAGGCGCTCGACACGGGCGCCGTCTGGTCAATCGCACGCGGCCTTGCCCAAAATGTCAATACCTATAAAGCGCACCTCGCCGCTTGCGATCAAGCACGGCGCAACGATCTCGATGGCAGGGGCCAATTGAGCGAAGAGAACCTTGCGGAATTCACGCGCTTCTTTCTGACGACCTGCCTCGATCAGGTCGCATTTATGGAAGGGCTCATGCAGCCGCGGCAGTTGCGCACGCGTATCCTGCTTTGGACCGAGGAGGAAATCCGTCTCGAAAGACTGCCACCCAAATCAGGCACCATACTCGAAGCCCTGCTCTACCGCGGCGAACTTCCGCGCGCCGACATCGCCGGCATCGTCGGCACCGGCGAACGTCAGGGCCGCCGTGTCGTATCGGCGCTCGTTGCACGCGGGATACTATCGTCTAACAGCAGCCGCGCCCCCCTGCGTCTTACGTTCCCTGCAAAGCTGGCGTCACGCTGGATGCCCGGCCTGTTTCCGGAAATAACAGGTTAGCCATGTCTTCTCCAGCTCAGCCAGCAATTCAGGGTTGCGGCGATTTACGCCGACTGAAATGCCGTAAGTCATCGGCCACGTCACATCATCGAGCACGAGAGTCGCTTGCTCGAGCCGCAACGGAGCCGCCGAGTGAGCGGCAAAATATCCGCCAACGGTCCCATTCGAGTGCAACGTCTACATCGCCGTTCGCGACAACCTGGATAACGGCGCCAGTCGAAGAGTAAGGCGCCGCGGCGGCGGCAAGCGGATCCGTCTGGATGTCGTGCAAAATTTGATGTCGAGAGATATCCTAGATATTGCCGGGCGGTCACCGGAGTAGCCGCGGACGAGCAGGCTGCCGGTGTGTCGGAAACATAGCTCAAGGGGATTCCGCATGTCATCCCAGGACAAGGGTGAGGCGCCAACGGTTGAAGTAAACCTCGTTCGCCGTCGCCTGCTGTTGGGGGGTGCTGTTGCCGGCATCGGCGGCGTGGCAGCGGCGGCCATTCATGATGGCGAACTCGGCGGTCCATCGCAAACTTCTCGAGGCGCCGTCCCATGGCAAGAAGGAACGGCGGACGCGCCGCCGGGCGCTTCCGGCTCAGGGTACGTGTTTTTCACTGTAGAGGAAGCCGCCTTTATCGAGGCTGCCGTCGGCCGGTTGATTCCGAACGATCCGGTTGGTCCTGGCGCCGTCGAGGCCAACGTGCCTTTTTTCCTGGATCGACAACTCGCCGGAAAGTTCGGCCGCGGCGACCATTACTACCTTGGCGGGCCCTGGCCCAAAGGCACTCCTGAGCAGGGTTATCAAACCCGCTTCAGTCCCGCACAACTCTATCGCGCTGCCATAGCGGCGATCGACAAATATGTCGGCGCGAACTTCAATGGCGTTTCGTTCAGCAAACTCAACGCCGCGGATCAGGACAAGGTGCTGAAGGGGCTCGAGAGCGGCGAGATCAAGCTCGATGACGGTGTCGACAGTAAGACCTTCTTCACGATGCTCCTGCAAAACACGAAGGAAGGCTACTTCTCCGATCCGATATACGGTGGCAACAAGGATATGGCGGCCTGGAAGATGATTGGATTCCCCGGAGCCCACTACGACTACAAAGAATGGGTATCCCGCCACGGAGAGCGCGTGCCCTACCCGACGGTCGGATTCAAGGGCCGTCCCGGCTGGACGGAGACCTGAAGATCATGGCAACCACTCTCAAACCAGTCGATGCCGTATTGGTGGGTTTTGGATGGACCGGCGCCATCATGGGTGAGGAACTCTGCGAGGCGGGCCTCAATGTGCTGGCTCTGGAACGCGGGCCATGGCGCGATACGTCAACGGACTTCGCCACCGGATTCGCGCAGGACGAGCTGCGCTATATGTGGCGGCATCATTTATTTCAAAACGTCGCCGACGACACCTTGACCATCCGCAACAACGTCAATCAAGAAGCGTTGCCGATGCGCCATTTGGGCGCTTTTTTGCTGGGCACGGGAGTCGGCAGCGGAGGCGTGCACTGGAACGGTCAGATCTGGCGGTTCCTGCCCTCGGACTTTTTGACCAAGAGCCACAATCAGCAGCGCTATGGAAAAAAGGCCGTCACGGACTACGATCTCACCGTTCAGGATTGGGGCATCACCTACGAGGAGCTGGAACCCTTCTACGATCAATTCGACAAGCTCTGCGGTACCAGCGGCAAAGCGGGCAATCTCAAGGGGGTCATCCAGCCCGGCGGCAATCCGTTCGAGGGCCCTCGCTCGAACGAATACCCGACGCCGCCCATGATCCAAACCTACGCCCCCACCCTGTTCGGCAAGGCGGCCGCCGAATTGGGACGCCATCCTTTCCCGCATCCGACCGGCAATCTCTCAGAACCTTATACCAATCCGCTGGGCGCACAGCTCGGTGCGTGCACGTACTGCGGATTCTGCGAGAAATTCGGCTGCGGCAACTATTCCAAGGCGAGCCCGCAAACGACCATCCTTCCGTCCCTCATGGCGAAGGGCAATTTCACCTTGAAGACCGAATGCGAGGTGCTGCGGGTGGAATTGTCGCCGGACCGCAAGCGAGCCACCGGCGTGACTTACGTGAACAGCGCGGGCGAGGAGTTTTTCCAGCCCGCGGATATGGTGATCCTTTCTGCCTATGTCCTGCAGAATGTGCGCCTGTTGCTGCTGTCTGGAATCGGCAAGCCCTACGACCCAAAGACAGGTGAAGGTGTGGTGGGCAAGAACTATGCCTACCAGACCATGTCCTCGGTGAATGTCTTCTTCGAGGACAAGATCTTGAACCCGTTCATCGGTGCGGGTGCCTTAGCGACCGTCATCGATGATTTCAACGGGGATAACTTCGATCACGCGGGCTTGGGTTTCATCGGCGGCGCGTATATCGCGGGAATGGTCACCGGCGGGCGCCCCATCGAGATGATCTACACGCCAACCGGGACACCGAACTGGGGGCTTGAATGGAAGCATGCCGCCGCAAAGAACTACCTGCGCTCATTCTCCCTCAGCGTTCACGGCTCCTGCATGAGCCATCGCGGCAACTATTTGGATTTGGATCCCACGTATCGGGACATCCACGGCCGGCCGATGCTGCGTATGACGTTCGATTTCACCGATAACGAACACAAAATGTCGGACTACCTGACCGACCGTGCAGCCGAGGTGGCGCGTGCCATGAATCCGCGGGAGATCAAGCTGAATCGTCGCACCGGCTCCTTCAGCGTCGTACCCTACCAGACGACGCACAATACCGGCGGCGCCATCATGGGCGACAACCCGAAGAACAGCGTCGTCAACAAATATTTGCAGTCATGGGATGTGCCGAATGTGTTTTCGATGGGCGCCGGTGCATTCCCGCAGAACGCAGGCTACAACCCCACCGGCACCGTGGCGGCTCTCGCGTATCAGGCGGCCCATGAAATCAGGGCGCGCTATCTGAAAAGCCCCGGTCCTCTGGTGCAGGCGTAACTCATGGGCACGCTACCTCGCGTTGGGGTCACCGTCGGGGTCTTGGTGTTGATCGCGGTCCTGGCCGTGGTATTGCGGCTCGCTCTGGGATCCCCTGCGACCGTTACTCCATTGCACGGGAATGAGAATTACTCGGGAATTCTGCCTGTCGACTTATTGAGGCAGCCGATTGCGGACACTGCGCCGAATGCGGAACAACTGCGGCGCGGACAATACCTCGTGGCTGCCGGCGATTGCATGTCCTGTCACCTGCGCGATGGGGGCGAACCCCTGGCCGGAGGATTGGGACTCAACACCCCTTTCGGCGTGATCTACACACCCAATATCACTTCCGATAAAGAAACCGGAATCGGTGATTGGACTGCCGATCAATTCTACCGAGCCATGCACGCGGGGATTGACGATGAGGGGAGCAATCTCTACCCCGCCTTTCCCTATCCTTGGTTTACGCTCGTCAGCCGCGAAGATGACGATGCGATTCTGGCTTTTTTGAAGACGACGCCGGCGGTCAAATATAGCCCTCTCAACAACGACCTGCCCTTTCCTCTCAGTATTCGTTCCGCTGTCAAAGGTTGGAATCTGCTCAATTTCAGGGCTCATGAATTCGAGGCCGATACCAGCCAGTCTGCCGAATGGAATCGCGGCGCATATCTGGTCAACGGCCTGGGCCATTGCGGCGGCTGCCATACGCCGAAAAACGCGCTCGGCGCGGATAAGTCGAGCCGGGAATTGCAAGGCGGCACTCTTGACAGCTGGGTGGCGCCGGATCTGACCGCCAACGAGCGCACGGGTCTTGGCTCCTGGAGCATCGATGACGTGGTCGAGTATCTTGGCACGGGCCGCAACGCACATGCCGGCGCGGGCGGTGCCATGGCCGACGTGATCACATACTCTACTTCGCTGATGAGCGATGCCGACCGCCACGCAATGGCTGTTTATTTGAAGAGCCGGGCCGCGAGCCCGAGCGTCGCCGGCACGGAGCCGGATGCGGGCGCGATGCACCGAGGCGCCGCAATCTACTCGGATGCCTGTGCATCCTGCCACTTGGAGAACGGCGTGGGTCAGCCCCGGTACTTTCCGCCCTTGGGACCCAACGCCATGCTGCAGCAGGCGGACCCGCTCGGGCTCGAGCACTTGATCCTCGCCGGCGGGCGGATTGGAACCAGTCCGACACGCCCCTCCCCCATGACGATGCCGAGCTTTGCGTGGAAGCTCACCGACCAGGAAGTCGCCGACGTCTCAACCTTTATTCGCAATAGCTGGGGCAATCGAGCCGCGCCAGTGTCCGTCTCCGACGTGCGTTCTGCCCGAAAGAAGCTGAATTTAGACGTGGTGCACCTGACGGCCAATTCGGGCGATCAGAACTAGGAGCCTGTCGAAACGCGAGGTTTCATTTAGTAGTAACGCGGGATCGGCCCGTCCTGCGGTGTAGTGTTGTCCCCCAGGTCGAAGAACACCTCATCCACGTAACACCAGCCCCAGCCCTCGGGGGGATCGTAACCCTCGATGATCACGTGGCCTGTCGCATGATAATGACCGGTTGCATGACGCCCTGGCGACTGGTCGCAGCAACCAACGTGTCCGCAGGTCCGGCAGATTCTGAGATGAACCCATTCGCTCCCGGTTTTCAAACATTCCTCGCAGCCGCGCGCGCTCGGCTTCACCTTCCTGATGGTCTTCAGATGCGAGCAGCTTTTACTCGCGGTCATAGGATTTCTCCGCTGCTGGAATGGGCATAGGCCATAAGGCTATTACGGCAGAGCGGCATAGGCCAATTAATTGTATTAGAGTAGCGCGTTTCAGCAGCACCCCTACCCCCTACCCCATGCATTCAAACCCATGAGCGCGCAGCCGCCGAGCGCCCGCGAATCATTGCCCCCGCTGAAGGGTGCGCCGCTATTCCTGCTCACGGTCGCAGTCGCGCTCGCAACAGTCATGGAACTGCTCGACTTGACCATCGTCAACGTGTCGATTCCTTCTATTTCCGGCAGTCTCGGGGTCAGCGTCTCCGAAGGAACCTGGGCCGTGAGCTCGTACATGCTGGCGTCCGCGGTGATGCAGCCGCTGACCGGCTGGCTCGGCCGGCGATTCGGCGAGGTGCGCACCTTCACCACGTCCATCATGCTGTTCGTCGTCTTTTCGGCGCTCTGCGGTTTCGCCGTCAGCATGCCCATGCTGGTGATTTCCCGCATCATGCAAGGCCTGGTGTCCGGACCCTTGCTGGCGCTCGGGCAGGCGCTGCTGCTGCGCAATTACCCCTCCGACAAGCGCGGGTTGGCGCTCGGCCTGTGGGGCATGGTGATCATCACCGCGCCGATATTCGGGCCGATTCTCGGCGGCTACGTCACCGACAATCTCTCCTGGCCCTGGCTGTTCTACATCAATGTGCCCGTGGGAATGCTGTCGTGGTTCGTGGTCTCGCGGGTGCTGCACAACCGGGAGTCGATCCTGCTCAAGGTGCCGATCGACGTCATCGGGCTGATCCTGCTGGTGGTCGGCGTCGGCTCTCTTCAGTACACGCTGGACAACGGCAACGAGCTCGACTGGTTCAGCTCTCCCACCATCGTCACCACATCCGTCATTGCGGTCGTGAGCCTCGCCTTACTGATCAGCTGGGAGCTGACCGACCGGCACCCGATCGTCGATCTGCATTTCTTCGGACGCCGCAATTTTCTCGTCGGGACGCTGTGCGTATCCTTCGCCTACTTCACATTTTCCGGCGCCAACATCATTTTTCCGATCTGGCTGCAGACCACTGCGGGCTACACCGCCACCTGGGCGGGCGTCGCGGTGGCGCCGGTCGGAATACTCTCGCTGTTCATTTCGCCCATACTCGGGCGCAACATCAACCGCGTGAACCTGCGCTGGGCGTTGAGCTTCGCGTTTGCGCTGTTCATGCTCACGATGACGTGGATGTCGACTCTGAACGAGACCGCGACGCTGCTGCAGCTGGCGAGCCCGCGCTTCTGGCAGGGCCTGGGGGTGGCATTCTTTTTTCTGTGCCTCAACCAGATTACGCTGTCCGCCGTCGCGCAGGATGAGCTCGCGTCCGCCACCGGCCTGAGCAGTTTCATGCGCACGATCTCCGGGAGCATCGCCACGGCCGTGACCATCTGGCTGTGGAATCGGCGCACGGACTTTCATCACGCGGTGTTGACGGAGCACATCCGCGATTCCGCGCAGCCATGGATCGACACGCAGGCCGGGCTGCAGACGCTGGGCATCACGGACAGCGCGGCCTACCAGTATGCCGATCAAACGATCACGACACAGGCGATGACCTTGAGCTTCAACGATTTGTTTCATTTGTTCTCCGTGATGTTCGTCATCTTGATACCGTTCGTCTGGTTCGCCAGGCCGCCCTTCTCGGTCCGCGGGACGGGCCGAGATTGACTCCGCCGGCGAGCTTGGCGCGCACTCGGAGGTTGCGCAACCGTCGCCGTATCCAATCGATCCGGTTTTTGGAATAATCGGGCGCCCGGTGGATTCGAAGGGGAAGCGGATGGCGCGCGCGGCTACAGGC
>Ga0181534_10001846_pt1 | contig 13570 bp, 12 predicted proteins | sample PEATcosm2014_Bin_37_FD_119758 | JGI IMG/M metagenome (GOLD analysis project Ga0181534, IMG submission 119758) | Peatland microbial communities from MTU Mesocosm Facility, Houghton, MI, USA - PEATcosm2014_Bin17_10_metaG | ecosystem: Environmental > Terrestrial > Soil > Wetlands > Peat | place...
TGACGAACGAAAGTAAACCTTCGATGAGGTGTCGAAAGGGTTAGATGATGTCAAAACCGGGTACAGTATCGACCTGGGATAAGCAAGAGAATCACCTGTTTATGCTCTTGCGGCATCCGGCATACAGGAGGCGTGCTCTTACAGCAGGCTTTTACAAGGAACGTGCGAAGCTGTCGTCACGATGCCAACGGAAAATCTACAAGCCGATGAACCGGCAAGAGAGAAAGTACGGAAGCGTGGCACGGTGGCAGAACAACCCGCAATAGTGAAGAAACCCTTGTAATGAGGGTGGAGCGAAGGGGTTGTATTATCCAGTTTTTATTCATCCGAGAAAACTGAGAGCGATCTCAGGAGGTACAAAGATGAGCGAAACAAAACCATTTAGGATTGAAAGACGATCAGTGATGGCGGCCTACGGACGGGTGTTCTCCAACCGATGAGTAGGAGGCGTGGATGGGGTGAGTCTGGCCGAGTTCGAAAAGGACTGGCAAAACCATCTCTACCGGCTATGGAACCGAATGAGTTCTGGAAGCTATATGCCGCCGCCCGTGAAACTGGAGGAAATACCCAAGAAGGGTGGAGGAGTACGGCCCTTGGGTATACCGACCATTGCTGATCGAGTAGCCCAGACGGTAGTGGCTGAACTATTGGCAAAGGAAGTGGAGCCGATCTTTCACGAGGACTCGTACGGGTATCGACCGGGGAAATCAGCGATCCAGGCATTGGGGAAGGCGAGAGAGCGGAGCTGGAAATATGACTTGGTGGTAGACCTGGATATCCGAAGTTTCTTTGACACCTTGCCGCATGATCTGTTGATGAAGGCGGCGAGGAAGCACTTGAGATGCAAGTGGGCGCTGCTGTACATCGAGAGATGGTTGGTGGCACCCGTGCAGCGGGAGGATGGGACAATAGAGGCCCGAACGAAGGGGGTTCTCCAAGGCTCGGTGATCGGCCCGGTGTTGTCTAACCTTTACCTGCATTATGCGATGGACGTATCGCTACGGAAGAACTATCCGGATTGCCCGTTCGAGCGATTTGCTGATGATAATGTGGTGCACTGCCGGACACAGGCGGCGGCGGTCAGGGTGAAGGAAGGTCTGGAAGCAAGGCTTAAAGAATGTGGATTGGAGATGCACGCGGAGAAGACAAAGATTGTTTACTGTAAGGACAGCAACCGGAGAGGAAACTACCCTAACGTGCAGCTCGACTTCCTTGGCTACACGTTCAAGCCGAGGATGGCTCAGAACAGCATCAGGAAAGTATGGTTTACAAACTGTTTGCCGGCGGTCAGCAACAAGGCGATGAAATCGATGCGAGAGAAGATGCGACAGTGGATGACGCTCAAAAACGGCTGGATGCCAAATAGAGGATATAGCTGCTGAGATCAATCCGGTGGTCAGAGGATGGATCAACTACTATGGTAAATTTTACATCTCAAAACTGAGAAACTTTATGCAAGCAATCAATTACAGAATTGTAAAATGGGTACGAAGTAAATACCTAAAGGTCCGGGCGAGTGAGCTCAAAGGCCTGAAATGGCTTAAACGGATCAGCCTGAAGAATCCGGAATTATTCGCTCACTGGACGATCGGCGTAGTGCCGTCGGTTGGATAATAGGAGCCGTATGATGGGAGACCATCACGTACGGTTCTGTGAGAACTTAAAGTTGAAACACTTTGATTTACTCGTTGAGTGTTGTAAATGAATGATAGTGTATGCCACATGACCCATTGACCCGTTTATTGCAAAAAGCTTTTGCCTCAGCCGCAAGACAGGCCGCTTCAGCCCCAGCCGCCAGCGTTCAAGCTACACCAGGGCAAGCCCCAGAACCCCGATCCCTCGACCGGCGGCATTTCCTTCGGCAATCTGCCCTCGCAGCAGGAGCTTTATTCATTCCTCCCATCCTGCGGGCGGGCCTAACAGGACTGCCCCCTACCGGCAACAAAGTCGTGATCGTCGGCGCCGGCATGGCTGGCCTTAATGCCGCCTGGCAACTGAAACAACAAGGCATTCCATCCATGATCTATGAAGCAAGTGCCAGAGTAGGAGGCAGGATGTTCACGATAAAGGATCGCTTCGGCCCGGGACTCACCACCGATATCGGTGGCGAATTTGTAGATAGCACACATAGCGATATCCTGGCCCTGGTAAAGCAGTTGAACCTGAACCTTTATGATCTGCACAAAGACGATCTCACTCCCAAGACCTTTTGGTTTGAAGGGCGCTTGTTGGGAGAAAAGGATCTGCGGGAAGCCCTCGCGCCCTACATCACACAATTGATGAAGGATATCCACTCCTTTCCTGCCGTTATCAGTCATGAGACGGCCGCAGGATTCAGGCAGTTCGACGAGATGACGATCCTGGAATACCTGCGGTCTATAGGGGTCTCCGGTTGGTTATTGAAATTCCTTGATGTTGTATTGACCCGTGAATATGGTATGGAAGCTGCGGAGCAATCCGCCATTAATTTTCTCATCATGTTCGAGGCGCCTGCACCGGCAGACAGTGATTATGAGCTTTTCGGACAGGATCATGAGGTTTTCAAGATCCAGGGCGGAAGCCAGCACCTGACGGATGTATTATACGCGCAGGTCAGGGACCAGGTGGTCTTACAGCAAAGGCTCATAGCCATTCATCCAAACCCGCACCGGGGATATGACCTGCATTTTGAAAGCGCGACGGCCCAAAGCAACCCGGGCGGCCCCGATACGACAACGCCGCAGATAACCGGAAGCCAGACCGTCATCCAGGCTGACCATGTCATCCTGACCATCCCTTTTACTATTCTTCGCACCATCGATCTTACGGTTCCCATGCCGGCTGCCAAGCGCAAGTGTATCGATGAGATCGGCTATGGCAATAGCTGTAAATTTATTATGGGCGTAAGAGAGAAGCCCTGGCGTCAGGCAGGGAGACAAGGGTATACGTTCACTGATCTTTCTTTCGGATGCGGATGGGATAGTAGTCAGCTGCAATCCGATCACGAGGGGAGTTTTACTGTCTTTGGCGGCGGCCATTTTGCGGAAGACGTACAAAAGACCAAAGGAGAGGAACTGGCCGGACAATACTTATCTGCCCTTGATACGATCCATCCCGGAGCTGCAAAAGCATATACCGGTAAATATATGAAGTATTGCTGGGCAGGGCATCCCTATAGCAGGGCAGGATACAGCTCATTCAAGCGGGGACAATGGTCTACCCTTGCAGGCTGGGAAGGATGGCCGATAGGGAATATCTATTTCGCCGGCGAGCACGTCAGCCGGGAATTTCAAGGATATATGAATGGCGCTGCACAGACGGGTAGGGTAGCTGCCGAAGCGATCATCAAAAAACTGACAATTGCTCACCATGAATAATTCAAAAACCATTTTAGATCGAAGGAAGAAATTCGTACCAGATGCCATTGGAATTTTCAACCCCTCCACTGCCGTCAGTGCCCGGGGAAGTGTGATCATCGATGCGGACGGAAGGGAGATGATCGATTTTGCCGGAGGGATCGGGGTCGTGAATGCGGGCCATTGCCCACCTCCTGTAGTTGAGGCGATCGCCCGTCAGGCGGCCAGTCTCATCCACTGCAGTTTTAATGTAGCCACGTATGATTTGTATATGCAGTTGGCCGAAAAGTTGGTCTCCTTGCTACCACATGGTGACCACACCAAAGTCATGCTCACCAACTCCGGTGCCGAAAGCGTAGAGAATGCCATCAAGATCGCCCGTCAGGCCACAGGCCGCCCGGCGATCATAGCGTATAGCCATGCCTTCCACGGCCGTACCATGATGGCCATGACCCTCACTTCCAAAGTAGGCTATAAACTGGGATGCGGCCCTTACGCACCGGAAGTCTATCGCATCGATTTCCCGGATTATTATCGTTATGGCAGCGGACTCAACCTGGATGAGTTCTCCGACCTCCACCTGCGACAATTGGAGACCTTCTTCCAAATACAAGTCCCGGCAGAACAGGTCGCCGCCATCATCATCGAACCCGTTCAGGGCGAAGGAGGGTTCAACGTCGTACCTCGCAAATACCTGACCGGACTTCGCCAGCTCTGTGATAAGTATGGTATCCTGCTCATTCTCGATGAAGTGCAGAGTGGTTTCGGCAGAACAGGCAAATGGGCCGCCTTCCATCATTATGATATCCTGCCCGATATCTCTGTCTGGGCCAAATCCATGGCGAGCGGTATGCCGATCGGAGCCGTTATGGGTCGTACCGCAGTAATGGACGCCTGTAAGCCCTCTACCATCGGAGGCACATACCCTGGCAATCCCGTCTGCTGTGCCGCGGCCCTGGCCACTCTCCAGTATATGGAACAGATCGATATCAATGCCCTGGGCAGACAGGTAGGGACCATTGTCCGCGAAAGATTCGACATATTCAAACAGAAATTTTCCGCCATTGGTGATGTCAGAGGCCTCGGAGCCATGATGGCTTTCGAATTGGTGAAGGACAAAGACCCTTTCCAGCCCGATGCCACACTTTGCAGGCAACTGATCGGCTATTGCGCCGATCATGGGCTCATCCTCATCAGTGCTGGCGTCAATAGCAATGTGATAAGAGTACTGAGTCCACTGGTGATCGAGCCACATCTGCTTAACAAGGGGCTGGATATCATAGAAGCTGGACTGACCCAGCTTTCCGGCGCCAACGAATAATATATCATTATGAACAAACAATACATCAATGGAGAATGGGTCGATGCCCTGGATGGTGAGACAATGGGACTCATTAATCCTGCAACGGAGGAACGCATAGCCATCCTCTCCATGGCAAATGGCAAAGACTGTCATGTAGCGATTGAAGCAGCTCATCAGGCCTTCCCAGGCTGGAGCCGCAGCACACCCTATGTCCGATCCGCCATCTTGAAAAAAGCCGCCGACTATATCCGGGGACACCTGGACAATTTCGCCCGGGATATGGTACTGGAAAGTGGTAAACCACTGGCCGAGGCCAAAGGCGAATGGATCGTTGCCGCCAATCTCTTCGAATGGTACGCCGAAGAAGCCAAGCGGGCCTATGGCCGGATCATTCCCACCAACAGACCAGACAAGCGGAGCTCTGTCATATGGCAACCCATGGGCGTCATCGGCGTGATCACCGCCTGGAATTTTCCAGCCTATAACCCCGCCAGAGCCTGGGCCGCAGCACTCGCAGCAGGCTGTACCGTCGTCGCCAAACCTGCAGAGACCACTCCCTTGTCCGCTTTTCACATGATAGATGCCGTTACACAGGCAGGCCTGCCCAAAGGCGTACTGAACCTCGTGATCGGGGACCCTGCATCGATAGGAGAGGCCATGCTCGATAACCCAGCACTGAAAAAGATCAGCTTCACCGGTAGCACCCGGGTAGGAAAGCTATTGATGGATGGAGCATCCAGGACCCATACCCGCCTTTCCCTTGAACTGGGCGGGAATGCCCCCGTCCTCATCTTCGGGGATGTGGATGTAGATGTTATTGCAAAAGCCGCATCTATTGCGCGTTTTCGGAACAATGGCCAGGTATGCATCGCACCCCAGCGCTTCTATGTGGAAAGCTCCATCTTCGATCAATTCGCAGAAAAGCTATCCGGATATGTCGCAAGCCTGAAGGTCGGTAATGGATTCGAGGAAGGAGTGAACCTGGGCCCGCTCATTACAAAGCGGCAGCGGGATAGTGTACAGACATTGCTCGACCAGGCCAGGGAACAGCAGGCTCAGCTCCTTACCGGTGGGGGAACCCCACCCGGCCTCGATAAAGGATATTTTATGCAGCCGACCGTAGTGACTGGCCTCGACCAGTCTTCGGTATTGGCACGCGATGAAATATTCGGCCCCGTACTGCCCCTCTTTCCTTTCACCGGCCTGGATGATGCCATCGCTAAGGCCAATGACACGGAATATGGCCTTGCAGCCTACATATTTACCAATAACCTGCAGACGGCTACCCTCGCGGCCGAACGCCTGGAATTTGGTATCGTAGGCATCAACGAATGGGCTCCTCACGGTACCGAAGCCCCGTTCGGTGGTTGGAAATACAGTGGACAGGGACATGAGAGCGGAGCAGAAGGACTCTATGAATACATGGAAAAGAAATTGATCAGCATCGGCGGACTGCCTTCTTGAGATTGGGCACCCGGGCCAACCCGATAGCCAACTTTCGGAACAATGTAAAACTAAACTGAATGGATTACGGCGTACTTTGTATCATCCCACCCCTGGTCGTGGTCGTCCTGGCGGTCATCTTCCGCACTTCCTTTGAACCCCTGCTGATCGGATGCCTGGTAGGCTTCCTCCTGATCAGCTATAAGGTGCATAGCAATTTCTTTAATGATTTCATCGCCTCCCTTTACCGGGTAATGGAAGACGAAAGCACCATCTGGGTGATACTGGTCTGCGGCCTTTACGGGTCCCTGATAGGGATGATGGTGCGGAGTGGAGGCGCCATGAGATTCGGCGAACAGGTATTGCAGCGACTACGATCCAGGAAAGCTGCCCTCTTCGGCACCTGGGGCCTGGGATTATTCATCTTCCTTGATGACTACCTGAGCGCCCTCACCGTCGGGATCACCATGAAGAAAGTAACCGACTACTTTAAAATATCCCGGGAATACCTGGCCTATATCGTCAACACTACCTCCGCTCCCTGGTGCGTTGTCGTACCCCTCTCCACCTGGACACTCTTCATCGGCTCCATCCTGGAAAAATGCAAATTCGCAGAACCGGGACATGGTAATCATGTATATCTTTCCGTAATCCCATTCGTCGCATACGGCTGGATAGCCGTCCTGCTCATCCCATTTGTCATCATGGGTATGATCCCCTTACCCCGCAAAATGAAAAAAGCCCAGCAGCGGGCCGAAGAGACAGGACAGACCATCCCCGAGCGGGGCGGCATGACAGCCTTGAAAATGGAACATTTCGAATCCGGCAAGTCTCCTAAAACGATCTACTTCCTGCTGCCCATAGCCATATTATTGGTTTCTACCTTTGCCCTGGACTATAATGCCTTGAAAGGAGTGATGATCGCTGTAGTCTTCACCTTCCTCTATTATTATGTCCTGCGGCTGGCCACCTTCCAGCAATTGAGCGAGACCCTGTTCACCGGCTTCAATAGCATGATCTATGCCCTGGCGCTCGTTGTCATGAGCTATGTGCTGAAAGACGTTGGAGATAAAATGGGATTGACCGGCTATGTCATCAATGGCGTCAAACCGATCGTGAACAAACAACTGCTGCCCGTCCTTATCTTTGTATCGATCTCTTTTATCACGTATACTACCGGCTCGTCATGGGGAGTATACGCCGTGGTCATACCTATTGTCATCCCCCTGGCTCAATCCATGGGATCCAATGTACTATTGAATATAGGAGCCGTGGTCAGCTCGGGTGTATTTGGCTCCAATGCCTGCCTGTATAGCGATGCCACCATCCTTTCCGCGCAGAGTACGGAATGCAGCAATTATGATCATAGCCTGTCGCAATTGCCGCTGGCAATATTGTCCTTCGCCTTATCCGCCATAACCTACCTTATCCTGGGATACTCCTTGGCCTAAACTTAAACGCATTGAAATATGAACACACCAACAGGAAAATATCACCGGGAAACAGAAACTGGCCTTGTCGTCCGGCACATGCAGCCGGAACACGCAGGACAGTTGGAGCAGTTGCAGCAGATCGTTTTCCCTACGCTTGCCGCTACCGAATTGATCCGGGCCGAACACTATCTCCGTCACCTTGAACTATTCCCGGAAGGGCAATTCGTGATCACAGACGGAGATAAGGTGATCGGCATGACCACCACCATGCGAAGTGACTTTGATTTCGCCAACTACCACCACACTTTTGCCGAGACCATCGCAGGTGGATGGCTCACCAATCACAACCCTTTCGGTGACTGGCTCTACGGACTGGATATCGGCGTACATCCTGTCTATCGGGGGCTGGGACTGGCCAGAAGCCTGTACCGGGCCCGTCATGATATTGCCCGGCAGTTGGGACTTAAAGGACAGGTCACCGTAGGGATGATGAGTGGCTATGGCGCCGTACGCGGCGAAATCAGTGGTGAAGCCTATTATAAAGAATTGCTGGAAGGCCGGCGCAAAGACCCGACCCTCACGCCTCAAATGAAGATCGGGTTCGAATTGCTCGCACTCATCCCGGACTATGTCAACGATCCCGTTTGCGGCAATTATGGGATATTGATCAAACTCGATATTGACAAGGAGGTCTGAAAACCTCGCATAAGGAATAACGATCAACTCAATCACCGTTCAAAAATAGTCACCATGCCACACATACAATTGAAGACGGCCCTTCCAGGCCCCAAAAGCCTGGCCGCTCTGGAGAGAAGAAAGAATGCCCTCCCCGCCGGTCTTGCCAAATCGACCGACCTGGCCGTAGATAGGGCAAAAGGGGCCCTCGTTTGGGACCTCGATGGCAATCAGTTGCTTGATTTTGCCGGAGGCATCGGGATGATCAATGTCGGCCACCGGAATGAACAGGTGGTGGATGCCATCAAACAACAGCTTGAAAAATATATCCATACCTGTTCCCTGGTCACTACCATCGAACCTTATCTCGAACTCGCCGAACTGCTGAATAAGCTCACCCCTGGAGATTTCCCCAAAAAGACCCTCCTGGCCAATTCCGGATCAGAGGCCGTGGAGAATGCCGTGAACATTGCGAAATATCATACTAAGCGAAATGCAGTACTATGCTTCGAAGGCGCCTATCATGGCAGGACCCTGCTTACCCTTAGCCTTACAAGTAAATACGGACTTTTCAAAAAAGGCTTTGGCGCTTACGTCTCCGATATCTATCGCATACCCGCGCCCAACATGTACCGCAAGACAGAAGGGCTCTCCGATGAACAATACATCCGATCCTGCATCCAGCAGCTGGAACAGGCCTTCGTTGCTCAGATCGATCCCGAGTCCCTTGCGGCTATCATCATCGAACCGGTACAGGGCGAAGGCGGTTTTCTCCCCATCCCCGCCCCCTACCTGCATAAGCTCCGGGAAGTGTGTGACCAGTATGGGATCGTATTCATTGCCGACGAGATACAATGCGGTGCTGCCAGGACCGGCAAATTATTTGCTGTAGAACATAGCGGCGTCATTCCTGATATCATCGTCAGCGCTAAATCGATCGGCGCCGGAATGCCCATCAGCGCGGTCACCGGCAAGGCTGCGATCATGGATGCACCACACCTCGGTGGGGTAGGAGGAACCTATGGCGGAAGCCCCGTTGCCTGTGTGGCTGCTATCGAAGCCTTGAAGATACTTAGTGCTCCATCCTTCCTGCAACGATCGGTCGAAGTCGGAGAACAGATCCGTACTACACTGGAACAATGGAAGACAAAGTATGCCATGATAGGGGATGTTCGGGGACTAGGCGCGATGAGGCTGGTGGAGTTTGTCAAGGACAGAGCTACCCGTGAACCTGATCCGGATGGTACGCTACGGATCATCAGGGACGCTGTCGCCCATGGCCTCATCCTGATCCGGGCTGGTCTTTATAGCAATTGTATCAGACTCCTTCCGCCACTCGTCATCACCGATGAACAACTAACGGAAGGGCTATCCGTGCTTGAAGCCGCAATCGCCAGGTCCCAACAGTGATTAATTTAATTGATCATACATATGAGCCACCAGATATTCTATAATGTCAATTTACTCTCCTCCCACCCCGGTTTCATCCATGGAAGCGCCGATGCTTTATCCGTCAATGGGAACACCATTGAAGCCGTCGGCTCCCGGGAAGAGATCCTTGCCCTGGCCGGTAGTCATACGCAACTGACCGATCTGGGAGGACGTACCCTGCTACCGGGATTGCATGATACGCATATCCATTTGTGGAAGGTTGGCAATTTAAAGACTTTCATGCTGGATGTCCGTCCTGCATCAAGCCTCGATCACATGCTGACCTTGCTGCAGGAATATAACAGACAATACCCCGATGCGGATTGGGTGACGGCCCGGGGCTTCAATGAGGTCGGCTGGAAAGATGGACGAATGCCCACGAAGGATGACCTGGATAAGATCATAGAGGATAAGCCTGTCTATGTGATCCGCACCTGCGCGCATATTGCCGTTTGCAATAGCAAGGCCCTCGAAATAGCCGGGATCACTGTGGATACAGTGGCTCCCGAAGGAGGGGTGATCTATAAGGATGATGCAGGCCGCCCCAATGGATTGTTCTCGGAGACAGCCCTTGGTCTCGTCTCTTCACATATCCCCCCATATAATAAGGAACAGCTCAAGATCATGGTTCGGGCCGCCCGAGAAGAATTGTACCGGTATGGCGTAACCGCCGTTACTGACCCCGCCGTCGATCAGCTGCTACTGGAAGCCTATTATGAGATGATGGAAGCCGGCGAACTGGGATTGCGCTTGCAGGCCATACCGATCCTGCTGCCGGATGGCGGCCTGCGTCCATATCAATTGCCCCGTTATTTTCGATCGGACCATCTCACGGTCAATATGGTAAAATTCTTCAGCGATGGCGGATTGAGTGGTCGCACCGCGGCCCTCAAACGACCTTACCTGCCCGACCCCGCAAGACCGGCGCGTCACACACTACCTATAGCTGCCAGCGGCACCCGATCAGCCGCGTCCCCTTCCCCCGATTACGGCGTCCTCCGGCTTGACCCGGACCAATACCTCCATCTTGCCCGCATGGCGCAGGAAGCCGGCCTGGGCATCGCCACTCATGCCATCGGCGATGCCGCCATTGAAATGGTGATCGGCATTTACAAACAACTGCACCACTCTTTCCCCGAGGGGCTGCGCAGGATCGAGCACCTGGGCCTGCCCGAGGAACAGCATCTTCAGGATATGGCCCGGTATGATATCTCCACTTCTATGCAAGCCATCTTTGTAAATGAATTGGGGAAGAATTACCGCAGACACATCGACGACCAATACCTGAGCCATTGTTTCCTATCAGATCTGTCATGCAGCATGGTATCCTTACTGCTCTCTCGTCCGATGCGCCTGTAGTAACGGACTTCAATCCTTTCAAGGGAATGGAAGCTGCTATCACCCGCCGGGACAGGGAAGGCGTCCTTATCGCACCGGATGAAGGCATTGGCTTTGCAGATGCATTGAAGGGATACACGCATTCTGCCGCAAGGATCAGTGATCTGCCACAACTGGGATCGATCGAACCCGGAAAGCTGGCTGACCTGATCATCCTGGACCGGGATCCCCTGACCACCCCGCCTGACCGTCTTATTGACATTAAAATCGATAAAACATACATCGGAGGGGCATGCGTATGGAGCAGATGACAACGACTTGCCAAACATTTATCGCTATATGAGATCATCGGCTTACTTTTGTATCGCGGTACACTTCGGCTTTGGGACCTTGTGTACAACTGGGTTCCGCCCAGTAATGAATATTGTAAGGATCAAGTCGGAATAAAACATACTACCATGGCAGTAGGAAGCAACAACAGGCAACGTATCATCATCATCGGAGCCGGCTTTGCCGGCCTGCGATTGGCAAAAGAGCTCAACGGATCAGATTATGAAGTATTCCTTATCGATAGACATAACTATCACCAATTCCAGCCGCTCATGTACCAGGTTGCCACAGCCCGGCTCGAACCCTCTAGCATTTCCTTCGCATTAAGAAAAATATTCCAGCATTCTAAGAATGTGAACATTCGCGTTACAGAAGTATTGAAGGTCGACACCAAGGCCAGGATCGTATATACGACGATCGGAGAGTGGGCCTATGACCGAGTGGTCATCGCCTTTGGATGCACGACCAACTATTTTGGGAATAAAGAGATCGAATCCCATAGCTTCCCCATGAAATCGGTGCCCCAGGCAATGGCCCTTCGCAACCGGATCCTGCAAACCTTCGAGGATACCATCGACGCAGGACCAGCCGAACGGCAGTCCCTGCTGAATTTTGTCATCGTCGGCGGTGGACCCACCGGTGTGGAATTGGCCGGAGCCATGGCGGAAATGAAAAAATATGTCCTGCCCAAAGACTATCCCGGCACCGACTTCAGCCGGCTAACGGTCTACCTCCTGGAAGGCTCCCCGCATACCTTGAACTCAATGAGCGAGCCTGCCAAGATCAAATCCCAGCAATACCTGGAATCCCTTGGCGTGATCGTAATGCCCAACACCGTCGTAGAAGGCTATGATGGCAATACGGTCAGGTTGAAGAACGGGCAGACCATCATGGCCAGGAACCTCATCTGGGCTGCCGGCGTGACCGGCAACATCCTGGAAGGGATACCCACCGAAACAATGGTCCGGGGTAACCGGTTGAAGACAAATCGGTATGGAGAGGTAGAAGGATTAAGCGGAGTCTATGCCATAGGAGATATCGCCTATATGCCTACGCCAAAATACCCTAACGGACACCCTCAACTAGCCAATGTGGCCCAGGCACAGGCCAGCACAATGGCTGCCAATTTCAAGCGCGAGTTAAAAGGCCGCCCAAGGGTCGAATTTGAATATAAGAACAAAGGGACCATGGCCACGGTGGGTAAGCGAAAAGCCGTCGTGGACCTCCCCGGCTTCAGTTTCCAGGGTCTCTTTGCCTGGTTCACCTGGATGTTCGTCCATCTCATGCTGATCCTGAACATGAAGAACAAGCTTTTTATTTTCCTGGACTGGATGATGAGCTACTTTGCCAACGACTCCACCCTGCGGTTAATGCTCAAGGCCGAACCAAGAGACGAGGCGTAAAGATATTTTTCCTTACTTTTGTTTAGGTTTAATCCTTTTCTATGGCTGAAGTAATCGTTGAATTAAAGCAGGCAAACATTTACCAGGGAGATAATCTTATTCTGCAGGACGTGAATATTACCGTCCACAAGTCGGAATTTGTCTACCTCGTAGGTAAGACGGGGACCGGTAAATCCAGTCTGCTGAAGACTTTGTACGGAGACCTGCTCCTGCGGGAAGGCCAGGGCCAGGTGGCCGGCTTCGACCTGCGGGAAATGGATTGGAAAAAAGTTCCCTACCTGCGCAGGAACCTGGGCGTCGTCTTCCAGGATTTTCAATTGCTGACAGACCGTAATGTGAATGATAACCTCAAATTCGTACTGCGCGCCACCGGCTGGAAAGATACCCGCCTGATGGATGAGAAAGTGGCAGACGTACTGGATAAGGTAGGCCTTCGCTCCAAAGGATTCAAAATGCCCTTCGAAATGAGCGGTGGCGAACAACAAAGAGTAGATATCGCCCGCGCCCTCCTCAATTCTCCCAAATTGATCCTGGCCGATGAACCGACAGGTAATCTCGACCCGGAAACCTCCAATGAGATCATGCAATTGCTCTTCCAGATCTCTGGGGATTATGGGACTACGATCATCATGGCTACCCATGATTACCGTGTCATCAATAAGTTCCCCGCCCGGACGCTGAAGACGGAAAGAGGTAAAGTGATCGACAACGCCAGCATTTCCATCGAATAGCCCGGCTCATCGTTATTGCACAGGCCCGTCGTCATCAACCCCCGACCTGCCGCTACCAGATCATTCCGATAAGCCTGCGGACGTTCTCCTCATTGTCATACCGGTGATTCAGTACTTCCTTTCTATCCACGATCTCCTCGGCCGTGAA
>Ga0181534_10001847_pt1 | contig 13570 bp, 12 predicted proteins | sample PEATcosm2014_Bin_37_FD_119758 | JGI IMG/M metagenome (GOLD analysis project Ga0181534, IMG submission 119758) | Peatland microbial communities from MTU Mesocosm Facility, Houghton, MI, USA - PEATcosm2014_Bin17_10_metaG | ecosystem: Environmental > Terrestrial > Soil > Wetlands > Peat | place...
AGGTGGGCTGGAAGGGCGATGTCGCCTCCAATTTCATTGCCACCGAGACCATGACCGCCTGGGGGTGGCAGCCGCCGCGTTCGAGCCGGGAGGCGGTGTTGGCAGCGGCGGGGCGCCTGGCTTTGGAAAAAGGCCATGCGTGACAAGTCTTAAAATTTTCAAAAGAGGTTCCGGGCGGGGAAGACGACAGGAACGATTTTAGATTGAAATATTTTCACGGAAGGCCAGCAGGTGCCTGGCGGTGAATTTTTGCACGCGCGCCCAGACCTCCGCTTCGCTGATGTTCCACAAACAGTGCGGCGCGGGATACCGGCAGTAATCCGAGCACGGCATATAAGGACAGACCTTGCCTTCCATCCATTCTGATGCCGGATGGAGCGGCGCGAACCATTCGGGCAGTTGCGGGCCGAAGAAGGTGAAGGTCGGCACGCCGCAAAATGCCGCGATGTGGCCCGGGCCGGAATCGTTGCCGATGAACACGCCGGCGCGGTCGGTCAGCGCAATCAGTTCCGTCACCGTGGCGGGCGTGGCCGCTTGTTTTTCACCGGCCTGCAGCCACCAGCCGCGCTGGTCGGGATCGCACGCGATTTGCACCGGGATTTTTTTTCCGCGCAGGCGCGCGGCGAGCCGCTGGTATTTTTCCAGCGGCCAGACACGGACGGGCTGCCCCGCGCCGCTGTGAATCAAAACGGTTTCCCGCCGGGGGGCGGCGGGGATGAAGATTTTTTCGCGCGGCGGCAGTTCGAGATCCAGTGCGCGGGCCACGGCGCGCCAGGATTCGTAGCGGTGCGCCTCCGGTTCCGGGCGTGCCAGGGGCCGGGTCAGAAAAATCCGGCTGCCCACGCGCGGAAAGCCGATGCGGTCCCGGACGCCGGCGAGTTTCAGGAGCAGATGGTCGCGCGGGTCCCAGCGCGCGGAGAGGCCGGAGGCAAAATGTTCCGCCGCGAGCTGGTGGCGCAGGCGCACTACTGCCCGCCACGGCCATTGCCCGAGGTGGTATTTATTTTTGAAGGCGGTCCACGGCGCGACAAAGGGCGCCACGCGCACGTCCGGCCACAGGCGGCGCTGCAAATCGAGCGCGTAGGGCTTGGCGAGCAGGGTGATGTCGAAGCGTTCCGCGGCGGCGCGCAGCAGGGGCGTGGCGATGACCAGGTCGCCCAGGCCCCACAGTTCGATGATCAACAATTTCGGTTTCAATGTTGTCCGGATGTTTTATGTTGGTGGATTGTTCCGCATTTGTCCATCACCGGCGCGGAAATGGCGCGCTGAAACGAAACCGGGCGGAGCCTTTTTTCTTGCGCCCGCGGTTCAACCCCCTTACAAACCGCTGCCGAAGGCCAGCATGCAAAAAATTTCCGTCATCGTGCCCTGCTTCAACGAGGAAGGCGTCCTGCCCAAATTTTTTGAACGCATGACCGCCGCCGCCGTCGGCTGGGGCGTGGAGGTAGAAATCCTCTGTGTGGATGACGGTTCCTGCGACCGCACCTGGGAATTGCTCAAGGCGCAAAACCAAAAAGACCCGCGCTGGCGCTGCCTCTCGTTCGCCCGGAATTTTGGACACCAGGCCGCCGTCAGCGCGGGACTTTATCATGCCACCGGCGACGCCGCGGTCGTCATTGACGCCGACCTGCAGGATCCGCCGGAGGAGATCGCGCGTCTGCTCGCGAAATGGCGCGAGGGTTTCGAGGTCGTGTTCGCCACGCGGAAGGCCCGGAAGGACCCGCTGCTCAAGCGAGTTTTCGCCTGGGGGTTTTACCGCGTAATTTCCCGGATGGCGCTGTTCCCCCTGCCGGACGACGCGGGCGATTTCTGCCTGCTCGACAAAAAAATCGTCGCCGTGATGAACTCGCTGCCGGAACGGAACCGTTACCTGCGCGGCCTGCGGGCGTGGTGCGGATTCCGGCAGACGGCCATCGAGTTCGAGCGCGGCGAACGCGCCGCCGGGGTGCCGCAATACACCTTCAAAAAATCCCTCCGGCTGGCGATGGACGGGGTGTTCTCGTTTTCCACCGTGCCGCTGCGGCTGGCGACATGGCTGGGCTTGGGGGTTTCGGCGTGCGCGTTTCTCGGTGCGATTTTTACTTTTTGCGAAAAGGTTTTCGCGGCGGAATTTGCGAAGTTCGGTTTCACCCCGGGCCCGCATGGCATTCCGACGCTGGTGATTTCAATTTTATTTCTGGGCGGCGTCCAGTTGATCTGCCTCGGCATCCTCGGCGAGTATATCGGGCGCATTTACGACGAGGTGAAGGGCCGCCCGATGTGGATCCTCCGCGACAGCGCCGGCATCGCGCCCGCCCCGTTGCCGGACAAACGGCCGGGGGTGTGAATCGCCGCGATTTTTTTGAAAGAGATGGTCACGGGTATTCTCCGGGGACTGGGGGACGGATTTTGCCGCGCGCGAAGGATTGAGAATTGTGGAACATTTTGCAGGAAGCAATCTGAATGGCTCTCGGCGTGAAGCCCCGCGCCGGCTCCCATCATCCGCCCCGGGAAATCCTATTTCAGGAAAGCTGGTTGCAGGCGCGGTCGCATCGGGGACGGGCTTCTGGCTGCCGCAGCCTCCGGACCCGGTTGCGGTGCCGACCGGCGCACGCCGCCATTGAGGGCGACGCTCAATCCGAGAATGCCGGTGAACCGCATGAGGTCGCTGCTCAACGCGCCGCCCACGAACAGGAACGCGATGAGCGCGGCAACGAAGCTCGCCAGGAGAAACCCGTTCACGGTTTGCAAGGCCGGGTCGCCGTAACGAAAATTGAACCGCAGCGCCCGCACGCCGGCCCACACCAGCCAGAGAAAGGCAATGGCCCCCCAGATGCCAAAGGGAATAAGCACCGAAAGCGGCCCGTTATGGTAATCATAGGAAAGCGCCAGCGGATTCTGGCTTTCATCCAGATCGGCGGAGCCGGCCAGGGGCGCGTCGGCCCCCATCATTTGCTGGAAATCCAGCGGCGAAATGGCGAGGCCTTTTCCCAGCAGCAGGTGCGGAGGGATCTGCGGCAGCAGGGCGGTCCACATCCGGATGCGCCAGTTCAGGGTGTCCTGCGCCGACTCCCGTGCCTGGGAATCCAGGGGCAACGGCAGAAATGCGATGGTTCGCTGGAAGGTGAACGGCAGTTTGGACGCCAAGGGCACGAGGAGCGTGAAGGCGAACAGCCCCAGAAAGACGAAGATCGGCAGCAATTTGGTCCGGTGCAACCCCTCCCGGAAAAACAGGAGCACGAAGATCAACCCGACGGAAAAAAACTGGCCGCGGTATCCGCCCAGAAAAATCATTAAAATGGACAGGATGAAAAAGAACAGCCGCCAGGGTTTGCCCGAGAGCAGGATGCCGCGCACGCCGTATCGGGCCATGACCAGGCAGCAGAGCATGACGCCGGTGCCGGAAATGCCGCCCAGCCGCGTCTCGCCCAGTTCATAATAGCCGTTGTCGGCGATGCTGGGCGGGAAAAACCAAAAGATGGCCGCCGCCCAGTGCGGGGTGAAGGGATACAAATCGCCGATCAGGCTCAACATCCCGCCCGCAAAATAGAGGGTCACGTATAATTTGGCCCGCTCCGGCGGGATGCGCCGGGCCGTGAGGGCAAAATAGAGCAGAATGCCGAGGGCCATGTAGACGTATTTTTTGCCGCCATAGACGTCCGAACCCAGGATGTGCAGGCCAATTCCCCCCGTCAGCTTGGCGGTGAACAGGATCACGACCCCCAGGCATATCAACGGCCAGGTGATTTGGGGCGCGTGGATGAACTGCCGGTTGCGGTTCAATGCCCGTCCCAATACCGAAATTCCGAGGCTTGCCGCCGTCATCACCAGTCCCAAACCGGGTGAACCCTTGATGAAGAAGACAACGAGGCTTGCCTGCAGGCTGAACAGCAGCAGGGGATAATGCCAGCGCAGCAGCACGGGGGAAATCAGCAGCAGCGCCAGAATGCCGAAGGTGCCCAGGGTTGAATAACTCATCGGATTTGTCACCAGGAATCCGACGAAAACCGCCAGCGGCAAACAAACCGCGTAGGTGATCAGCGACCTTAAATGGGCTGCGGCCTGGCTTGGATTATTCATTTGCTGACAAACTGCCGTGAATCGTGCAGCGTAGGCACGTTCGTTCGACGATGGCCATTATATTCCAACTCCTGAACCGGCTGCAACCGCAATTCCAGCTTGTGGGTTTCGAACCATGAAGATTCTCCTGGCCTGTCCGCTGCCCTTCATGCTGGCGCACGGCGGACAACAAATTCAAATCGAGCAGACCCGGACTGCCTTGCAGGCCGCCGGCCTGGAAGTGGAACCGCTCCGCTGGTGGGACGCCGGCCAGTCCGCCGACCTCGTTCATTACTTCGGCCGGATGCCGGCGGATCAAATCCGGCTGGCGCATCAGAAGGGCGTCAAGGTCGTCATGCTGGAACTGCTCACCGGACCGGCGGCGCGGACGCCGTGGCAGTTGCGGATGCAGCGCCTGCTCCGCCGCGCCATCGAAGGTGCGGTGCCGGGCGATTTTGCGGCGGCGTTCAACTGGCGATCCTACCGCCTGGCCGACGCCTGCGTTGCCAACACCTCTTGGGAGGCGCATTTGATGAGCTATCTTTTTGGCGCGCCGCCGGCGCGCGTTCACGTCGTGCCCAATGGCGTCGAGGAGGTTTTTCTCAATTCGCCGCCCGCCGGGCGCGGCCAGTGGCTGGTCTGCACCGCCACCATCACCGGACGCAAGCGCGTAGTGGAACTGGCCGAAAGCGCCGTCCTGGCGCAAACCCCGCTTTGGATCATCGGCAAGCCTTACGCCGAATCGGATCCCCACGCACAGAAATTTTTCGCGCTGGCGCGGCAACACCCGAAAATCCTTCGTTACGACGGCGCCGTTGCCGACCGCGTGCGCCTGGCGCGGATTTACCGCGAGGCGCGCGGCTTTGTGCTTTTGAGCGACATGGAGACGCGGAGCCTTTCGGCGGAGGAGGCCGCCGCGTGCGAATGCCCGCTGCTGCTGGGTGATTTGCCATGGGCGCGCAGCACGTTTGGCGAAAACGCGAGTTATTGTCCCGTAGCCTTGCCGGAACAGTGCTCTGGATTTTTGAGGAAATTCTACGACGCCGCGCCGTCATTGCCCGTGCCGCCCAGACCGGCGGCGTGGAGCGAAATCGCCCGCCAGCTCAAGGCCATTTACGAGGATGTGTTGAGGACTTCCCGGTAAATTTCCACATGCCGCCGCGCGACGGTTTCCGGATGATAACGCTCCCGCATCAGCGCCGCGGCGGCTTCCGGCCGGGGATGTTCCTGTCCGATCCACCGGGCAATCGCCGCCGTCAACCCCGGCCAGTCGTCCGGTGCGAAGAGTTCCGCGTCCGGCGCGCCTTCGGCGATGTCCACGATGCCGCCGAGGCGGCTGCCGAAAAATTTCAAGTTCCGCGCCAGCGCCTCCGCCACGTTCAGGCCAAAGGCCTCTTCCGACGGACAGTGAACCATCCCGGCCACGGAGTCAAAGCAGTGGACCAGTTCCGCGGCAGGCTGCCGGCCAAGATAGCGGGCATACCCCGCTGCTTCCATGGGTTTGATCCGTTCCCGGAACGCCCGGGCGTAATCCGAATCCTCCATCCGTCCGATGAAACGGAATTCACATTTTAATCCCTGCCGGTGCAGGGCCTCCGCCACGTCCAGCAATTCGAGCTGGCGTTTCCGCGAACCGATCACCCCCGCGTTCAAAAGGGCGCAGGGGCGTGGCGTGGCGGGCGCCGGTTCGAGAAATGCCAGCCGCAGCGCCGGATGCACCACCCACGTCTTCCGCGCCCGAGGCCGCACCAGATTTTGCGTATAAATGGAATTGCAAATCACCCCTCCTGTCCGGCGCAGCGTGAAATTTTCCAGCCGTGCCGTCAGCCAGTGGTAACTGCCGATGCGCGCCCGGAACAACCTCGCCAGCTCCGCCATGTTGCCCTGGATGCTCACGACGTTTGGAAAACCGGAAAGGGCCGCGCTGATGCCGCATTCGCGCTCCGTGCCGTAGCCCTGCACGATGTCCGCCCCGATTTTTTTCAATTCCCGCCGCGTGGCCCGGATGCAACCCTGATACAGCGTCCGTAGCCACCCGGACTTCGGCACATGCACACAGTGAAACCAAACGTTCTGCCTGAGTTTTTCCGGTGATCGCATTGGCTGCTGGCTGCACGAGATGATGTGCAATTCCAAGCCCGGCAGCGCGGAGAACCCCTGCATCAAGGCGTCAATGCCCGGGTTGAATTGCGGCGTCGGCGCGCCGTAATCCCGGAAATGCTCGCGGCTGTCCGTGGCAAGAATGGCAATTTTCATTCAGTTGATTTTCTGAAAGACCCGGTTGTGGCCGACCTGAAGGATTTCCCGGAAATCCGGGCGGCTGATCTCCCGCGCAACCTGCGAGGGGCCGGGATGTCCGCCGGTCGCAAAAATCGGTGGATGGTAATTGGTGTTCAGTCCCGAATCGTCCAGCACAATCAAGCCGCCGGGCTTCACATTCGCGGCACAAACCCGCCAGTCCGCCTTCGCGACCTCGTAATCATGGTTCCCGTCAATGTAAATACAGTCCCACGGACGCGAGCTGATGAATTCCAACGCCGTCTTGTCCGTGGAGTAGGCCTTGAGCAGATTGGGCTTCGACAGGGAGAAGAATTTAAAATTCTTCAGCGTGTCGGCCAGATAATCCGTTCCCTCGCGGTAGCGGCTGACCGAATCGCCGACCGGCTCGAACGGTGAAATGCCCGCCACCTTTTCCGGCAGGCCGTTGCGCTTTTGCAGCAGCGCCGCCAGGGTGAGGGTCTGCCCGCGATAGACCCCGATTTCCAGAAATTGTGCGGGGTGGAATTCCTGGAAGAGCAGGAACCACATGACGTGAAACGCCTCCTCGCCGAACCCGCGCCGCGCGGTTGAAAAATAGCGGCGATGCCGTTGCAGATCTTCGGGCAGCTGTTGATGAAAATAGCGAAAGCAGCGCAGATAAAATTCGTCTGGCGCTGTTAGGCTGCCCGGCCAGTCGGACGGCTTGATGTCACCCTCGTCCCGGCGGCCCTGGCGCAAGACCGCCTGTTTGGCACGGTGTTGCCGCCATTGAAGACGCCGTCCGTTCAAAAAGGAAATGGCCCGATGGGCGAGGGAAATTTTCATTTGGTCAGACGCCGGCTGTATTCCGCCAGCAGCCGGTCGCCGTAATCCTGCCAGGTGTTTCCTTCCGCCCCCCGCCGGCGGGCGGCATCGCCCATGCGCTGGTTCAAGGCGCGATCCCGGCCCAGCCGCAGCATCGCGTCCGCGATCCGGCGCGGTTCGCGCGGCGGCACGATGAAACCTTCCACCCCGTCCCGCACCAGCGTGGTCGCGCCGCTTTCATGGCTGGCGATGATGGGCAGGCCGGCGGCCATCGCCTCCGTGATGACCCGCGCAAATCCCTCCTCAAGCGACGGAAAAACAAAGGCTGTGCATTGGGATAGCAATTTTGCCAGCTCGCCGTGAGCGACATGCGGCTGATGGGTGAAGGTGCCCTGCCATCGCCGCCATTCGTCGCGGAATTCGTCGAGACAGCCGCCCACACAAATCAATTCAGCGGCGGGCAGGTTGCGTTTGACCTCCGCGAACGCCCGGAAAAGGTAATGATGGCCTTTACGGAGACCGATGCTGCCCACGATGATGAAGCGGGCAATTTCCGGCACGGCGGGGCGCGGCGCAAAAACCGACGTGTCCACGCCAAAAGGATTGATGAAACATTTTTCCGCCGGGACACCGAACTCAATCATGGTCTCGCGCACAAAGGTTGAGGGACAAAGCACCACGTCCGCCCGTTTCAATTCGCGGTTCATCCGGGCAAACATCCACTGCGGAATGCCCACCCTGGCCCCCGGACTCCACACATCATATTCGCTTTGGGGGATCCCGTAATAGGTGACCGGATGACTGTTCGGCGCATCCACCACCTTCAACGCTCCAGTTCGATCCGCGCGGTTGAACGGTTCGGTGGCAAAGCCCATGATGGCTTGAACCACATTACAATCCGGCCAGGGCTGGCGGTTCAGCCATGCGCGCCAGATCGGGAAGAAGGCGTAAAAAGCGCGCTCCGTCCAGATCGGCGGGGCCAGTTGATAAAAAGGTTTCATCGCCAGATGGAACGGCCAGCACCGGCGGAATTTATCGGCGGGCAGTCCCGTGCTGTTCTTATGGGTGATCGACAATCCCGCCAGCGCGCCACGGGTATGAAGCACCCGGGCGGTGTGGGGCAGATGCCATCCACCGCAGGTGGCCAGCAAAGTTTGGGGTGATTTCCCGGCGTTCATTTAACAACTCCAATCGTCTGCAACATCCGCCGCAGCCGTGCCGTTGTGGCTTCCATGGAATAGCGGTCGGAGACCGCCGTCAAATCAAGTTTTTGCCGGGCGGCGGAAAAATCCGCCATGACCGCCTTCATGGCGCCGGCCAGCGATTGGGGTGTTTCTTCTGCGTAATAAAAACAGGCGTTGCCGCAAAGCTCCTCCACCGCGCCGGCCCGGCTGCTGATGACCAGCAAACCGGCGGACAGGTAGGTGAAAATTTTTGACGGAAACGTCACGCCGGAAATCGGATCCGAAGAGCGCTGACAATTCAATCCCACATGCGCCGCCTGGACAACTTCTTTGTAGGCTTCCGGCGGCAGCGAGTGATGATATTTTACCTTCCCGTTCCAGCGGAGGTCCTGCGCGAAGCGCGACACACGGTCGGTCAACGCTCCGTGTCCGGTGATGTCCAGGTGCCAGCCGTGCTCCGGGAGGAGTTCGAGTGCTTCAAGCAGCAAATCCACACCGCGCGTGGTGTCAAGCGCGCCGGAGTATAAAAATCGCACCCCTGCTGAATCCGGCTCCCGCGTGATGCCCGCAAGTTTTTGCGGGATGAACCCCGGAATCACTTCGGTGGGCGCCGAGGGTGGCAGGCGTTTGCCCAGCGCCGGATGGGCCAGCATGGCCGCGCGAATCAACGGCCGCCCGGCCCATTCCGCCAGTCTGCTCAAGACACCCTGCCAGCCCCGGTCAATCAGATGCTTTCCGTCCTCGTAATCCAGGATGAACGTCACCCGCCGGAAGAGGTTGACCAGCCGGGCCGCCACGACGTAGATGAATTCGTAATTGTCAATCAGCACCACATCGCCGGAGCGGACGTGGCGCAGGACGTGGCGGGCGTAAAAAAACCACGAGAGCGGGATGCGCAGCTTGGGAACATCCCAATTGCAGCAGAAGAACTGGCGATGGCCGTTGAATTCAGTTTCCACCGTCGGCAGCCATTTTCCGCCGCGCCGTTCCACCGCCTTGGGCGGCGAGGAGAGCACGATCAATTCCCGGCCCGAGGCCGTCTCCAGGCACCGGAAAAGCACCGGCCGTTTGGCGCCCAGGCAACGGTCAATCTTTTCCCCGCGCAAGTCGTGGTAGTGCTGGTCAAAAACGTTGCTCAGGCAGATGATCTTGTTTGCGTTCGGCATGTTAATAAAACCGAAATTCAAAGACATTTCCGCGATATCCGTGATTCAGCCTAAAGCCAGATTGTTTCGTTTTCGGCGCATCGCAACGCGCGCAGCATAGCAGTTTGTCATTGAACGTCACCTGCAAAACCCGTAGCTTTTCAGTATTAATTTTGCCTGATGAGCGCCAACCGTAATTCTCCTTCAGGAGAACCCATTCCATGAGGATTCCATTGCTGCCGGTGTCCGTTTATCGGAAGCTTTTCGAGCGGAACCGCCTCAAGCTGCCGCGGCGGCCGGCGGAGGAATTCGGCCCTCCCGCCGGGGTCATCGAACTGCCGGCGCTCTATCCGCTTTATATCGGCGAGGACACGCCCTTGAACGACATGCTGGTGTTGCTTAACCTCGCCCGGGGACGCAAAGCCCGGCGCATTCTTGAGGTCGGCACTTACCGCGCCCGCACGACTTGCGCCCTCTACCGGAACTGTCCTGATGCGACCATTGTGAGCTACGACATCCAGGTTCTGGATTCGCCGTTTCGCCGGGAATTGCTCAAGGCGCCGAATGTGGAATTGCGTCATGCCTCGTTCGCCGCCTCGGCGGAAACCTTGCGCCGGGAACCTCCGTTCGATTTCATCTTTATTGACGCCTCCCACAGTTTTGAACATGTCCTCGAAGACTCCCGGCTCGCCTTGGAATTGCTGGCAGACAACGGCGTCATTGTCTGGCATGATTATCGGCTGAACGATCACCCTTTTGAAAAGGGTTTTCGTGTCCCGGAAGCACTGGACGTCATCGCGCAATCCGTCCCGGTTTATTCCATTCCCGGCACATTATGCGCTGTGCATGTGCGCTCGTCGCCGGCCCGTCCGGTTCCAAATAATTGATTTCATGCCGCCGCAAAACCCATTCTTACGCCAGCTTCAGCGTGCGGCCTGCGCCATGCCGCCGCTCATCAATGGCTACCGCAAGGTGCGGGACGGCTGCAAAACGGATCCCTTCATCACCGCCATTTACCGGAAAATCTTTGACCGCGGACGGCTCAAATTGCCGGTGATCGTGGCGGAGAAACTCTCGCCGGAAGCCGGCTCGGTTCTGTTTCCCGCCTCGTATCCGTTGTTTGCCGGCGAGGACGCGCCGCTGGATGATTTGTTTTTTCTACTGAATCTGGCCCGGGGGCGCAAGGTCAGACGCATCCTCGAAGTGGGCACGTTCCGGGCGCGCACGACCCATGCTTTTCACCTGAACTGTCCGGAGGCCGCGATGGTCAGCTACGACATTCAAGTGCTGGATTCGCCTTACCGCCGGGCGCTGCTCGGCCAGCCCAACATTGAACTGCGCCACGCCTCCTTTGTGGCTTCCGCCGGGGCGCTGCGAAAGGAGCCGCCGTTCGATCTGATTTTTGTGGACGGCTCGCACCGTTTGGACGATGTCATCGCCGACTCCCGGCTCGCGTTGGAGTTGCTGGCCGAAGGCGGCGTGATTGTCTGGCACGATTATCGTCCCAACGACTATTACAACAACGGCCTGCGGGTGCCGGAGGCGCTAGAGGTCATCCGGAAAACGGTTCCCGTGTTTGCCGTGTCCGGGACGATGTGCGCTGTTCATTGCAAACCCTCCTCCACCCCATGAACCCCGTTTACGAAAATCTCAACGAGGATCAATGGCTCCTGCGGCATGCCGAAAACGTCTGCTCGCAATCGGGAGAGGATGGAATACTTCAAAAGATTTTTGATGTGATTTCGCCGGCGAACCGCTGGTGCGTGGAGTTTGGCGCCTGGGACGGAAAAACGTTCAGCAACACCCACCATCTGATGCGGGAAGGTGGATGGCACGGCGTTTTCGTTGAAGCCGATCCGGAGCGGTTTCGGGATTTGCTCGCCACCTACCAGGGCAATCCGAACGCGCATTGTGTGAATTGTTTTGTCACCTTCAAAGGCGAAAATTCCCTGGATCATTTGTTAAGCCGCACGGACATCCCCAGGAATTTCGACCTGCTTTCCATTGACATTGACGGCAACGATTATCACATTTGGGAATCGTTGAACGATTATCAACCGCGCGTGGTGGTGATCGAGTTCAATCCCACGATTCCCGGCCGGGTCGAGTTCGTCCAGCCGCGGGACATGCGGATCCAACAAGGCAGCGCGCCTTTCTCCCTCATCCAACTCGGAAAGCGAAAGGGATATGAACCCGTCTGCATCACCCGTCTGAATGTGATTTTCGTCAAGGCCGACCTCTTCAAGACCTTTCACATTGGGAATAATGACCTGTCCCGTCTGTGCCCGGCCGGCCAGCCGCGGTTCCATTTGTTTCAACTATACGATGGGACATTCGTGGTCGGTGGTTGCACGGACGTGCTCTGGCACGGAATCCCGATCCGGCGGGAAAAATTTCAGGTTCTGCCCAAAATGTTCCGGGCTTATCCTGCCGAATCCTTGGGTGTCTGGAAGCGCCTGTTGAAGCGTGTCTGGAAATTACTTTACCTGCGGTAAATTGGGTATCCCTCCGCGAGCCGCCGCGCTAGCCTGATACTCCAAGAGCGGCTTTTATCGGTGGCCCAGGTTGAGCGACGACGCTAAAGCGGCGGTTCAGACCGTCCGTTGATGATTTCCTCCCGGCTCAACCGGCGAAACTGCCGGGTATTCTTCAAGGAAGGGCGGCCGTATGACTGCAGGTTCATCAGACGGAATTTCAGGCGTCGCAACCAGAACGGCCAATAAGGACTGGCCGCCACCCGCAGCCGATGAACCAGCCCTGAACCGGCCATTTTGGTTTTACCGGCCGATTGTTGATGGGCCTGCCACTCGGCGGCGTAATCGCTTTGTTGCGGCGGCCGGACAAACAGCGGGACCCCGGCGGTTTTCTGCGCCAGGACGGCCAGCATCACCGGCTTGGCCGAATTCAATTGCACTCGCGTGCCGATGACGGCGGGGTCCTTGACTTCATAAAAAGGGGCGTCCGTTTTCCGGCACTCGAAAATGACCATCTTCCGCAGGGCGAAACCATTCTCGCCGGTGAAAACCCGGAAAAAGAGTTCGGGGCTGAACTGGTAAAACCCGTGCCCCATCCAGTTGTTGACCGGGGTGATGGTGATGAAGTGACCGCCCACGGAGACCAATTCCAAACAATGCCGCAAGGCGGACGGGTAATCAAAAACGTGTTCCAGAGTTCCGCCGTCCAGCACCAGGTCAAAACTTCCGTGAAGCTTTTCGGGAAACGGCTCGTTCAAATCGTGCAATAGCGTCGCCCCCTCAAAATCGCTTCGGTCCACCGTTACCAGTTCCCTTGTGCCAAGAAGACGAAAGAATTCATCCGCGAAGTGTTCCTTGCCGAAGACCCGGCGGAAGCAGCGGTCAAACTCCTCCGGCGCGGCGGCGAAGCCGAAATCGCGCGCGGCCTGCCGCGCCTTGCGGGGCGGACACGGCAATCCCAGCCGGCCGAGGGTCAGCGTCCGGTTGAACGACACTCCCAAGTTCCTTGACCAGAACAAAAATTTAACCGAGTTGAAATCCAGGGCCATGGCATTAATTCGTGAGATCCATTTCAACGTTGAAAATCGGCGGCCATGTTAATCCCCTCCCGCCGAAGCGACAGCAAAAATAAATATACGCTGTGTTTGCCTGTGGCCCGGAGCAAACATTTTGATTTTCAAGCGTCGTCCGATGGCCAATGCTTGACGGACGAATGAATCAAGCGCCCGCCAATTCTGAACCGCCGTTGCCGCGTCTGGCCTTCGTCAGCGGCGTTGGCTTCGGCGGAGCCACGACCTTTCTTTGCAACCTTGCCGGGGAACTGACCCGGCGCAATGTGCCGGGTCTCGTCGTCAGCCCGGAAAAGGAAAACGCCTTTGCCTCCGATTTTCAGAAGGCCGGCGTGAAGGTGGTGCTGCACGATGACCGCCGGATGATTTTCGAGGACCGGATGGCAGCCATGCTGCAAACCATTGCCGCCTTTCAACCCACAGTGGTGATTGGCTGTGTCGGACCGGAATCCTACGAAGTCCTCCGCTATGTTCCGCAAGGAGTCCGCCGCGTGGCCATTGTCCAGACCGACCATTCGATGCATTTTGACACGGCAGCCGCTTATGCCGGCTGCATGGATGACATTGTGGGCATTTCCCGAAAAATTACCGAACGG
>Ga0181534_10001848_pt1 | contig 13569 bp, 4 predicted proteins | sample PEATcosm2014_Bin_37_FD_119758 | JGI IMG/M metagenome (GOLD analysis project Ga0181534, IMG submission 119758) | Peatland microbial communities from MTU Mesocosm Facility, Houghton, MI, USA - PEATcosm2014_Bin17_10_metaG | ecosystem: Environmental > Terrestrial > Soil > Wetlands > Peat | place...
GAGGTTCATGACGTTTCCTTGCTCTATATTCACCAGGCGTGCCGCGCCCGGCAGCGGTTGCATATCCTGTCCCATCGGCGGCATTGTCGTATCCGTCCCATCCGTCCTATTGGACCCATTCCGGTCCTGGCCTGCCTCGTCGATCCGCCGGATATTGTCCATCGACTCCGCATGCTCGCCCTTCGACAGCCGGCGCGACACAACCTGAGCCACCGCCGTCGCCACGGCCACCAGCAGCGCCGTGATAGACTGCGCCGTCTGCGCGTCGATCCTAAGCATCAGATACCCAACTTTCGGAAAAGAACCGTTTGACACAGTGTGCAGTGTGTGGTACACTGTATACATGCTAAACGACGCTGAGATAATCGAGAAGCTCCGGGGCGAGATCGAAGCCGCCGGCTCCCTTAGAAGGTGGGCCGCGCGGCATGACGTTTCTCCGTCCATGGTCTCGCACTGTTTGCGTGACGGCAAGCTCTGGCCAAGCATCGCGGAGAAGCTAGGATTTAGGCGAATCAGCAGGATTTGGGCTGACGCCGACGAGATCGCCGCCGAAGAGGCCGCACAATAATCGACCCCGCGACTGCGGAAACAGTCCGGGGTCACGACCGATGAAGGACCTTTCACCGATGACACATTTTAGCACAACGAAAAAGAGCGCGGCAAGTATCCTCAAGACGGACCTGACGCCCGCGTTCGCCGCCGCGTGGCGATGGGCACGCCTCGCATGGCTGACACTCGCCCTCGCGTCGGCCCTAGCCGCCTACCTCATGTTTCAGCACGCCGGGTCGAGCCTTGACGCCTTCGACTGGATCGGACGTTTCGCCGCCCTGTTCGCCGTCGCGCTCGCTTCCGCCGTCTGGCCGACGATGTGGCCGGCCGCGTGGCGGATCGGCAAGCCGTACGCGGTCAAGGCGTGGGGTTGGTTGAATGCGGCCGAAGATCGCAAGCTCGCGCCGAAGGTAAGCCCGATGGGATGGGCGTTAAGTTCCTCATTGATCCGATTCGTCGCTGCACTCAACGTAGTTGCTGCTCACATCATGCAGGGCGGCGTTACATTCGCGAATATGACCCTGTTAAACTGGGTCAATTCGCTCGGCGCAATCAACATTTTCCTGGTCATTTCCGGCTTCAGTATCGCGGCCTCAATAGACCGAGAACCGGAGGGCTTTAACCGACGACGCCGGTGGCGCATCCTGCCTGTCTGGTGGGCGTCGATGGCTATCTCTATCGCCATATGCGCCCATTTCCACGCGCCCGCTTCCTCGCCAGTGGATTATCTAGGAGCAGCACTATTCATCGGCATCTTCGCTGCGCATGCTGTTCCGGGAGCCATAGCCCCCGGTTGGACACTTGCTTGCGAGGAGTGTTACTACTTCGTCGCGCCGATCCTCAAGAAACTGACGACCCGGCTGCTGGCAGTCCTCGCGGTCGTAAGCGCGGTCGCGCAGGGGTCGTATTCGCTGCTGAATAGTGGCGCGACATTCCCACACAATGGCCCGATCTGCGTACTCGGGACATGGTGGCCATGGCTGCTAGGTTTCCTGCTCTGGCGTCATAAGCTGCCTATCACGAAGCAGCAAGCGAGCGGGCTGTTGATCGGCCTGACGATCGGAGTCCTCGCCGGTGGCGTTCCGCTTTTCGTCCTAGCCCTTGCGGCCATAGCCACAGTCCACCTGCTCGAAATGCAAGATATACCGAAGCTCCGTAAGCTCTGCACCTATCTAGGTGACATCAGCTTTCCGCTTTACGTATCGCATTTCGCCGTCATTTTTGGCTTTCGGACCATGTTTGGATACGCGCTCGACGGGTCATTATCGATCATCGCATCCCTAGCTGTGGCCGTGGCAATTTACCACCTGATCGATCTACCGACCCGCCGCTTGCGTGATTGGGTAGCATCAAAGCCGCTAATCCTGGATGTAGCTTCCACCAGAAGTGGAGCTTGACGGCCCTGTATTGACGGCAAAATTGGACACCTGAGCCGCGCCATATGTGGGGATGGCGACCCCTCCTGAAGGATTTGTTGGAGTGACGAAAAGTCGTGATCCGTTGAGTGCAACGTAGCCGTAATTGGTGGAGTTCGACACGCATAAACCGGCGCACGACACCTGGCAGAGTGTATTTCCGTAGACCCCATACCCAGTTGTGAGAGCAACTGAGCTACCTATTGTGAGATCGGATGACTGGACGGCATAATAACCACGATTAACAGCCGTGTCGGACTGGCAACCGGTCACCGTCATTTTCTGACTGCTCGTAGCGACGTAGTTTTCCGTCCAATTGGACAATACGCAGTTGGTCGTGGTACAAAACGCACAATTGCTAAATAACAACCCGCTATTGGAACCAGGCCCATGCAGATATAATCCCTTGATGTTCAGATACTGGATTCCAACGATCGATACGCCAGTAGACGCGCCCCACATCATAGCGCATGGATAAGTGGCAGCCGGCGCGTCCGTCGTAGGAGCGGCCGTGCTCGATGCGTAGGTGGTCATCGTGAAGGTGGACGCGACCCCGCCAGACACGCTCATGGAACCCTGCTTAAACATCCCTGCGTAGGTCGTGGCGCTGCTATTCGTGTAGCTGTACACATTGACGCCGGTAACACCGGTCGGCAACGTAAAACCGGCGACAGTCAGATACCGATTTGTTCCGCTCGTAATCTGAAGCTGCGATACTGGCCCGACCATCGTCTCTCTCGACGTTCCGCTTGCATCCGTGAACGTGTAAGTCAGGCCGATATTGTAATAGTTGCCAGTTGTCAACCCAGACGAACTTGAGGCAGTTGCGAGACTCGGATAGAACGTCGGACACACCGGGTTACTCGTCGACCCCAATATCGTAAGCTGCTGGCTCACCGCCGGGTCGAGGCCGCTGATCGAGATCGTCGACGTGCCATAGTAGGGCGCGAACTGGAACGTGTCCCCGCTGACCGTCGACGTCATCGCCGTAACCGTCAGCGTGTAAGTTCCCGCCGAGTACGTGTTGACCGTAACCGTGTTCAAGGTGCCGACGTTGTGCCCGCCGGTGCCTAGGATCGACGCACCCACGGGGATATTCGTCGCTGTCTTGATCGTCGTGGTGCTGCCGTTGGCGTTCGCGCTGAACGTGTACGCCGTGTTGAGCGACTGCTGAATCACGATCGGCGCCGACACCGGACCGCCCGCCGCCTGGAGGAACGCGACCGCGTTCTGCATCCCCGGCGTCATCGCGCCGCCAGGCGAGCCGCTCGCCGCGAACGTGTCCGGGAACTGCGTGGCGCTGCCGCCGCAGGCCAGCGTCAAACTTGCGACACAGGCCCACAACTTCCAGTAAACCCCGGCGTCCGTCGTCGGATTGACATTGCTGCTCGTCGACTGGCAAACGTACAAGTTACCGTCGCTGCCGGTAACTATCTGAACCGTCCCGAGCGCGTACGTGTAAGTTACCGCGCTCGACCACGCCGTGAAGCCGTAAGTTGCCGCCGCGGTCGGAGGTACCGCAAACGTTGCATTCTCGCACAGGAACCGGGTCGACCCGGCCGACGCCCCAGGGTCGGGAACCGTGCCCCTGGCATGCGATGCACCGCTTGCCACGAAGTCGGAAACCCCGATCGTGCCTGTCCCCGTGATCGGGCCGCCCGTGATCGGCGCCGTCGTCGCGACCGAGGTTACACCCGTTGACGGAATCGCATGGAACGCCGCGTCGTCGCCCAGGTAGTAGGGCGTCCCGTGAGCCGCCGCTCCCGGATCGGGCACGGCGCCAGGCTCGTGACCCACTCCCGCCGCGGCGAACGTGGCGCTCGCGAGATCGGTGTTGACCGGAGCGCGCCACGAGGGCTGCGCCGCGGCGCCCGTCGCCGGCCCGCTGAAGAAGTTGCCCGCCGACTGCTGCCCGCTCGCGTAATTGTTCCAGTCCCAGTTCGACACGCCGTCGCTGATAAACGCCTTGAACCCGTACAAAGTGGTGCCGGTGACCGACGAGAGGCCAAGGATGGTATCTGCGCCCGCCGGCTGCCACGTGATCGCGTTCGCCACGCTCAGAACGACCCCGCCGATGATTCGCCCTACCTGTGCCGACGCCGCCGGCATGTTGATCGTCACCGCGCCGGCCGACGTGTCTATAAGCAGAACCGAGTCCGTCGAGAGAACCGTGTACGGGGACATCGAGTGATTGACCGGGGTCGTCTGGGCGTAGTTCGGGATCTGCGGCATCGGGTGGACGTGGCCGGCGTCCGCCGCCTCGCCCGTCGTGCCAGCAGTTCCCGCCGCGCCGAACGTCTCAGCCGCCGGCGTCGATCCCGAAAGCGCCACGATCCCCGGTGCCGCCGTCGAGGCGACTGGCAGCGTGTACTGAACCGTCCCGCCGGTCGGGCTGACCACCGACCCGGCCATGAACTGAAGGATCGCCGCCGACAGCGAGTTGCCGTTCGTGTCCGAGACCGTGATCCCGGACGATGGCGAGCCGCCGGATGGGGTGGGGGAGACAGCCGCCGCCGGCGCCGGAACGCTCGCCGTGCCCGATGGCGCCGGCGCATACGTTGGCGACGGTAGGTAATGCCGCGATTGTTGGATACTTGCCATGATGGGATGGGTGGGGGTGAACGTGCACGAGGGTGCACGTTCGCTGCGGGCTGTCTAGCGACCGGCCTTTTCCTTGCGCCGCGTATCGCGCAGTTCCTTGTCGAGCTGCGCGGCGGAGATCGTCTGGTTCGTGTGCAGCACCGACTGCGGGTACGGCTTGCCGTGATTGAGCTTATCCTGCGAGAGAGGGAGCATCTTCTGTCTCAGGCCAGGTTCGGCGTTGTACACGAAGTCACGCGCGCCAAGCGGGAAAGTGCCCGCGCCCTTTGACTGCACGCGTCCGGACTTGGCCCTTATCGAGCCGCCGCGCACGCCCCCGCCGGTTGCCGCGTCGATCGCTGACCCGATATTGCCCGTCAGCCCGGACAGAGGCAGGTGCTCGACCGCGAGACCGCCGAGCGCCGTGTTGGACGCCTTCGCGCCCTCGGTTCCGCCCTTACCGGTCGCGGCGTCGTACAGGCCGGATACGGTTTCGAGCGCTCGCCCGTACGGATTTTCCTCGGCGTAGGGAGCAGCCAGCTTGCCGGGCAGTCCCGCATAATCATGCGTTTTCACGGCTTGTTCGAGCACGCTCCCTGTGTCGAGCATCGCGCCGACATTGCCGGCCGGAACATCCACCGACTTTCCAAACGGCAGCTTGATGCGTGATGTGTACCGGCCGTGGCGAGTATCGGGCGGCGTGATCACGCCGGCCGCTGTTCCCAGCGCGCCGGCAGCCGCGATCCCGGTCCCAATGACGCCTCGGTGCAGAACCTTCTGTCGATATGTTTCAACATCCTCGGCCGTCGCGTCCGGATGCAAATGCGCATACATACGCGCAAGCGCGCGGTTCGTCAGGATGCCGGTTCCCATCTCGATAGTTCGGCCAAGAGCGTTAAGAGGCAGGTTAGCGACCGGAAGCAGAACCCTCTTTGCAAACTTCAGCACCGGGCTGCGCAACTCAGATGCTGCTCTGGCCGCCGCGTTGACATTCGTCTGCGTCTCTTCTTCTCCGAACTTGATCGCCTTCTCGGATATCGCCCGATGCCTTTCGGGATGGAGAGTGACATCGGCGACATGATCGGCCAGGTCCTGCCCGGACAGACTCCTCGCTTTGCCATCCTCGACGGCATACAAATGCAAGCCGCGCTCGACGTTGTATGTCTGCATGACCTGGTAGTAGGCCGAGTGCAACCGTAGTACGGCCTGGTGAGCGGCCAGCCTCGACTCCACGCGAATTCGCCCGTCCGCTGCGTGATACCAGGACTTACCAGCCAGCGTCGCCGCGGTCGGTCCTTCCCGAAGGATCATGCGCGCCTCTGGAACCCCGCGAGCCTTGGCCCCCGCAATTCCCGCCCGAATGCCGGCGCCGACTTCCGCGCGGTCTCCGAACAGCCACCGCCGCATCTCCTCGGCCGCGACTGTCGCCGGGTGAGCCACGAGTATCTTCTCGCCCGTGTCCCATCCGGACAGGATGTTGCCAAGCAGATACTGCTGGTACTGGCTGCCAAGCGAGTCGTGCTTCATCATCACGCGGGCGATACCACGGTAGTCGTGGTCGTCGACAGCGTCCAGGTCGCGCCCGATCTCGGCTGCCTTCACGTCGACCTTGGACTGCAAGGCGTCCCGCGTTGCCTGAGTCGCGCTTTTAGGTAGGGCGTCGAGCGGCCGGCTCACATCGGAGAGCATCTGAGTCTTGGCCGCGGCCTTCGGGCTGTCGTATCCGAGCCGTCCGCGACGGGCGTCGGTGACGATCTGCGTCAGGCGAGCCGCGATGACGTTGGGGTCGGATTTGGTGGGCGTCGTGCGCCGGTAGGTGTCGATCGCGCCGGCAAGCCTGCGGCCTTCCGCGTCCGTCAAATCCTCGCCTGGCTTCTGCAACTGCTCGATCGCCGATCTGCCGAGCGAATCGCTGCTAAGGTCATCAAGCACGGCCTTAGCCGCGACCTTACCGCCCTTCACGCGCGCGCCGATGATCGTTTCGAGGTCTGTCGACGCCCGCCGCGCGTCGGCTGACTTCTGAGCCGCCGCGCTGCGACGCGCCGCGAGCTTCGGCGCGTTGACATCGCCGGCGATCTGCTTAGCGATCGTCTGAGCCGTCGCGCTTGGCTGCTTCTTGCGAGTCGGCTGATTCCTGTCGTACGCCTCGCCGATGGCATCCTTCTCGGCCTGGGTGAACTTAGTAACGCCGGCGATCAGCTTATTGCGGATGTCCGGGCCGACGTCCTGCAAGAACCGTCCCGCGCCCTTGTTGCCGAGCTCGTCTCCGAGATGGTCGACGAATATCGGCGTAAGAGCCGACGCTTGCTTCTCCCGCACATCCTTGACAAGATCATGCTTTGCGAGGCCGTAGGCAAACTGCGCCTGTGTGTCCGGCAGCTTCTCGCCGATCGTCTTTTCGACCGCGGCGCGCCAGGTATCGAAGTTCTTCCCGGACCCGCCCTCGATATGGTACTTGCCGATATTGACCAGCGCCTCGGTCGCCGCGTCCTCGGACGGCCGCTTGCTCTGGTAGAGAGTGTCCGGGGGAGGGGTTTCGGCGGATGAGGCTGATACATTGGCAAACGCTCTCGCGCCGCCGGCGCGCTTGAACTGCTCGACACTTGCCGCAAGGTCGGCATCGCTGACCGTGCGGACACGCGCGGGCCTGGGAACGTCGGGACGCACTGGACCGCTTGGCACTGGCTTTACGCCGGTCTGTGCAGGCTTCCCAAGCGCCTCTTCGATCGTCGGGGTCGATGCCAGCGCCGCCCGATAGCCCTCGCCGCGGACATTCGTCGCGATCTGATTGTATCCCTGTATGGCTTGTCCGCTGATCCGCGCAAGCGCCGAGTTCTCCTCGGTCATCGCCTTTTGTGTTTCCAGGGCTCTCGCGTAGCCGACATTGGCTGCCGTCCTGTCCTTCTCGTTTGCGGGCGACGGGTTCTCGTTTGCTTCCTCGGCCGCGTCCTTCATGTCGCGCTCGGCGCTGATCACGCCCTCGACCGATGCGTGGTGGAGATTCCGCACGGCCAAATCCCACGCCTTATGCCACGCGCCGATCTCCATATCGGCCGGAGACGCCGGCCGCACTCCCGGCCGCTTCTGCATCCTTGTCCAGCTTTTCACATCGTCGTAGGAGAGATTGAGGGCTGTGGCGACACGCTGCGCGTCGGCATCCGTTGCGACCGGTTTCTTGTCAAGCCCGAGTTCCTTCGCAACCTGACTGACACGTTCGTTCGCCTCGGGCGATAGCCCGGTACGACTGAGGTTGATCGAGCCGCCGTAGACAGGCGTTGAGCCAGGGGCATCCGACTGCTGCACGCCCTGCGCCGCAGGGCGATCCGACTTTTCGCCCGGACTCTGGTTCAGCGGGTCTGAATCCGCAGGGCGTGCCGCACCCGACTGGCGTCCTGAATCTTCGCTCGGCATTGAGCCAGGCGCGCCATTGGGCTGCCCTTCGCCCTCCCAATCTTCCTTGCCGACCATCTTGTCGAACAGTCCGCGAAGCTCGGGCGTCATGTTGCGAGCGAGTGGAGAGTCCTTGACGCCCTTGTAGAGCGAAGTCAGCCACTTGCGGAAATTGTCGAACACCGGCTGCAAGGCGCGCGTCGGAGCGCGACCCTCGGCGACGTAGTGCTCGAAGTCGCGCGCGAAGCTCTCTTCGTGCTCCGTTTCCCACTTGCCGCCCTTGACGCCGTAGTGATCCTCAAACTGGCGAAGCAGGTCCGGGTCAGTCGCGCCAAGGTTGCGACGCCAAATGTGGGCGCCTTCGTGCACCACGGTCGAGATGTCGGCCGCCTTGAAGAGCCGCACGATCGCGCGGCCGTCGTCCGCAAAGGACACAGAGCCCTGCGGAATAAGGGGGGCTTGTTTCTGGAATAGCGGCTGACCTTCGGTCGTCAGCGACTTGCGCATCTCAGGCGTGATGTCGATCGAATGCAGCGGCACATCTCCCTGCATGCCGGCGGAAACCGTTGTCTCTCCGACCTTCGCGCCGAACCGTTTGCCCAGCTTATTGAAGGTGTCGGGCAGCATCTTATCATAGAAGCCCTTCATGCCCTCGCCGCCGACTTTGAGCTGCTCGCCCTCTAGAGACCGTAATCCGTTACCATGTGCCGATTGTGACATCAAGCGATCAGCCGCTTCTTTGCCGATAACGCCTGGAAGATCAGTCGGCCTTACCCCACTCTTCTCAATGACAGGTTCCAGCCGTCCGCTTTTGTAAGCCTTGACTGTCTGTTCGCCCTCGTGGTAGGTAACCTCGTCTACCTGATGGTGAAGGCTATATCTATCCGCCTGCGCCTCGCCCGGCGTCCAGGCGACCTTGTCGTAACCGCCGTCAGCGGCCATCTTGAGGATGCGCTTAGCGGCTAGCTCGTGCCAAGTTTTCGAGAAGGGAGATGAGGGGACGCCCGCTTTTAGGTTACTAAGACTTCTTTCGGCTGCATAAAACCTGTCAAGAATGACGCTATGCTGTTCGCGCCACTGATCCATAACGCCGTTGTAGGCGGCTTTGTCATCGGCCTCTCGTGGATGCCCATATCTAATATTGAGCGGTGGTTGATGTTCTACATGCGCAAGTCGAGCCTTCTCTGCATTATCTCTCTCGGTCTGAGTCTTACGGATTTCATCAGAATTACCTTGGTACCCTTCCTTCCGCCCCGCCTGATGCCAGTCGCTCTGCACTTCCTCGACATGGAGAATCTTCTCGCCATTTGGCCCCGTGCGGTCGGACGTGCGGATGTGAGCGAGCACGTTCGGCTCGTCCCAGTGAGCGGAACGGTAAGCGCCATTTTTGTACGGGTCGGGCGCTTGCGACAACTGCCATCGCTTTGTAAGATCGCCAAGTCGCGACTGCTGCTCGTTGGTTCGCGAACGCCATGGGACATCCGTAAGTTGGCGCATCTCGGCGGATTCGGCGTCAGATAGCTTTGGCCCAGTCCTCCGAAGGTTTGGCGGCAGCGTTAGCAGGTGTTCACGATAGTTCGTGCCGCCGGGAAGCTGGTACTGGCCGTACTTGGTTTCTTCGAGTTTCCGCTTTTCTGATTCCAGACCTTCAATTTCGTGTTCGTACGATCTTTCTCCGGCTTCTTCGTCGAGAGCCAACTTCGCGTCGAAATAATCTTGTTCGGCCTCGTGTGACTGATGGTAGCCCTCTTCCTCATCTTCGTTATTTCTCGCGGATCGTCTGGCTGCGTGATAGTTATCCTCTAACTCGTCGTATTGCGGCTTAAGATCGTCATCAACGGCATCTTGCCTTGCTCTCAATTCTTCAATTTGAGCATCTATTTCGGATGTATCGCCGCCCTTCGTCACCTCCGAAAGCTGCACGTTGTTCTGCCGCAGGCGATCGAGCACGTCGGCCTTCGCAACCGGCTTATCGCCCGCCGCGTCGAGGAAGTCGTTCAGTCCGCTCCAGTGCATCTCGTCGGGCTTGACACCGTTTGCCGTCAGCATCTTGCGAAGATCGGCGACAGGCATCCGGTTGCCCATCTTCTGCTCGACCACGCGCTCGGCATGCGAATAAAAGCCGAGATCGTCCACCTGCGGCAAGCCTTCGCGACGCTGGAATAGCGTCCCCGTCTCGCCCGTGCCTTCGCGAGCCTCGCGCGTCGGGCCTTCCTCGCTGAGGTCGAACCCGAGCTGACGCGGCGGAGCGACTGCCTTATTGCGTGGGGTGAAGGTCGTCTTACCCGGCATCTCGTCGAACATCGACCCCGTCGCCTTAGCGGCGGCGCGCCGGGCCGTGAGGTCAAGCGCCGGGATGTCAACCGGGACTAGTGGGGCAGGGGAGCGGCGGTCGGCTCGCTGGAAGAGGGTGCCTGCGCTTCCCGCTCCCGCCTCAGCCGTCGACCCCTCACGAACTTCTCCAGCGCCTGCATCAGCGACTCGTTCTCGTGAGGCGTCATCGGGCGCTGTGTCAGGCTGCCGTCCTGAAGTCGAACGGGTGTATGATTCGGCGACTGCGCGATATTGCTTGAGGGCGTCTGATTTGACACGGGCCGCATTCTCCTTATTCGCTAGACGGCGAGCTGCCGTATTCAGTATATCTGAAACCTCGCCTGAACTGTTCTTCAGGCGGTTAAATATCCCAACCGACGATCGATTCTCGTCCGCGAGCGCCCGTGTCGAGTCCGCGTCGATCGCGTTTCCGTGAACCTGCTCGATCCGGTCCGCGTTCGATGCCGCGCCCGAAAGAGCCGATGCGTCCTTTGTCAGCGTCTCGGAAATGTGGCTCGCGACCGATGCACGCTCCCAAGCGAGGTTCTGCGTCGTCTCGCTGTCGCCGAAAAGCGTGTTTTCCGATGTCGTGTGCCGAGGCGCTCCGGCCACGCTGTCGATCATCTCCGAAAGCTGGCTGTTCGTGACCTTTCGGTTGCCGATCATCTTGATAAGCGACGCCTGGTCGACATGGTCCGGCAGCTTCGACCCAATCAGGACGGCCCGCTGAAGAGGCATATTGTCCGGATCGGTCAGCGCGCTCTTAAACAGCGATGGCGAAAGGTTCGCCAGAGCCGCGCCCTGGCTGGCCATCTGCCCCTTGAGATTGATCCCGTAGTCGGCCATCTCCCGCGGAGTGATCTTGCCGTCGCGGATTAGCTTCGCCGCGTCGAACGGCGTGCCCTGCCCCTCGGCAATATTCTTCAGCGCGCCGACCGTGCGCGCGTCATCGGCGTTGTCCGCGTCCATGTACCGGACATCCATCGACGGCGCGCCGGACTTCACGGCCTTCGCTAACCGGTTGTGCCCGTTGACCACATAGGTCTGATTATCGGCCGGGTCCTTCCAAACGTCCAGCACGCCCGCGAGGTTCGGATTGTACACCTTCGCGCCGGCGACATCGCTCGACGATGCCACTCCGCCCTGGCCGGAACCCATCTTGTACTGGAATCTGGCAGGGTCAGCATGAATGTCCGAGGTCGGGATCGTCGTGTTCGGATTCGCGCGGTTGTAGTCAGCCGGCGGAACAGTCGCGATCGGACTCTCAACCGGCGTCGAGCCAGGGGCAGCCGGATGCCGCTCAACAGGCTCCTCGCCCTTGACAACCTCGCGAAACACGCTTGGCACAAACTCGGACTCAGGCCTGCCCGTTCGCTCTGACCATTGCCTCGCCTGAATGTCGAAGAGCGCCTTGGTTGAGTCGATATGATCCTGGGTGAAGTCGGGGTGCGCGGCTGCGACAGCCTCGGCGACATCCCGCGTGGTGGCGAGCTTGACGACCGCGCCCCGTCTGGCTGTGGCGACGGAAGAAGATGCGGCTTCGCTAAGCGGACCGGCTTCGCTAAGCGGATGCGTAGCGCTCGTCACGCCGGCTTCGCTAAGCGGATGCGTAGCGCTCGACGCGCCGGCTTCGCTAAGCGGATGCGTAGCGCTCGACGCGCCTTCGTTATTCGTCCCATCTGTCCTATCGGTCCCATTCGTCTCTGTGGCGTCCGGATCGTACAGGCCGGCCGGCAGACCGGAAGGCGGCCGCGGCCGTGTTATGTCCGTCAAGGGCGCGCCGACAGGTTTCCCGAGGAATGACGGTTGTTCCGTTGATGGACGTACGTCAGGTGCGGACACGCTCGATGTTGATGGCGTTAGCGCACGGCCCCGCGCGGCTGCATCGGCAAGCGATGCGGGAGTAAGCGCCTCCACGGTTGAGCGAGCCGCAATCCGAGCGTTCTCGGCGGCCAGGCGCACATCACCGGGAAGCGCGCGCGCCTGCGCAAGCCATGTCTTGGGGCTAAGTGTCAGCGCGCCGGCCGCGGTCTGATCGGCCTTGTACTGTAGCCACTGGCGAGCCGTCGCCATGTCGCTGGCTTTGGCCGTTGCCGTCGCCGCTGCTTCCTTGTCGCCGGCGAGCTGGGCACCGCGCGCGGCCGTGCGCCAACCGTCCTCAAGCGTCGAAACAACCTTAATTGGCGCGTCGTTTACGGCGTCGATAGCTTTCCCATGCACGCTGCCAAGAGCAACGAGGGTCGCGGCCGTCAACGGGTGCGTGACAACATCGGTTCCAAACTGCCCTATCGCCTGATTGAGCGCGCTGTTGAAGTCGCCGTACTGCCGCGCATCCCCGCTCGCGAGGTATCCGAGAGCCTTAACCGCGCTGCCGATGATCGGACCACCCGTGAACGAGTTCACGGTAGCGTTGACCGCGCTGCTCGCTCGCTCTCCCGGAGTAGCATCGCCGCTCGACATGCCCGCGTCTAGCGCGTTCGCGGCAAGCGACGGGAGAAATGTCGCGATACCAATCGGAGCAGAAGCCGCGCCGCCGACATCCTCAGCGACCGCCTTCGACGCGCCGAGTTTGCGCACCGCGCCGGATGCCGCGTTCTGCACACCTTGGTTGAGATCATTTAAGCCCGATGCCGCCGAATGAGCGAGGAACTGAGGGTAGGTCATCTGTGACCACTGATCGGCAGTCGTTGGACGCGGCGTATCGTTTGGAGCCGTAGGCAGCCCGACGCCTCGGCCAGTCGCGCTTGCTATCAAGCCCCCTTGCGGCCCTGCCGCGAAGTGGCGAGCCTGTGCCGTGATACCGTTGTCGGCGTCGAGCATCGAGCGGTAGACGGTCGTGTGGTTGCCCTGACCCTTCGGACCAAAGATGACATGTGAGCCGTCAGGGAATTGGGCGCGGGAGTAGCCGGGCGAGCCGGTAACAGGGATTATCTTCGTGCCCTGCGGGACGATCGACGCCGGATCGGGCGCGGGTGCTTGAGGTTTGTACGCGGGGTTGAGAACCTGCTGCGTGGTCGGGTAGCCGTCGTTTGCCATACGGCCGGGAACGGGCGGTATTGGGCGCGTGATGAACTGGGGAACGGAGGGCGTAGGTTCCGCGAATGCCTGATTGACGAACTGATCGGCCATTAGGCGCGCTGAAGCGCGCGGCGCCGCTGGGCGTGCCGCACCCGACAGCCGTTCTGGCGCCGCTGGGCGTGCCGCACCCGACAGCCGTTCTGGCGCCGCTGGGCGTGCCGCACCCGACAGCCGTTCTGGCGCCGCTGGGCGTGCCGCACCCGACTGCCGTTCTGGCGCCGCTGGGCGTGCCGCACCCGACAGC
>Ga0181534_10001849_pt1 | contig 13562 bp, 8 predicted proteins | sample PEATcosm2014_Bin_37_FD_119758 | JGI IMG/M metagenome (GOLD analysis project Ga0181534, IMG submission 119758) | Peatland microbial communities from MTU Mesocosm Facility, Houghton, MI, USA - PEATcosm2014_Bin17_10_metaG | ecosystem: Environmental > Terrestrial > Soil > Wetlands > Peat | place...
CGGGCAGTTCGTCGCCGTTCACCAGAAACGAGCGCAGGGCCCCGGTGCAGACGGCCAGGATCACGTCGTTCACCGTGGTGCCGGTGGCGTTCTTCACCCGCTTGACGTCGTCGAGGCCGATGGCGGTGAGGGCCACGCTGCGCCTCCAGGTCAACGAGCCGTTGAACGAGGTCCGGGGGGCCGAGAGCGGCAGTGCGGCCTTGGACTGGGGCCCCCGGTCGTGCGGCTCCTGGCGGACGCGTCGGACGTCCAGCACCCGCTGTCCGGTCCTCACCAGGTCGCGGGTCATGTCGATGGGGCGGAGCGTCCGTGCCACCAGGGCCTGGGCCATCAACTCCAGGCCCGACGGCACCCGCTGGTCCACCGGCTGCTCGGCCGGGAGGCTCTCGGCGGAGGGCTCCGGGGTCAGGTCGAAGAGGACCGACAGCAGCGCCGCACCCGACACCCCATCCACCGTCGAGTGGTGCATCTTGGCCACGAAGCCGATCCGCCCGCCGGCCAGGCCCTCGACGACCCACATCTCCCAGAGGGGCCTCGACCGGTCCAGCGGTCGGCCGGTGATGTCCCCGGCCAGGTCGGCGAGTTGGCGGAGGCCCCCCGGCCGGGGCACGGCGGCCAGGCGCACGTGATAGTCGATGTCGAAGTCGGCATCGTCCACCCACACCGGGTGCCCGAGCCGGAAGGGCACCTCCACCAGGCGCCGGCGGAACACCGGCGCCGCAGGCAGGCGGTCCTCGATGGACCGCTTCATGCGGTCGAAGGAGTAGCCACCGGGCACGGTCGAGGGGTCGAACACCAGGCACAGGCCCACGTGCATGTGCAGGCTCGGGGTCTCGAGGTAGAGGAAGCTCGCATCGAGCCCACTGAGTCGTTCCATGGCCGCTGTCCTCCCTCCTGCACCCGTGTCCGGCGTCCCACCCCCGGAACCGGCCGGGCGATTGGTTTCACTCCGGCGACGGGAACGTGTTGTATGGAGGGGTGGCTTGGGTGTTCCTCGCAGTCAGCATGGTCTTTGCGATCCTGGCGGTCAACGCCTACTTCCCCGTCCGTCGCGAGCCGTTCACGGTGGCCAGCTTCGCCCTGGGGTGGATCCCCGGCGAGCTGCCGGCGCACATGGTGGCCCTGCTGGTGGCCGGGGCGGTGGCCTTCGGCGTCAACGGCGCCCTCTCGAGCTGGCCCGGATGGGTGGGGCTGGGCGTCGCCGCCCTGACCGCGGCGGCCTTCGTCCGTCTGGTCGTGGTGGCCGCCGGGGCCGCCTCGCTGGTGGACGAGGCCCTGGACCGGGCCACCGGCGGTGCCGTGGCGGCGTTGGCCCCGGACCCCCGGCCGGCCTGGAACCACTGGTGGCGGCTGGTCATCGCCGTGCCGTTCCGCTTCCGGGGCATCCGGAGGGCCCGGAACATCGACTACTGGGGGGACGGGAACTACCGGCACAAGCTCGACATCCTCACCCGCAGGGGAGTGGCGCCGGTCGACGCCCCGGTGCTGGTGTACATCCACGGCGGCGCCTGGATGATCGGGGACAAGCGCGAGCAGGGGATCCCCATGATGCACGAGCTGGTCCAGCGGGGTTGGGTGTGCGTGGCCATCAACTACCGGCTGAGCCCCCGGGCCACGTGGCCGGCCCACATCGTGGACTGCAAACGTGCGGTGGCCTGGGTCCGCCAGCACATCGCCGAGTACGGGGGAGACCCCGGGTTCATCGCCGTCTCCGGGGGGTCGGCCGGGGGCCACCTCTCGGCGCTCCTGGCCCTCACCCCCGACGAGCCCGAGTGGCAGCCGGGGTTCGAGGACCTCGACGCATCGGTGGACGTCTGCCTCCCCTTCTACGGCGTCTACGACATGACCGGGGACCCGGAGCGATCGGGCGCCTACGGCAAGGGGACCATCGACCTGCTCGAACGCCGGGTCATGAAGACCTCGGCCACGGAGAACCCCCGACTCTTCGAGGACGCGTCGCCGGACCGGCGGGTCACCGTGGGCGCCCCGCCCATGATGGTGTTCCACGGCATCAACGACACCCTGGTCCCGGTGGCCGTGGCCCGGCATTTCGTGGCTCAGCTGCGACTGCACTCCCAGGCACCCGTGGCCGCCGTGGAGCTGCCCCGGGCCCAGCACGCCTTCGACGTCCTGGCCTCCATCCGCTGCCGCCACACCACCATGGGGGCGGTCCGCTTCCTCGAGGGCATGCGGGCCCGGGCCGACCAGCGGGCCCCGGCCGGTCCCGAGGCCTGACGGATCTATGCCCTGACCTGCGGTGCTGGACACCCGCGCGAGTTTCTGACGTAGAGTCACATCAGCGCTGGCCCCGTCTCGGCGGGGCCGCCACTCGGGTCAGGTGAGCAGTGCACGGGTCAACAGTGCAAGGGGGAACCTTGGATTCAACAACGTGGAGGACGCGCCTGGGCGCCGTGGGGTTGGTCGTGGCGGTGGCCACCACCGCTGTGGCCTGTGGCTCGACCAACTCGTCGTCAACCACCACGACCTCGGGGTCCGGATCGGGTTCCGGTACCGGGACCTCGGCGATCCCCTCGAGTGCCTTCAGCGACCACACCGGCATCACCGCCACCTCGGTGCGGGTGGCCAACGTGTCCACCCTGGCCGTCGGCGGCCTCTTCAAGGGGGCCCTGGTGGGGACCGAGGCCTACGCCGACTACGTGAACTCCACCGGCGGGGTCAACGGCCGGAAGATCACGGTGGACTCGGCCGACGACGACTTCAGCGGCGCCGGCAACAAGCAGGCCACCCAGAACGCCATCACCAATGACTTCGCCCTGGTGGGCGGGTTCTCCCTGCAGGACAATTTCGGGGGCCTCCTGCTGGCGGCCAACCCCGGGATGCCCGACGTCTCGGTGGTGCTCGATCAGGCCACCAACAAGCTGCCCAACGTGTTCAGCGCCGTCCCGCTCAACGGCGGCTACGAGGAAGGCCCGCTCCAGTACTACAAGGAGAAGTTCCCGAAGGACGTCGACGCCGTGGGCACGGTGGTCTCCGACCAGGCCTCGGCCATGACGGACTGGGCCGGCCAGAAGTACGCCATGGAGAAGGTGGGCTTCAAGATCGTCTACGACCCGAGCGTCCCGGTGACCCAGACCGACTACACCCAGAACGTCATCGCCATGAAGAATGCCGGGGTCAAGATCCTCTTCCTCTCCCAGCTCCCCCAGAACTACGCCTCGGCCATGCTGAAGGACCTGCAGCAGCAGGACTTCCATCCCCAGGTCATCCTCAGTTCGGCCAACTACAGCAACGACCTGGTGCCGGCGTCGGGTGGCGCGGCGGCCGTCGACGGGGCCCTGTTCGACCAGAACACCTCCCTCTTCTTGGGCCAGGACGCCTCCCTGATCCCGGCGGTGGGCCTGTTCAACAAGTGGGTCCAGCAGGCCTCGCCCGGCTTCAAGACCGACCTCTTCACCCTGTACGGATGGCTCTCGGCCGAGCTGTTCTCACAGGCCCTGAAGAACGCCGGCTCCGATCCCAGCCGGGGCTCGCTGCTGTCGGCCCTGTCCAAGATCACCTCGTTCAGCGGGGACAACATCATCGGCCCCAACGACCCGGCGGCCAAGACGGTGGGGAACTGCTACCTGTTGGGCCGGATGGTCGACGGGCAGTACCAGCGCCTCGACGACCCGCCCGTCACCAGCGACACGTTCGGCTACCGATGCAACTACCGGTACATAACACCGCCGGCCTCCTGAGCGGCCTGGACCAACCCGGAGGATGTGACGTGATGCTACGGGGGACGAGAGTGGTCCGGTGAGCGACTTCCTGCAGTACACCGTGTTCGGGGTCATGCTCGGGGCCGGCTACGCCATCGCCGCCACCGGCCTGGTCGTGACCTACACCACCTCGGGGGTGTTCAACTTCGCCCAGGGGGCGGTGGGCATGGTGGCCGCCTTCTCCTACTGGGAGCTGGTCTCGGCCCACAACGTGCCGGTGCTGTTGTCCCTGCTCATCATCCTGGTCGTCGGGGCGTCCATCGCCGGCGCCCTGGTGGAGCGGGTGCTGATGCGCCGGCTCCACGGGGCCTCGGCCGAGCGGCCGGTCATGGTCACCCTGGGCCTGATGGTGATCCTGACCGGGGCGGCCACCCTCATCTGGAGCCCCACCACCGAGCGCCAGGTCAACAACATGGTGTCCGGCCAGTTCCGCCTGGTCGGGATCAACATCCAGTACCAAGAGGTCCTGATCATCGGCGTGGCCCTGGCCGTGGCCATCGTCCTGCGGGTCCTCTTCTACTCCACCCGCACCGGGTACGCCCTCCGGGCCGTGGTCGACGACCCCGAGCTGCTGGCCATGTCCGGGGTCTCGCCCAACCGGATGAGCCAGTACGGGTGGATCCTCGGGTTCATGATGGCCGCCCTGGCCGGGGTCCTGCTCGCCCCCACCCAGACCACCGGCATCAGCATCGAGGCCATGACCCTGCTGGTGGTCAACGGCTACGCCGCGGCCATCGTGGGCCGGCTCAAGAACATCCCGGTGACCTTCGCCGCCGCCATCGCCATCGGCCTGGCCGAGAACTACGTCATCAACTACGTCCTGCCCCACGTGCCGGAGAACCTGGTGCCCGACATCACCTACGCCCTGCCCATGGCCTTCTTGTTCATCGCCCTGGTCACGCTGCCCTCGGTACGGCTGCGGGCCGTGGGCCGCCTGACCACCATGCGGGCGCCCCGGGTGGCCGGAGGCCGGGAGTCCCTGGTGGCCGGAGCGGTCTTCATCGTGGCGGCCGTCGTGGCCGCCCTGGCCTTTTCCAACGTCGAGGTCAAGGGGACCACGCTGCTCACCCTGGGGGGCATGGTCATGACCCTCGGGATGGTGGGGCTGTCCCTCGTGCTCCTCACCGGGTACTCGGGCCAGGTCTCCCTCTGCCAGTTCTCCTTCATGGGCATCGGGGCCTTCGTGATGGGCAAGGTCGCCGGCGGGGGATCGGTGCTCGGCCTGTTGGCCGCCACCGGGATCTGCGCCGGCCTCGGGGCGTTGATCGCCCTGCCCACCATCAGGCTGCGCGACCTCTACCTGGCCCTGGCCACCTTCGCCTTCGCCGACGCCGTGGCCACGGGCTTCTTCCCCGACAGCCACATCTACGGATCCGGCGGCGTGTCCATCGGACGGATCGTGATCCCGGGCATCAACTTCGGGAGCGACGGCGCCGAGTTCCTGTTGGTCTCGGCCTTCTTCGTACTCGCCGCGTGGATGGTCCTGGCCATCCGGCGCAGCCTGTTCGGCCGGCGCCTGGTGGCCCTCAACGACTCACCGGCGGCCTATGCCACGGTGGGCCTCAACATCGGGTTCACCAAGGTGGCGGTATTCGCCATCGCCGCCGCCATGGCCGGACTGGCCGGCGCCCTCTACGGCACCGTGCAGGGTGTGGTGGGCACCACCGACTTCGACGTGTTCCCCGGCATCATCTTCGTCCTCTTCGTCACCATCTGGAGCATCCGCACCGTATCGGGGGCCTTCCTCGCCGCGCTGACCTACGTGGTGCTCAACCAGCAGTGGCCCAACGGGGTCGGGCTGTTCGCCGGGGTGGGGATCATCCTGATCGGCCGGGCCGCCGGGGGACTGCTCGGCATGGAGTTCCTGCAGTTCCGGTTGCCGTGGGTCCGCCGGACGGACGGGACGTCCCCCCGGGTGCCCACCGCCCCGGTGGGCACCGCCGCGGCGATGGGGAGGGAGACCAGTGCCGCCGGGTGATGCCGACGGCGGGGGAACCGCCGCACTCACCGTCTCCGAGGTGGCGGTCCGCTTCGGCGGCGTGTCGGCCCTCAACGCCGTCACCCTGACGGTGGAGCCGGGCACGGTGACCGGCCTCATCGGGCCCAACGGGGCGGGCAAGACCACGCTGTTCAACGTGATCAGCGGCCTGCAGGTGCCCGATCGGGGATCGGTGCACCTGTTCGACACCGACGTCACCACCATGAAGCCACACCGGCGGGCCCGCCTCGGCCTGGCCCGCACCTTCCAACGACTCGAGATCTTCGGCACCCTCTCGGCCAGCGAGAACGTCCAGGTGGGCCTGGAGTCCTCGGTAAGGTGGTGGGAGTGGCAGCGACTTCGTCGGGTGCTGCCCGGCACGCGGCGCCGGGGCAACCAACAGGTGGGGGCGGACGGATCCCCAGGATCGCCGCCCGCGCAACGGACCGGTGCGCTGACCATGGCCAGCTGCGAGCGCCTTCTCGAGGGCGTCGGCCTGGCCGGCCTGGGGAACGAGCAGTCCGCCACCATGTCCACGGGCCTGGCCCGGATGGTCGAGCTGGCCCGGGCCCTGGCCATCGGCCCGAAGCTCCTGCTGCTCGACGAGCCGGGCTCGGGGCTGGACGAGTCGGAGTCGAAGGCCCTCGGCGACCTGCTGAGCAAGCTGGCCGCCGACGGTATGGCCGTCCTGCTGGTCGAGCACGACATGGAGCTGGTCATGCGTATCTGCGACCACATCTACGTCCTCGACTTCGGGGACATCATCGCCGCCGGATCACCGGACGCCATCCGGGGCGATCCGATGGTCCAGGCCGCCTACCTGGGTGAGGCCAGTCCCGACGCCATGACCCCGGCGCACGCCACCGACGGCACCGGCAAAGCCGACGCCACCGACGGAACCGATGGCACCGACGGAACCGACGGCACCGGCGGAACCGACGGCACCGGAGCGGGAGCCGAAGCCGCCGAGCCCGGGCCGGAGCGATGACCGGCGTGGTCGACGAAGTGTCCGGCGGCGACGCCGCCCAGCCCCGCCAGCTGCCGCCGAGCATCGTGATCGACGACGTCCGGGCCTCCTACGGCCGGATCGAGGTGCTCCACGGGGTCGACCTGGTGGTGCCGCCCGGCAGCGTGTTCGCCCTGCTCGGGCCCAACGGTGCCGGCAAGTCGACCCTGCTCAAGGTCATCAACGGGCGCATGCGTCCGACCGGGGGCCGGGTGCTGGTCGGCGACGTCCCGGTGGGCAAGAGCCCACCGGAGAAGCTGGTCCGGAACGGTCTGTGCGCCATCCCCGAGGGGCGGGGGATCTTCCCCAACCTGACCGTGCGCGAGAACCTGCGCATCTGGACCTACCGCGGCGGCATCACCGCCAAGGACGTGGAGGAGCAGACCTACGCCACCTTCCCCCGCCTGAAAGAACGGCGCAGGCAGATGGCCGGGACCCTGTCCGGGGGCGAGCAGCAGATGCTGGCCATCTCGCGGGCGCTGGTCACCGGGCCCAAGGTCCTGCTCCTCGACGAGCTCTCGATGGGGCTGGCGCCCCTCATCGTCGGCGAGCTCTACGAGCTGGTCGGCACCCTGGCCTCCCGGGGCATGACCATCCTGCTCGTCGAGCAGTTCGTGACGACGGCGCTGGCCGTGGCCACCCGGGCCGCCATCATGGTGCACGGCCGTATCGAGCAGGAGGGGACCCCCCGCGAGATGGCCGATGCCGCCCTCAGCATCTACCTGGCCTGACCCGGACGCAGCCGACCGGCAACCGGCAACCGGCGGGTCACTCCTCGTCGGCCAGCACCACCTCGACCACGGCCCGGTCCGCCTCGACGGTGACCAGGGTGACCACCCCGCCGGCGTCACGCAGGTCGTCTTCGGCCGACAGCAGGGCGGCGAGGCGCTCCGGGGTGTCGGCCACGGTCAGGACGGCCACCGGCCAGCGCATCGACCGCTTCTCGGTGGTCTTGGCCCTACGGACCTGGCCCAGGACCTCGGCTGCCACCTCGAGGACCGGCCCGGTGCCGCCGGGCCCGCCGTCGGGGAGGGCCGGCCCGAACTCACCGCCGGTGGGCCAGGGCGCCGTGTGGATGGAGCCGGGCTGCCACCACGACCACACCTCCTCGGTCACGAAGGGCAGGATCGGGGCCAGCAGCCGCAGCAGCACCGAGAGGGCCAGGGCCAGGGCGCCGCGGGCCGAGGCCGGCCCGGCCTCGGCGGCGTCGCCGTAGGCGCGGGTCTTGACCAGCTCGAGGTAGTCGTCGCAGAACGACCAGAAGAACGACTCGGTCCGCTCCAGGGCCCGTGCGTAGTCGTAGGACTCGAAGGCGGCGGTGGACTCGGCGACCACCTCGGCCAGCCGGGCCAGCATGGCCCGGTCGATGGGGGCGCTGACCGAGCCCGGTCCGGGCACCACCAGGGTGCCGTCGTCCCCGGCCATCCGGCCCAGGGCGAACCGCGAGGCGTTCAGCACCTTGATGGCCAGGCGGCGGCCCACCTTCATCTGGCCCTCGTCGAAGGCGGTGTCGGTGCCGGGACGGCCCCCGGCGGCCCAGTAGCGCAGGGCGTCGGCCCCGTACTTCTCCAACAGGGGCATCGGTGTGACCACGTTGCCCTTGGACTTCGAGATCTTCTTGTGGTCGGGGTCGAGGACCCAGCCCGAGATGGCGGCGTCGGTCCAGGGCAGCGATCCGTGCTCCAGCTCCGATCGGACGATGGTCGAGAACAGCCAGGTGCGGATGATCTCGTGGGCCTGGGGCCGGACGTCCATCGGGAAGACCCGGGCGAACAGGTCGGGATCGTCCTCCCAGCCCCCGGCGATCTGGGGGGTCAGCGACGAGGTGGCCCAGGTGTCCATGATGTCGGGGTCGCCCACGAACCCGCCGGGGCGTCCCCGCTGGTCCTCGGTGTACCCGGCGGGGACGTCGGTGGACGGGTCGACGGGCAGGCGGCCCTCGTCGGCCAGGAGCGGCCGGTCGAACTCCGTCTCCCCGTCGGCGTCCACCGGGTACCAGACCGGGAAGGGGACCCCGAAGTAGCGCTGGCGGCTGATGTTCCAGTCTGCGTTCAGTCCCTCCACCCAGGCCCGGTAGCGGTGGCCCATGTAGGGAGGGTGCCAACGCAACTCCTCGCCCCGGGCCAGCAGCCTGTCCCGCAGGGGGAGGGTCAGGACGAACCACTGCCGGGACGAGACGATCTCGAGGGGCCGCTCGCCCTTCTCGTAGAACTTGACCGGGTGGGTGATGGGGCTGGGGTCCCCTATCAGGCCGCCCGACTCGGCCAGCAGCTCGACGATGCGGGTCTGGGCCTGCTTGACCGTGCGTCCGGCCAGCTCCCCGTAGGCGTCGGCGGCCGCCCCGGGATCGTCCGACTCCCATCCCTCGGTGCCCCAGGCCACGGGCAGCAGGCGGCCGTCGCGGCCGACGACGGTCCGGGTGGGCAGGGACAGCTCCCGCCACCACACCACGTCCGTGGTGTCGCCGAAGGTGCAGATCATGGCGATGCCCGATCCCTTCTCGGGGTCGGCCAGCTCGTGGGCCAGGACCGGTACCCGCACCCCGAACAGCGGTGTGGACACCTCGGTGCCGAACAGGGGGCGGTAGCGCTCGTCGTCGGGATGGGCCACCAGTGCCACGCAGGCCGGCAGCAGCTCGGGACGGGTGGTCTCGATGTCGACGGCCCCCTCGGCCCCCACCCGGGGGAACCGGAGCCGGTGGTAGGCACCGGGACGGTCCCGGTCCTCCAGCTCGGCCTGGGAGACGGCGGTGCGGAAGTCCACGTCCCAGAGCGTGGGGGCGGTCCGCTGCACCACCTGGCCCCGGGCCGCCAGGCGCAGGAAGCCCCGCTGGGACACCCGCTGGGCCCGGTCGGACACGGTGGCGTAGGTGTGGGACCAGTCCACCGACAGGCCGAGCATGCGCCACAGCTCCTCGAAGACCTGCTCGTCCTGCTCGGTGAGCTGGTGGCACAGGGCCACGAAGTTGGGCCGGGAGACCGAGACCGGCTCCTTGCCCGGCTCCGCCGGCGGCGCGAAGTCGGGGTCGAAGGGGAGGCCCGGGTCGCACCTGACCCCGAAGTAGTTCTGCACCCGGCGCTCGGTGGGCAGGCCGTTGTCGTCAAATCCCATGGGGTAGAAGACGGCCCGGCCCCGCATGCGCTGGAAGCGGGCCACGGCATCGGTGTGGGTGTAGGAGAAGACGTGGCCGATGTGGAGCGACCCCGAGACGGTGGGCGGAGGGGTGTCGATGGAGAACACGTCCTGGCGTGAGGCCGTCCGGTCGAAGGCGTAGGTGCCGTCGGCCTCCCACCGGGACGACCATGTGGCCTCGAGGCCCTCCAGTCCGGGCTTCTCGGGGATCCCGGTGGGCCCGGTCGCCCCGCTGGACGAACCGGTCGCGTGCGCGCTCATGATCGGGTTACCGTACCCTGCGTGCTCCAGCTCCACGACACCGCTACCGGCGAGGTGGCGCCGCTCCGCCTCCGGGATCCGGGCCGGGTGTCCATGTACGTGTGCGGCCCGACGGTGGACGGGGTGCCCCACTTGGGCCACGGCCGGTTCTCCCTGGTGTTCGACGTGCTCCGCCGGTATCTCATCTTCACCGGCCTCGATGTGAACTACGTCTCCAACATCACCGACATCGAGGACAAGATCATCGCCCGGGCCTCGGCCCAGGGTGTGCCCATCTCGGAGTTCACCGCGGCCAACGAGGCCCTGTGGTGGGAGGTGATGGACGCCCTCGGCGTCCTCCGGCCGGACGAGGCCCCCCACGCCACCGCCTACGTCGACCAGATGGTCGCCCTGGTGGGGGAGCTGATGGAGCGGGGTGTCGCCTACGAGACCGGCGACGGCGTCTATCTGTCGGTGAACGACGTGCCCGGCTACGGACTGCTGGCCCACCAGCCTCTCGACTCCCTCCGGGCCGGGGCCCGGGTGGAGGCCGACGAGGAGAAGCGTTCGCCGCTCGACTTCGTCCTGTGGAAGAAGGCCAAGCCGGGGGAGCCGTCCTGGGATTCGCCGTGGGGCGAGGGGAGGCCGGGCTGGCACACCGAGTGCGTGGTGATGTCCCTCGATCTGCTGGGTGACGGATTCGACCTGCACGGTGGCGCCATCGACCTCATCTTCCCCCATCACGAGAACGAGCGCGCCCAGGCCGTGGCCGTCGGCCGCCAGTTCACCCGGCACTGGGTCCACAACGGGTGGGTGACCGTGGAGGGGGAGAAGATGTCCAAGTCGGTGGGCAACTTCACCTCGCTCACCGACCTGCTGGAGAGGAGCGACGGCCGCGCCTACCGGCTGTTGGTGCTGCGGTCCCACTACCGGTCGCCCATCGAGGTCACCCCGGAGACCATCGCCGACGCCGAGGCCGGCCTGGCCCGTCTGGACGAGATGGCCCGGCGCTTCGGGCTCGGTGACCTGTTGGCCGAGGGCCCGGTGACCGACCCGGCGGAACGAGCCGGATCGTCCGGCGACGATGGGGTCGACATCGATGGGGTCGACATCGCCTCGGTGGCCCGGTTCCGCGCCCGCATGGACGACGACCTCGACACCCCGGGGGCACTCGCCATCGTGTTCGACCTGGTCCGGAGAGCCAACAGCGCCGCCGACAGCGCTGATGCCGCTGGAGCGCAACGGGCCGCGGGGACGGCGGCCCTGCTCGGTGCGGCCCTCGGCCTGTCCTTCGGGTCGGGACGATCGGCCGAGGTGGATCCGGACACGGCGGAGCGGGTCAGGCTCCGGGACGAGGCGCGCGCGGCACGTCGATGGGACGAAGCCGACACTCTCCGTGGTGAGTTGGAGGCAGCAGGATGGGTGGTCGAGGACGGGCCCGAGGGGACACGGATCCGCCGTCAATGAACGGCGCGTGAACACCCGCCGAGAACGGGCCTCCACGGTTGATTCTGAAAATCAGACTGGTAGCGTTTTCCTTCTCAGGGGGTCCCCCTGGGCCGGTGGTCGGAGACCCACACGAGGCGTGAGGGTCGGGCCGGCGGCCCTGGAGCGGCCCGCTGTGCACGAAGCGTGTGGAGGAAAGGGGAATGCCACCGTGGCTTCCGGAACAGTCAAGTGGTTCAACGCTGAGAAGGGCTTCGGCTTCATCTCACAACCGGATGGCGGGGCCGATGTATTCGTGCACCACACCGCGATCCAGATGAACGGATTCCGCTCCCTCGAGGAGGGCCAAGCGGTGGAGTTCGACCTGCAGGAAGGCCCCAAGGGCCTCCAGGCAGTGGATGTGCGCCTAGCCCAGCCTGCCTGAGTCCCACCCCTCCATTTGCCTGCCCCGGATGACCCGGGGCTCATGGTCCGGCCACCGCCCGGGTAGCAGCGCGGCCATGGGACCCGTACCCGATGTGAGGTCCCAGCGGTGACGAAGGGTGGCGCCGTGGGCGCCCTATGCCCCGGTGGCCCGGTACCGGGGGACGGGCCGGAGCCCTCATGCCGGACCCCCTGGCCCGGACCAGGGCCGCGACGCCCGGGCCTCGGGTTGCCGCACGCCGATCTGCTCCCTACCGGCCGGAGTGTGGCGTAACCGTCGATTAGTGGTTACTATTGGGTAACTAGCAATCCACCGGCAGACGTGGTCGGTGGACGGAGCGACCCGGCCGCTGCCGACCACCACCGGGCGGGCTCCGAGTGTGACAGGCCCCGCTGGGCCGGAACGGAGCAGGTCACCATGGCCGAATTCTCACTGGACCTCAACGAGGACCAACTGCAGATCCAGAAGTGGGTCCATGACTTCGCCGAGAACGTGGTCCGACCGGCGGGACACGAATGGGACGAGCGGGAGGAGACTCCCTGGCCCATCATCAAGGAAGCGGCCGAGATCGGGCTCTACTCCTTCGACTTCATCAGCCAGGCCTACTTCGACGAGAGTGGCCTGTTGATGCCCATCGCCAGCGAGGAGATGGCCTGGGGGGACGCCGGAATCGCCCTGTCCATCTTCGGCAGCACCCTCGGCCTGGCCGGCATCGCCGCCAACGGCACTCCTGAACAGCTGCTCGAATGGGGTCCCCAGTGCTTCGGGACCCCCGAGAAGATCCAGCTGGCCGCCTTCGCCGTGTCCGAGGCCGACGCCGGTTCCGACGTGTCCTCCCTGCGCACCCGGGCCGTCTACGACGAGGCCAAGGACGAGTGGGTCCTGAACGGCACCAAAACGTGGATCACCAACGGTGGGATCGCCGACATCCACGTGGTGGTGGCCTCGGTCGAACCCGAGCTGGGCTCGCGTGGGCAGGCCAGTTTCATCGTGCCGCCCGGCACCCCGGGGATCTCGCAGGGCCAGAAGTTCCAGAAGATGGGCATCCGGGCCTCACACACCGCCGAGGTCATCCTCGACGACTGCCGGGTGCCCGGGCACTGCCTGCTCGGTGGGAAGGACAAGCTCGACGAGAGGCTGGCCCGGGCGCGCGAGGGCAAGCGGTCCACCAGCCAGGCGGCCATGAAGACCTTCGAGGCCTCGCGCCCGACCGTCGGCGCCCAGGCCCTGGGCATCGCCCGGGCCGCCTACGAGTACTCGCTCGACTACGCCAAGGAGCGCAAGGCCTTCGGCCGCACCATCATCGAGAACCAGGCCATCGCCTTCAAGCTGGCCGACATGAAGACCCGTATCGACGCTTCCCGCCTGCTGGTGTGGCGGGCCTCCTGGATGGGCAGCCAGGGCAAGGAGTTCGCCTCTGGGGAGGGCTCGATGTCCAAGCTGTATGCCGGTGAGACCGCGGTGTGGGTCACCGAGGAGGCCATCCAGATCATGGGCGGCTACGGCTACATCCGCGAGCACCCGGTCGAGCAGTGGCACCGCGACTCGAAGATCTACACCATCTTCGAGGGGACCTCAGAGGTGCAGCGGCTCGTGATCAGCCGGGCCATCTCGGGC
>Ga0181534_10001850_pt1 | contig 13561 bp, 8 predicted proteins | sample PEATcosm2014_Bin_37_FD_119758 | JGI IMG/M metagenome (GOLD analysis project Ga0181534, IMG submission 119758) | Peatland microbial communities from MTU Mesocosm Facility, Houghton, MI, USA - PEATcosm2014_Bin17_10_metaG | ecosystem: Environmental > Terrestrial > Soil > Wetlands > Peat | place...
ATAAGTGTGCTCTGTCATCATGACTCCTCGTGCAGGCCTATGGTTCGGGCCTCATCTCAATTCGCTTGACTCGTGTCCTTGCATCAGGCGGCTCCGCGAGCCGATCACTTCGGCCGGATCGAGACGATGTTCGCCCAAAGCTGCGATCTCAGGAAGCGGTTTCCCAGCGAGTCTCATCTCGCGAGCTTCCCGCTGGGCGAATTTCGCATCTGAGACGCATGAATCGCACTCAGCCTTCCGGAGAATTTTATTCCGGAGATGTTTCGCTCCCCACACTCGAACTAAAAACGCCGGCGGAGCCCATGCCACCGCCGATCCAAGAGCCGCCTTCGCCCATGGAGAATCCCGACGCTCCGGTGCGGGAGCCCGATCCTGAGGAGCCGGAACAAATCTGAACCGGCCTCGTCGTAAGCAGGGGCGCGGCGAAGTCACTTCGCCAAGGTCTCGGGCTTGCCAACCGGAGATTTGCCCTTGCCAGCTTCAATTTGCTGGCTGGAGATCGCCGAAAAGCAACTCGTCCTGGCTGGCGCGAATGCGGGCGGTCACCCAGCGGTTGGCTTGATGGTTACCCGGCAGATAAAGCTTTTGATAATTGTCGGTGAGGGCTTCGGTGAAGTCGCCCTCGCGGCTGCGGTGAGTGGCGCCGAGGGTGATGGCATCGAGTGTCTTTCCGACCAGGGAACGCAAAAAGGCGGACTTTTTCTCTGCAGCCAGGCCGCGCAGAATCTGGTTGCGGTCGCGGGCGATCGGAATCGGAACTTGAGCAGGCAAGGCTGCGGCGGCTGTCCCGGGCCGGGCGGAGTAGGTGAAGACGTGCAGATAGGTGAAAGGCAGGTCCGCGATGAGGCGGCGGGTGGATTCGAATTCAGCGTCGGTCTCGCCGGGAAAGCCGGTCATAACGTCGGCGCCAATGGCAGCCGTGGGCATGGCGGCGCGAATAGACTCGATCTTCTCGCGATAATGCCAGGGACGGTACTTGCGATGCATGCGGCGGAGAACGCTGTCACTCCCCGACTGCAGCGGGACGTGCGCGTGCTTGGCGATGCGGGGCGAGGAGGCGACGAGAGCGATGAGATCGCGGCTCCAGTCCATGGGTTCGACACTGGAAATACGAAGCTTTTGCAGCTGGGTTTTGTCGAGGATGCTCCGCAGGAGAGCTTCGAAAGGCGAGTCTGAGACACCACTTCGCGGGTCGAGATCGCGTCCCCAGCGCCCCAGGTTGATGCCGCTGATTACCACCTCGCCGTAGCCGGCGCCGACCAGCGCGTTGATTTCGCGAAGAACATCCTCGGGCCGAAGCGAGCGGCTGCTGCCGCGGACGCTGGGAATGATGCAGAACGAACAGCGGTTATCACAGCCATCCTGGATTTTAAGATTGGGGCGGGTGCGGTCCGTCTGCCGGGGTCCTGCCGGGCTGGCTGAATCCCGACTTGCTGAATTTTCCAGATCCGGAAGTCCCAGAGCATCGAGCCCCAGATCATGGAGTCCCAGATCGAAGACCGGGGCGGCCTGGAGCTGAGTGTGGGCGAAGATGTCAGAGACGAACAGGCGGGCTTCGGGCTTCGGGCTGGGGGAAGTGAGGGCGTTCAGAGGAACAAATGCGCTACTCCGGGAAGTGGCAGAGATTTCGTCTCGATCAATGAAATTCTCATCAAGAACCAGTTCATTGAGCGGAAGTTCCTTCGCCACCGGTTCGTTGAGCACCAGAGCGGCGAGTTGTTGTTTATGGGAGTTGCCGACGACGGCAGTGATGCCGGGAAGGGAGGCGATTTCCTGCGGGGCCCGCTGGGCGTAGCAGCCGGTGACGATGATTTTCGCGAGGGGATTCTGGCGCTGGACGCGGCGGATGGCGGCGCGGGCGTCGCGATCCGCGGAACTGGTGACGGTGCAGGTGTTCAAGACAACGATGCCAGCCTCATGGGCAGATGCCGGGGCCAGGCCGCGGGCTTGGAACTGTTGCTCAAGGGCGGCGCCATCGGCTTGCGTGGCGCGGCATCCGAAATTCTCCACGTGATAGGTCTGCACCGGCTTATGGTAGCGCAAATGATCGGTGGCTGCGCAAGGCAAGCAGGTGAAACCCCGGTGGGCGTTACGCCGGCTCAACTCATGCGGTGGCCATGTCCTTCTTCTGGGTGAAGCATTCGCGGCAGAAGATGGGCCGGCCCTGGGTGGGGCGGAAAGGCACGGTGGTGGCCTTGCCGCACTGGGAGCAAGTGGCGTGAGTCTCGATGCGGCCGGATTGGCGGCCGCCGCTCATGGCTTGAGTACTGCTGATCACCGCCACGCGCCTGGCCTTGCAATTCTTGCACCGCTTCGGTTCGTTGCGGAAGTTCTTGTCATGAAAAAACAGTTGCTCTCCGGCGGTGAAGACGAAGTCAGCGCCACATTCCACGCAGCTGAGTACCTTGTCCTGAAATTCCATTGAGGATGGCTCCCTATGCCCGTGCCGCCCCGCCCACACGCGGGGAACGCGGTGGTGCCGAGCGAACACAAGATGTGTACATCCCCCCTCAAACTACCCCTGGACTCGGCCCGCCACGCGCCTGGAACGGAGCGTGGATACAGCTTTGCCGCATAGAAGCCGAAAATGAAGTGAACTGAATAATCCCGACTGCAGCTCCGGTCGAATGGGGGTCGAGCGGAGCAGGGCCGCCCCGGGAGGGGGACGACCCTTGACTGCAATTTGCTTACATCCTTCCTGCTTGCTCGTGCTTTTGATTGCTGCTTATTCAGTCTTTCAATCGAGACCAACCGCTAGTCGGCCTCTTTGCGAACTTTCTTGCGAGCGCGCTTGCGCGCCAGTGCTGCTTTGACCCGTTTCTTTTCGCCCGGCTTCAGGTAAAAAGAGTGTCGTTTAACCTCTTTGATGATGTCTTCCTGCTGCACTTTGCGCTTGAAACGGCGCAGAGCGTTTTCGAGGGACTCTCCCTCTTGCAGCCGAATTTCAGCCAATCACCACACCCCCAAACCCGTCCGGTTGGACGCACATATTTATTACAGGGAATTTACCTGAAGTCAAGAAAGAAAAGATCGCCAGAATGAGGCCGGTGTCGGACTTTCATGAATTTAGGGGAGAATACGAGCATCTTTTTTGAATTTGAATTCAAAAATGGAGACTTTAGACCCTGAAGCTCGTAATTTCTGACGCCGGGAAGTGTCGGCGGATGCGACTTCAATTCGGCGGTGATTTTCCTGAGACCTAAATCATTCGAAATACAGCCTACTCGAACTTCAGCAAAACGATTTCGGGGTTCGACCCCAGGCGCAGGGGAGGGCCCCAAGTGCCGGCACCGCTGGAGGTGAAAATCTGCATTTGGCCGATGCGGCTGAGCCCGTAGACGAACTGGCGGTAGATGCGGCGGGCGAACCAGCTCCAGGGAATGAACTGGCCAAGATGGGTATGGCCGGAGAGTTGAAGAGAAATGCCGGCCGCCTCGGCAACCTGGGGATGGTCCGGGGCGTGACACAGCAGGATGCTGGGGCGGTGGGGATCAAGGCGAAGTCCGTGCAGAATCGAGGCGAAGTGGCTGCCGTGGGCGTTGCGGTAGGGGACGCCCACGATCTGCACCCCATCGGCTTCGATTTTTTCGTTGGTAAGGACGCGAACGCCAGCGGCGGAGATGGCATTGAGATACTTGCCGTCGTCGCCAAACTGCTCGTGATTACCGGCGACGAAGTAGACACCCTGCGGCGCACTAAGCTGGCTGAGGGGCTGGGCGGCACGCGCCGCATCGATCGCGGTACCGTCATAGAGGTCCCCGGCGATGAAGATGGCGTCGGGGGCTTCGCGAAGGATTTTTTGCACCATGCGGCGGAGAAAGTTGCCGTTGCGGACGTGGCCGAGGTGAATGTCGCTGATGAGGGCAGCTTTGCGCCCCCGCCAGGCTTCAGGCAGGTTGGCAAGATGGACGGTAGTGCGGGTAATGCGCGTCCAATTGGAGTTGATGACTCCATAGAGGCCGAGGGCAAAGGCGGCGCCGAAGAGAATTTCCGCAATAAGATGAAAGTTGGGATTCAGGCCCGCGAGCCGGGCGAGGCCGAAGACGGTCCAGGAAGAAACCGCCGCGACAAAGAGGAAACTAAGCAGGCCGAGCCAGACCGCGGCGGCTTTGTAAAAAGCGCGGACCGGGGCATTTGTATAGCGGAAGGCGAGCAGGGACGCGGCCACGAAGCTGAAGGATAGAGTGCCAAGAACGAGCTTGAGCCACAGTGGTCCGACGGTTTCATGATGGGAAGAGGAATGAGAAGATGAGAATGTCCAGGTTTCGTAGAGCAGAAAGTGCGTCAAAAGGAGGACGCTCTGGGCGGCAAGGATGAACCGACTGAGGCGCTTGCGCATACGCATTAGATTCCTCACCCGGTCATTCGGATTGTTGCTTAATGAATGGCTCAAGTGAGGGCGAATGGATGGGGAAGGTAGTGACGAAGGATCGGAGTGGGCTTGGGGTGCAGGGGCGGAATTCGCTGGGCCGATTCTCGCATGCCTGGCGGGCGCTCAAGCATCGAAACTTCCGTTTGTTCTTTGTCGGGCAGAGCATTTCGCTGATCGGTACCTGGATGACGCGGGTGGCGACCAGCTGGCTGGTCTACCGGCTGACCGGGTCGGCTCTATTGCTTGGGCTGGTGGGATTTGCCGGGCAGATTCCCACGTTCTTGCTGGCGCCTTTTGCGGGAGTTCTGGTCGACCGCCTCGACCGCCGGAAGCTGCTGGTGTGGACGCAAGCACTTGCCGGTCTGCAATCGCTGGCATTGGCAGGGCTGACCATCGCCCGAGTCATAACCATCCATGAGGTGATCTGGTTGAGCGCGCTCCAGGGTTTGATTAATGCCTTTGACATGCCGGGACGGCAGGCATTTCTGGTGCAGATGGTGGAGGATAAGCAGGATCTGGGCAATGCCATCGCGCTTAATTCTTCCATGGTCAACATGGCGCGGCTGGCGGGTCCGGCGCTGGCGGGATTTGTGATTGGCTCGGTGGGGGAGGGTTATTGCTTCCTGATTGACGGCATCAGCTATGGGGCGGTGATTTTGTCCCTGTTGCTGATGCGAGTGAGGGTTGCGGCAGTCAAGCGCACGACCGCGTCCATTCTGCAACAACTCACCGAGGGCTGGGCCTATGTGAGCGGCTTTGCGCCGATACGAACCATTCTCCTGCTCTTTGCGCTCGTCAGCCTGATGGGAATGCCGTTCATGGTCCTGATGCCGATCTTTGCCTCGCAGGTATTGCATGGAGGGCCGCATACGCTGGGGTTCCTGCTGGGCGCTTCGGGGGTGGGGGCCTTGATCTCGGCGGTGTCTTTGGCCTTGCGCAGGACGGTGCGCGGACTGACCACGATGATTCAGATTTCTGCCGGGGTGTTTGGGCTTGGGCTCATCTGCTTCGGCCTCTCGCGAGTTCTTCCGCTCTCGATGGTACTCATGCTGGTGGTGGGCTTCGGGATGATGCAGGGTCTGGCGGCAAGCAATACGGTGATCCAAACCCTGGTTCCGGAAGACAAGCGGGGGAGGGTGATGAGCTATTACACCATGGCCTTCGTGGGCATGGCGCCCTTTGGGAGTTTGCTGGCGGGCGGACTGGCGCATCGCCTGGGAGCGCCGCACGCGGTGATGATTACCGGAGCCTGCTGCCTGGCCGGAGCGGTCTGGTTTACCACGCAACTGAGGGCGATCCGGCAGGTCATGCGGCCGATCTACGTCGAGATGGGGATCATTCGAAGCCGGATGCAGCCGGCCATGGAGGATCAAGTGGGGCGGTGACTCCGAAGCGCCGCGGCTCTGTGAGCGGTGAGCACGGCACCCAGCTTCGCGAATCGTGTTCCTCTTTTGAGGCAGCTGGTCTTTTCTATCCATAAACCTATACACAAAAGTAGACTTTTCCGGCATCCGCATACGAAATTAAGATGTGCCAAACGGGATTGGCGGCGGACCGAAAGGAATTGGCGATGATGCGTTCTTACCTTCCCCTCATGGTGATAGCCCTGGCGGCGCTTGATTGCAGGGGATCGATTTCGGAAATTCGTCAGGATTTCTTCCAACAAAAAGCGAATCTGAAGCCGCAGGCGATCATGGTTCCCCCCGCTTCGGATGCGAGCTTCCTTATCTCCATCTATGAATCATCCAGTACGCTTGCCACGATTCCCACCCTGCGGTGGAAGGATGAAAACGGAGCCTCGCAGTCAGCCGCGGCCGGTCCGTGTGCCGGAGCAGGCGTAACTTGTCGCCAATTGGCCCGCCTCATTCGAGTGAAAGCGGGGTCGGTGCCTACAATCGAAACCAATGGGAGCCGGGGAGCGGTTTACTCGCTCTACGTTTCCGGACTGGGATTCTGGACGAGCGGGCCTCCGGGCCAAGGCGGCCTGTTGGAAGTTCAAGGGACGGCGGATGCGGATCAGTTGGTATATTCCGCCGCCAGCAGCATCAGCGGCCTGTTGGTGGCCTATTCCGAGGTCGAGGATGGAAGCCAGCAGCTTGCTTATTGGGACGAAAATGGGGAGCACATGGTCGAGGTGGTATACGGGTCGCCCCTGGTGTTGCCGGTTCGCATCGCGGGAGGGACCACGGTCTGGGCTTATAACTCTTCGCAAGGGAGTGCGAATCTCTGGTATGGTCTGTTGTTATTCGGAACTCCTGCGGACGGCGACGGCTCCTTAGGCGACTTCGAATATGACCTGCTGGACTGGACGACTGCAACCTATCCGGTGGTGGAAAGTGGTGCGCAGGGATTATTCGCGGCGAGTATTGCACAGCCCCGCAACTCTCATGGCGTCGCGGAACACCTTTTCATCCAGGGTAATAGCTCAAGTTCGGGTTGCGACTTGAGCGCCGCGTCCTCGGGGGCGCCGGAGAGTTGTGTGGGGGCAAGTTCGGATTTGTTCCAATACTGGACCGTCAACAGCACGGGGACAATGTGGGGAGCCTCACCCCTCTATAGCGCGGAGATCGACGTTCTCGTGTTCTAGCACCCCCGACAGGCAGGGCGGTGCCGTCTGAAAATCTCGAACCACAAAGGGACGCGAAGTCACACGAAGTACTCCATCAAGACGCATTGACCTCGTGATCCTTATCCTTCGCGCCCTTTGTGGGTGGCGGGTTTCTTTCAGGAGTCCAAAGCGCAAAACCTTTGACAGGCGAGCTATTTGACGAGGCGAAGCTTCGCCCGCCGCTCTTTTTAGCCCACCTCCTCCACTAAAAGATGAATTTAAGACCGAATTGCACCTGGCGCGGGGCGAAAGCGGCGTTGGGTTTGAGGAAATCCTGGGGCTGCTGGTAGTAGGCGGGATAGGGAACTCCGTTGACATAAGTGGAGTATGGCGTGAACGTTGTGGCCTCGGCGGTGAGGCCGCTGGAGGTGATAGTGACACGGTCGTTGGCGCGGTTGAAGAGGTTGAAGGAATCGGCGCTGAATTCGAGGCGATAGCCGGGGGAGAGGTGTATTTTTCGAACCAGGCGCAGGTCGGTGGAGGCATAGTTCGGTCCGGTGAAGGCGTTCCGGCTGTAGCCGGGGAGGCGGTCGTTTTCGTCGTTTCCATCCTGGTTGGGATCGCCGGAAACGGTGGCGTTGACGGGACGGCCGCTGCCGGCGGTGACCAGGCTGGAAATTTTCCAGTCGTTGAAGAGGTGGCCGAGAAATTCGTGTCCGCGATGGAAGGGACGAGGCTCGGCGGAAATGGCCGCGACCAGGCGCTGCCGCTGATCGGTGACGCTGGGCCCGCGCTCGGCATTGGGGGCGTATGAGTTTTGCACCTCGGCGGGTTCGCCGGCGATGAGGGCATCCTGGCCATCGTCGATGGCTTTGGCGAAAGTATAAGAGAGGCGCAAGTAGGTGCCGCGGGACACGCGGCGGTTGAGAGAGAGAGTCGCGCCGTTGTAGACGCTGGAGGCGGCGCTTTGGAATTCATTGATGGCGCCCAGTTGGGCGATGGGTCGCCCCAGAGGATTGATACAGGGCGGAAATGGACAGGTGAGAGAACTGGTGAACTGCCAGGTGGCGAAGGAATCGACCGTGTAATAACCATTCCCGAAAATGGAGCCGGTGGAATCGAAGATGGGATAGGTGAGCGCCGTGGGCTGCGGGAGGTTCACGTCGAGCGCGCGGATGAGATGTTCGCCGTGAACATAAAGAAATGAAATGGCCACAGTGGTGTGGCTGGCCACCTCCCGCTCCAGAGTGAGGCTGGTTTGCTGCACCCGTGGAGTTACGAAATTGGGAGCGAAGGCCGAAAGATTGTGGGTGACTCCTTGGCTGAATCCCGCGGGAAGGTTGCAACAGGCAGCGGTCGAGGCACAGCTGATGAGCGGGTTGGGATAAACAGGAAACACTTGATGGTCATAGTAATTGGAGTTGTTGAGGAACACCTGGGAGTCGCTGACTCCGTTGTCGGTGGCGATGGCGGAGTTGTAGATCTGCGGGATGCGCATGTAAAAAATTCCATAGCCGCCGCGCACAACCAGGGGCCGGGTACTGCCCAGGGAGTAGGCAAATCCAGCGCGAGGGCCGAAGTTATGCGGATTGTGGGGAACCCTGCCGGAAGGCGGGAACAGCGGGTTGGGCTCCAGTCCGGCGGTGCTGAAGGTTTGCAGATCCCAGCGCACGCCAAGATTGATGGCCAAATGACTGGTTGCGCGGATCGTGTCCTGGGCGAAAGTAGCGTAATCGTTACTGTTCGGGTTGGAGGTAGCCGGGCCGAAGTTTTGTAAATAGTATTTCGGGTCAGCGTGGGCATACGCACGGAGTGGGGTGAGCGGAAGGCCGCCTTCCGCGGGGGCGTAGGTGAAGGGATTGACTTTCAATTCGTAGAAGAGATATTCGCCGTTCTGCTGGCTGGGAAAGAAATCGTAAATCCACGTGAGGAGCGAGTCGCCGCCGAATTTGAAGGAGTGACGACTGGTGTCGAAGCTCAAGGTTTCAGCCAACTGCGCCCGGTGTTCGCGGGTGGCGCGAGGCAGCAGCGCGGAGCGGCCGATGCCGTCGATGAGGTCGTTGATTTTGATCAGTGTGGCGTCGGTGTTGCTATCGGACTGGCGGAGGTCGCGGGAGAATTGCGCTCGGAGATGGCTGATGAGGCGGGGCGTGAGGCTTGAGGTAAGAGAGGCTGCTCCGGTTTCGGTGGCCACGCTTTCCTCGCCGTTGTCGGAGATGGAGTCGTAGGTGACGGGGCTGGCGGGATCGAGGAAGACGTTGTTCGATCCCCAGTAACGTGAGGAATTGAAGCGCAGGGCGAGTTGGTGGCGCGGAGCGAGATTGAGGTCGAGCTTGGTGTAAGCGGCGTTGCCGATTTGCGCGGCGGGATACGATCCTGCGTAGGAATTGAGATGTTCGGCAGCGGCGAATACCAGGGCCTGGTCGGTAGCATCGTAGTCGCCGGGAGAATAAGGCCCAATGCCGGGTTGTGGCTGGACGACCATGCTGTTATTGAGGAACTCGACCACGTCGGGCACGTGGAAGTAGTGCTGGTCGAAACCGCCGAAAAAGAAAATTTTATTTTTCTTCAGCGGCCCACCGAGCGTGGCTGCGCCTTGCTGCTGGCGGCTTTGCGGCTTGAAGGTCATAAAGGGATTGGTGGCGGCGAAGGCGCTGTCGCGGATGTAATACAGGCCGGTGCCGTGCCAGTGGTTGGATCCCGATTTAGTCACGACATTGACCACCGCGCCCCCGGCGCGGCCGAGTTCGGCGCCGTAGGAATTGCTGGAGACGCGAAACTCCTGCACCGCCTCGGTGGATAAATTATAGGGAGCGCGGTAGAGGCCGCGAGCCTGGGCGAAGAAGGCGTTATTGAAGTCGCCGCCATCCACCAGAAAGCTGTTCTGGAAGCCGCGTAGTCCGCCAAAGGCGAGGTCGCCATTGGTGGCCGAGGTAAGGCTGCGCGGGTCCTGGGTGACTCCGGGGGAGAGCAGCATGAGATCCGCGAATCGTCGGCCGTTAAGCGGCAGGTCGGCGATGGCGCGTTCGTCGATCAGCGTGGAAACCCCGCTGGGGTTGGTCTCGACCAATTTAGGTGCGCCCGAGACCGTGATCGTCTCCTGGGGTCCGGCGACGGTTAAATGAAACTCGAGTTCGCTGTCGCCGCCAACGTCGAGGTGAATCAGCGGCGTAACCTGTGCAGACATTTTATCGGCGACGGCGCGGGCGGAGTAGTCGCCGGGAGGCAGGAGATCAAGGGTGAAGCGGCCTTCGGCATCCGAGGTGGTGGAGTAGACTGCGCTGGTTGCAAGATTGACGACGACGATGGATGCCTGACTTATGCGGCCACCGGATTTGTCGAAAACGATGCCTCGCATCGCGCTGGTGGGCGCGTCCTGGGCGGCCACGAAGGAACTGGTTAAACTACAAACAATCAGGAGAGCAATGAGGATCGAGACACGCGGCATTGAGTCCCACCTTGAATTGGGATGAGGCTCGGAGGGTTGGTCCCGCGCGCTCTACCGGAAGCGTTCAGGAATGGTTGGGAAACCAACTTCTGTATAACATGAGCGGAGCGCGGAAAAGTGTATGGAGCGGAGTTTGTTTTGGGGTGGGTGCTGGAATGGGAAGGCGGCAGTCTTAACTGCTGCCGCTCCGATACTAAAGAAACCTGTTGCCAGTTTGCTTTGAGTGCAGTTCCTTGCTGGCTGAAGGGCGTCACCGAAGGCGACTCGCGAGCGCTTCGTCTCAAAGCGCTGCGCCACCACTCAAAGCCAGCCACTCAAGAAGCCCACGACCCCAACGGACAATTGACTTCCAGGGCTATTTCTTCACGGAAATACCCAATTCTTTCAGTTGCGCCTCGCCCACCGGTGTGGGCGCGTCCACCATCAAATCCACGGCGCGCGCGGTTTTAGGGAAGGGAATCACTTCCCGCAGGCTTTCCGCTCCGGTAAGGATCATGACGATGCGGTCCAGACCCAGCGCGATGCCCCCGTGCGGAGGAGTGCCGTATTCCAGGGCTTCGAGGAAAAATCCGAAGCGGGCGCGGGCCTCTTCTTCGGTCATGCCGAGGGCGCGGAAGATTTTGCTTTGAATATCCCGGCGGTGAATACGGATCGACCCGGAACCGAGTTCGGTGCCATTGAGAACAACATCATAAGCCAGGGCGCGCACCGAGCTCAGCGTCGACTGCGGATCGGTCACGGATTCCACGCCGCTCTCCAGCTTCGGCATGTCTTCTTCATGCGGCGCGGTGAAGGGATGGTGCGCCGCGTTCCAGCGCTTGTCCGATTCGTCCCACTCGAACATGGGAAAGTTGGTGACCCAGAGGAAGCGGAAATCCCTGGCGGGGTCCCCGGTTTTCTTGAAGATGCCGTGGCGGTCGGAGTATTTTTGCGCCAGGGCCAGGCGCAACAACCCGGCCGATGCATAAATCGCCAACTCCTGCGGTGTGACTTTCCGGTGCGCCGGCAGCCTGGTTTGCGGGCCGGATTGCGCCGAGCCGGCAACCAGAACAACGAGATCGCTCTCTTCCATGGCCGTCTTTTTCGCAATCGCGGCCGCGGCTTCCGGAAACTTATTCGCAATGCGTTTGAAGTCCTCGAAGATCTTCGCGCCGCCCTTGGAGTGGAACATGGGCTTGATGTCGTCGCGCTCCTTGCGGGAAAGTTCTCCGACCTTGGGCGTGCGGATGGCGATGACCGGAAGATTGGGATTGATCGCCAGTTCCTGCAAATTCTCCGGAGGGAAGCAATCGCGTATGTCGACGAAGGCGGGCAGCCGCAGGTCCGGCTTGTCGATGCCATAAAGGCGGATGGCTTCGTCGTAATCCATGCGCGGGAAGGGCGTTTGGATATCCGATCCGGCGGCGCGGAAAGCTGCGGTGAGAAAACCCTCCACCACTTCCCACACGCGCTCGGGCTGCGGGTAGGACATTTCCAGGTCGATCTGGGTGAACTCGGGCTGGCGGTCGGCGCGCAGATCTTCGTCGCGGAAGCAGCGCACGATCTGAAAATATTTATCGAAGCCGGAGATCATCAGAATTTGTTTGAAGAGTTGCGGTGACTGCGGCAGCGCATAAAAAGTTCCGGGCTGCACCCGGCTTGGAACCAGATAATCGCGGGCGCCTTCCGGCGTGGAGCGGGTCATGAACGGGGTCTCGATCTCGAAAAATCCCTGCGCCGAAAGACAGTCGCGGATAGCTTTCGCGACTTTGTGACGGGTCTCGATATTAAACTGCATGACTTCACGGCGGAGATCGATGTAGCGATACTTCAAGCGAGTCTCCTCATTGGTCAGCGCGGTATCGGAGGGCAGGAATGGCGGAAGTTTCGACTCGTTCAGGATGCGCAGTTCTTCGGCCACCAGTTCCACTTCGCCCGTTGGCATGTTGGGATTGATGGTGTTGGCATCGCGGAGCTTCACCGTTCCCGTCACGGCGATCACGAACTCATTTCGCAGACCCTCAGCCTTTTCGTGCAGCGCGGCATCGCGTTCCGCGTTGATGACGACCTGGGTGACGCCGGTACGGTCGCGCAGATCGATGAAGAGCAGATTGCCGTGGTCGCGGCGGCGGTTGACCCAGCCCATGAGAGTCGCTTTTTCACCTGCGTCGGAGGCGCGCAGCGCGCCGCACATCTGCGTTCGTCGGAGATCGCCTAGAAAGTCGAGCAAGAGTTGTCCTTAAAAGCGAGGATTAGGATGTGGAGCCGAAGCAGAGATTATAAATGGTTGGAGTTTCTCAGATCTTTACCACGGAGGAGCACTGCGGTAGCAAAAACCACGCAAAGTGTCCCGCGTTGACTGGTAACTGCATTTTGCCGTCATTATTTCTTAGTGGCTTTGCATTCCATTCCGGTGGTCCATTTGGTCCCGTCCTGCGACGTTTCATAGCTGCAGTTGTAGGAGGTCGCCGAGGTCCACTTAATGACAAAGCGGCTTTTCATCGGCTTGCCTCCCATCTTCGATTCGCTGGACCACGTCCAGGTATCGCCGTCCATTAGGCCCTTGGAGTCGGCATACTCCCCCCAGCTGTTGAACTCGTGATAGGTATAATCTTTGTCGTCGGCGGAATAGCCCATGACCGAGAGCCCAACCCCGGCTCCCATGGCGCCCGTGTAATCGGAGTGGCAGATAAGATAGAAGCCGCCCTGCTGCCATTCGCAGTTCTCTTTTTCGGTCACCGTCCCACCCGGTCCCATGGAACTGGCCTTCAGGGTAGCCTCGAGCGTCCAGGTGCCGGCAAAAGCATCCAGTTTCCTGAGTTCCGGGCCGGGCTTGGGAGCTTCCATCTGCGCGACTGCGGCGGAAGCCAGGACTAAACACGCTACCAAGTAACATCCCACGACTTTCATTGGTATCTCCTCAAGAATGGAAACTTCTGACCGCGCTTGGGCGAAACGAATTCTACACCCCAGCCTCAGGCTGTAAAGAAAAAATTACCAGTCTCCCCAATGGACGGCGGTGGCTTGCTGGAACTTGAGCTTCCACTGGCCGGCCTCCATGATCCACACTGAGCTGAAGTGCTGATAGCGCGGCTGCGGCCCTTGATCTTCTTCCGGGGCTTCGCGGACAACCGCGTCGTAAGTCACGATGGCTCCGTTCTCCCCCACAGCCAACACTTTCATATCGTAAGGAGTGAGTTCTACTAGACCGGAG
>Ga0181534_10001851_pt1 | contig 13560 bp, 9 predicted proteins | sample PEATcosm2014_Bin_37_FD_119758 | JGI IMG/M metagenome (GOLD analysis project Ga0181534, IMG submission 119758) | Peatland microbial communities from MTU Mesocosm Facility, Houghton, MI, USA - PEATcosm2014_Bin17_10_metaG | ecosystem: Environmental > Terrestrial > Soil > Wetlands > Peat | place...
CACCACCACGGCGGATACATCTTTCTCCGCCAGTCCAAGATATTCATCCGCCAGCTTGCCGGCTTGATCGGCCAGACCGCACGACACCACCGCGCCCATCGTGTCGAGCTGGGAAAATGACTCGTCGAATTTGCCATCGGCGGCCAGTTTAACCGCCTGCCGGTATTGCTTGATATGCTCGCGCTCGTCCACGGTTTGACCGCGTGCCGGATCCTGTCGGCGGATGGTGTGCAGTTCAACGGGCCGGACACCGGAATGCCGCTCGATGGCCAGCAACGCATCCGATGCCTCGACCGCTCCATGCTGGCGCGTGTCGCCCGACAAAATCAGCCGCGCATTTCGGTCTCGCACGAGCCGGATCAATTCGAGCATCTGCCGTCCGCCAATCTGCCCGGCCTCGTCCACGATGACGGCCGCGCCTTCGGCCAATTCGCGTTTCATCAGAAAACTGGCGACGGTTGCCGGTGACGGAAAACCCGCGCGCTCCATGTCCACGACCTGCTGGCGTTGCGGTGCGAGCACGACCATCTTTCGTCCCGCATCCTGAACTTGCCCGACCAGTTCACGCAGGACAAAACTTTTACCCGTGCCAGCGCCGCCCCGAAAAATTGATATTCGGTTGGTGTTGGAAACCAGCGCTTTTAACGCCAGACGTTGCTCCTCGTCCAATTGGGGATTGACTGGACGCGGATCGCGAACCAGCGGATGACAGGCACAAAAACCTTCCTTGGCAGTCTGGACGATTTCCCATTCGCGCATTAAATGTTCCCGCGTCGTCACCTTGCCTGGCTGATCTTCAATGCGCAGATAATTGCGCCGGGTTGTGGCGGCTTGAATTTCGGCAGTCGTGACCGCCCGGCCCCGTGCGTGTTCCAGCGCGTGACGCCACAGTTCATGTTCACGGACGACCGCCCGCCGCTCAAACAAATGTTCTTCGGCCCAGGCTACGGCTTTCTCGGCCACGTTTTCACTCGCATCGGCAGTGACCGGCTGGCCGTTTGTGAGATGCCGAAGTGATTCTTTTTCCGGCAAACTCATCTGACTGTCCCAGATCGCTTGCAGCTTTTCCAAACCGATGTCCCGAATTTTTCGCGCCCGTTCCTTGTGCGCGATGTTCTCCCGAATCGCCGCCAAGTTGCCCCCGGCCTTTTCCGGTTCACGCTCCAGCAACTCGCGTGTCTTCTGGTCAATCTCATCGTGACGTTTGGAAAACTTTTTGACCAGCTCCGGCGAGACGCCCTTGATTTCAAAATCACCACGCGGTTTGTTTTCGATCTGGTAGCCGAATTTGACCAGCGAGCGGGCCAGTTCGTGGTAATAGACATTTTCCACGAACTTTTGCGCCGACAGCATTTCGTAATTTTGCAATGCTTTCCATTTTTTCTCGACCGGGTCAAACGTGGCATTGAACAAAATGCAATGACTGTGCAGGTGCGGGTCCAGTGCCCGCGAGGTTTCGTGTTGGAACACCGCCGCCACGATGTTGCCGGTGAGCCGGTCGGAGCATTCCCCGTTTTTACGCACCCGTGTCGCGGCGAATGATTGCAACTGGCGCAACGCCTCGTTCACCGCCTGCTCGTGGGCATCCACCATCCGGGGATCGTCAGCCACCAGTGCCGCGATGGAAACCGACTTGGCCGGTGAAAATGTGAAATCGTAAAACACCCGGCGGTTGCTGCTCTCATGTTCCTGCCCATCACGTCCGATGTCCGTCCGCATGGTGTTCTGGCGCATCGTCAATTTCTCGCCGGTCTGCGGATGAAGATTTTCACACAGGCGGACGAATTCGTCCATGCGGGTGACGCCGGCCAGTCCCAAATCTTCCGCGCCCTGGCCAAACCAATGTCCCGGCACATGCTGGCCTTCGGTGTAATAATCGCCAACTGACAGATGTTCTTTGAAATAATGCTCAGCATCTTTCAGGCTGCATTGTGGTTTAATGGCGAGCATATATCTATATGGGGCCGGCCAGTGTCACGATTCTTGCGTTGTCAGAGTCGCCCGGTTCGAGTGTCTGGTGTTGCGGTTGTTTTTATCATTCCAGTGCTGGCAGATGAATTGTGTTGCCCGTGACAGCCACGTTTCGTCCTGCCGCAATTCGGCCAGCTTGACGGCGGCAAAATATTTGTCGCTGTTGGGTTTTGGCCGGCCCAACGGTTTCAACAGACCCGCCTTGATCAGCAGCGTGATGTGGTCAGGTTCAAAACCCAGATAATCGGCGGCCTGTGTCCGGTTCAACCGGGCAGGCAGCGTTATCAAGCTCAACAAGTTTTTACATTCACTATTCACGGGATGATTTTGGCAAATTCCGGTTCAGCAAAAGCGCGCCAGACACACAAACTGGCAGGCATTTTCCGGCAACATTGCCGGTTCATCACTTGCAATTATTCGGGTTATGACTCGTCAAATACGGTTCGCTTTGCCAGCCTTGAAATCGCTGGCAGGCAATGAGACCATGACGCAAGGAAAATTCTTATGGCGCTGAATGACATTGAACACATCGTCGTGGTGATGATGGAGAACCGCTCCTTCGACAACCTCCTGGGCTGGCTTTACGATAATCAGTCCAACCCGCCGAAGTTCAATATCCCCGCCCAGCCGTCGCCGACATTTGAGGGATTGAAGTCCAATACCTATTCCAATGTTCTGAACGGGAAACAGGTATTTGCCAGCCATCCGCCCACGGCTTGGCCGCCCGCCAACAATCCCAATGTGGTGCCGACCCCCGATCCGCACGAAGAATTTCAATTTGTCACCGTGCAGTTGTTTGGGACGGCCAAACCTGCGCCCGGAGCAGTGGCAGACATGAGCGGTTTTCTGCTGGATTATTCAGCACCGAACGCCGGCGGAACCACTGCGGGGCAGATCATGCAGACGTTTGGCCCAACCGACGCCAATGTGCTTAACGATCTGGCCCGGAATTTTGCCGTGTGCGACCACTGGTATGCTTCCGTGCCCTCGCAGACGTGGCCGAACCGGGCATTTGTCCACACGGGTTCATCCGACGGCCATCTCAACAACGATGATTACGAGCTATACGACATTCCAACGATTTTCAATGTCTTGGAAAGTCAGGGCAAAACTTGGGGTGTTTTTCATGACACCACCCTGATTCCATCGCTCACTTTGACGCAGTTTTTCCCGCGCCTGACCCTGCACGACGGCTGCTTTCATAAATACGATATTTTCAAACAAATGTGCGGCGTCGCTGCCACAGCCGCCCCGGCGCAAAAATTGCCGCAGTATTCATTTGTTGAACCGCGTTTCACACCGGAGTTGGGATTGTTCGCGATTGATTTTCCGGCTGATTACCATCCGCCGCACAACATCTGTCGCGGCGAGCAGTTTCTGGCGGATGTTTATCAGGCTGTGAAAAACAGCCCCTACCGCGACAAAATCCTGCTGGTGATCACGTTTGACGAGCACGGCGGCTGTTATGACCATGTGCCGCCGCCGACCGGAGCCGCCCCGCCCAATCCCAAGCCCGTATCAAATGACGGAAGTTTTGATTTCAGCCGGTTTGGCGTGCGCGTGCCGACGATTCTGGTTTCGTCCTATCTGCAACCGGGCACGGTGTTCCGCGCGCCACCTGGACAAACTCCTTTCGACCACACTTCAATTTTGGCCACGTTGCGCGACTGGCTGAATCTGGATGCCGATGCCAAGAATCCCTTCCTGACCAGTCCGCGTATCACGAATGCGCCGACATTGAATATTGTCCTGACATTGGATGACACGAACAAGAACACAAACTGGCCGGACATCGCCGCGACCTGCACCATTGGCGATGACGACAAATCCCTGCAAACGCCGTTGAACGGTTTGCAGCACAGTTTGATTGCCGGTGCCATCCGTCAAAACAGCGACAATCCCACTGACCCGGCAACAGTTACGCAATCGGCCGTTCAGGCAAAAAGTTTGCAAACTTACAGCGACGCCCTCAACTTCATGCACCCGGATGCTCCGTGATACACCGACTACTTGATAAAAATCAGCATGGTGAGAAGTCGGCGCTTTGACTGGCCGGCTTTCCTGCGGGCACTCGGAAACCGGCCAGACAAATCGCCTCGAATTGAACCTAGACGGTCACGCACTCAACGGGCGTTCGTGAAACCGCGCTCAACTTCGCCGTCGTCCGTTCATCTCACTCCCGACCTGCTTCGTTTCGCTGCCGGTTTCAGAACGCTCGTTCAGTGCGGTTGAATGACTCGAAATTGTGCGCGAAAATCTGGCCTAAACGCTGCACGACTGATGCGAAGATTCTGCGGGAGTGTCCACACGATTTGTGTGGATTACAGGTTGGACGCCTCACCCCTTGAATCCTCAAGGCTCTGTTGTCCGCGAATTCGTCGCGGCTTGGCCGGAAAAATCCGCGCCATTGTCCGAGATGATGTCCGTGGCCAGTCCATGCCCGCGTCCAGTCCGTGACCGCGCCGGCAGTTTGTCCATGTCCAGTCCGCAGCCGCGTCCGTGGTCAGTCCAAGCCCGCATCTTGACCGTGACCATGTCCGGTCCGTGCCCGCATCCAGTCCGCGACCGTGACCGTAGTTTGTCCGTGTCCGCGCACAGTCCACGTTCGCGAGCTGTCTGATAACATGTCCGTGTCCAGTCCGTGAACTGACCGTGGCCGCAACTTGACCGTGACCATATCCAGTCAATAACCGCGCACAGTCCGAGTCCGTGGTCAGTCCATGTCCAGTCCGTAACCGCGACCAGTCCGCATCCGTGCTTCATCCTTGGAAAATCCTGATATGTCCACAGCGATTTCCGCTGTCTGTCCGCGCTGGCCCGTGCGGGCGGTTGTCTCCGCTCAATCCGCTGCGCCAACCCACCGCACGCGTCGCGACGGATTCGGTTCATCTGGCGTTCCGTGCGGCTGGCCGTTGCGCCCGGCGGCGACGATTATGCGTTCGTCCCGTCCGTCGCCCCGTCCAGCCGCACCGAACGCCTTTCATATTTTCTTGGCGCAGTCGTGCCGGTGTCGTGCTAAAAAATAAAATTTAGATCAAACGGCGACACGCTCGCTTGTCACTCGTGCCACAATTTGGCAGACTCGCGCAATGCCGCGACCTGCCAGCAAAAAATCTCCGCCAAACGGCTCGGCCTTGGGCTTTGAAGCCACGATTTGGTCTGTCGTGCTCTATCCGCAAACTTATCCGTCAACGACGCGCATGGATAATATTTCAAAACTTGAAACCGACCCGGCGACAACCGCCGACCGATCCAGCCTCCGGCATAACCACCCGGTATGAGCACCCCCGCCGTCACCCTCTCGCAACTCGAATCCCATCTCTGGGAATCGGCCAACATTCTGCGCGGGCCGGTGGATGCGGCGGATTTCAAGACCTATGTTTTCCCGCTGCTGTTCTACAAGCGCATCTCCGATGTTCACGACGAGGAATATCAGGCGGCGCTCACTGAATCCGGCGGGGATGAAGAATACGCCAAGTTTCCGCAGAATTATCGCTTCCAAATCCCGGAGGATTGCCATTGGGATGACGTGCGCTCCGTGGCGAGCAATGTCGGTCAGGCGTTGCAGCGGGCCATGCGCGGGATTGAAAAGGCCAACCCGGAAACCCTATATGGCATCTTCGGCGATGCGTCTTGGACCAACAAAGACCGCCTGCCGGATTCACTGCTGCGCGACCTCATCGAGCATTTCTCCCGCATAAATCTCGGCAATCAGGCGGCGCAAGCCGACATCCTCGGCCAGTCATACGAATACCTGATCAAAAAGTTCGCCGACGCCACCAACAAAAAGGCTGGCGAATTTTACACACCGCGACCAGTCGTGAGGTTGATGGTCAACATCCTCGACCCCAAGGAAGGTGAATCCATTTACGATCCCACCTGCGGCACCGGCGGTATGTTGCTTGAAGCGGTCCACCACGTTAAGGAGAACCACGGCGATGACCGCACGCTCTGGGGCAAATTGTTTGGCCAAGAGAAAAACCTGACTACGTCCGCCATCGCCCGCATGAATTTGTTTCTCCATGGAGCATCGGATTTCCAGGTCGTGCGCGGCGATACGCTCCGCAACCCGGCCTTTTTTGCCGGCGACAATCTGGCTACGTTCGATTGCGTCATCGCCAATCCGCCGTTCTCGCTGGAGAAATGGGGCGAAGAAGTTTGGATCAGCGACCCTTTTGGCCGGAATTTTGCAGGAATACCGCCGGGCAAGAGCGGCGACTACGCCTGGGTGCAGCACATGATCAAGAGCATGGCTCCCAAGACCGGGCGCATGGCCGTGGTGCTGCCGCATGGCGCGTTGTTCCGCATGGGCAAGGAGGGTGAAATCCGGGAAAAGATTCTCGGCATGGATTTGCTTGAGGCGGTCATTGGCCTCGGCCCGAACCTGTTTTACGGCACGGGCCTCGCCGCCTGCATCCTCATTTTCCGCCAGCGCAAAAAACCTGACCGCAAGCGCAAGGTGCTCATTGTGGACGCCTCGAAGGAATTTAAGACCGGCCGGGCGCAGAACGAATTGCTGCCGGAACACGTCGAGCAGATTTACCATTGGTATCGGAAATACCAGAATGTGACCGGCATCGCCCACGTCGTCACGCTGGATGAAATCGCGGCCAACGACCACAACCTGAACATTCCGCGCTACGTCGAACCCAAGAACGACCAGGTAGTGTTGACGGTGGATGTGGCGATTAAACAGTTGCGGAGGAGCGCCATGGCAGCTTTCGCCGCCGAGGAAAACCTCGTCGCACTTTTTGAAAGAGAGCAATTACTTACATAAAACCCGAAATGACTTATGATAAACGATCGCACCATTGCACAGGCACACTCCGACCTCAAAGCAACCTGCGGTGGCGTCCGGGAGGATTACTTCGGGCTACTTTACCTTGAACAGGAACATAAATTACCCAGGGAAAAGGCCGTCAACCAGGTGGCCTTTGGCGGAAATGACTACGGCTTGGATGGCTTTCATTTCGACGAGCAACGCCGCAATCTTTACCTGTTCCAGTTCAAATACTCCGACAACCACACCCAATTCAAAGGCTCGCTCCAGCGACTGATTGACGCTGGCGTCGAGCGCATTTTCCTCTCGCCGGGCAAAGACGACGCCAAGAATCAAATTCTGCTCCAGCTTCGTAGCTGTCTGGTCGAAAACCGTGCGATGATTGATCAGATATGTTTTCGTTTTGTCTTCACTGGCGACCCGGAAGAGGCCGAACGCAGCAAAGTGTTGGAAAAACTGCGCGAGGATTTGGAAAACAAGAAATATCTAGTTGACCAGTTTTTCGGCGAACGAAAAGTAGGGTTCGTCGTCGAGTTTCGTTCGTCCAGTGGTCGGGTGGGAGTCGTCCGCGACCCGCGCCAAACCACCACGTTCGATGTCCCTCTGGATGACCTGCTTGTCGCGGAAGGGCCGGCGGGCCAGAAAATGCACATCGGTTTCATCCGCCTTGCGGATTTGAGCCGGATGCACCGCGACCTCGGCCAACGATTCTTCGACAGCAACATCCGATATGGACTCGGCGAGGGCGAAGCCGTGAACCGGGCGATTTCCAACGCCCTCAAGCAGATTGTTTTGGACCAATCCGAATCACCGGAAGTCTTTGCCTTCAATCATAACGGCATCACTCTATATGCCGAGAGGGTGGACAAACTCGATGGTTTGTGTCGGTTGCGCGCCCCACGGTTGCTGAATGGCGCGCAGACGGTCACCACGGTCGCGGGTTTCCGCGAAAAAAATAAAGACAACCCGAAGCTCGAATCCGGCAAGGCTGCTTTTGAATCAATTCGCGTTCTCTGCCGCATAATCACCGATGCCGATCAGAAGTTTGTTACCGGCGTCACGGTCAACAACAACCGGCAGAATCCCGTCGAGCCGTGGAATCTTCACGCCAATGACTTGATTCAACTCGAACTCCAGGACAAATTCCGTTCGGATATTGGCCTCTACTACGAACGCCAGGAAAACGCCTTTGACCAACTCAGCCCCGAGGACTTGGATGAATACGGCATCAGGGAGGATGCACGCGCTGTCCAGATGCTCAAGCTGACGCAAACTTTTCTTCTCACGGATGGCTGGATCAGCCGCCTTTCCGATATGCGTCGGATTTTCGAGGATGATAAGACGTATGACCAGGTCTTCCGGCATGGGCGGTTGAAGGCGGATTCCCGCCACATCCTGCTGTGCTACAAGATTCAATTTAACCTCCGCAAGTTCACCCAGGAGATCGAGCAGAAAGGCCAGAACAAGTATGCGTTCATCCACCGCTCCCGTAATCTGCTTTGGGCGCTGCTCTGCCAGGGCTTGCTCAACCACGACGACCTTGAAGAATTGGCCGAGCAACACGGGACGACGATGTCGGTGGCGTTTGAATACAAGGATGTTCTCAGCCGTCTCGCCACAACACGGGTTCGTCTCTTGCTTTCCGATTTAATGGCCGACCGCGACTATGCCGAGAAAGTTGCCGAAGGAAATTTGAGTTTCCTTCGCACGGACAAAGCCTTCGAGAAGTGCATGGAAAATGCATATAAAAAATGGCGTTGGCTTCACAAGAAATTGCAATGACCCGCATCCCCCAACAACAGCTAGAATCCTATCTCTGGGGCGCGGCTACGCTCTTGCGCGGGACGATTGATGCTGGCGACTACAAGCAGTTCATCTTCCCGCTCCTCTTTTACAAACGCCTGTGCGACGTGTTCGACGAGGAAACGCAGACGGCGCTGGCCGAGTCCGGCGGGGACAAGCGCTACGCCTCCGGCAAAGAGCAGCATCGTTTCCAGATTCCACTGGAAGCCCACTGGCGCGAGGTGCGGCAGGCGGCTAAGAATGTCGGTGCCGCGTTGCAGTCGGCCATGCGCACCATTGAAACGGCCAACCCGGACAAGCTTTATGGCATTTTTGGCGATGCCCAATGGACCAATAAAGACCGGCTCTCCGACACCATGTTGCGCGACATGGTCGAGCATTTCAGCACGCTGGAATTGACCGTCGCCAATCTGCCCGAGGACGAGCTGGGCCAGGGTTACGAATACCTCATCAAGAAATTTGCCGATGATGCTGGTCACACCGCCGCCGAGTTTTACACCAACCGCACCGTCGTTCACCTGATGACCGAAATGCTGGACGTGCAGCCGGGCGAATCCGTTTACGACCCGACGTGCGGCTCCGGCGGAATGTTGCTCTCGTGCATCACGCATCTGCGTTGGCTGAAGAAGGAATGGCGCAACGTCCGCCTTTACGGCCAGGAGCGGAACCTGATGACCTCCTCCATCGCCCGGATGAATTGCTTCCTCCACGGCATTGAGGATTTTCGGATTGAGCGCGGCGACACCTTGTCCGAGCCAAAGTTCGTTCAGGGCGACCGCCTCCAGCGCTTCGACGTGGTGCTGGCCAATCCGCCGTATTCCATCAAACAATGGGATCGCGATGCTTTCGCCTCCGACCCGTGGGGCCGGAATCTCTACGGCACGCCGCCGCAAGGCCGCGCCGACTACGCATTCTGGCAGCACATCCAGTGCAGCCTCGCACCCAAGACCGGCCGTTGCGCCATTCTGTTTCCGCACGGCGTCCTATTCCGGCAGGAGGAGGCCGACATGCGGCGGAAGCTCATCGAAGCCGACGCCATCGAATGCGTCCTCGGCCTCGGGCCGAATCTGTTCTACAACTCGCCGATGGAGGCGTGCGTCGTCATCTGTCGCACCGCCAAACCCAAGGCGCGGAAGAATAAAATTCTGCTCATCAACGCCGTCAATGAAGTCACCCGCGAACGCGCCCAGAGTTTTTTGACCGACGACCACATTGAGCGCATCGTCCACGCCTACGAACAATTCAAAAACGAACCCAGCTTCACCCGCGTCGCCACGCTTGAAGAAATCCGCGCCAAGGACGACAACTTGAGCATCCCGCTTTACGTCGCACCGGCCGCGAATATCGCATCGAATGCAAACTCAACGGCATCGGGCCAGCCCGGCCTTTCGGCGGCTCTCGACGGCTGGCTGGAAAGTTCATCCGCAGTGCGGCAGTCTTTGGTGAAATTATTTGAAAAATGACCTGCGGGCAGGTCGGAAGATAGTGTTTGTTTTGGCGGTAATATGATGTATTATTTCCGCCAAAAGCAATATGGGAAAACATTCACAATCTGTTGATAAAAGCATACTTGCCAGAATTTATGGTCTTGGCAGGGGTGCCGTGTTTACTCCAGCTAAATTTCAGGACCTCGGCTCGTCTGATGCCATCCACAACGCGCTGGCTCGCTACACCGATGCTGGGACGATCCGCAAACTCGCTCATGGCCTTTACGATTATCCGGTGCAGCATCCGGTGCTTGGCACCGTCGCTCCATCGGCTGACGCCATTGCCCGCGCCTTGGTCGGGCGGGATGCCATCCGTCTGCAACCGGCGGGAGCCTATGCCGCCAATCTCCTTGGCCTGTCCGATCAGGTGCCGGCGAAAGTCGTTTTTCTTACCGACGGCCCGGCGCGAAAAGTCCGGGTCGGCAACCGGGAAATTATCTTGAAGCGCACCACCCCTCGCCACATGGCGACCGCCGGGCGAAAGAGCGGCACATTGATTCAGGCGCTCCGCCATCTTGGACAAAGGCAGGTGGATGACCAAGTCATCGGCACTTTGCGACGACAGCTAACCACCGCCGACTTGGCCGGCATTCGCAAGGACCTCCGGTATGCTCCGGCGTGGATCGCCGACATCCTGCGCCAACTCAACGAACCAGCTTCTTGAACCATGGACGCTTTTCTACGCCTTTCGCCCGAAGAACGCCGCCTTGCCTGCCAGCAGGTGGACGAGCAAATGCGGCTACAGGCCGTCAGCGTGGAAAAAGATTTTTGGGTCTGCTGGACCTTGCGGGAACTGTTCGCCCTGCCGGACATCGGCCAGCACCTCACGTTCAAAGGCGGCACTTCGCTCTCAAAAGCCTGGGGACTGATCCGGCGTTTTTCCGAGGACATTGACCTGGTGGTGGACAAGGAAGCCCTCGGCTTTGGTGGTGACGCCGCACCCGAAAAAGCACCGAGCAAAAAGAAACGTCGCGACCGCTTGGAAGCTCTGATGGAAGCCAGCCGGAAATGGGTTCAAGAAAAGCTACAGCCCGCGCTGGCCGTCCGGCTTCATGCCGCGCTCGGTGAATCCGGCTGGAAGCTTGAAGTTGATCCCGACATGGCCGATGGCCAATGCCTGTTGTTTCACTACCCGTCGGCGTTTCCGCCGGGAACTGCCGGCTACGTTCGCCCGGTTGTAAAGATCGAGCTGGGTGCTCGCTCGGATGATTGGCCGCATGAGCTGAAAACCATTCAGCCTTACGTCGCGGAACTTTTTCCAGTTCTTGTGCCCGATGCCGGATTCTCCGCGCGCGTCATCGCGGCGGAACGCACCTTCTGGGAAAAAGCCTGCCTGCTGCACGAAGAAACTTTCCGTCCGGCGGACAAACCCCGGAAACTCCGCATGGCCCGCCATTACTACGATCTCTGGTGTCTGCTGTGTGCTGGAGTGGGTGCGCGAGCCTTGGTCAACCAATCTTTGTTCCAACGCGTCGCGGAGCATCGCGAAATTTTCTTCCGCCACACCTGGGTGGATTACACCACCCACCGTCCGGGCACATTCCGGCTGCTGCCGCCGGAACAGCACCTCGCCAACTGGCGGGCCGACTACGAGCAAATGCTCGGGCCGATGTTTTTCGGTGAAGTCCCGACCTTCGATGCGATTCTCAAAGTCGTCGGCAAGTTCGAGCGCGAATTCAACGCCACCGCATGACCACCGCGCTGCCAAAACTGGAAAAGCTCAAGCCCAATCCAAATTGGGCCAAGCTGCCGCTGTTCAATCGCATGAATTGGACGCGCTTGCGGTTTGGCGACATCGTGGAGAATGTCAATGAGCGCGTGGAGCCGAGCACGGCGGCGGAGACAATTTATGTGGGGCTGGATGATCTCGATTCCGGCAGTCTGCACAGTCGCCTTCAGAAATACCGGCTCGGCGCAAAAGGTGGCGATTGGCTCGCCGACGCAATGAAAAGAAGGGCAAAATGATTGGTGGTTTCGAGTCTTGATCCTTGGCAAATCACTGCCGAGGAATTTGAAAGGCAGTCTGGGTCGCTTGGGATTGGTAAATGCACGCTCGCCGATCATCTGTGGAAATAAAGTTTAGCTCTGAAAAGTTTCTTTGCGATGGTAGAAAAGAAATTCCGGGTCAGGTTCAGCAAGTTTATCAGGCAAACGAATCGGCTTGTTCTCGAATGGAACGAAATTTTGTTCGAGTGTTGTTTGTGGAAAGAAACTTTTCAAACGCTTGCTTAAAACAACACTTAAACTCTCGTCGAGTGTGATGAGTCCGTCATCGAATGCCGCGTCGTGAAGTGTTGAAAGGCAAAGTCCGTTGCGTAGATTAAGTCGGTCATCTGGGAATTTTCCCCAAGGTTTGATATGACTTGCAATCAGCAAGTCCGGCACATTGATTCCGCTGATGCAGCAGCGCACATCATAAGCATTGAGAACCGCCTGTCGGAAGAATTGTTGCCCACGCCGGACTTTAACAGTCGTTTGTATTTCGGTCGGGCCACTTGGTGCGATGAGCCGAACTTTGTCACGAGCTAGGAAATCCACTTCCTTCGATTCATCGTGTGTGAACAGGTCATGCAACATCTGCTCACTCTCTTGGCCCTGTGTTGCCGGATGATCCCGGAATTCTTTCCACATTTCACGGTCTTGTTTGGATGCGCCTTCCAACCCCTTGATGCCGCGGGCGCGTTGCACCGGATCAAGCGATGCTAAATTGCAAAGCTTCATTGCCAAACTATTTGCATTGCGTCCCATCTTGGCCGCAACTTCGACAATTATCGGATTCGTGTGGTGAAACTGGCCGAAGGGAAGTTTGCAATAAAGATTCAGAGCTATGAGCGTATGCTCGCGCGTCCATTTGACTGCTTGTGCTTTCGCCATGTCCAAAAGCTGCCAGACATTACCGCGATTGCGAAGTAAGAAAACTAAACAATGAGCATAGGCATTCCGGCGAGTCAGAAGGATTTGTCTGTTTTCAGTTGGACCGGTTCAAAATTCATCCGCCCGGCCATTGCTTTGCGATGGTCGTTGGCCAGATGCCCATAGACCTTTCCAATCAGGACGCCGCCATCTTTGTGTCCCACCCAGGCAGCTATCGTCATAAAATCAATGCCACTCATGACGCCCATTGAAATAAAATGGTGCCGGCAATCGTGAAATCCAAAGCCCGGCAGTTTCGCGCGCTCGCGAACCAACACCAGCGATTCGCGAAAGGTCTTTGCAGGAATATCCTTTTCGCCGCGCTGTGGTGACGGGAAAAGCCATTGCGAGACGTCGTGTGACCGTGCCTTCATATCGAGAAGGTGCGCCTTCAGCTTCGGATTGAAATCCACCACACGCGCATCGCGGTTTTTGAGGTCTTCGATTCCGCGCTCGGTGATCTGTCGGCGGATAAAAAGTTGGTTGTTTCCGAAATCAACATCATCCCAGCGTATGCCGAGAGCTTCGTTGCGGCGTGCGCCGCTATAGGCGAGCACCCTGATGTAATCCACAAATTCCTGCGCGTTTTCAGTGACGGGAACATCG
>Ga0181534_10001852_pt1 | contig 13558 bp, 12 predicted proteins | sample PEATcosm2014_Bin_37_FD_119758 | JGI IMG/M metagenome (GOLD analysis project Ga0181534, IMG submission 119758) | Peatland microbial communities from MTU Mesocosm Facility, Houghton, MI, USA - PEATcosm2014_Bin17_10_metaG | ecosystem: Environmental > Terrestrial > Soil > Wetlands > Peat | place...
CGGCGGAGCTGCCTTCTCCCAAAGTCGCGGAGGCATAAATGTCAGATGCACGAATACGACCCACAATTTCATCGCGGCCGATGTGACCCCGAAAGCCTACCGAAAGCTTGGAGTTGGTTTCGAGCTGCCGGCGGCGCCGCGTCCAGTAGTCCTCCTGACCAGTTTGATCGCCGCCACAGATTTCCAGTCGGGCGGCGACTCCGCGGTTACACAGGGCAACATACGCGTCCATGAGCACTCCCGTGCCCTTCTTGAAGCTGAATCCTCCGTCGGAAAAAATGACCAGGTCGCGACCCCCGGGTTTGCTCCAGCGCGCTGCTGGAATTTCGACCGAAGTCTCGATCACCGTGCAGCGAGTCTCCGGCAGGCACCGCCCGATGGTGCGAATCTGCTCCTGGCTCTTGCCCACGACGAGTCGTGCAGACCGACAGACATCGAGGATGACCTGACGCTCAGTTGCATTGCGGAACCCCCGATTCAGATCAGTGCCGGCTATCACCGGAATGTGCGGCAGCCCGAGTGCTTCTGCGACCAGGTGCGCCGTGTATCCGGCGGTCGTGATGAAGTTTGAGAGAACGAGGTGAGGCCCGGCGCCGAGGCGCTTTTCCATTGCGGCGCGCAAGCAATCAAATGTCAGCCGCGAGCGTTCCAACTTGAAGCGATTTTCATGGTGCCCGCCGCGGGGCAGGGGTTCTTCCCACGGCGCGCGCAATCGGTCTATCTCGACAATCTCAACCGCAGACGCCCCCGGGTCAGCTGCGCTCGCGTGTGCTTCGCAGACATAGACGATGATCCGCAAACCGGCCGCCAGCAGCGCGGTGGCCAGATCCCGGGTCCAAAGCTCGAGGCCGCCGTTGTGGGGCGGATAGTGACTCGTGACAATGTGCACGGTGGTCATACGAGCTGTCTCTGCAGATCCGCGGTGATGTCCCGGCGATTCCAATGTTGGCTGCCGAGATAGCCCGGCGGCAGCTCGGGATTGGCCAACAGAATCATTCCGGTCACTTCCGGCACGGCACGGCTCGGCATCGGGGTCAGTCCGTAGGGAACCGCGTAATCAGCCGGGCGCAATCCCAGCGAGGCTTCGAACCAGCCGGAGGCAAGCTGCAGATCTCTCATCAACTCGTCGCAATCGAGGCTGGCGATGTCACGATGGTCCCAACCGTGGCTGCCGATACGTACACCCTGCTGTATCAGCTCGCGCAGCAATGTAATGCTCACAGTCTGACCATGTTCAGGGATGACCGCGGCTTGCGCCGACAGTTGCTTCGTCAGCTCATCGAGAAGCGAGTCAGTTGCCGCCTCGTCCAATGCCATCAGACGAGATTTGACCCACAGTCGGAATGTGCGCAGCGGGCGTCCCGGGCTCAGCTCGAACTGTCGCCCTTCGAGGTGCACCAGCGGGTTCACTCTCGCATCCAGGATGGCGTCCAGGCGAGTGAACCAATAGGGACGTTGGCGCGCAACCTGCGCCGGATTGATGAAAAGGGTGACTTCGTGTCCGTACTCGCGCGCAATCGAACAGGCTCGTGCCCCGCCGACTGTTGAGTCATCTACGGTCAGCGCATCCCGCGCAGAGGCTGCGGACACTTCTTCATACTTGCCGGCGCGTGACTCGAGATAGCACCTGAGCCCCGCTTCCGGGACATAGTTGCGCAACGACTGAATGCCCGCCGACCACCGCGGCGCGCACCCGTGCAACATGTGAATCTGCCGCCGCGGTGTTACATCATCCATGATACGACCTCGGTCTCCCGTTACGCCGCGTAGCGTACTACACGAGGTGTTGGTTGTGAGCGTATATGTTGCTTTCGCGAAGCTTTCGTCGCCGCACGGCAATAAAAAATCATCGACACAACATCGGCCGTGTTGTTAAAGTTGTAAACACGTGCCGGGCCTTCATATGGATATAATGCGCGACCACGGATACGGATCGAGCCATCTCGTCTACAGTGTCGGTCTCGACAAGGTTCACGAGCCAGTCATCAGCTCGCATTTCATGCATCAGTTGTGCATGAATCCGCGTCTAGAGCTGTATGATCATCAGCAATTCTCGCAGAAATCGCTGCACATTCCCGCGGCCGAAGTGCGTAGTACGCTGCTTCCGGCGATGTTGAATTCGTGCCGGGAGTTCAGCAGGAAACGCGCAGCCGCCGCGGCCCGGCGCGCCCAGGAGAATTACGCGAGATTCGGCTTGAATCAGCCGCGGCAGGTCGGGCTCGCGGAGCACATTGCCGAAGTGATGTTCGATCCGCATTATCGGCGTGGCTCGCGCGAAACCTGCTCCCGGGAGTTGATTCGCGATCGGGTGCAGCGCCTGCTGGCGAACGATGCGCCGATCGAGATGGTCATTCCCGCCTTGCCGTTCAAGTTTTCCAGCCCTCTGAAGACCCGCGGCGCGCTCCCCGACCTGGCGGAAGTCAACTTCATGCTCGGGTTGTACGAGATCGTAGCCACCATCGAGCTGATCTACAGACAAGCAAGACCGCACCTGCGCGGCCGGCTCGCCCGCTTCACGGTGGTGTCAGACGGCAGCCGCTTCAACAACATCGTGGCCGAGCCGGACGACCGAGTCAACCAGTACCAGGCGCATCTGCGGCGCTGGATCGCGCAGCTCGGCCTGCAGGAACACATCGAGTTGCTCGACTATAGTCTGTTGCTGCGCGAGCGCCTGCCGCCCGCCGACCGCAAATCGAAAGCCGCCATCAGGGACCGGTCCCGTGTTGAATACGCGACGGTGTTATGGCCGATCTTCAACCCCTGTGACATGGCGGCCACCTTCAGGGCGGCCGCCGCGGTGGACCCCGATCCGGAGTCCTCCAATTCCGAAGGACGGTTTTTCTCGCTGCTCAAATCATTGATCTACACGATGAATTACCGGACGCTGCAGGCGTTCGTGGAGCTCCCGGATCGACAGTATCCCGCGCTCTACCGCGAGCTGAGCTCGCACATATTCGAACCTTATGCGCCGCTCGACGCCTCGATGTTGAGTGCCGTCCAGGTGCGCGACCGCGACAACACGACTTTCGTTTGCAGCCCGCAAACGAAAGAGCAGTTGCGCCAATCGGTGCTGCGGGAGGCGTGGAGCGCGGCGATCGAATACATGGCGGAAATAAAAAGCGATCGCGAGCTGGCGGATGACCCGATCTTGAATTGCCTGCCCGATCATTTCCGCTGGACCATCCATCCCAAGTCCGGTCAGTTGGCGATCTCGACCTCGACAGCGCTGGGGACGCCGGTGCAGGCATGGGCCGGTGCGGCGGTGTTCAAGCGGACCCGGAACGGCGGAATCAGATTGGCGACCCTGCCGGTGCTGGCCTTGGAAGGGGTCGGGGCGGTCCCTATCCGAGTGAGCAGCGATGATGAGCTGGAGCTCGCGCAGCAGCCCCTGTTCTACGTGTACCCGGACGTTCAGTTCGCAGATGTCGGCGATCTGCTGGAGCGCATCTGCCGGGATCTCGTCCGCGATCGTGTGAGCTAGCAATGATCCTCGTCAAGGAGGGAAAGATGGTTTTTGCCCGGCCCGGCGTGTTGGCAGGCTCCAATGTCGTGTTGGAGCCGCTACTGGCTCAGCATCGACAGCCGCTGCGCGAGGCGGCCGAGGAAGATCAGGGGATCTGGACCTATTTCCCCCCACCTTACAACGGTGCCGGAGACGATTTCGACAGTTGGTTTGACTACACCCGGGATTGTCACACCGCAGGGCGGCACTTCGCATTTGCCGTGCGCCGGTGCTCCAGCGGCAGGATCATCGGAACCACCCGCTTCTATGACATGGCACCCGAGCATCTGCGTCTGGCCATCGGTTCGACCTGGTATGCAAAGGAGGCGCGCGGAACGCTAATCAACTCCGAGGTGCGGCTCCTGACATTGACTTACGCCTTTGAGACTTTGGCCGTCAATCGCGTCGAGCTGATAACCGATCCGCTCAATCTGAGCTCCAGGGCCGCCATGAAGATCCTGGGGGCGGTGCCCGAAGGGGTCATCCGCAATCACATGATCTACAAGGATGGCCGTATCCGGGATTCTGTCCTGTTCAGCATCATCCAGGCGGAGTGGCCTGCGGTCAAAGCGCGGCTCGCGCAGAAGCTGGGTTGGAACGAACGCGGGTAGCGCGAGACCGACATGGCAGTCACATCACAGAAAAGAGCGCTGTTCTTCGTCTTCGACGCAGGCACCGGTGTCGGCCACCTGCGCAGGCTGGCCTGCATCGCGAAGCAGTTGCAGGGCGATTTTTCGTGCCTCATTGTCACCGGGCATCGGGCGGCGGCCCATTGGTTTGTGCCGGCGGAATGCGAATACATCCATCTGCCGAGCTGGGACAGCCTGTTGGAATCGAAGTCCCGTTACTGGGGGCTGAAGCCTTTTGTCTGCCTGGATGAGCGCGCGGCGGTGCGGATGCGCAAGGATCTCCTAGCGGCAGTAGTGGCGGCATTTGCACCCGATGCCATCTTTGTCGACCATCTTCCCCTGGGTGCCTACGAGGAGCTCGCGGATGTCATCGCGGATGCGCCGTGCCGCAAGTACCTGGTGACCCGAGGCGTACTGAATGAGACGGAAAATCTTCGCGAGCTCATTCTCGGGGGCAAAGCTCTGCAGTATCTGAAGGTGCACTATCACCGGACGCTGGTAGCCGCGGACCCCCGGGTATTCGATTTCTCCCGGCAGTACGCGAGCCCACCGGAGGTCTATGCCAAAACGGTCCACACCGGGTACGTGATCGAAAAGGTGCCGGAGGAGGTGGTGCTGAGGACCCGCCGGGAGCGCGGCCTCAAAAGCAGCGACACTTGGGTCGTGGCCTCGGCAGGCGGTGGGCAGATGGGAGAAAGGCTCATCGAAGATTGTCTCGCGCTCGCCAGGAAGCACACGGACATCGTTTTCGACATCGTGTCAGGCCCGAGATCGAGTCTGCCGTGGGCGCACTCCGATCGATCGGTCATTGCCGAAAGCAACTTTCAGCTTCACAAGGAAACGTGCCAAATGCCATATCTGCACGCCAGCGCGGACCTGGTCGTATCGTCCGGCGGATACAACTCCATGCTCGAAGCCCTGCAGGGCAATGCACGGATTCTCTGCTTCCCCTCGCGCAAGGATAAGCGCGACGAGCAGTATCAGCACGCCGCCCGTCTGCGCAAGTTTGTCGATCTCGACCTGTCGAATGATCTTGCGGAGCTGCCGGCGCTGTTTGAGCGCGCTGTCGAGGCCTCCAGGAGTCATTCCCGGCCCGACCGGCGCAGCGAGTTGAATTTTGACGGCGCGGCCAACATCGCCAAACTCGTGCGCGCCGAATTCGGGTTCGGCGCATGACTTCGAATGTCGGTGTCATTGGCGCAGGCGTCATCGGAGTGGGGGTTGCTCAGAGCCTGGCGCAAGCGGGGATGCGAGTGAGACTGCTCGATGTGTCACAGGACATTCTGGAGCGGGCGCGCGCCGCGATCGCCAGGAACCTCGAGTATGCGGCCCTGTTTGATCCTGACATCCGCCGGAGCCATGCCGGCGAGACCCTCGCGCGGATCGAATTCAGCACCGACTACGACTGCCTGGAATCGGTGGATTGGGTCATCGAGAACAGCACGGAGAGTTGGCCTGTCAAGGCTGCGATCTACCCGCGACTGGAGCAGATCTGTCGGCCGGCCTGCCTGTTTGCAGTGAACACCTCGGCCATCTCGATCACGCGCCTGGCGAGTCTCACTCGCCGGCCTGAGCAGGTGATCGGGATGCACTTTATGAATCCGGTTCCCCAAAAGCGGGTTGTGGAGGTGATCCGGGGCTGGCACAGCAGCGCTGCAACAGTGCAAGCGGCCAGAGACTTCCTGCAGGTCCTGGGCAAGGAGGCCATCGTCGTCAACGACATGCCCGGCTTTGTATCCAACCGGGTCCTGATGCTCACCGTCAACGAAGCCGCGTGTGTCGTTCAAGACAGCGTCGCGACCCCTGCGGATGTCGATGCGATATTCGTCAAATGCTTCTCTCACAAGATGGGTCCTCTGGCGACCGCCGACCTGATCGGACTCGATACGGTCCTGCGTTCACTCGATGCGCTCTATGAGAGTTATCACGACAGCAAGTATCGCGCTTGCCCCCTACTGCGCAAAATGGTGGATGCCGGACTGCACGGACGCAAGTCCGGCAGAGGCTTCTTCGAGTACTGATCAGCAACAGGAGGTTGCCATGCGAGAGCTCAAAACAGCCAATCATCTACTCGGAAACCGTGCAGCGCTCGCAGAAGCGTTCGCGGAGGATGGCTACCTGTTCTTCCGCAAGGTACTGGATATCAATGCCGTCCTGCGCCTGCGCAATGTCTACCTCGACACGTTGCGCGAGATCGGCGTCGTGGATCGGGGGTCGGACGAACCAACCTGGAATGGGGCGTCGCTCGATGATTTCTCGACCCGCATGCGCTCGCTCACCGCCAAGGAGCCTTGGAAAGGGTTCCGTGACGATCCGGCGATTCGCCAGTGGCTCCGCGAGTTCATTGGCGAGGATTACACCTGGGTACCCTCCATTGTGTATCGAGTCACCCCTCCGGGTCGGAACCGGGCGGCGGATCCGGGTTCCGCTTCGAGGTTCAAGCGAGTGCACCAGGACGGCTACGATTGGGCCGGATTCAACTTCCTGGTGTGTTGGGTTCCGCTCATGCACATCGACCATGATGTCGGCGGAATGGTGATCGCCGAAGGGTGTCACAAAAAAGGCTTTCTGCACGACACCGCCGCACCCACGATGTTCGAGGTGACGCAGGAGAAAATTCCGGCCGAGGCGTGGGCCTGGGCAGCTTTCGATCCCGGCGATATCGTCGTGCAGGACGTGGCCACGCCGCACACGGGCATTTCCAATCAGTCGATGCGCTTTCGCATGTCGATGGATTTTCGGGTGTTGCCCGAGTCGGCCCAACAGCCGCTGCTCGGCACGATTGTCTCGATCGGCCCCGATCAGATTTCACTCTGCACCGCAAACGGCTCAACCATAGTGCTCGAAATAGATGACCAGACCTTCTGCCCGGGCAGGGCGGGCGGCGCGCTGCGCAACCGCGGCTGCATACCGCGGGCGGAGTTACAACAGTATCTGTCGGCAGGCTCGGAGGTGATCGTGACATACGAGCAGAAGAGGGCCCGCCTGATCAGGGGAGTTGATATTGGACACCGGGCATGACCGGCAGAGCCGGGCGGGCGGGTGTCGGAAAGTCGTACTGGCCGCATGCCGGTGACAACGACAAATCCCTGGCCTGGTTCTGGATCCAGTGTTCCGAGGCGTTCAACGTCGACTACTTCGGCTTTGGTTACCCCCGGATCGCCGCGAAGATCGTCCATGTCATGACACAACACACCATTTCCATCCGATTCACGAAACGCACCGTGCGTCCGAGGGTGATGGGACATGGGCAGGAATGGAGCCTGGTTCTCACCTATCCGGCCGGCGCATTTGCGGACCTATACCAGATGGTTTCGACCGAAAGCCCGCTCGTCGTCCGAGTCGGAGTGAAACCGGCGGCCGCGGAGCGACTGCTCCGGGCTGCCACGAAGGTGATGATAGAAGGCGAGCAAGCCTACGTGGGACTGAACATTCGTGCCTGAAGGGAGTTGAGTCGCATGGACGTCGGCTTTATCGGGTTGGGAAAGATGGGTTCCGGCATGGCGGCCAATCTGCTCAGAGCCGGGCACACCGTATCTGTGTTCAATCGCACCGTCAGTAAAACGGAGCCGTTGGTGCAATTGGGCGCACGCGCCCACGGTCATGTGCAGTCCGTCTGCAACGCAGAGGCGGTGTTCACGATGCTTGCCGACGATCGAGCGGTGGAAAGTGTGGTGTTCGGCGAGCGCGGCGTGCTTGCGAGCCTCAAACGGGGAGCCACTCATATTTCCTCCAGCACAGTCAGCGTCTGTCTGTCAGAACGAATCGGTGCAGCACATGAGGCCGCCGGGCAGCGCTATCTGGCCGCTCCAGTGTTTGGGCGTCCGGACGCCGCAGCGAACCGCAGCCTTTGTGCCGTGGTAGGTGGCGCTCCAGCCGTCATTGAAGACTGCAGGCCGTTGTTCGATGCCATTGCGAGTAGAACCGTGGTGATCGGCGCACGACCCGAGGCCGCCAACCTCGTGAAGCTGAGCAGCAATTTCCTGCTCGATGCGGTGATTGAGTCGCTGGCAGAGGCGGCGGGATTGATCACTGCAGGCGGTGTCGACCCGCGGTTGTGGCTCGATCTGTTGACCTCCACCGTCTTTGACGTGCCGGTCTACAAAAACTTCGGTCGCAAGATCATCGAGTGCCAGTCGCAGCCGGCCGGATTTGCCACGCTGTTGGAGCAGACGAAGGTTCACCTCACTTTGGCCGCGGCAGACGCCTTACGAGTTCCGCTTCCGATGGCGAAGCTCATTCGCGAGCGTGCCGCCGCGTATCCGTAGTCATACCTGGAAAGGCGACCCCATGGACATTACGACCCGAATCAGGAAGTTCCTCAGCCGAGCGATTCCCGGCGAGATCAGTGATGACGACGACATCTTTGAGCTGGGCATGGTGGACTCGCTGTTCGCCATGCAGCTTCTGGTGTTTATAGAACGCGAGTTCGGCATCACGGCGGAAAGATGCGATCTGGACATCAAGAATTTCTCCTCCATTGGCGCTGTCAGAAACTTCGTGATGAGCAAGCGTGGACTTGCGGCTTACTGACTCGCAGAGCGAGTGTCGCGAGCGGGCGCGCCAGTTTGCCGCCGAACGGATCGCACCTTGGGCCGACGAGATCGACCGTGAGCAGACGACGCCTGCCGCTGTTATATCTGCCGTTAAGGATAGCGAGTATCTGGGCGCCGCCTTACCTGCGCGCTGGGGTGGAGGAGAGATCGACCCTGTCAGCTACGGGCTCATGACCGAGGAGATAGGCAAGGCATGCTCGTCGGTGCGCAGTCTGATGACGGTGCACAACATGTCCGCCCAGGCCATTGCGCGAATGGGCACCCGAAGTCAACAGGATTGCTGGCTGCCGGATCTGTGCACGGGGAGGCGGATCATAGGCTTCGCTTTGAGTGAGCCGAACGTCGGCAGTGCTGCGCATAGCGTCGAGACCGAAGCGGTGGAGAAGGAGACCGCATTTGTGTTGAATGGGACCAAGCAATGGATTACCTACGGGCAGATCGCAGACGTGTTCCTGGTGTTTGCGCGTTGCAATCGCAACTTCCTTGCCTTGCTGGTGGATCGGCACAGCGACGGGCTACACATCGAGCCTCTGAAGGACGCCCTGGGAACCCGTGGCTCCATGCTTGCCAGACTGCGCTTCGACCAGGTTCGTGTGGCCAAAGAGAACCAACTGGGCCCGAGCGGCGCGGGTCTGAGCTTCGTGGCCAACGTAGCACTTGATCAGGGGCGATTTTCGGTAGCGTGGGGCAGTAGTGGCATCATCCATGCCTGCCTGGATGCCAGCGTCTCCTATGCCGGGTTGCGGCATCAAGGTGAGCGGGCGCTCAAGGACTACCAGCTCATCCGGCGCAAGTTGACCAACATGTTGGTGGCGGCGACCGCGGCGCGGGCGCTTTGCTTGCGCAGTGCCTGTCTTCGCGAGCAGGGGGACCCACGGGCTGTCATGGAAACTTCCATGGCGAAATATCATGCCGCCCGCGCGGCGCTCCAGGCGGCCACCGAGGCTGTACAGATACACGGCGCCAATGGTTGCAGTGCCGAGTACCCGGTGAGCCGGTACCTGCGTGATGCCACAGTCATGGGAATCATCGAGGGGACCGAGGAAATCCACCAACTTAGCCTGGCGAATTACGCACTACAAAGGCCGTACCTGGAATGAAACGAGCGGGCATCAAATGTGTAGTCTGGGACCTGGACAACACGCTGTGGCAGGGGACCCTGCTGGAAGGGGATGACATTTCGCTGCGCCCTGGAGTGAAAGACATCATTCTCGAATTAGACGGCCGCGGCATCCTGCAGTCCATTGCCAGCCGGAACGACTATGCACCCGCCTGGGACAAGCTGACGGCGTTGGGTCTGGAGCAATACTTCCTCCTGCCTCAGATCGGTTGGGTCGACAAATCGATCTCTATGCAGGCCATTGCCGATGGGCTGGGAATCGGGATTGACACGCTCGCGTTGATCGATGACCAGGCTTTCGAGCGCGAAGAGGTGCGGCATGCCCTTCCGACCGTGACCACCATTGATGCCGCGGAAATCGACAACCTGCTCAACCTCAGCGCGTTGCAACCCCGCTTTGTCACGGGCGAGTCCAGGCTCAGGCGGCACATGTATCAAGCCGATATGAAGCGCAAGCAGGTCGAAAGCGACTTCACGGGCACCCGCGACGAGTTCCTGCAGACCTTGAACATGTGCCTGACTCTGAGGGTCGCCACGGAGCCTGATTTGCGTCGCGCCGAGGAGCTCACGCTCAGAACTCATCAACTCAACACGACCGGCCGCACTTATTCATATGAGGAGCTCGCGGAGCTCATCGGATCGCCGCACTACCGTCTGCTGGTCGCGGAGTTGGATGACCGCTTCGGTTCCAGTGGCACGATCGGCCTGGCGCTGTTGCAGATGGAGCGCGACGTGTCGCTGCTGAAGCTGTTCATCATGTCCTGCCGGGTGATGAGTCGCGGAGTGGGCGTAATCATGCTCAGTTACCTGCTGCAGTCGGCAAAAAGCAGCGGCGTCAAGGTGCGCGCGGAGTTCGTGCCGACCGACCGAAACCGCATCATGTATGTCACCTACAAGTTCAATGGATTTTTCGAAGTGGGCCAGCACGATGAAGTCATACTGCTCGAGCACAGCCTGGAGGCGATTCGCCCCTTTCCCAGGGGCGTTACCGTTCGGTTACCCGATGATCCCGCGGCGCTGCTCAGTTCCGCAGGATATGCATCGAATTCTGCTTGATGTCAGCGAGACTGGCGCAGCCGGATATCTGCATGGCGACGCGCAGTTCCTCGGCCAGGACATTCACGGCGCTCACAACGCCGCTTTCTCCTGCAACAGCCAACGCCCACAAGACAGGCCTTCCAACGAGGACCGCATCGGCGCCGAGCGCGAGTGCTTTGAGGACATCCGTGCCGCGCCGAAAGCCACTGTCGACGAGCAGGGGAATACGGCCCCGCGCTGCCGCGGCGATTTCCGGGAGTGCTCTTATGGTGGAGTCCGTCGTATCCAACTGTCTGCCGCCGTGGTTGGATACGATGAGCCCGGCCACCTGCAGGTCCAGCGCAAGCGCGACATCCAGGGGATTCATGATCCCTTTCAGGATGAGCGGCAGGTGAGTATGGGCGCGCAGCCATTCCAGATCCCTCCATGTCAAGGCAGGGTCGAGCTGCGCACCCTCGACCGAATGGATGGGATTGTTGTGGTCAATGACCGCGTTGTGTTTGAAATTCGCCGCGACCACGCCGCTCGGCAGGGCGAATCGGTTGCGGATATTGCACTCCCTTTTTCCGGCGACCGGGCAGCCCAAAGTGACGACGACGGCTTTGTAGCCCGATTTCTCGGCCCGCTGCAGCAGGTTGAGGGTGACCTCTCTGTTTTTGAATACATAAGTCTGCAGCCACAGGTTGTTGTTACCCGACTGCTCGGCGATCTGCTCGAGTCCGACGCTCGCCATGCAACTGATGGTCATCGGTACATTCAACGTCCTTGCCGCCTTGGCGGTGGCTATTTCTCCACCCTCATGAACGAGCCGATGGAAAGCCGTCGGGCTGAACCCGAGCGGAAGGCTGAATGACTGGCCAAACAACTGCATCGACACCCGCGGCCCGGACACATCTCGCAGGCACAGAGGCCGCAGGCGGATGGCATCCAGATCATGCCGATTGTTGCGTTTCGTAATCTCGTCGCATGCCCCGCAATCAATGTACTCGAATATGTCCGGAGGAAGCTGCGCTTGGGCCAGCTTCCTGAAATCATCCAGGCTGACGGGAGTGATGCCGTTCCCCAAGCCGTCCTTGTTCTGCTCCATGCGCGGACTCCGTTTGTGGCGCGTGCTGCTGCAATCGCCGGATCATGACACGGTTCGCCGCTAAATCCCTGTTGAAATGGTTCGAGAACCGTATCGACTCGTACCCGCGGGACACCCCGCAGGCCGCATCACGGAAGTTCTTTCCGTTCATGTGGAACTGCACCGACGGCATCCGCCTCTACCTGCTGTGTGTATTACTTCTGACGAGTGCAGTGGGTACGATCGATGCGCTCGTGTCCTCATTGCTGGGAAAGTTGGTGCAGTGGCTCGGAAATTCGCACCCTGGACAGTCGTTTGTCGCGCAGCGCGACAATCTGTTGCTCCTGGTCACCATTCTGCTCGCCGGTCCAATACTCGTCGCCGTACGGGCCTGGCTTCAGTACCAGACCATTGCGGACGCATTCCCCATGCGTCTGCGCTGGATCTTCCATCGCCGGATGTTGAATCAGAGCGTCAGTTTCTTCAACGACGAGTTCGCCGGACTCGTTACGACCAAAGTAATGCAAACCGCAGACGCCGTGCGAGACGTTTGGATTGGTGTTGCCGATATGCTGGTCTACGTGATTGCCTATTTCGTGACCGTTGCCTCGGTATTGGCGGAATTCGATTGGCGCCTGCTGATCCCGTTCCTGGTATGGGGAGGCGGGTTTGGAGCCGCGGTGGCCTATTTCGTACCCAGATTGGGGTGGATTGCCTCCCGGCGAGCCAACGCGCGCTCGCGAGTCACCGGACTGATCACGGATGCGTATGCCAACATCTCCACGGTCAAGCTGTTCTCTCATGCCGATCGCGAAGCTCAATTGGGGCGCTCCGCGATGCAGGATTACATGGAGCCGGCGCGGGCCCAGTCCCGCTTGGTGAGCGGCATAGAGATTGCCACGCACACTTTGAACATGATGTTGGCCGGCTTGGTGGGCGTTACATCGTTGTGGCTGTGGGAACGGCAACACCTCGGGATAGGTGCGGTCACGGCGGCGATCGCCATGGCTCTGCGTCTCAACGCCATTTCGGACTGGCTCATGACCGGGCTGACCGCGCTGTTTCAAAACATCGGCATCGTGCTGAACGGAATCGATCTGTTCGCTCGTTCGATCGAGGTCAAGGACTGTGAAGGCGCGAGGCAGTTGGTCGTCATTCGCGGCGAGATCCGCTACGAGCGTGTGCAGTTCCGCTATGGACCCAGGAAGCAGGTGATCCATGACCTCTCGCTCAACATTCGCCCTGGCGAGAAGGTGGGCATAGTAGGGCGCTCGGGCGCCGGTAAATCCACGCTTCTCAACTTGCTGTTGCGTCTTTACGATGTCCAGGGTGGCCGCATACTGATTGACGGGCAGGATATTGCCGAAGTGACTCAGGAGAGCCTGCGGGCGGGCATTGGCGTCGTAACCCAGGATACGGCGTTGTTACATCGTTCGGTTCGAGACAATCTGATCTACGGCCTGCCCAACGCGACTACTGAGACCATGATCGCCGCCGCGCGTTGCGCCAAGTTGGATGAGTTCATCGATTCGTTGGTCGATACACAGGGACGCGTCGGCTACGATGCGCATGTGGGCGAGCGAGGAGTGCGGCTTTCAGGGGGACAGCGCCAGCGCGTCGCCATTGCGCGCGTCATGTTGAAAAACG
>Ga0181534_10001853_pt1 | contig 13558 bp, 12 predicted proteins | sample PEATcosm2014_Bin_37_FD_119758 | JGI IMG/M metagenome (GOLD analysis project Ga0181534, IMG submission 119758) | Peatland microbial communities from MTU Mesocosm Facility, Houghton, MI, USA - PEATcosm2014_Bin17_10_metaG | ecosystem: Environmental > Terrestrial > Soil > Wetlands > Peat | place...
CGCAGCAAGTGGCGCCTGGTCGGGCCCATGCACATCGCCGACACCAAGGAGCAGGCCATCGCCGACGTCGCCTTCGGACTCGACGAGTGGGTCGACTACTTCCAGCGGGTGGCCGCCCTCCCCCTGGCTCCCGACACCACCAACCACGAGACCCTCGTGGACGCGCTCAACGCCTCGGGCTTCGCCGTGATCGGGACGGTGGAGGACGCCGTCAACCAGGTGGAGCGGCTCCGCCAGCAGTCCAAGGGGTTCGGCACCTTCCTGCTGATGGGCCACGAGTGGGCCGACACCGCCGCCACCCGCCACTCCTACGAGCTCATCGCCCGCTACGTGGCCCCCGAGTTCCAGGGGTCGTCGGCCACGCTCACCGCCAGTCGCGACTGGGCGGCGGCCAACCGACCGGAGTTCATCGGGGCGGCCACCGCCGCCGTGACCTCGGCCTTCGAGAAGCACAACGAGGCGAAGCAGGGCGGCGAGCCCAGCGAGCCCAGCGTCTGAGCCTTGCCGGGTGACCGGGTCTCTCGGCCGTGCGCAAATTCAGCGCACGGTATACGGCGTATACCGTAGGCGCCCACTGGTTGCCCACGGCCCTGGGCCGGTGCGTCGGGCAGTGCCGGCTCAGAAGGCCGGTGCCTCGGCCTCTAGAAGGGCAGAGCCTCGGCCTGGACCGACATCAGCTCGTCGAAGATCCTGCGGCACGACGCCTCGTCGGACGGCGACAGCGGGTCCCGGCGGAGCGCCTCGAAGGCCGGCTCGGGGTCGCCGGTCACCGCGGCCTGGACCACCAGCTGCTGCAGCTCGATCTGGATCCTCATGAGCCCGGCCAGCGGCTCGAGGATCGGAGGCATGGCCGTCGGGACCACACCCTGGCCGTCGACGGTGGCGGGGACCTCGACGATGGCGCCCTCGGGCAGATTGGGCACATAGCCCCGGTTGGGGACGTTGACGGCGTTGAGCCGGCGGTGGTGATCGGTCCACATGGCCCCGATGATGGGGAAGACCTCCTCGGCCGAGCGTCCCGCCCGGTGCATGGGCACCCGGGAGTCCCCGTTGCCGTACCGGGTGATCAGACGCTCCATCTGCGTGCCGATCCCCTGGTGGAAGTAGACCGGCACCGGGTGCCAGCCGGCCACTTCTTGGGCGTTGGGCACGTACTCGCCGATGTGGCTGTCCACTGAGCAAGGGAGCAGTCCGTACTCCCGGAACATGTGGGACACCAGGGGTGCGTACATCTGCTCCACGGCCACCCTGACCAGGGGCACCTTGGACAGCTGGCGGGCGGCGGAGGTGACTGCCGGGGGATAGTCGAAGTAGCGCCGGCGCCACAGCCGCCGGAGGCGGGGATAGAGGTCCTCACCGGTGTCGGCCCGACGGATCTCGGTGAAGAAGGTGAAGTGGTTGATCCCCGACGCCTTGGCCTCGATCTTCGACGTGGGGATGCGGAGCAGGCCGGCGATGCGGGACAGCCCTCCGGCGAACTCGTGGCACATGCTCACGTTCCTCACCGAGGTGGCCGTGTTGATGGCCAGGGCCACCCGGCTCAACGGGTTGGTCAGGTTGATGAGGAAGGCATCGGGGCAGTGGCGCTCGATGTCGGCGCAGATGCCGAGCATGGTCCGGATGGACCGGAGCGAGTGGAACACCCCGCCGGGTCCCCCGTTCTCACCGGTGATCTGGGTGGAGCCGTACTGGCGGGGGATCTCGTAGTCCTCGACCCAGTGGGGCCACCGCCCCACCTCGGCGCTGGTGAGGCAGAAGTCGGCGCCCGCCATGGCCTCGGCCGGATCGGTGGATGCCTCGATGGTGATGGGACTGCCCCGGCGCTCGTTGATCCGGTTGGCGAAGCGCGCCGCCACCTCGAGCCGTTCGGCGCTGACGTCGTGGAGCACCATGGTGGCGCCGCGGGTACGACGGGTGTTCACGGCATCCATCACCATCACCGGCCCGAACGACATCCCGCCCGCTCCGATCAGACAGATACGCGGTCCCTGCTCCGTGCTCATCGCTCCTCCGGGTCGTCGGCATGACCGATGGTACCGGCCGGGACGGTGACGCTGTCGATCCACGACAGGTAGCCGGGACTGCCGGCCGCGAGGTCCAGCACCACCACCTCGGGCGTGTCGTAGGGATGGGCGGCCACCACGGCATCCATGGCCGCCGCGGCCAGGTCGCCCCGCGTCTTCACCAGGACCAACCACTCCTCGGCCCGCTCCAGGGCGCCCTCCCACCAGTACCGGCTGATGACCGGTCCGAGCCGCTGACCGCACGCCGCCAACCGTGCCGCCAGGAGCTGATCGATGATCCCGTCCGCCCGCACGGGATCGTCGATGGTGAACTGGATCTGCACATGGGACATGGCTCCACCTCCGGCTCGGTGCACGGGACGGCACGGACGCCACGGTAGGTCCGGCGCACGGAACCGCACGGACGCCACGGTAGGTCCGGCGCACCGGACGGGGCGTCTAACGTGCCCAGGGTGGCTCCCACCTCCGGTCCGCTCGATGCCATCGGACTCGCCGCCGCCCGCGACGCCGCCCTGTCCCGGGCCCAGGTCCTCGGGTGCTCCGACGCCGACCTCCGGGTGGAGCACCTCCGCTCCCAGCAGGTGCGGCTCCGGGACGCCCGGCTCGAAGGTGCGGCCGACGACGTCGAGTTGGGCATGGGGGTCCGGGTGGTCATCGACGGGGCCATGGGCTTCGCCGCCACGGTGGCCACCGGAAGCGACCAGGCCGCGGCGCTGGTCGACGCGGCGGTCGACGTGGCCCGCACCGTCGCGCGGGCCGGAGGGGATCGGGTCGAGCTGGCCGACGAGCCGGGTCACGGCACGGTGAGCTGGGCCTCGCTCTACGACATCGATCCGGTCGATGTCCCCCTGGCCGACAAGGTCGGCCTCCTGTCCGAGTGGAGCGACCGGCTGCTGGCATCCGGTTCGGTCGACCACGTCACCGCCGACGTGCTGACCGTGACCGAGGACAAGTTCTATGCGGACCTGCGGGGCACCGAGGCCACGCAGCGCCGGGTGCGGGTCCATCCCACCGTCGAGGCGTTCGCCGTCGATCCCGACGGCGGGTTCGAGACCATGAGAACGGTGGCTCCGCCGGTCGGCCGGGGCTGGGAGTACCTGCGCGGCGAGGGCTGGGACTGGGAGGCCGAGCTGGCCTCGATCCCCGACCTTCTGGCCGAGAAGGTCCGGGCCCCCTCCATCGTCGCCGGCCCCTACGACCTGGTGGTCGATCCCACCAATCTCTGGCTCACCATCCACGAGTCCATCGGGCACGCCACCGAGTTGGACCGGGCCATGGGGTACGAGGCGGCCTACGCCGGGACGTCGTTCGCCACCTTCGACCAGCTCGGATCGCTGCGCTACGGGTCCGAGGTCATGCACGTCACGGGGGACCGCACAACGCCGCACGGGCTGGCCACGGTGGCCATCGATGACGAAGGGGTGCCCGGACAGTCGTTCGACCTCGTGCGGGACGGGATCCTGGCCGGCTACCAGCTGGACCGGTCCATCGCCGCCGTCAGCGGCCTCGGGGCGTCCAACGGCTGCGCCTTCGCCGACTCCCCGCTCCACGTGCCCATCCAGCGCATGGCCAACGTGTCCCTGCAGCCGGCCGACGGGGAAGGCCCGACCACCGAGGACCTGATCGGCCGGGTCGATCGGGGCCTCTACATCGTGGGCGACAAGAGCTGGTCCATCGACATGCAGCGCTACAACTTCCAGTTCACCGGTCAGCGCTTCTTCCGCATCGAGGGCGGTCGCCTGGTGGGCCAGGTGCGGGACGTCGCCTATCAGGCCGTCACCACCGAGTTCTGGGGATCGATGGAGGCGGTCGGCGGACGATCGACCTACCGGCTGGGTGGAGCGTTCAACTGCGGCAAGGGACAGCCCGGACAGGTGGCACCCGTCTCCCACGGTTGCCCCTCGGTGCTGGTCCGCGGGGTGCGGGTGCTCAACGCCCGCGAGGAGTCCGGCCGGTGAGTCCCGGATCGCCGGCCCCGGGACCGGCAGCCTCCGGACGGGCCGGCGGCGACGGGCTCCCGCCACCCCAGGACGTGGTGGAGCAGGCCCTGGCCGCGGCGGCACCGGGGAGCGACCACTGCCTGGTCATCGTGGAGGAGACCAGCGAGGTCGAGGTCCGCTACGCCAACAACACCACGACCACCAACGGCAGCCGGCGGGACCGGCGGGTGACGGTGATCAGCATGCGCCAGGTCGATGGGGGCATGGCCGCCGGGGTGGCCAGGCGGGGCGGTGACGTGGGCATCCCCGAACTGGTGGCGGCGGCCGAGCAGGACGCGTCGGAGTCGCCCCCGGCCGACGACGCCTTCGCACTGCTGGTCCCCGGGGACGCCCACGCGTCGTCGGGATCCGGGCGACGGTTCGACGAACCACCGGACAGCACCGAGCTCTCGGTGCTGTCCGAGGTGCTCACCGGCCTGTCGCACTCGTTCGGCCGTGCCCGCCGGGGCGGCCATGTCCTGGCCGGATTCGCCGAGCACCGGCGGACGACCGAGTACCTGGGGACCTCCACCGGCATCCGGTTGGCGCACGCCCAACCGCAGGGAGCGCTGCACCTGGTGGCCCGGAGCGCCGACGGCGCCGACTCCACCTGGGCCGGGGCCGGCACCACGGACTTCGCCGATGTCTCCGTCGAGGAGCTGCAGGCGGGGCTGGAGCAACGCCTGGCCTGGGCGGCCCGACGGGTGGAGCAGCCGGCCGGGCGCTACGAGGTGCTCCTCCCCCCCTCCGCGGTCAGCGACCTCATGGTGTCCCTGGCCTACGAGCTGAGCGGCAGGAACGCCGAGGACGGGAGGACCGTCTTCTCCCGGCCGGGGGGCGGGACCAGGGTGGGCGAGCAGCTCTCGCCTCTCCCCTTCGACCTCCGCAGCGATCCCGGTGAGCCCGGGCTCACCTGCTCCCCGTTCCTCACCACCACGTCGTCCTCGGCCGACACCTCGGTCTTCGACAACGGCCTCCGACTCGACCGGACCGACTGGATCGCCGGCGGGATGCTGGAACGGCTCCGCTACCACCGGGCCGGGGCGGCCCGGTCGGGCACCGCGGCGGCGGGCTTCATCGGCAACCTCTCCCTGGAGCTCGACGGAGCCACCGGGTCGCTGGACGAACTGGTGGCGCGGACCGAGCGCGGCCTGCTGCTCACCTGCCTCTGGTACATCCGGGAGGTCGACCCGGCGACCATGCTGCTGACCGGGCTCACCCGGGACGGCGTCTACGTGGTGGAGGACGGGAAGGTGGTCGGGGCGTCCAACAACTTCCGGTTCAACGAGAGCCCGGTCGACCTCCTGGCCCGGGTCACCGAGGTGGGGAAGAGCGTGCGTTCCCTCGGCCGGGAGTTCGGCGAGTACTTCAATCGCACACGCATGCCCGCCGTGCGGGTGCCCGACTTCAACATGAGCTCGGTGAGCCAGGCCAGCTGATCCGGGTCGATTCGGGCTCCGCAGGACCCGTCCAGACCTGATCTGGGCCCAATTCCACCACTCTCCGTGGTCCCTTCCTCGCGGTTCGCGGACGGCCCAGTCGGGCGTCGTCCCAGTTCAGAGGCGGTTCCCGGGCCATAGAGGCGACGCATCAGCGTTCCGGGATCGGCTGGCGGGATTACCGGTGGCGGCAACCGGCCGGTACATTGCCGTCGTCAGATCGCGGGCACGCCCCGTCGCCCGCCCCCCGCCAGGCGCCCACCGCAGCCCCCTCCACCGGGCGGCGCCGTGCCGTCCGGTCCACCATCCATCAGGAGATCACGACACACGACACAGACGACTCGGACGCAAAAAACCCGCGAGCACACCCGGCTCCTGTAGCCAGGCCGTACCACCCTTCCCGGTGGCCGGCTGGGGCGTTGAATGCACACACGTGGGGTCCACCCAACCAAAAGAGAGCCAGGACGACGTCGACATCCGATGTCCGCCTGACCGACCGAGGAAAGGTCTCCCGCAATGCATTCCCCCGCCCCCTATCGAAGTACCCGTTCCCACCGAACCACCGCCTCAACCGACACCGACTCACCCACCGCCGACTCACCCACCACCGCCCTCCCCCCCACCCCGGCCCAGTCCGGAACGCTGCGCCGGCGTGCCTTCGTCGCCGCCGGGGTCATCCTGGCCGTGCTGGCCCTCACCGGCAGCGCCTTCTCCCTGGCCGGCGGGGCCGGGGCCGGACTCCCCACCGGGTCCGGGATGCAACTCAACGCGCCCATCGTGGGAGCTGCGGCTGCGCCAAACGGCTCCGGCTACTGGCTGGTCGGCGCCGACGGCGGCGTCTTCTCCTTCGGGCAGGTCGCCTTCTACGGCTCCACCGGCGCCCTGCATCTCAATGCACCCATCGTGGGCATCGCCTCCACCCCCGACGGCAGGGGCTACTGGGAGGTGGCCTCCGACGGCGGGGTCTTCGCCTTCGGTGACGCCTCGTTCTACGGCTCGACCGGCGGCATCCACCTCAACAAGCCCATCGTGGGCATCGCCCCCACCCCCGACGGCAAGGGGTACTGGCTGGTCGGCGCGGACGGCGGGGTGTTCGCCTTCGGCGACGCCTCGTTCTACGGGTCGGCCATCAACCTCACGCCCACCAGCGCCATCGTGGGCATCGCCGCCACCCCCGACGGCAGGGGCTACTGGGAGGCCGCTGCCAACGGCGCCGTGTTCACCTTCGGTGACGCCCCCTACGACGGCGGCGCATCGTCGGCCCAGCCGGTCGTGGGCATCAGCGCCCTCGGCACCGGCTACCGCCTGGTGGCGGCCGACGGCGGCATCTTCGACCTCGGAGGCGCGCCCTTCCTGGGTTCCACCGGCGGCCAGCACCTCAACAAGCCCATGATCGGCATCTCCGCCTCCGACGGGGGCTATATCACCGTGGCCTCCGACGGCGGGGTCTTCACCTACGGCGACTCCGGCTTCTACGGCTCACTGGCTGGCAGCAGCGTGTACAGCCAGCCGTCGCTGGCCCTCGACGTGGGGGCCGACGGGGTCACCGACTTCCAACGCCAGGCGTGGTTCCGGGTCAACATGTGCGAGGAGGGCGGCCTCTGGAACGTGGACGGTCCCGTCTACAGCGGCGGGCTGGGCTTCAGCCACGCCAACTGGGCCACCTTCAACACGTTCGGCTACCCGGCCGATGCCGCCGACGCCTCGGCGGAGCAGCAGATCCGGGTGGCCGTGGCCTTCGCCGTCCGGTACTGGGGCAATCCCAATGCCGCACCGGACCAGCACGGCTGCAGCGGCGGGTACTGAGCGTTCAGCTGGGTCCGACCGGGTTCGACCGGCGCCGGGTGGGGCCCGGTCGGAGCCGACCCGGTCGGTCTCAGCGCGGTCCGGTCGGTCTCAGCGCGACTCAGTCGGGCTCAGTCAGACGATCCCAGGCGCTCCAGCATCGCCGCCATCTGGCGGTGGACGAGCTCGACCGCCTGCAGGGGTCGGATCATCACCCGGAACTCGATGATCCGACCCTCGGGGTTGCAGCGGATGATGTCGACCCCGTTCACGTACTTGCCGTCGATGGTGGTCTCGAACTCGAGCACCGCGGTGTCACCGGCGAGGACGGTCTTGGTATAGCGGAAGCTCCCCGACGATGGTGTGGCGCCTGGCGCGGCATGCTCGTCATGGTCCCCGGGGAAGGTCTGGGTCGCCGCCTCGAGGTAGAGGGTGGTGATGGCCTTGCCCCGCTGGGGCGTGAAGACGATGGGCGAGTAGAAGACCACGTCGTCATCCAGCAAGGCATCGAGCCCGCCGGGCAGCTCCCCCCGCACGTGGGCCTGCCACTGCTCGATCACCTGCTCGATCACCGCTCCACCATGGCCCGACGGTAGCGCACCGGGTCCGGCCCGGTGCCGTGCCCTGCTGTGCCGTTCGTGGCTCATGGCGCCGGCTCATGGCGCGTGGCACCGGTCACCCGAGGAGCCGGCGCAGTCCCTCGGTGAACCGGCCGGCACCTCCGTGCGAAGGATGACGCAGGTAGGGCGCACCCGTGGCCCGCTCGGCGTGCCGTCCCACGGCCACCACGGTACGTCCCCGGCAGATGCGATCGAGTACCGGGGCACAGGCCTCGACCTCGACGCGTCGGGGGTCGCGGTTGTCCGGGGGGAACAAGACCGACGCGTTCCACAGCAGCACCTCCGCACCGCATCCCAGATCGGCCAGGGCCCGTTGGACGACCGTGGCCGAGGTCTCTTTCGGACCCGCGCCGGTGAGCAGATGGGGCGAGGTGAACGGCACACCGGTCAGGCGGGCACCGTGTCGTCCCGGAGCCTCCCCCACCAGCACCACCGGAGCGGACCAGTGGTCGCGGAGATAGGCCCGCAGTGCCCGGCGACGTCGTGTCGCCGCTCCGGGTGGGTCACCCCAGGCCACCGAGGCGGCCTCGTCGTAGAGGTTGAGGGCACCGGGCACGGCGAGGGCACTGACCATGGCCATCACCTGCCCTATCGCCACGGGCGCGGGAAGGACCTGGCGGTGAGGAGCGGCCATACGTGTCGGGACGGTCGCCATCCCGCGATCATGGCGGGTGCGATCGGGCGGGTCCACCCTCTCTGGGGGGACCGTGGGCCGGAGCCGGCCTAGCCGGACAGCTGGTGCAGCTCGACCGAGATCTGATCGTCTTCGATCTCCCGGCCGGAGAACTCACAGCCGAAGGCCTGCGCGATCCGGATGACCATTTCGGCGTTGGAGGCCGAGACGGCCATGTGACAGGCCCCGTCGGTGACGAGGCGTTCCCAGAGGACGCCGATCTCGAATCCCCGTTGGAACTCTGGATCGTCGGTGTCGAAGCGCAAGTCCGGTGCCATGCCGAAATCATCGTCACGCTAGGGGGAACCCTTTAGCCCCGTGATGGCAGTTCGAGGTGGCGGGGAGTGGATGGGGCGCTGCCCGCCGGGTGATGGCCGGGTGATGGCCGGGCCCCCACGCGGCCGCCTGGCCTAAGGTGTCGCCCGAACCAGAGTTCCCGCCGCCTCCGGCCCGTCCGGGGCGGCCCATCCGGGGGGGGTGGAGAGATGCCCGAGCTTCCACAGACGATGCCGGCAGCCGTGCTGCGGCAACGAGGCGAGGTCGTGGTGGAGCAGCGTCCGGTGCCCCGTCCCGGGCCCGGCGAGGTGCTGGTGGAGGTGGACCACTGCGGGATATGCGGCTCCGACGTCCACATGCTGCTCGACGGATGGGGGGAGAAGGGGCTGGTGGCGGGCCATGAGTTCACCGGCACCATCGTGGCGAAGGGCGACGACGTCGCCGGATGGGAGCTCGGCGAGATGGTGGTGGGAGGCACCTCCCCCAAGTGCGGGCACTGCCGCCGCTGCCTCGAGGGCAAGCCGTCCCAGTGCGAGAACCGGCAGGGGCCGATCGTCGACGGGCACGACGGGGCCTTCGCCCGCTACGTCCTGGTCCGGGAGGCGTCCCTGCTGCGATTGCCGCCGGGACTCACGGCACGCCAGGCCGCGCTGGCCGAGCCCCTGGCCGTGGCCCTGCACGGCATCACCCGCTCGGGTGCGGCCCCGGGCGACCGCGTGATGGTCATCGGGGCCGGGCCCATCGGCGCCCTGTCCATCGCCGCCCTGGTGGCCCGGGGCATCGGACCGGTCATCGCCGTGGAGCCCGGGGAGCGCCGCAAGCAACTGGCCCGCCGGCTCGGGGCGGACGAGGTGCTCGACCCCACCGACCTCGAGACGTTCCCCCCGTGGGAGCCGGAGCGGATCACCGAACGGGCCACCCACGTCGTCTTGGAGTGCTCCGGCAAGAAGGCGGCCATCGAGGCCGGCTTCCACCAGCTCCGGCGGGGCGGGACGCTCGTCCTGGTGGGGGCGGGGCTCGACCACCCGGCCTTCGACCCCAACCGCTTCGTCCTCAACGAGCTCCACGTGGTCGGCTCGTTCGTCTACGACCTGGGCGGATTCGAACGGGCCCTCGAGCTGCTGGCCTCGGACGACTTCCCCACCGACCTGCTCATCGAGGCCGAAGACGTGCCCCTCGACCGGCTCTCCGATGCCCTCACCGGGCTGGCCGAGGGCCGGCTGGCCGGCAAGGTCATGGTGGTCCCGAGACTGTCGGGCCACGGCGACGACGGGACCGGTGCCGTCTGATGGCCCACCCCTACTACCCGAGCGGCGTGCCCCGCTTCAACCACGTGGCCATGAGCATGCCCGCCGACCTGCTCGACGCTCCCCACCGCAAGGAGATCTGCGCGTTCTGGGGCGAGGTCTTCGGCTTCGACGAGATCGAGGTCATGACCGAGGACCGCCGCCGCCTGATCCTGTCGTGCGTGCACTGGGACCAGTTCATCTTCCTCGTCGCCGAGGACGAGCCCATGGCGTGCCCCCGCATGGACCACTTCGGGTTCTCGGTGGGGACGATGGCCGAGCTGCAGGGCGTCCAGGACCGGGCCGAGGCCTTCCGGACCCAGGACGACCGGGTCGACCTCATCGACCTGCACGCCGACGACCAGGGCGTGGTGAAGATCCACTCGCTCTACGTCCGGTACCTTCTGCCCATGATGTGCGAGGTGCAGTGGTGGGAGTTCGCCCCGTGAGCGAGGGCGTGGCCGGCGCCGATGAGGTGGCCGACGGGCTCGAGGTGGGCGTCTTCGTCCCCCAGGGCTGGAAGCTCGAGTACTCCGGGTGGAGCGGTCCCGACGCCTGGGCCCGCTCGGTGGAGCTGGCCGAACTGGCCGAGTCCCTGGGCTACGACCATCTGTGGGTCTACGACCACGTGGAGACCGTGCCCCGCCGCCAGCCCACGCATGTCTTCGAGGCCTTCACCATGTTGGCGGCCCTGTCCCAGCGGACCTCGAGAGCACGCCTGGGCCAGCTGGTCACCTGCTCCTCGTACCGCAACGCCGGGCTGCTGGCCAAGGAGGCGGCCTGCATCGACGTCTTCTCCGGGGGACGGCTCATCCTCGGGTTGGGTGCAGGCTGGTTCCACGAGGAATACCACGCCTACGGCTACGAGTACCTCTCCGACCGCCAGCGCTTGGCCGTCCTCGACGAGACGCTCGAGGTGGTCCGGCGCATGTGGACCGAGGAGACGGTCACCTTCGAGGGGGACCACCTCCACTTCGATGGCGCCTACTGCGATCCGAAGCCCGTCCAGCAACTGCCGCCGGTGCTGGTCGGCGGGGGCGGCGAGCAGATCAACCTCCGCATCGCCGCCCGTCGCGCCGACATGACCAACTGGCAGGTGAGCCTGGAGGCGTTCGAGCGCAAGTCCGGCATCCTCGAGGGATACTGCGACGACGTGGGCCGCCCGTTCGGGGCCATCCGCAGGACCCACGGCCCCGACTGCCGGTTGTTCGACACCGACGCCGAGTGCCGGGCGTGGTGCGAGTCCGAGGGCGGAGGCGGCCTGTGGGGCGGCACCCCGACGGACCAGTACCTGGCCGACAACCTGGTGGGCACGGTCGATCAGGTGGTCGAGAAGACCCAGGCCTTCGTGGACGCCGGCTGCCGGGGCCTCATCCTGTGGCTCCGCGACTTCCCGGCCGACGAGACACTGCGACGGTTCATGGCCGAGGTGGTGCCGGCACTCAAGGTGCCCTGATCCCGGAGGCGGAGCGACGCCCGAACGGGCCGCGGTTGTTGGCAACCTGGTGGATCGGTAGGGTTTCACAGCGGTCTCCGGACCGCGATCGGCTTCTCGTCGAGGAGGGGTGCATGAGGTCACGGATCGGGTGGCACGGCGACAGCACCCGCTGCCCGCGGCCCGCCGTTCCGTTGAGGTGGACCGGCCCGAAGCGGGCGCTGGCCCTCGTCGCCGCCGTCGTGGTCGGAGCGAGCGGTCTGACGGCGGTCGTTCCCTCCGGACCGGCATCGGCCGCCACCCCGGTTCCGGTGAGCAAGGCCAGTACCTCCGCCCGCGGGGTCACGGCCAAGTCCATCAACGTGGTGTTCCCGGTGGTCTCCCTCAACTCGCTGGCCGGCCAAGAAGGGTTCGCCGAGGACGCCGAGTACGGGGAGCAGACCAAGGCCATCGACTTCTACGTCGGCCAGATCAACAAGTCCGGAGGGATCCACGGCCGCAAGATCAATCCCATCATCACCACCTACGACCCCACCAACGAGTCGGACATGCGGGCCCTGTGCAAGACCTGGACGGAAGGGTCCCCGGCGGCCTTCGCCGTGCTCGACGGCATCGGGGCCTGGTCGGGCGACAACCAGCTGTGCATCACCCAGGAGGGCCACACCCCGTTCATCGGGCAGTGGACGACGGTGACCAACTGGACCACGGAGGGCTCGCCCTATCTGTGGTGGACCGGGCCGGACCAGGCTGTCATCCTCCAGGCCGTGGTCAACTGGGGACTGAGCGCCGACCTCCTGGCCGGCAAGAAGGTGGGCGTGTTGGTGGGGGACCGGGCCTCGGACCAGCTGGCCCTGAAGGACTACCTGCTGCCCGACCTGAGCCGCGCCGGGATCACCCCGGTGGTCAAGACCATCGCCTCGGATCCGGCCGACACCGCCACCACCGACGCCCAGGCCCCGCTGGTGGTCCAGCAGTTGCGGAGTGCCGGGGTCACCTCGGTCATCCCGTTGATCCCCTTCAACGTCTTCTACCCGGTGCTGCAGGCCGAGACCAGTCAGAGCTACTTCCCGAGACTGCTGCTGAGTGACTACGAGTCGAGCATCGAGGCCGCCCTGGGCCTCATACCCATCCCCTACGAGAAGGCGCTCGACGGCCAGGAGGGCCTCACCGTGGAGACGCTGGGCGGCGGCACCACCCCCTCGGACTACACGGGGCCGCTCGGCTACGACCCCGGGGTGAAGGCGTGCTGGATCCCCTGGCACAAGGCCTATCCGCAGATCCCGCCAGGCAACACCACCGACTACATCGAACAGCAGGGGCCCGTGGTGAGCTGGTGCCAGGTCATCACCCTGTTCGCCACGGCGGCGAGGGCGGCGGGCAGCGACCTCAACCGGCGCACGTTCGTGACCGCCCTGTCCAAGGTCAAGGACTTCCAGGGGACCTACACGCCCATCCTGAGCTTCGGGCCCAACAAGCACTACGGCCCGACCATGTTCAAGATCGTGCTGCTGCGCAACAACGTCCCCCCCACCTCGGCGTGCCAGCTGACCTCCCAGGGCAAGCCCCAGGGGACCTGCTGGGTGACCGTGAAGAACTTCGCCCCGCTGCCCACCGGCTGACCGCCGGGCACCGACCTCCGGCCTCTCGCCTAATCTCGCCATCGTGCTCCAGGACATCTCCTCCCGCCGCATCCGCCGACCATGAACGTCGGACACGCCACCGACGCCCCCCTGCTCGCCGTCCCTGACCGGGTGGCCCTGGTGGTGGACGGCGAGACCCTCACCTACCGCCAGCTGGAGCACCGCATCCGCCAGGTGGAGGCGGCCCTGACCGCCGCCGGGGTGGGCCCCGGCGACCGGGTGGCGCTGGTCAACCTGGGCAGCGCCCTCTCGGTGGCGACGATCTTCGGCGCGGCCCGGCTGGGTGCGGCCACGGCGCAGATGAACGCCTACCTGACCCCGGGGGAGCTCGGCCAGCTGGCCGAACTGACCGGGACCCGGATGGGCGTGGCCGGCGACCGCTACGCCGAGAGCCTGGGGTC
>Ga0181534_10001855_pt1 | contig 13521 bp, 13 predicted proteins | sample PEATcosm2014_Bin_37_FD_119758 | JGI IMG/M metagenome (GOLD analysis project Ga0181534, IMG submission 119758) | Peatland microbial communities from MTU Mesocosm Facility, Houghton, MI, USA - PEATcosm2014_Bin17_10_metaG | ecosystem: Environmental > Terrestrial > Soil > Wetlands > Peat | place...
GCGCTCGGGCGGGGGCTGGTTGGCGACCTCGCGCACCACGCGCTCGCGCGGGTTCCGCGCGATTTCGCGCACCCGGGCCCGCAGGATGTCCTGATCGAGACCCAACCGTCCCACCAGGTCTTGAATGTATATATCTCGCACCAGTTCATTGGGGTGTTCGGCCAAGACGTGCATCGCCGACTCACCCGCGCGCGCACGGCCTTCCGCCGTTCTGAGGTTCGCGCCCTCGAGGACACGATCGAGGCGAAATCGAAGAAACGGTAAGGCGTCCTTGATGGACTCTCTCAGCGCGGCCGGGTCTCGCTGCGCCAACTCGGCGGGGTCGGAGCCTTTGGGCAACTTCGCCACAAAGACGTCCACTTCGTGCTGACTCTCCCACTGGTAGACCGAGGCCGCGGCGCTCTGTCCCGCTGAGTCCGCGTCGTAGGCGAGAACGATTCGCGTGGCGAAGTTACGCATGATCTTGAAGTGGTCTTCGCCGAGCGCCGTGCCGCAAGTGGCGACGGCGCGCGGCATACCGGCGGTGAAGAACGCGATCACGTCGGTGTAGCCCTCGCACACGATGATCTCCCCGGACTTAATGATGTCGTCCTTGGCAAAGTTCAACGCGTAGAGCGTGCGGCGCTTTGAGTAGATGGGGGTCTCGGGGCTGTTCTTGTACTTGGGCTCAACACGACCGTCGGGTCGCGGCTCGTTTCCCGAGGACGGGAGAACTCTCCCGCCCACGGCGATGGCCTTGCCGCTCGGATCGAAGATCGGAAAGATGACGCGCGCCCGAAGCGCGTCCTGGCGGCGGTCGCGCTTGTTAACAAAGCCGAGTCCCGTATCGATCAGTACTTTCTCGTTCAGCTTGAGGGAGGTCGAAAGGGCGTCCCACTCATCGGGCGCCCAACCAAGTTTGAACTGGCGCGCGACGTCGCCGCTCAGACCGCGAGAACGCAAATACTCGCGGGCCGGTCGGGCGTCGGGCGAGTTGAGAAGCCGCTCGTGATACCAGGTGACGGCCCGGTCCATCGCCGCCATGGCCTCCTGGCGTTCCTTACGGGCCGGGCCGGCGTTGGCGTCTTCGTGAAGGTCGATGCCCGCACGGTCGGCCAGTTGACGCAGAGCGTCCATGAAATCCAGGTGCTGGGTCTCGCGCACCCACGTGATCTGATCCCCCTTGGCGCGACACCCGAAGCAGTAGTACCGACCTTCCTCGGCGTTCACCGAGAACGACGGCGTTTTCTCGCCATGAAAGGGGCACAGCCCCGTCCAGCGCTGCCCGGTGCGCTTGAGAGCGACCGTCTCAGTGATGAGGGCCACGATGTCGGTCGCCGAGCGGACCTGTGCAATCTCGTTCTCGGATATGGCCATAGAAAGAAGGTACCGGTTTCGCCTTTGGTACGCGCCGAGCGTCACAGTCGACTACCTAAACTGCTCCCCATGCCCGAATACGCGGTTGAAGCCTTCAATATCGTGCGCACCTTCGCCGGAGGCGACGTGCGAGCGCTGGACGACGTCACCCTGCACGTGCCCACTGGTCAGGTCTTTGGACTGCTCGGACCCAACGGTTCCGGCAAGACGACCATGGTGCGGATCTTGTCAACCATCCTCGCTCCCACCAGCGGACGAGCCCTGGTGGCGGGCTTCGACGTGGCCAAGCAGCCCAAGGAGGTTCGTCACCACATCGGCCTCGCCGGCCAGAACGCCACGGTGGATGAGAACCTCACGGGATTTGAAAACCTGCGCATGGTGGGACTCCTCAACCACCTCAACAAGCCCTACGTGGTCGCCAAGTCGCGCCAACTTCTCGAGGATTTCGGCCTGAGTGAGGCGGCAAATCGCATTACGAAAACGTATTCGGGAGGCATGCGCCGTCGTCTGGACTTGGCGGCCGCGCTCGTGGCCGAACCGCCGATTCTCTTTCTTGACGAGCCGACGACGGGACTCGACCCCCAGAGCCGCCAAGATCTTTGGGGCATCATCGAGCGCCTCGTTGAAGGCGGCACCACCGTGTTACTGACGACCCAGTACCTCGAAGAGGCCGACCGTCTCGCTCGACACCTGGTAGTCCTGGATCACGGAAAAATAATCGCGGAGGGTACCTCCGCTGAGTTGAAAGCCCAACTCGGCACCACCGTTCTCGCGCTCACGTTTCCCTCGACCGACGACGCGCTGCGGGCGGCGCCGCTCGTCGCCGACTTATCGTCCAAGCCCGCCAATATGGAAGGAACCCTCATCGAGATGACGGTGGATAACGGACCCTCCGTGACGGCCGACGCCCTACGACGGATCGATGGCGCGGGGATCGCCCTCAGTGGATTGGCTCTGCGTGAGCCGAGCCTCGATGACGTATTTCTCAACCTCACCGGTCACAAGGCCGAGGACGAGTCGCTCGATCCTGCGGTGCCCAGTGGGCGCCGCGCGAAGAAAGGGAGCCGGACGTGAGCACGACGAACCTCCCCTCACCGGTCTCCACGCACTCCGCATTTCGCTGGGCGGTCAGCGACGTGCTCACCCTCGCTCGACGCAACCTGCTCGCTCTGTTTCGAATACCAGTGGCGATCGTCTTCATGATCATTCAACCGATCATGTTCGTTATCTTGTTCCGTTACGTCTTCGGCGGACAGATCGATATTCCCGGTACCGCCTACGTGAACTATTTGATTCCCGGCATCCTGGTGCAGACCGTCATCTTTGGTTCGGTCGGCACGACCGTGGGCTTGGCGGAAGACCTTCAGAAGGGTTTGATCGAGCGATTCCGCGCGCTGCCCATGGCCCGACTCGCCGTCCTGGCCGGGCGTACCGTCTCCGATCTCCTTCGAAATGTTCTGATCCTGATCATCATCACCGGCGTGGGCTTTCTCGTTGGATTCCGACCCGGCGGTGGGGTTCTCTCCTACCTGCAGGCCTGCGTCTTGATGCTCCTCTTCGCCTACTGCCTCTCGTGGGGTTTCGCCTTTGTGGGGCTGGCCGCACCGAACGCCGAAGCGGCGCAGGCGATGATCTTCCCCGTGATATTTCCCCTCACCTTCGCGTCGGCGATATTCGTTCTCGTGTCGGGCATGCCGAGTTGGCTTCGACCCTTCGCCACCAACCAGCCGATCAGCCAGACGGCGATTGCGGTGCGCGGACTTATGCTCGGTACGCCTCACGGCCAGTCGACCTGGATCGCCCTGGCCTGGGCGTTTGGACTCATCATCGTTCTCGCTCCCCTTGCGGTCAACAAGTACCGAAAGGTCGCGTAGTTGGAGCCCGTCCTCAGCGTCGAGGAGTTACAGCAGATCTCCGCTGAGGCGTTCCCCGACTTTGCGGTGCCGGTCGTTGAGTCACTCGAGGGCGGCACGCTGGTCCTCGCCCAGAGCCAGTCCGCGCGAAACACCCGTCCCGGCGGCACCCTCTCGGGCCCCACCATGATGGCGCTCGCCGACAACGCCGCGTGGCTGGTGATCCTGGCCCACATTGGCCCGGTGCTGCTCGCCGTCACGACCAGCTTGCACATCGACTTCTTGCGAAAGCCCGACGTGACCGATCTGCTCGCGACGGCACGGCTGATCAAACTCGGCCGACGTCTCGCGGTCGTCGACGTCGAGCTCACGTCGCGGGGATCCCACGAACTCGTCGCCAAAGCTCAAGTCACGTACTCGATACCGCCGCGCGAACAGGTCTAGGTCAACGCCTCCGGCGACGGGCGTTCGTCCCCCGAAGGGTCATCGGCATCTCGACCGGTGAGTCCCCGAACTCCTCGATGAGTCGGCGGCGCACCCGTTCTTGAAGTTCGACTTGGGCGTCTTCACCCTGGATGATGGCTCCCGAGTACGTCGCGAAGCTTCCGACAATCTCCTCGATCGCGCGCGGCCACGTCCAATGGAGCTGAAAGTCCTCGGCGTCGACGAAAGGACCCTCGGGATCTATCTCGGCCGACCATCCACGCGGACGCCGCCCGGGGTCGTTGGGACGCTCGCGCATCGCGGTCAGTTCGCGCACCCACGCCACGTCACGACTGGCGCCGTTCCACCACACGTGGAGCGCGCCATCATCGCGCAGCACCCGAGCGAGCTCGTTCGTCGCATCGGGCTGAACAAACCAGTGCCAGGCCGAGGAGGAGAAGACGGCGTCGAAGGAGGCGTCCTCGGCCGGAACCGACTCGGCACTGCCCAGCAGCACCTCAACTTCCGGGCTGCGGCGGACGAGGACCGTGCGCATGTCCTCATCGGGCTCGAGGGCGCTGACGATCGCCCCGTGACGAAGGAGGAAACGGGTCAGCTTTCCCGTGCCGGCACCCACGTCCAGGACTCGCTTGCCCGTCAGGTCACCGCTGTAGCGGACCGCCTCTTCGGGGGTGTCGGGGCGAAACGTGTCGTACTGCTCGGCGACCGTGCCGAACCTGAGTCCGCGGCCGTCGTAGGTCACCGCGCGTCGATCGTCCTCGCGCGAAGGTGCGCCAACAACTCCTGAAGCGGCACCCGCACCTGGGCGGTGGTGTCGCGATCGCGGACCGTGACCGCGCGGTCGTTCAGCGTCTCAAAGTCGACGGTGACGCAGTAGGGCGTGCCGATCTCGTCCTGGCGGCGGTAGCGACGCCCGATGGACTGCGTGACGTCGTAGTCACACATGAAGGTGGGCTGCAGCGCTTCGAGGACTTCGCTCGACACCCCCTCGAGTTCGGTCTTCTTGGAGAGCGGGAGGACGGCGACCTGGTAGGGCGCGAGGCGCCAGTCGAGACGAAGCACCGTCCTCGTCTCTCCTTCCACCTCGTCCTCGTGGTAGGCGGACAGCAGAAAGGCCATCATGGCCCTGGTGGCGCCGGCGGCGGGTTCAATCACGTAGGGCGTGTAACGCTCATTGGTCGTCGGGTCGAAATAGTCGAGCGCCACGCCCGAGTGCTTCGCGTGCTGGGTCAGGTCATAGTCACCGCGGTTGGCGATGCCTTCGAGCTCGTCAAAGCCCCAGGGGAAGAGGAACTCGACGTCGGTCGTGCCTTGGGAGTAGTGCGAGAGGTCCGCCAACGCGTGCTCGTATTTGCGCAGCATGGCCGCGGGGATACCGAGGTCGACGTACCACTGAAATCGAGTCTCGATCCAGTAGCGGTGCCACTCGGCCGCCTGATCCGGTGGGACGAAGTACTCCATCTCCATCTGCTCGAACTCGCGAGTGCGAAAGACGAAGTTCTGGGGGGTGATCTCGTTGCGAAAGGACTTGCCCACCTGGGCAATACCGAAGGGCGGCTTCTTCCTCGTGGTGGAGAGCACGTTGGCGAAGTTGGTGAAGATTCCCTGGGCCGTCTCGGGGCGCAGATACGCCGTCGAGCCTTCGCCCTCGACCGGACCGGCTTGCGTCTTGAACATCAAGTTGAAGGCCCGCGGCTCGGTGAACTTGGTGGAGCCGCAGTTCGGGCAGACGCCGTCGATCTTGTCCTCGCGCCAGCGCTCCTTGCAGTTAAGGCAGTCCACCAGGGGGTCGGTAAAGGTCTCCAGGTGACCCGACGCCGCCCAGACGGCGGGCGGGCCGAGAATCGCGGCGTCGATGCCCACGACGTCGCGCCGCGTTTGGACCATCGAGTACCACCACGCGTTCTTGACGTTGCGCAACATGTTCACGCCGAGCGGGCCGTAGTCGTAGGTGGAGCGAAATCCCCCGTAGATCTCGGCCGATTGGAAGATGAAACCGCGCCGTTTGGCGAGATTTATAACCTTTTCCAGCAGCGCCGGGTCGAGTTCAGGGGTTTCGGGCATCTCTCAAGGTTACAGGGCTACCCCGCGCTCTTAAGTCGGACGATCACTTGGTTGGCGACGAGGCGGGCCTTCGGCGTCAAGGTGACCCGACCGTCCCTCACGCTGACCAGATGGGCGATCTCTTCGAGTGAGTCGAAGGCCTCGAGCGCCACGCCGCGGGACGTGCGCAGGGCCAACGAGTCGCGCTCGAACTCTTGGGTCGGCGCATCGAGGAACTCTTCACCCCCGAGCGGCGACTCACCCCTCTCGAGCAGGTCGACGTAGCGATCGGGAGTGCGCACGTTCCAGTACCGGCGACCGTGTTGGTGCGAGTGCGCGGCCGAGCCAAAGCCGACGTAGTCGCCGTGCTCCCAGTAGACGTGATTGTGGCGGCACTCGTGACCGGGTTTGGCCCAGTTGGAGATCTCCTCCCAGAGGTATCCCTCGGCGGCGAGGACCGCGCCCACCAGGTCGTAGGCGTCGGCCGTCGCGTCCTCGTCGGGGTGGCGCGCCGGATCTCGCCCGAGGGGGGTCGCCGGTTCCGGGGTTAGGGCGTAACAACTGATGTGCGGCGGGGGATGCTCGAGGTCGAGCAGATCGCCGAGCGTGCGTCGCACGTCGTCCAGGTTCTCCGCGCGAGAGCCGACGATGAGGTCCATGTTCCACGTCGAGAACCCGGCCGCGGTCACGGCCTCGGACACTTCGCGGTGCGCCATGGTGCCGTGGCGTCGTCCCAGATCGGCGAGGACCGCCGGTTGGGTCGACTGGACGCCGAAACTCATGCGAGTCACTCCCCCGGCGCGATAGGCGCGAAGGCGTTCGAGCGTCGCGTCTTCGGGATTGCACTCGACGGTGACCTCGGCTTCGTCACCGCGGGGAATGACCGCGAGGATCGACAGCAACTGCTCGGGCGACAGGCGTGAGGGCGTGCCGCCGCCGAAGAAGACCGAGGTGGCGAGGCCCAGCCCCTCATTCTTCGCGGCCTCGATCTCGACGATCACCGCCTCGACGTAGCGCGACATCAAGTGGTCGCGATCGGCGTAGGTGGCGAAGGCGCAGTAGTCGCAGCGGTGCGCGCAAAAGGGAACGTGGACGTACACGCCGAAGGGATTCATGTCGGTGCCACCCTATGGTTCACGAGGGGCCGCCAAGGGCGCGGCCGCGCCGGGCGAGCGCAGCCGGCGCCCGAAGTGACCCTCGATGGCTTCCTGGGCGACGGCCATCACCTCGCCGGCACCGGCCGGTGGCGACTCGCGCAACACGCTGGCCAGATCGCCCCCGAGCATGCGACGAATCAGGGCCAACGCGTCGCGCGAGAGGGACAGGCCCTGACGACAGTTGTCACAGAGCGTGCCGCCGACCCCCGCGTTGAAGGCCACGAGGGGCTCAGGGCGTCCGCAGTTAACGCACACGTCGACCACGGGCGCTGAGCCGTCGAGGGCCAGGAGTCGAAAGAAGAACGAGGCCGGAACGAGCGCGGGGTCGTAGGTCTCGTCATCCAGGGTGAGCAGAACCCGGGTCAAGAGATCGAAGATCGCCTCGTCGCCGACCCCGTCGGAGGGAATGGCGTCAATCGCCTCCACCACCGCGTAGCCCGCCGAGATGCGCGAGTACGAACCCCGCAGGGTGGAGAGACGCTCTTGGTGCGCGACGTGACGAGCGATGTAGAAGTCGCCGCGAGTCTTGACGAGGTCCACGTTGACGTAGGCCAACGTCTCCAACGTGGCCCCGAGCCGACTGGTCGTCTTGCGCACCCCCTTCGCCAGTACCCGCACTTTGCCAAAGTGACGCGTCCAGAGGACGACCACGCGATCGGCTTCGCCGGACTTGAACGTGCGAAGTACGACGGCGTCGTCGCGGATCTCGTTCACGGTTTGGTCTCGTCCTCGGGATGGCGAAAACGCGGTCGTCGCGGGGCGATCCCCATAAACCGCTGCAGCGCGACCCCGAGGGCGATCATGGCGCCCAGGATCGCGGGAATGGCGAGGGGCACGACGAGGTCGGACGCTCCATTGAGGGCCAGCACCCACAGTGTTACGTACAACAACCCCGCCACGATGAGGGTGGCGCGCAGGTAGGTCACTCCTCGACACCGCCAAAACGTCGCTCGCGGTGCTGATACTCCTCGATCGCCCGGAAGAGATCTTCGCGACGAAAGTCGGGCCAGTAGACGTCGGTGAAGATCAACTCCGAGTAGGCCATCTCCCACAGCAAAAAATTGGAGATCCGGTACTCGCCGGACGTGCGAATCACGAGATCGGGGTCGGGCAGTTCGGGGTGGTACATACGCGCGGAGATCTGCTTCTCGTCGATTTTATTTGCCGGGATCTTGTCGGCGACCAGTTCGCGCACGGCGTCGACGATCTCGACGCGTCCTCCGTAGTTAAAGGCGATATTAAGGGTGAGATCCTTGTTGTTTTTGGTGAGTTCGGTGGCTCCGTCCATGCGGCTCAGCACCCCGCGCGGGACGCGCCAGTCGCGACGTCCAGAAAAGACGATGCGCACGCCGTCCGCGTTCAGCTGGTGCTGGCGTCGATTCAGCAAACTTCGGTTGAAATTCATGAGAAAACGGACTTCGTCCACGGGCCGGCGCCAGTTTTCTGAGGAGAAGGCGAAGACCGTGAGGACCTTCACCCCGCAACTGAGCGCCCCGTAGGTCGTGTCCAGCAGGGAGTCCTCACCGGCCGTGTGTCCCTCGGAGCGGGCCAGCCCTCGCTGCTGGGCCCAGCGGCCGTTCCCGTCCATGACAATGGCCACGTGACGAGGCACACTGGCCCGATCGAGCGTCGCGGGAAGAGGGGTGGGGCGCGGGTCGGGCACCTTTCAAAACTACTTGGTCCCCCTGTGGAAAGTTCCGTGACCCGTAAGGTCACTAGGTGAAAAGTTTCGATCCCGACGACGACGTCCCCGTCGCCGAGAGCGACGCCGACGAGGGCGTCCAGCTCGACGACGACGTCGTGGAAGTCGACGCGGAGGCCGCGTTGGCCCTGCTGGATTCGATCACGCGCGACCTGCCGGGCGGCGGAGAGAGCCGCGAGGGACAGCGCGAGATGGTGCGCGCCGTGGCGTCGGCCCTCACCCGGCGGCGCCATCACGTCATCGAAGCCGGGACCGGAGTCGGCAAGTCGCTCGCCTATCTGGTGCCGGCCGTCATGTCGGGCGAGCGCGTCGTGGTCGCGACGGCGACGAAGAACCTCCAGGACCAGTTGGCGAGCAAAGACGCCCCCCAGGTGGCGGCCCACGTGTCGGGAGTACGCGTCGCGGTCCTCAAGGGCAAGCAGAACTACCTGTGCCTGAACCGAGCGCAGAGCCTGAGCGGCGGCGCGCAACTGAGCTTTGATGACGGCGCCGAGATGCCGCGCGGGGTGGCCGACCAGATGCGGCGCATCCTTCGCTGGGGCAACGACACGAAGACCGGCGACCTCGACGAGCTGCCCTTCGAAGTGGATGGTCGCGCGCGTCGCGCGGTCTCGGTGACGCCCCAGGAGTGCCTCCATCGCGCCAAGTGTCCCCAGGGGCCGAACTGTTTCGCCGAACTTGCGAAGGATCGCGCGGAGGAGAGCTCGATCCTCATCGTGAACGCCCACCTCTACGCGTCGCACCTGGCCTCGGGATCGATGTTGTTGCCCCACCACGAGTACGTGGTCTTCGACGAGGCCCACGAGATCCTCGACATCTTCTCGAGTCTGCTCGGCACCTCGCTGAACGCGGCGCGCCTGCGCGCCCTCGCCACCATTGCCCGATCGCTCCTGGGCGAGGGGGATCGGCCCCGCGCCGATCAACTGCTCTCGAGCGCCGATCGATTCGCGACCCTGCTGCTCGCTCAGTACGAACGAAACGAACTCAAGGGACTCGACGAGGCCTGTCGGGTGGAGCTCTCGAGCGCCAATGAACACGTGAGCCGGCTGGTGGAGCACCTGCGTGATCTGCCCACCACGTCCTCCGACGCGGAGGCTCGCAAGCTTCGCGCGCTCGGCCCGGCCATTCATTTGGCCAACGACCTGGAGCGCGTGAACAACGTCAAGGACACGGAGTTGCTGTACCTCGCGCGCCGGGACCGCGAGATCGACGTGGAGATCTCCCTGGTCGACGTGGGACCGCGCCTGCGCAACGATCTGTGGGCGAACGTGACGGGCATACTCACCAGCGCGACGATCCCCGACACCTTGGCGAAGAACCTCGGACTGGACGGCGTCGTGACCGAGCACGTGGCGAGCCCCTTCAACTACGCCGAGAACGGCCTCCTCTACGTTCCGGATCACTTCCCGGAGCGAAACGACCCGAGCGCCGAAGCGGCCATCGTGGAGGAGCTGGTCGGTCTGATTACCGCGGCCGGGGGTCGAACTTTGGCGCTCTTCACGAATCGCTCGGTCATGATGCGCGTCGCCGAGGCCGTCGCGCCTCGCCTCGAGACCGAAGTCCTGGTCCAGGGATCGTTCTCGCGGGCCCGCCTCATTGAGGCCTTTCGCGAAAGCCACGAGGCGAGTCTCTTCGCCGTCACCAGTTTCTGGCAGGGGGTCGACGTGCCGGGGCACTCGCTCAGCCTCGTCACCATTGACCGACTACCCTTCAGCGTCCCGAATGATCCCCTGGCCGAAGCGCGCCGCGAACGCGCCGATCACCCGTTCTTCGAAGTCGACCTGCCGCGGGCGACGATGTTGTTGGCCCAGGGAGTCGGGCGACTGATCCGCACGAAGGACGACCGCGGCGTCGTGGCCGTGCTCGACACTCGCCTCGCGTCGGCGCGGTATCGCTCGGTGATGTTCAAGAAGCTTCCACCCATGAAGCGCACTCGCGACCGCGCACAGGTTCACGAGTTTTTGCGCGAGCTGCGCCGCGCGTCAGAGACGACCTAATACCCGAATCGATCGAGGACGTCGTCGCGCTTCTGCCAGCCCGGCTCCACCTTCACGCGAAGCTCCAGGTACAGGCCTTCGGGTAGTTGTCGGCGCGCGGCGATGCCCACGTCTTTCAGGAGTTGACCGCCGCGACCGATCACCATGCCCTTTTGGCTCTCCCGTTCGACCAGGATCTCCACCGTGACGTGGGGCCACTCGAACTCGGCCACGCGACAGTGAATGGAGTGCGGCAACTCCTGTTTGGTCTTTCGCACCAGTTGCTCGCGCACCAACTCGGCGATCCACGTCGCTTCGGTCACGTCGGACACTTCCTCATCGGGAAAGAGGAAGGGCGACTCGGGCATCTGCGCCGTCAGGTACGCGAGCAGTGCCGCCGTGCCCTCGCCGTTCTTCGCGGACACCGGGAAGTACTCGACCCCCGCGCACACGTCCGCCCGACCCATCTCGGCGGCGATCTCTTCCACCACGGTGCCCGCGGCCAGTAGCTGCGCCGCGACGGCCTCGCGACCGGGCCGGTCGATCTTGTTGACCACCACGACGAGCTTCGGCGGGCCGCCCGGACGACCTTGGGCGATCATCGTCTGAACCACGTGGCGGTCTCCCGGACCGATTGACGCCGAGGCGTCGATGACCGCACAGACCACGTCGACCCCGTCGGCCGCGGACCTCGCCGTGTCGTTGAGTCGTCCCCCGAGCGTGGTCTTTGGTCGATGCAGACCCGGGGTGTCCACCAGGATGACTTGGGTGTCGCCCTCGGTGACGATGCCGCGGATGGCGTGGCGCGTCGTGTTCGGCGAGGCCGCGGTGATCGAGATCTTCGCTCCCACCAGTTCATTCACCAGCGTGGACTTGCCGACGTTCGGCCGGCCGAGGATGGCGACGAAGCCGGCCCGGGTCACTTCACGCTCGCCAGCGGCTCGACCAAGACGTCTTCGATGCGCCGGCCGTCCATCCGGGTGACGGTGATCCGGTAGCGATCGGTGGTGAGGACATCGCCGACCTCGGGCACCCCACCGCGCAGGTCGAGCACCAGGCCCCCGACGGTGTCCCAGCCATCCTTGGGCAAGGCGAGTCGGTACTCCTCGTTGACGTCGTCGATGTTGAGCCGCCCGCTGAGCTCGATGCCACCCTCGGCGGTTCGCTCGCCCTCGTCCTCCAGGGCCGGATCCGACTCGTCGGTGATCTCACCCACCAGCTCTTCGAGGACGTCTTCCAACGTGACGACCCCGGCCGTGCCGCCGTACTCGTCGACGACGATAAAGAGGTGAACCTTGGCCCGGCGGATCTCGGTGAGCAGCGCCGCCACGCGCTTGGTTTCCGGGACGAAGTGGGCCGCGCCCATATGAACGTCCACCCGCTCTTCGCCGTGGCCGTCCACGACCAGGCTCGCCAGGTGGCGAAGGTTCACCATGCCCACCACGTCGTCGGGGCCCTCGCCTTCGACCGGCAGGCGTGAGCGGCCGCTCTCGATCGCGAGGTCCAGGGCTTCGCGGACGGTCGCTACGGCGTCGACCCCGACGATGTCAATGCGCGGCACCATGACCTCACGCACGATGGTGTCCCCGAACTCAATCACCGAGTGAATGAAATTGCGTTCGTCGGACTCGATGGCGTCGTCTTCGTGAGCGACGTCGGCCATGGCGAGTACCTCGGACTCGGTCATGCGAGGCTTTTGACCCTTGCCGCCGAACACTCCGATCACCGAGTCGGCGACGGCGAGCAAGACCACCGAGATCCATCGAATGGGCCAGAAGCGCAGGATCCGCCCCACGACCGGTGCGGTGGCGAGCGCCGCCTCATCGAGGTGCTGGACGGCGAAGTTCTTGGGGATGGCCTCAAAGACCACGAAGATGACAATGACTTCTCCGGCCGTCGCGACGAACACGCCCGCGGCGCCGAAGAGGTGTCCCGCCAGCACGCCCACCATGGTCGCCGAGACCAGTTGGCACACCAGGATCAACAGCAACAGGGGGTTCAGGAACTTCTCGGGGGCTTCGGTCAGCGCGACCAAGGCCTTCGCCCCGTGACGTCCGTCTTCGCGCAGTGAACGGGCCCGCGACTTGTTCATCCGGGTCAGCGAGGTCTCGGCCATCGCGAAGAAGCCCGACAGCACCAACAAGACGGCCACCGAGACCGCGAGGTACGTGTCGCCGGTGCGCCAAACGGCGGCGATCATGACGACGACGCGCGGTAGTGACGAGCGAGGAGCTCTCTCTCGCGCGCCTCCATCCGTTCGGCCTCCTCATCGACCACGTGATCCCACCCACGAAGGTGCAACACGCCGTGCACGACCAACAACGCCATCTCGTCGTCGAGGCTGACCTCGTGCTCGAGGGCGTTACGCGCGGCCACCGCCGGGCAGATCACCACGTCACCGACCAGCTGGGGAATCTCGGGGTTCGGCGGCTCACCGGGACCCGATCCCCCGCCGTCGGGCACGCGGCCGGTGGGCTCGGGGTCGCCGTCGATCGGAAAGCTCAGCACGTCGGTGGGTCCCTCGTGCCCCATGAACTGCTGGTTCAGGTCGGCGATGGTCGCTTCGTCGGCGAAGATCAGGGACACCTCGGCGAGTCCGCGCACGCCCTCGTCGGTCAGGGCCCCCCGGGCGAGTTCGACCCAGCGCTCGAGGTCAATTTCGTGGTCGTGCTGTTCGTCAGCCGCGTAGATGTCGACACTCATGATGACCGTTCGTAGGCCGCCACGATATCGGCCACGATGCGGTGGCGGACCACGTCCTTCGTCCCGAGGTAGACAAAACTGATCCCCTCCACCCCGTTCAAGATTCGCTCGACGTCGGCCATGCCACTGCGCTTGCCGTTCAAGTCAACCTGGGTGACGTCGCCGGTGACGACGGCCTTGGAGTTAAATCCGATGCGGGTAAGAAACATCTTCATCTGCTCGGGCGTGGTGTTCTGGGCTTCGTCGAGGATGATGAACGAGTCGTTCAGCGTGCGCCCGCGCATAAA
>Ga0181534_10001858_pt1 | contig 13514 bp, 15 predicted proteins | sample PEATcosm2014_Bin_37_FD_119758 | JGI IMG/M metagenome (GOLD analysis project Ga0181534, IMG submission 119758) | Peatland microbial communities from MTU Mesocosm Facility, Houghton, MI, USA - PEATcosm2014_Bin17_10_metaG | ecosystem: Environmental > Terrestrial > Soil > Wetlands > Peat | place...
AAGTCCGAACTCGTAGAGGCTGACGCGGTGCATGCGGACCGCAAGTGGCCACGCCAGCTCTATGAGGACTACCTCGACGCCACGGTGTCCTAGGCAGCCCGGCTGGACGATGCGCCTCAGGCACGACGGGGCCTCTTGATGCGGGACGATGTTCGCCGGGCGCTGGCCATCGGCCCATCGTCAACTATCGAGGACCGCACGATCGACATCACCACGACAGGTCGACGATCCGGGAAGCCGCGACGGATCGAGATCGTCTTCTATGGGATCGAAGGGTCCACCTACCTGAGCGGAGTCCCAGCGCCCCGTAGGCGGGATTGGCTGGCCAATCTGAGCGCGGATCCGCACTTCACGTTCCATCTGAAGCACGATGTAGTGGCCGATCTGCCGGCACTGGCCACGGTGATCACCGATGAGGAAGACCGTCGTCGGTTGCTCGCCCCCCTGGTCGACCAATTCAACCAGCGCCGTGGCGACGACAGCGAGTGGCCACGAGCCGAGCTCGACGACTGGGTCCAGGGAAGCCCGCTCGCCAGGGTCGACTTCATCGATATCGATTGACCCAGACACCGACCCGGGCACGGTAGGGCACCCGACGGAGCATCACTGACTCTCGTCGGCCACCATCAGTTCACCGTCGTCGGTCAGCTCCTCCCACAGCCGCTCGGCGGCCTCTTGCTGCTCGGTGGGCAGGTTTCGATGAATGAGTTCCTTGGCCTCACCCACGGTCATGCCGCCGCCAACTCGCATGGCCTTGATCGCCGGGATGGGAGCGAGGCGATGATCCGAGGTCAACGCACGAGCGACCTGGTCAGGCGAGTCACCGTCATCCAGTGATGCCCTGACGATTTCGGCCGGGTCCATACCTCAATGATGCCCGAGTCGGGGAGGGCAACGCCATCAGCGTGCCGGCCGGCCCCGGGTTGACGCGCAACCCGCCCTGCAGCGATCGGGGTCACGATGGCGGCGACCGGGGTGCGGACTCTCAGCGTGGGCGGTCAAGGCTGGGCCTGGTATCCGGCAGGCCACTGCTGCAAGGCCCACATGTTTCCGTCAGGATCGCTGAAATAGGAATAGAGGACTCCGCCCATGTCCTCGACGTCGCTTACCTCAATGCCGTTCTCGGCGAGGGCTGATCGGGACGCGGCGATGTCCTCAACGACAAGATGGATGCCCTTCACTGAGCCAGGTGTCATCTCGGTTATGGGGCCCATTCCTGTGCCGAACACAATGGCGCAACTCGACCCCGGCGGGGTGAGCTGCACGACACGCATCGTCTCACTGACCTGGGCGTCGACCACATTCCCGAAGCCGACTTGTTCGTAGAACGCCTTTGCTCGGTCGACATCAGACACTGGGACCGGTACAAGTTCCAACCTCATGTCAGGCACTACGCGACCTTCGGACATCGATTCGGCTCCTTGCTCGTGAGCGGGTTCATCGGCCTGCGCTCTTCGCACTTATTCTTAGCCCGTCCGTCATACCTCTGACGTTCGATGCGACGAACAGTCATCGGTGCGCACTCCACTGGCGGCGGGCCAGCCACGGTGCGTACCGACCCGCCACACCGGCCGTCGAGGACGCCCGGACGGTGATCAACCTTCTCTGATGCGATGCTCGACGAGTTGGCCCCCGGCCGAACGGGAGACGCCTCGCCATCGGCACATGGTAATTCTCATTCGACCTGCTGAGCGAGTGAGATCCTCGGCGTCGCCCGATTCAGGGCGCCAGTGTCCACCGATCCGACATCACCGGCCCCATCCCCCTCACGATTGACGCCCTCGTCGCCCATCGGCAGACTCATTCACCGTGGGATTGAACGTTGTCGTGGCTGGAGGAGGAGTAGGTGGCCTCACTGCAGCGATAGCTCTCGGCCAGCAAGGCCACAACGTTGTGCTCTACGAAAAGGCGACATCGTTCAGTGAGGTTGGCGCGGGGCTGTCCCTTTGGCCCAATGCTTTGGCAGCCCTGAGCTGTCTCGGGCTGGAGAACCCGGTGATGGCCTGCGGCCGTTGGGAGGATCAAGGTGCCATCCGCTCCTCCCGCGGGGAGGTGCTCCGTGAGGTCGACAATGCCAATCTCATGATCCGGCGATCCGACCTCCAAAAGGTCCTTCTCGGGGCAATGGAGGACATCCCCATTGTGCTCGGTGCCAGGTGCACGGGGATCACGGGGAACGCACAGGCTCCGGGTCTCCGATTCGAGGACGGAAGCTCGTCCGAAGCCGATCTCGTCATTGGCGCCGACGGCATTCGCTCTGCGGTTCGCCAATCGATCGCACCTCACGAGGCTGCACCGAGGTACTCCGGATTATGTGCATGGCGGGGCATCGTCAGCGCTCCGGGACTTGTCGACAATGCCTGGCTCAGTGTCGGTGAAGGTCTGCAGTTCATGGCTGCTCCCCTTCCGGAGGGACACGTGTACTGGAGCCCACTGGTCAGGCTCGAGGAAGGCCGATGGGAGTACATCGAAGATCACCGCAGGTATCTGTTGGATCGTTTTCGTGGCTGGCACGAGCCAATTCCCACACTGCTCGACCGGACGGCGGCAGACGCCCTCATCCCGACTCCTGTGTACTTCCGTCCGCCACCCAAATGGATGACGAGTGGCAGAGTTGCATTGATCGGAGATGCTGCACACCCGATGACTCCAGACCTGGGCCAGGGTGGATGCCAAGCCATCGAGGATGCCGTCGTTCTCGCAGATTGCCTGTCCAGGAGCAGCGACATCGCTTTTGCCCTGAGCGAGTACCAAGACCGTCGCTTGGGCAGGATTCGACGCGTGGTCAGGGAGGCACGTCAATTGGGTGTCGTCATGGCTGAACCTCGTCACGTTCTGGCGCGACTCCGAACTACCGCCCTGCGATCCATCCCTGCTGGGCTCACTGAACACAGGCTCTCTGCGATCACCGCACGCGAGGCTTTCGAGGCCCAGTTAGGAGTGCCGTGAAGGATTCCCGCGGGGCCGACGGGCCGTCGAAGGCCCGGCCTGGAGCCTGCTCCTGACCGGCACCGATCCGGGACAGCGCAGGCCAACTGCGTTCGGACACTCAACGAGGTGCCCCGGTTCGACGTCTAGCCGAGGTGCCCAGTCCGGACTCGGCTCGGAGGGAGCTGGTCATCACCCCCAACGCGCGTTCCGGGAGGGATGCACCAGTGCCCCGTAGTTGCCGGCTCCCGCTTCAGGGCCACCTCCGGCCTGGCATCATGTGTCCAGTGAAGTCTGAGTCCGACGACCCAGAGAGCGTGCCCGCACAGGTCCCGGATGACATCGTTTGACAGGGTCCGGACGCCTGGCGTTGCCCGAGGTTACGGTGCCCGTCGACTATTCACCAACCAGGACGAGATCGACGGCGCAGTGATTCGAGATCCGCCGAAGATCGTTCTGCCTGCTCGTGGCGCGCGAGAGCCCTACCGGCACGCCCGTCCCGCTCCCCGTGCGGATTCAGCTGCGGCGCGAGCAATGCCATCAAGGCTGCTGGGCCGGCGAATGGGGTCGGACCGTGTCGTGAATGAGCATGAAGCGCATCGACCACCACCCAGGTCGAGGCTCAGAGAGTTCGTGCCGGGACCAGAAGAACCCTGTCAACGTGACGGCGGCAGCGACAAGCCAGATGATCGTCCCGGCGGCCAAGATCCACGGTGTGGATCCCGACGACATCACGATGAGGCCCGCGATCCCGATGGCCAGTCCGACGTACCCCGTTCGGAGGGCCCAGACGGCCATCCTCCAGTGTCCGTTGTACTGCAGCTCCGGGGGTTCGTCGATGATAGAGAGTGTTCCACGATTGCGTGACCAGGGTCATTTCCGCATGATCATCTGGCTGCGACTGGTGGGTGCACTCCACAGAGGCGTGCGTTCCCCTACGCACTGTCTATGGAGCACATCAGGTGCGGTACGCCCTGGTGGAACTCAGTTCCTGACTGGGAAGTCAGGACGGTGACGGTGCGCCGCCAGCCGAGCCCTTCGCCCTCAGTGGCCGAGAACGGATCCGAAGAACTGCTCAGTGGCCTTCCAGTGGCGCTCCGCTGCATCTGCGTCATAGCTCGCGTTGTCGGGAACGGCGAAGCCGTGATGGGCGTCATAGGTCTCGATGGTATGAACGACCCCGGCCTCGGTGAGCGACTTCTCCAGTAGTTCCTTCTGTTCCTCGCTGAACGACTGGTCCTCGATCGCGCCCGCCACGTACACGGAAGCCTTGATGCTGCCGGCCTTCTGGTAGGGGCTGTCGGGGTCGTCGGCCTTAGCCAGGTTCCCTCCGTGGAAGGAGGCTGCCGCAGCGATGCTCTCGCCCAGGTTCGCCGCGGTGATGAGCGAGAGCCGGCCGCCCATGCAATAGCCGGTCGTGCCCACGCCACCAGGCTGCTTCTCGGGCACGGAGTCGAGGTACTCGACGAAGGATCCGGCGTCGCGCACCACGAGGTCTGCGGTGTAGCCCTGCATCATGCCCATGATCTTCTCCGCAGACTCCTTGTTGGAGAACGCCGTACGCATGTCAACGGGCTCGTACGGGCCATTGCGGTAGTAGAAGTCGGGAACCAGCACCACATAGCCCAGAGCCGACAGCCGCTCGCCCATCTGGCGCATGGTGTCGCGCATCCCCCCGGCGTCGGGGTACATGATGACTCCGGGCCAGGGACCCTCTCCACCAGGAATGCTGAGGGCGGCCGGGCAGGTCCCGTCTGCGGTCTCGATCTCTACGGAGCGTTGCGTCACAGTGACTCCCTTCCTCGAACGTCTCACCGGACCCTACAGGCAACGGGCGCCAGGATCGCGCGCGGGGCGCGGCCTGCGGGATGAGGCACGACCGCTGCCTCGAGCGCCTTCAAAAGCCCAGGCCGCGTGGGCATCATGGGAGCGAGATCGACGCTACGTCGCGCCGATAGGACATGACAGTCCTCGCTACGCTGTCCGTTGATCTCGCCCCGAGGGATGAGTTCGACACGACAGGTGCGTCTTACTGAGGAACCCATCGCCACCAGACAAGGAGCACACCATGGGCACACTCATCGTCACCGAGTTCATGACACTCGATGGAGTGGGACAAGCGGGAGGAGGGCCCGACGAGGACCGCGATGGCGGCTTTGCCCACGGCGGTTGGATGGCGCCATTGGCGGACCAGGACTCGGACTCGGACGCAGACCACGTCGTCTTCGAGCAAGCGAGCAGCATGGACGCCCTTCTCCTCGGGCGAAAGACCTATGACATCTTTGCCGACTTCTGGCCACATGCTCCACAGGAGATCCCGTTCACCAAACTCCTCAACAGCGTCCCCAGGTACGTTGCCAGCCGCACACTCGCCGGTCCCCTGGCCTGGCAGGGCTCAACACTCCTGGCCGACGACCTCGCCGAGAACGTCGGCGCCCTCAAGGAGCGCCATGACGAAGTCCACGTCATCGGCAGCCTCAACCTCGTGCAGTCCCTGCTGCGTTTCGGTCTCGTCGACCGGATGAACCTGTGGGTGTTTCCGCTACTGCTCGGCAGCGGCAAGCGGGTATTCGCCGACGGTACCGTGCCCACGGCGCTGCGCCTCACCGAGTCGGTCACCTACCCGAGCGGCACGCTCCACCTCACCTACGAGACCGCCGGTGTGCCCACATACGGCACCATCGGCGGGGACGAGTAGGGCCCACCACTACCCACCCGAGGTTCTGGAGTCTCCCGCCGGACAGCAACATCCATACCTACGCCCATCCCGAGATGGCGACCAGCCACGGCACCAACCGACAGCCCCGGCGATGGAGGGCGGTCCGGATCATCAGCCCTCCCCCAGCTCTCGATGCGCCACTGCCACGCCCTAGTGGGAAGGAACGCGGTTCCCTCGGGCCTGGGCGGCCGCATGGGTGCCGGCGAGTCGGCCGAAGAACGAGCCGTCGCCGAGGCTGATCCCGCTGGCGTAGTGGCTGGCAGCCAGGCTGGCGGCGGTCCGGCCGACGGCGTAGAGCCCCGCGATGCGGCGACCTTCGCTGTCGAGGGCGGCGCCGTCGGGGTCGACGACGAGCCCGCCGAGGGTGAAGGTCGCATAGATCGCACCGTGGTCGACGCGGAGGTCGATGGCGCCGATGCCGCTCGCCGGCGCTGCTCCGATGGGCTGCAGGAAGGGTGCCCGCTTGTGGAATGCCGGGTCGTCACCGCGGGTGGCGGCCTCGTTGTATCGGCGCACCGTGCGACCCAGGGCATCCGGCGGAATCCCGAGGTCGTCGGCCAGTTCCTCTGGCGTGGCCGCGGCATAGCCGATCCGGAGTCCGATCGGATTCCGCTCGTGGATCACGTCATCGGTGATCATGTAGACGAAGCCGTCGTGATCGCGCAGGGCGTGGAGCCCGATGCGACCGGTGTAGGCATCTTCGTTGATGAATCGCTCACCGTCGCGGTTGACGAGGATTCCCCGTGCCAGACGGTGGGGCGGCCCGAGAGGCAGCGCGCACTCGAAGGAGTCGAGCCGGGTCGTGGCGGCGCCGGCGCCGGCGCCCATGCGGATCCCCCGCCCGTCGTCGTTCGGGGTCCCGATCCGCCAGGCCGGGTCCGGGACGTGGGCCAGAGGGCAATGCTCGGCGACCATCGACGCGTTGTGGATGAATCCGCCAGCGGCCAGGATCACCCCGCCACGGGCTCGGATGGCGCGGGGTCCGTCATCGGTCCTCACCAGCAAGCCGACGACATCCCCGCTGTCGACGACCAGCGCCTCGGCGCCGACGTCGGCCACGACGCGGGCGCCGCTGGTCGACACGGCCCCACCGAGACGCTCCATGAGGAAGCCGCCGGCGGAGTCGATGCACTGCGGCTTGTGTCCGCGTGGCACCGGAACCGACAGCTCGTCGAAGGGATAGCTGTCCTCGCCACCGCTGAAGAGCAGTCCGGCGTCATCCGCCGATTCGCGGTTCGGCTCGTCGCAGAACGACGCCCGGAACGGCACGCCTATCGAGACCAACCAATCAAAGTGCTCCGAAGAACCCTGGCAATAGGCGTCCAGGCGATCGTCGTCGGCGCCGGGCCCAAGAGCAGCCCGGAGGAACGCCGCCATGTTCTCCGGCGAGTCGTGGAAGCCACAGGCCTGCTGGAGGGCCGTGCCGCCTCCCAGGTAGATGAGGCCTCCGGAGTGGGCCGACGTACCTCCGGGTCCCCCGCTACGTTCGACGGCCAGAACGTCCGCACCGGCCTGGCGCGCCCCTATGGCCGCCGACGCACCGGCAACGCCCAGTCCGACCACGACCACGTCGGTCGTCTCGTCGAAGCGAACCTCACTGACATCACGTGCCGGGATCAGTTCCATCACTCACCTCGCGCCAAGGCTGGATTGGTGGACCTCGCCTTGCCCCCTATCTTCGACCGGCAGCCCACGAATCCGTTGACCTCGAGGGTGAGGGTCGCCGAGCTCGCTCTCGGTCCAGCAGTGACCCTCGCTCGCACGTCCCCGGAACGTGGCACCGGCTCCTCGCCCATCGTCGCAGTATTGCAGTGATCCGAGGGTCTCCCGCGTGTACGTTGCCGTCACGGATCACCGGCGTGGCGGAGCCCGAACTCCCAGATCGACGTGGTTGCGTCGATCTCCCGGGATGTGCGGCCGAGGAAGACGCGCAGCAGTGGCCCGAGATGCCCGCCGGGCCAGGTGTGACCGGCCCCGCGGGATGTCCACAGCGTCACCTCGCCCGGCTGCCCCTCCGCACCGTAGGTCGTCCGAGTGAGCGTTTGACTCACGGCGATCTCCACCGGTGGAGCAGTGATGCCGTTGGCCAACGCCCATGCCCGGGCGGCGTCGGGGACGCTCTCGTTCCAACGTCGCGTGCCACTGCCCGCGTAGGGGTTGATCCTGTCCTTCGTACCGTGGAACGCCACGATCGGGACTGCCCGATGCACCGTGTCGACCGGCGAGCGCAACCCTGCGACCGCACCGACGGCCTGGACGAGCTCAGGATGAACGCTGGCGAAGTGGCTCGACATCCGTGCACCGCCGGACATCCCCGTGAGGAGGACGCGCCCAGGATGCGGCCGGTGCCGCCTGAGCAGCTGGGTGGCGAGCCCGGCAATGTAGTCGACGTCCTGGCTGAGGTCCCACTCGTAGCCGTCGCCGATCGGCACGATGGCCTGGGGAAATACCACGACGGCGCCTGCCGTCTGTACCAGCTGCTCGAAATCGGACAGCTGAGCCTGGCGAGCCGCAGTGGAGCGGGTGCCGTGGAGGCTGAGGATCACCGCCGAGATCGGCACGCCCGGAGGGGGCTCGGCCACAAGGAAGGAGCGGTCGGCGTCGCCAAGGGTGATGAGCTGCCTCTGGATAGCCACGGCGACAGTATCGCCGACGGCGTCCTGTCAGGGCCTCGTTGGGGGTGATTCTGGATCAGGCCTCTGCCCGAGTGGCCAGCTCCATCCCCTCGGGTTCAAAAAGGGCGCCCACCGTTCCGCCGAGTGGTTGGGGGGCGGTTTGCGTGCGGTTGATGCCGAACAGGTAGTGGAGGAACACTGTGCCGGCTCAAAAGGTGATGACGAGTCGACCGCGCGTTCCTCCGGCCTCCAGGCGCCGGTGCGCTTGGGGAGCGTCGGCCGCGTCATAGGTATCCGCAACCCGAAGCGTCACGTGCCCCGCTTCGACCTGTTGTCGGAGCCGGTCGAGGGCGTCGTGGTTGCGGGCATAGCTCGAGACGAACGTCTGGTGCAGGGTGATGTCGCGCTCGGTGGGCCCCTTCCACCCCCGTACGACGGCAAGGTCGCCTCCATCCCTGATGGCGGCGAGGACCTTCTCGTCCAGCACGGCACCGTCGGCGAGGCCGTCGACACCGTCGGGCATAACCTCGCGGATCCGGTGGGCGACGTCATCACCTCGGCGCACGACGACGTCGGCGCCCAGGGCCTTGACCAGCGATTCGTCGGCCTCCGAGGCATCGGCGATCACCGTGAGACCGTCCTGCTTGGCGAGTTGGATGACATAGCCGCCGTAGGCGCCGGCCGCACCGGTGACGGCCAGCGTCTGGCCAGGTCTCAGGGCGAGCTGGTCCAAGGAGAGCCGGGCGGTGAGCCCGTTCATGGGGAGCGTCGACGCCTCGATGAGGGTCGAGCCCGCGGGGATGTCGGCGACCGAGTCGGCGGGCACGACGATCTGCGAGGCGTAGGCACCACCGTTTGGCCCAGTGGGGAACACGATGGCCATCACCTCGTCGCCGATCGACCGAGACACTCCCTCGCCGACCTCGTCGATGGTCCCCGCAGCATCCATCCCGGGAACATCCGGCAACCCGTCGTCGATCTGCCGCCGATACCAGCCGGCTCGGAAGATGGTGTCTGTCGGGTTGACGGCAGCTGCGGCGACACGGATCCGCACGTCACCGGGGCCCGCATGCGGCTCAGGAAGCTCCACGACCTCGAGAACCTCGGGCCCACCGATCGTGGTGATGGCAATTGCTTTCACGGTGTCCTCCTTCAGGCGACTCTGACGGTAACGGTACCTTCGTCGGGATTCCGCGCCATCGGTCGAGATCGGGAGAGCCGTTTGGGAACCCCGGACTGTCCCCGCCGCCGGCTACGTATTCCCAGCGGTGCGGTCGGCCCGCAGGCCGTCGTACATGATGGCAATCAGTCGACCGGACTGCTCGTCGGTCGCACGCGAGTGGCAGATCGCATACGCGGCCCCCGTCACTAGGGCCATGACGTCATTGACGCCGATGTCCATCCGCACTGCGCCGGAGTGCTGGGCACGGGCCAGAAGCTCGCCCAGGACATCGATGAGTCCTCGGACGATCGGCGCCTCCCCGAGGTGCAGGCGGATTCCGTCGGAGCTGAGGGTCTCGACGAGGTCACGCTTCAGTGCGCCCTCGCATGCCAACAGCTCGACGAACGACGAGAACGCACGGCCCGGATCCGGATCGTCCGACAGTGCACGAGCCTCCTCGATCAACTCTCCGATTCGATCGAGGACCACGGCCTCGAACAGGGCTTCCTTGGTGGGGAAATGCCGGTATACCGTCCCCGCACCAACACCGGCACGACGAGCGATCTCATCGAGTGACGCATCCGAGCCCTCGGCGGCAAAGGCCGCGCGGGCGGCCTCGAGCACACGGGACCGGTTGCGCCGGGCGTCGGCACGGAGCGGGCGGACCTGCGGGTCGTCGACGGACGTGGACTCGCCGCCGACGGCGGGGGCGTCGGTTCGAACCATCAGACAGATCTCCTCGCACCTGTAGCAAACGGGGCGTTCGTTCCGTATAGTGTAACCGGGGCAGTCGTTCCGTTTCCATCTGAGGATAATCCACGACCGCCCGGAGGGATGGCCATGAGCGACCAGATCGATCAGAAGGAACTTCGAGAGCTCATCGAGCGTCAGCGGGTGGTGGCCCTGGTCGACCACTACGTCGACACGCTCGATGAGCCGTCCATCTTCGACGAGGACTGGGCCCGCTCGTTGTTCACCGAGGACGTGCGCCTGGAGCACGAGATCGCCTTGCTCGAGGGGATCGAGGAGGTTGCGGCCGCGCACCGCATGGTCATGACCTGCTGGGAGCGCACCTTGCACTTCAGCACCAACCATTGCGTCGAGTTCGACGGCCAGCACGCCCATCTGACCGCCCGACTGATGGCGATCCACGTGCATCCCGGTGAGCACCCACCGGACCCGCTGATCGCCGCCACTGTCCTGGACGCTGATGCCGTGCAGACGAGCAACGGATGGCGCTTCGAGCGCTTCACCCCTCGCACCGTTTGGAGAGCCGGTCAATCGGCAGCCCCTATCGGGGCGAACGAGCAGTGAGCAGCGCAGCACTCTCACCGGAACTTCGTGAGCTCATCGAGTCTGGACCGATGGCCCACCTCAGCACCGTCAACCCCGACGGGAGCCCTCAGGTGACCGTCATCTGGGTAGGGCTGGACGGTGACGAACTGGTGAGCACCCACATGCGGGACAACGTCAAACTGCGGAACATCAGACGCGATCCCCGAGTGGCGCTCTCCTTCGACGGCCCGCGAGAACCCGGGGTCTGGATCAATCCCTATGCAGTCGTCTATGCGTTGGCGACGGTGGAGCCCAGCGCTCGCATCTGGGACCTGATGGCCAAGCATGCGAAGACCTACGTCTCACCTGATGCTGAACTGCCCGTTCCGGAGGGCGCGGAGCCTGGATTCATCGTGCGGTACTCGATCACGCGAATTGGCGGCATCGGCCCATGGGTGCCTAGTCCTGCGCTCTGAACTACTCACTCGGTGAGCCTCATACTCACCGTCACCGCCTCGTGAGGCGTGAACCCGACTATCGCCACCGGTGTGGGGCTACAGGAACCGAACAGGCGACACCCCGGTGACGGGGCCCTCGACAGCGCAACAGGTTTGGTTGCCGAGCATCGCCTCCACGACTCGGACGAGAGGCACCTTTCATTGTCCCGATGGCCTTGGCCTCGGATTGTCCTGAAACATACGGCGTCAGCCAGACATAGTTAGGTCTGGAGGGGTGGAGACGGCGATCGAAGGGACCTCGATGGAGGGGAGCCAGAGGGAGGACCGGTTCCGGGCCCTCTACGACCTGTCGCGCCCTCTTGTCATCAGTTACGCCCTGCGTCGGGCGCGCACCCCGGAGGATGCGGCAGATGTCGTGGCCGAGACGTTCACCATCGCCTGGCGTCGGTTGGACTCGATCCCGCACGGCGACGCGGCGCTGCCCTGGCTGTTGGTCACAGCGAGACATGTCCTGGCCAATATGGGTCGACGCACCGACCGCGGCCACAGCCTCGTCGCCAGGCTGTCCGACGAGTTCCGGGACGCAGTGTCGGCATCAGTTGCCCCGCAGGACGAGAGGGCGCTCATCGCCACTCGGGCGCTGGGGCGCCTGTCGGATCGGGACAGGGAGGTCATCATGCTGGTCGCATGGGAAGGATTCAGCGACAAGGACCTGTCCGAGCTTCTCCGGTGCTCACCGGCTGCCGCTCGCATCCGTCTTCACCGGGCGCGTGCTCGGCTCGTCGACGCTCTGGCCGATGAGGAATCGACGGAGAAACAATCCTCCGCTGAAAGACATGGACTCTCCATGGACTCAGCGAACTTGGGGACCCAGATCGCAGAGGAGCAACCGACATGATCGATCCGAAAGATCTGGCCATGGCGGATCCGTTGGCCACAGTCGACATCGAGGCTCTGTCAGCGAGCCCGGCCTTCGACGAACTGTTCGACGAGATCATCAGTGGTGAGCGTTCACCGGCCGACGTAGGTGAGTTCGAGGGGCCCAAGGTACGGAACCACCGTCGGCATCGGACGTATACCGTGGCGGCCCTTGCCGCCATGGTCATAGCAGTGGCCGTTGGAGTGGTAGCGACCAGCTCTGGGCCCAGCCTCCCACCTGGTCAGAAGACCTCCTCGTGGGAGGCTGCGCGTCCACTTCCCACCTCCGGAGTTCCCGCCACGAGTGCGGCGCCACACACGTGGGAGTTGGTCGGTGACATCGTTCCGACCGGTTGGCAGCTGCACACGAGCGGCCCGAGACCAGGTGCTGTCGAGTGTCCCACGCCATCAGCGTGCTACGTGCTCGGAGATACGGCGACCAGGGCCATCGGCCCGGCTCACTATGGAGCCCTCTATGTGTCGCATGACTTTGGAGCCTCATGGTCTGTACTTCCGGTACCGGATGGGCTGTCGGCCGCAACCGCTATCTCCTGTCCGAGCGCCCTCACCTGCGATTTCGGTGCCCTTCTCAACCACAGCGCCGTGATCGTCGCCACAACCGACGGCGGGCACCAATGGACGACCACTCCCATGGCGGGCGGCGGCCAGTTCACCGCGCTGACCTGTTTCCCCGATGGCACCTGCAACGGTCTCATCGTCGCTCACGCAACGGGACCCGCCTCTGAGGGCCACGTCGGGACAACTGACCAGCCAGCCATCTTCGTTCGGACCACGGACCGCGGCACCACCTGGCATCGCCATCGCCTTCAGCCGTTGCAAGTTGTAGCGACCATGTCCTGCTCCGATTCGCTCAGTTGTGTTGCCCACGGAGTGTCCTATGCACACTCCTCGACCTCCTTCCCGGTGGAGAAGACCGAGGACGGCGGGCGGACGTGGACTGCGGGACAGTTGCCTCAGGGATTCAGCGCCGGGGGACGCGACATCTCTTGTCCCACAACTTCCCACTGCATCATGGCCGGTCAGACTGCCATTCCCGGCAAGACTCCATGCATCACCAACTCGGCAGGGGACCTGACGAATCTGAACATCTGCACCTTCGGCCCGTCCACTCGGGGGGCCGTTGCCACGACCAGTGACGGGGGAAGCTCGTGGCAGATATCGTCCACCTTTCCGACGGACGCCTCCGGTGTTGACACTCTCACCTGTGCGAGTGCCATGGTGTGCTGGGTGACAGGGCAGGCCTTCTCGGGGCTTTCGGCAGTCCTTTGGGGCACGGACAACGGCGGAGCGACCTGGACCGCTATCTCTCTCACTATCCCACCCGGTGCTCCCGAGGACATCGGACGCGACTCCTACGACTCCATCGGCCGCATCAGCTGTCCCACGCCCCGGGCGTGCCTTGCCCTGGGTGCCGTCGA
>Ga0181534_10001861_pt1 | contig 13501 bp, 11 predicted proteins | sample PEATcosm2014_Bin_37_FD_119758 | JGI IMG/M metagenome (GOLD analysis project Ga0181534, IMG submission 119758) | Peatland microbial communities from MTU Mesocosm Facility, Houghton, MI, USA - PEATcosm2014_Bin17_10_metaG | ecosystem: Environmental > Terrestrial > Soil > Wetlands > Peat | place...
GCTTCACGGTCGACCCTTCGGTCAAGCCCAAGGAGCGGCTCATCAGCGAATCGACCGAGGCGCTGCTCCTCGAGGGAATGCGCCGGCTCGACGAGGGGGGCTGACGAGGCTCCTCCCGAGCGGGCTGCCGATCGACAGGGTGGTCTCCCACCATCAGGGGAGGCCGAGCCTCCCCGGCCCCAGAAAACATTGCGGTTCTTTCGGGGTCCCCACGGTACCCACCCAAGGCGGGCTCGCTTCGCGAGCAGCGCAGGGTGTTTATGACCACCCTGCTGGTGCTAAACGGCTCCCTCGATGCGCATCGCCCTCACGCACAACCTCAAGATCACCGAAGCCATCGAGGAGGCGGAGTTCGACACCGTCGAGACGATCGACAGCCTCGCCCGCGTGCTCGAGCGAGCGGGGCATCGCGTCGAACGAATCGACGTCACGGGGCCTGCGTCGCGCCTCGTCGCCCGGCTCGAGGCCTTCGCCCCCGATCTCATCTTCAACACCGCCGAAGGGCGCCGCGGGAGGATGCGCCGCGGCTTCTATCCGGCGCTCTTCGAAGAGCTCGGGATGCCGGCGACCGGGAGCGACGCGTACGCGCTCTGCGTGACGCTCGACAAGGCGCTCACGAAGAAGCTGCTGGCGGGCTTCGGGGTCGCGAGCCCGCGCGGGCGTCTCTTGACGCGTGATTCGCTCAGGGCCGGTGGGCTCGACGAGCTCCCGTACCCCGTGATCGCCAAGCCCAACTTCGAGGGCTCGTCGAAGGGGATCACGCAGGAGAGCGTCGCCGACGACGCCGTCGAGCTCGGGCGGCTCCTCGACGAGCTCCTCGTCGCGTACCCGGAGGGGGTCCTCGTCGAGCGCTACATCCCGGGCATCGACGTCCGCGTCTGCCGCGTCGACGGGCTGCCTCCGCTGCCGCCGGTCGAGCTGTCGGTCGACCCGAACTACGTGCGCAGGTTCGACATCCTCGACTACGCCCTCAAGCACGACGACGCGTCGCGGGTCTCGCGGGTCGTCCCGCCGAGGCTCGCGGGGCGCGTGGTGGAGCGGATCGAGGGGCTCGCCGCGCGAGCGTCGGACGCGCTGGGGCTGCGGGACGCGGCGTCGCTCGACTTCCGCGTCGGCCCCGACGGTGACGTGTATTTCCTCTCGGCGAGCGCGCTGCCGAATTTCGAGCCCGATGCGGCGCTGTTCGCCGCGTCGCAGTCCGCGGGTTTCGACTACGACGCGACGGTCCTCGCGGTCGTACGAGCGGCGGCGGTGCGCACCGGGCTCCTGCCGGTCCTCGAGGGGACCAAGCCCCGGCCAAAGACGAAGCGAACGAGCCTCCGCGTCGGGCTCGCCTTCAACATGAAGCGCATCGAGTCGCATGACGGCGACGACCGCGAGGCCGAGTACGACTCCCCGAAGACGATCGACGCGCTGACGACCGCGATCGAGAGTCACGGGCACGTCGTCGTCCCGCTGGAGGCCACGGCGGACTTCCCGCGCGCGCTGATGAGCAGCAACGTCGACGTCGTCTTCAACATCGCGGAGGGGATCAGCGGCCGGAACCGCGAGGCGCAGGTGCCCAACCTCTGCGAGCTCCTCGGCATCCCCTACACCGGGAGCGACTCGGCCACGCTCTCGATCTGCCTCGACAAGGCGCTGTCGAAGCGCCTCCTCAGGGACATCCCGACGCCGGCGTTCCAGCTGCTCCTCACGGGGCGCGAGAAGCTTCGGCCGTTCCGCTATCCCGTCATCGTGAAGCCGAACGCCGAGGGGACGAGCAAGGGCATCACGAGCAAGAGCGTCGTCGACGACGAGGCGGGCGTGCGCGAGATCGCGCGCGAGATCATCGACAGGTACGGTCAGCCGGCGCTCGTCGAGGAGTACATCACCGGGCGCGAGTTCACCGTGGGCCTCCTCGGCGAGCGGCGCCCGCGTGTCCTGCCCCCCATGGAGGTGGTGTTTCTGCAGCCGAGCGGGCGAGCGGTCTACGACTACGCGTGCAAGCAGGACTGGGAGAAGCACGTCCGCTACGAGTGCCCGCCGACCGTAACCAAGGACGAGCTGCGCATGATCGAGAAGGTGAGCCGGTCGACCTTCATGGCGCTGGGATGCCGCGACGTGGCCCGCGTCGACCTGCGCATGACCTCCGACGGCAAGGTCTACGTCATCGAGGTCAACCCGCTCCCGGGGCTCACCCCCGACTACAGCGACCTGTGCCTCATCGCGAAGGGAGCCAAGCTCGACTACCGTTCGCTCATCGGCGACATCCTGAGCTCGGCCATCAAGCGGTGGCGCGAGCGACAGGAAGGGGTGCGTGAGGTCGACGCCGTAGCGATCGAGGCCGCGGCAGGCGGCGCCGCGACCAACTGACCCTGGTCGACGATGCGCCGGGCGTCCACGGGCCTCGCTGTGCTCGCTTGCACGACGCTCCTCGCGGGGACCTCCCGAGCCCAATCGGTCCCGGCGATCGACGTCGGGACCTGGGCGCCGAGCGTCGATCCACGCGCGAACGCGGTGCTCGAGCCCCCGTCTTCGCCGGGTCCCTGGAGCTTCGCCGCAGGCTCGTTCCTCCACTACGCGAACGACTCCGTGCTGCTGCGGACGCCGGCCGGCGCCATCGCGTCCCGCCCGCTCGAGAACCAGCTCGGGCTCGACCTCGTCGGGTCCTTGGGGCTCGGGAGCCACGGCCTCGTGGGTGTCCGCGCGCCGGCCGTGCTCGTGGAGCAGGGCTCGGGGGGTCTCTCGCCCGCGGTCGACTCGTCGCACGGCGTCCCGGTCGCGGCGCTCGGTGACCTCGCGGTCGACGCGAAGGCGACGATCCTCGGCGACGACCTCGGCGGCGTCGGTCTCGCGGCGCTGGGCGAGGTCACGCTGCCTACCGGGGCGAAGACGTCCTTCGCTTCGGATCGCGGGCCGACACTGACGGTCCGTACGCTGTTCGACCTCTCGGTCCAGGTTGCCTCGCTGCAGGCGAGCGTCGGCTACAAGGTCCGGACCAGTCACGTCGAGTGGCCGAGCGCGGGGGGCATCACGTTCGGCAACGAGATCCCCTGGACGCTCGGCGTCGTCGTCCGCCCAGCGCTCGTCCACCCGCTCGACCCCGACGGGCGCCAGAGCTGGGAGGTGGCCCTTCATGGTGCGCTGCCCGGAGGCCCCGTCCTGCCGTTCGGTGCAGGCGCCTCCGGGAGCGCCGCGGAGAGCCCCGTGCTCCTGACGTTCTCCGACCGCGTCGCCCTCGGCCGCTTCAAGGACGCGTTCGTCCTCGCAGGCGTCGACGTCGGGCTCGACCGCGCCGTGGGCGTGCCGAGCGTCCGGGCGATGATCGGGCTCGGATTCCGGCTCGCGAACCACGACCGGGACGGCGATGGCATCGGCGACGACGTCGATCAGTGCCCTGGCCTCCCCGAGGACTTCGATGGCTTCGAGGACAGCGACGGGTGCCCGGAGGCGGACAACGACGAGGACGGCATCGTCGACGCCGAGGATGCGTGCCCGAACGTTCCGGGTGTCAGGTCGCCGGATCCGCGCAAGAATGGGTGCCCGCCCGACGCGCTCGCGCCGGGGCCTCCCGTTCACTCCGTTGGAACCCCGTAGATCTCGGCAGACTCCGCCCACCTCGGTGGGCCGTGGCCCGGAGGGCGCATGACCCGTCGGGGGCCCGTCGCGATCGCGCTGATGCTGCTGGTCGGCACCGCCGGAGACGCGTTCGCCGACCCCGAGCCCAGGGACGCGGCCGACGGCTCCATCTCGGCGGGGCACGGGCTGCGAGAGCGCTTCGGGATCGACGTGGCGCGCGGCCTCTTGCGGGGCGGAGACGCGAGCGAAGAGCCCACCTTTCGCGCGGACGTGCTTCGCGGGATCGAGCGCGCCGCCGCAACGCCGGACGGGGTCGCGGAGCTCGTGAAGCTCCTGCACGAGCCCCACGGCGTGGCCCGGGCGGACGCGAAGATCCTGCTCGCCGCCACGCGCGCCCTCGCGCCTTTCGCGGCGCAGCACGCCGTGGCCCACGCGCTCGCCGAGGCGGTGCTCGCGGCGGGCGGAGGACCACCGCCGCGCGGCGCCCCGACCGAAGATCCCGCGGCCCAGCCGCGCTCCCGCGACGAGGCCCGCAAAGCTCGGGTCGAGCTCGCGAGAGAGACCGCGGCGCTCGCCCTCGCCCAGGCCGGGTCCGCCGATGCGACGGAGCTCCTGCTCGCGTCGGCGCGACGGGCCGGTGCGGGCGGCGTGGCGGCGGCGCGCGCGCTCGGGGCCTTTCCGCCGCTCATCACCTCACCGACTCCCGTGTTCACGCCGGAGGCGCTCGCGCTCGCGGCCACGCTCGGTGACGTCCGCGCGCTTGCGTCGATGCGTGAGGCGAGCGCGTCGAGTGAACGAGCCGTCCGCGTCGCAGGGCTCCGCGGCCTCGGGGCGCTGGGTGACGCGCGGGGCGTCGCCGCCGCCGAGGCCGCGGCCACGGACCCCGATCCGGTCGTCCGCGAGGCGGCGACGGGCGCGCTCGTCGACCTGGGCGCGCCCGGAGCGGCGAGAGCCGTGCGCCGCTTGATCGAGGACGACGCGTCGGTCGCGCGCGGCCTCGAGCTGTCGACGCGCGTCGCCGGCCCGGAGGTCGTCGGCGCGCTCGCAGCCCGCCTCCGCGTCTCCGCCGACCTACCCCTGCGGCGTGCGACGGCGGCGGCCCTCGGCCAGCAGGATGACCCGCAGGCGCTCGGCGTCCTCGCCGACCTCCTCGCCGACCCGGTCCTGGCGGGCGACGCCGCGGAGGCGATCGCTCGCAGCCCGTGCGCTCTCGGCTGGTCGACGATCCGTGGTGCGCTCGACCGCCCCCCTCTCCGGCGCCTCGGCGCGCGGATGGCGGCGCTCCGGGGGCGCCTGCCCGGACGAGGGACGGTACCCGGCGAGGTGCTTCGGGTCCTGGGCGAGCTCGCGCGCTCGGCCGACCGACTCGACAGGCAAACCGGCGTCGCGGCGCTGATCCTGCTCGGCGAGCGCGAGGCTCGCACGTTCGTCGAGGATGCCGACGCCGGTGTCCGGAGAGCCGCGGCCATGGCTGCCGAACCGACGCGAGCCCGCGACGCGAACGCCCTCGTGACTCAGCTCGCGCGAGAGACCGATCCGATGACTCGCGTCGTGCTCCTGCGGGGGCTCGCGGCGAGGGATGCGCCGGACATGACGTCGAGGGCGTTGGTCGAGCTCGCGCGCGGTGGGGGGGTCGCGGCGCCGCTCGCGGCGCTCGGGCTCGCCCGCCTTGCCGGCGGCGCGCGGGCGCCGGGCGACGAGGACCGCACGCTCCGCGACGCGGTCGACGAGGCGCTCCACTCGGCCGATCCCATCCTTCGTGCGCACGCAGCGCGCGGGCTCGCGGAGCCGGGGGGAGCCTGGCGCACGGGTCGCCTGGCCGAGGCGTACGAAGAAGAGGTCGACCCGGGAACGCGCCGGGCCATCGTCGCTGCCCTCGCCGAGCGCACGGACGACGCGGACGTCCCTCTCCGTGCCTTCGTCCTCGAGCGCGCGGCGCGCTTCGACCCCGAGCCCGGAGTCCGCACCATCGCCGCTCGGGCGCGCGACGGCCTTCCAGTGCCGGGCCTCCCCGCCGAGGATGGTGTCGTGTGGCTCCGCGTCATGACGGCGACGGGCTCTCCTCCCCCGGCGCCTCTGGTACAGGCAGTCGTCGTACGCGCCGATGGTCTCGCGCTCCCTGTCATCTTCGACGAGGACGGGTACGCGCTCGTGCCCTCTCCCCGCGGAATGGGTGGGGTGCGGCTCGTGCTTGCGCCGCGGCTCTAGGCGTACGACGCTCGCGGCATGGTGATCGAGCCCCGCGACGAGGTGTCCGCGCCCCCCACGTTCGAAGCATCCATCGCTCGGCTCACGGAGATCGTCGAGCAGCTCGAGCAGGGCGACCTCCCGCTCGAGGACTCGCTGCGCCTGTTCGAGGAGGGGGTCCGTCTCTCGCGACTCTCGCAGGAGCGGCTCGACCGCGCGCAAAAGAAGGTCGAGGAGCTGCTCCGCGTCGACGAGGCCGGGCGAGCGAAGACGGCGCCGTTCGCGACCAGCGACGACGACTACTGACCCTGGCCAAGGTGTTCTGAGGTGCTCGGGGGCGTCCGCGTGGTGGTCGTCGTTCCCGCCTACGACGAGGCTCCGCGCATCGGTCGGGTGCTCCGCGGGATGCCGGAGGAGGTCGACCACGTCGTGGTCGTGGACGACGCCAGCCGCGACGCGACGCGCGACGCCGCGCTCGCGGTGGGTGACGGCCGCGTCGAGGTCCTTGTTCACGCGGAGAACCTCGGCGTCGGCGCGGCGATCCGCACCGGGTACCTGCGCGCGCAGGAGCTCGCGCCGGGGCCGTCCGACGCCTTCGTCGTCATGGCCGGCGACGGGCAGATGGACCCTCGCGACCTCCCCGCGCTGGTCCGTCCAATCGCGAGAGGGGAAGCGGACTACGTGAAGGGATGCCGGTTCGACTGGCCCGCGGCCCGGCAGCGGATGCCACGCGCGCGTTGGCTGGGTGGCTGGGGGTTCTCGCTGCTCACGTCGGTCGCCATCGGCCAGCGCGTGCGCGACACCCAGTGCGGTTACACGGCTCTGTCCTGTGGGGCCTCGCGCCGCGTCGACCTCGGAGGCCTCTGGCCTGGCTATGGCTATCCGAACGACCTGCTGGGGCAGCTGGCCGCCCGACGCATGCGCATCGTGGAGGTGCCCGTCCGGCCCGTCTATGCGGACGAGGTGAGCCGCCTTCGCTGGCGACACCTGCCGGACATCGGGTGGCTCGTGGCGCGGGCGTGGCTCAGGCGCAGGGAGGCGAGGTCCGACTGAGCCCCGTGTCGGGCCTACTTCCCCGCAGGCCGCAGGGTCGTTTGGGGAAGCGTCGCGGGGATGTGCTTTCGCCCGGAAGGAGCGGGCGCGGCGGGGGGCGCGCTCGCGGCGGGCGGCGAGCTCGGAGCTGGAGGGGCGGGCGGGGGCGGGGCTGCAGACGCCGGCGTCGCCGGGGACGACGCCGCGGGGGCGGCGCTTTGCGCGGGAGTGGCGCTCGGGGCGGGCTCGGCGCTCGCAGCCGCTGCGGCGCTGGTCGCCGGGGCGGTGGCGGCGTCCTGTGCCTCCGGCTGCGGAGCTGCGGCGCTGCTCGACGGCGCTGCGGACGGGGTCGGCGGAGGTGCGGCCGGGGACTCGGACGGTGCGGACGATACGGCCGGCTCGACGGGCGGGGGCGACGCGACATTCACGCGAGGAGGCGCCGTCCGCAACCACCAGAGCATCACGCCGGTCCCCCCCATCAGGAGGACCACGAGGATGCCCCCGACAGCTCCGCCCCCCTTGCGCTTACGCTCGGTCTTGGGCTTGTCGGCGATCGGCACGCCCACCGTCGGGTCCGAACGCTCCGTGGACGTGGTCGCCAGGCCCGACGGAGCCCCGGGAGCAGCAGGGGGCGGCCGACTACCCCCCGACGTCGTCGCCCCGAAGGCCTTCATGATGTTCCACACCGAGAGCTCGCTTCGCGGCGGCCCGAACGGGGCGAGGGAGCGCGCGAGCTCGGCGACATTCTGGAAGCGCCGCTGCGGGTCCTTCGCGAGGCAACGGTCGACGATCTCCGCGAGGCCCTCGGGCACGTCCTTCCGCACCTCCCGGATCGGCTTGTGCGGATTGTAGAGGATCGTCGCGATGAACTTGGCGGCCGAGCCCGCCTGGAACGGCTTCACCCCCGTGAGGAGCTCGTACAGCACCACTCCCAGCGACCAGATGTCCGATCGCGCGTCCACCGTCTTTGCGGAGGTGAGCTGCTCGGGCGAAACGTAGTTGGGTGACCCCAGCATCATCGCGTCGCCCGTGAGCTGCAACTCGTTGGGGGACGGGGCCGACTTGGAGATGCCGAAGTCGAGCACCTTGATGAGCGGGTCGCCGTTCGGGTATCGCGTGAGGAAGAGGTTCGCCGGCTTGAGGTCGCGGTGAACGATGCCGAGCAGGTGCGCTTCGGCGAGCGCCTCGGAGGCCTGGAGCAGAAACCCGGTCGCGGCATCGATCGCGATGGGGCCCGTACGCTTGAGGAGCTGCTTCAGGTCCTCGCCGTCGAGGTACTCCATCACCATGTAGGGGAGGCCGGTCGGCAGCGTCCCGACGTCGAGGATCTTCACCCCGTGCTCGGACTTGATCTTGGCTGCGGCCTTGGCCTCGCGCGCGAAGCGGGCGACGAACTCGGGGTGGGCGGCGGCGTCGGGGAGGAGGAACTTCAGGGCGACCCGCTGCTCGAGCTCCACGTGCGTCGCGGCGACCACGACGCCCATCCCGCCCCGACCGAGCACGACCTCGACGCGGTACTTCCCCGCGATGATGTCCCCCGGGCGGATGACGGGTGCGCCGGACGGAGGGGGGTTGCTGCCGCTCGTGTCGCTCACGGGGAGGGCGTAACGCGAGCACGCAGCCGTGGCCAGGCATTTTCGAGGCGCTCGGCCTGCGCCGGGCCTCCCGCGCTACTTACGGAACTTCACGCGGAGCGCGTCGCACACGACGGGCGGGGCATAGCGGCTGACGTCCCCGCCGTGGCTCGCGATCTCGCGGACGAGCGAGGCGCTGATGAAGCCGTTCTTCGTTCGCGTCGGGAGAAAGACGGTGTCGATTGCGGGATCGAGGTCGGCGTTGGCGTGGGCGATCTGGAGCTCGTACTCGAAGTCGGTCGCGGCCCGCAGCCCGCGCACGATGACGCGGGCGGAGAGCTTGCGGCAGTAGTCGATGAGGAGGCCGTCGAAGGACTCGACGCGAACGTTCTCCATCGGCTTGGACACGGCCGCGACGAGGCGCATCCGGTCCTCGATCGAGAACAGCGGGTTCCGCGACGGGTGGACCCCGATGGCGACGATGACGTCGCTGAAGAGCGCCGAGGCGCGCTCGATGAGGTCGAGGTGGCCGAGCGTCGGCGGGTCGAAGCTCCCGGCGTAGATGGCGAGGCACTCGAGGCTGCGGGTCATGGGGCGGTCCTCGCGGGTGCGGGTGCAGGAGACGCGGCCGGAGCCGACCCCGACGGAGCAGGCGCACGGCTCGCACCCCCCGTCGGGCGCCGACCCGCCGCCTCCTCGTGGATGGCTTCGAGCATCGTCGGGTCAGGCTCGATCCACATGAAGCGGCCGTCGTCGCCGAAGGTGATGCGGAAGATCGAGAGCAAGCCCGAGCCCATCACGCCGCCCATCGTCACGCCGAGATCCTGATCGGGCCGCGGGGTGTCTTCCACCGCCGGGATCTTCGGGAGGTCGAACGCGCCGAACTTCAGCTGCGGGACCGTGCCCCCCTTGAGGTTCGGCGAGCCGGGGATCGGCTCGAGGACCTGCGGGTCGACGCCGGCCCGGCGCCACTCCGCGTCACCGAGGGACAGGGGAAAGAGCGCGGCGGAGTCGACGAGGAGCGGCGCGAGGTCGTCGCCGGCCGGGCTCACGCTGATGTGCATCATGGTCGCCCCCCCGCGGACGTACCAGAGCGGCACTCGGCTCGCCTGCGGCGGCGGGGTCGGCTCGAGCTTGCGAACGACGAACTGGTCGCCGTGGCGGTCGAACGTGACGTGCATGTGGCGCAGGAGGTTCACCCCGAGGAGCGCCTTCACGGGCAGGCCGAGCTGGCGCGAGAGCCCGCTCAGGTCTTGCACGAGCGCGGGGACGTCCTTGACCTCTACCTTGTCACGGTCGCCGAAGCTGAGGTTGACCCACGCCGCCTCGCGCCGTGACGCCGAGTCGACGATGAGCTCCCCCACCCCCGTGGAGAGGAGAGCCAAGATCGGATCCCCCTCGAGCTCGCACGGGACGATCGCGATCGGCCCCGCCTTCGGCATCTCGACCGCCGCGACCAGCGAGCCTTCCATCGCGAACGGGTGCCGCCCCGTCCCGCGCCTCGCGAGCGCGGAGACCTCGCGCGCCCACGGGTCTTTCACGAGCGGGTCCTGCAGAGTGGCCTCGAGATCGTCGGCCGCCTGGTCGATGTCCCCCGCGTACCAGTGAGCGCGGCCGCGGAGGCCGAGGACGTCCGACCCCTGCATCCCCTCGGTCAGGCGGAGGACCTCGGGGAGATCGAGCCTCGCGAGGGCGATGCGCGCGCCGAGCGTCCGCACCTCGGGGTCGTGCGGGGCGGCCTGAACGGCGCTCTTGATGGCCTCGGCGGCGTCGTCGATGTCCCCCGCCCGGTAGCTCTTCTCGGCCCGCTTGAACCACTTGTCCGCCAGCGCCGCGCGAGGTGGATGTGCGGGGTCGAAGGCGGGGCCGCACGCCGTGGCCGCGAGTGAGGCGACCAGCGTGAGGGCGACGGTCGTGACCCGGGCCCTGGCGAGGCTCTTACGGCGTGGGTTGGCTGGCATCATGAGCGGTAGGTACGACGCGCAGGATTCGATCGGCCCTGAGCTCGCGTCTTCCTCGACCTGGGAGCTGATAGCCCATCACCCTTGGCAGGTCGAGATCCCTCCGGACCTCGGTCAAGACCATGACCCATGTCTCGGCAGGACGTCGGGAGGGGCGATACGTGACCTCCACGAGGGCGCCGTGCTCGACGGCGGCGTCGCAGGCGAGGAGGACCGCCTCGCGAGCCTTGCGCTCGGAGATCCGAACCTGCCAAAGATCGCGCACACTTACGGGTGCGAGGACCGCCACGGCTCGCTGGAAGAGGGCGCGGAGGGCCGCGACGTCGTCCTCGGCGCGGTGGGCGCGAGCGCGGGGGATGCCGAGGGCCGTGCTGAGGGCGTCGAGCGAGTAGCTACGGAAGGCGAAGGCGCGGCGCGCGAGCACGAGGGTGTCGATGTAGTGAGGGACGACGAGCGGCGCCCCGGCCCGCGCGAGCTCCGCCTCCAGGAACGCGACGTCCCAGCGTGCGGCGTGCGCGACGAGCACGGCGCCGTGAAGGAGCTCGTGGACGCGCGTCGCGATGTCGCCGAAGCCAGGGGCCCCTGCGAGCGCCGCCTCGTCCAGGCCGTGCACGTGCGCGGCCCCGCCGACCCGCGTGGACGGCAAGACGAGCGTCGCGAGCGACGCGGTCCGCTCCTCGCCGACCCACCGCTCGATGCAGACCTCCACGACGCGGTCGAGCGCGGGGTCGAGCCCCGTCATCTCGAGGTCGACGAAGGCCAGCGGGGCCTCCGCCACGGGGACGTCCCACGGGGGGCCCGGCGGCGGGGCGGCCTCCGGGTCTGCCACCTAGGCTCGCTCGAGGACCATCGCGATCCCTTGCCCGACCCCGATGCAGAGCGCGGCGAGCCCGCGGCGTCGCTCGCGGCGCGCGAGGCTGTGGGCGAGCGTGACGAGCAGCCGGCAGCCGCTCGAGCCGATGGGGTGCCCCAGCGCGATGGCGCCCCCGTCGACGTTGAGCCGGGCAGGGTCGATCTCGAGCGCGCGCTGGCAGGCGATGGCTTGCGCCGCGAAGGCCTCGTTCAGCTCGCACAGGTCGACGTCTCCGATGCGCAGCGACGCCCGCTCGAGGACCCGCTTCGTGGCAGGGATGGGCCCCTCGCCCATGAAGTTCGGGTCGACCCCCGCCGTCGCGAACGCGACCACCCGGGCGAGCGGCGTCAGCTTCTCGGCGCGGAGCACGGCCTCCGAGACGACGAGCACGCCGCTCGCGCCGTCGTTGAGCGGCGAGCTGTTGCCCGCCGTGACCGTGCCGTTCTTGCGGAACACCGTCGGGAGAGCGGCGAGCGCCGCGAGCGTCGTGTCGGGGCGCGGCCCTTCGTCCTTGTCTACCACCACGGACGCGCCCTTCTTGCCGGGGAGGGTCACCTTCACGAGCTCGCGGTCGAACGCCCCCGCGGCGACGGCAGCGCCCGCCTTCTTCTGGGACTCGAGCGCGAAGGCGTCCTGCTCCTCGCGCGTGATGCGCCACTTGTCGGCGACGTTCTCCGCGGTCTCCCCCATCGACTGGAGCGGAAAGCGCTCCGCCAGCTTCGGGTTCTCGAAGCGCCAGCCGAGCGTCGTGTCGAAGATGGCGGGCGCGGTGCGGGTCCAGGCCTCGTCCGGCTTGCGCATCACGAAGGGCGCCCGCGTCATGCTCTCGACCCCCCCGGCGATCGCCACGTCGGCGTCGCCGGTCCAGACGCGCATCACGGCGTCGGTCACCGCCTCGAGCCCGGACCCGCAGAGCCGGTTGACCGTCACCGCCGGGACCTCGTACGGGAGCCCCGCGAGGAGACCGGCCATGCGCGCCACGTTGCGGTTGTCTTCCCCCGCCTGGTTGGTCGCCCCGAAGACGATCTGGTCGATGCGCCCCGCGAGCGCGGGGGTCCTGTCCGCGAGGGCACGGACGACGAGCGCGGCGAGATCGTCGGCTCGGACCGTCGCGAGGCCGCCTCGATACCTCCCGACCGGCGTCCTCACCGCGTCGACGACGTAGGCCTGCGTGAGCCCGTTCACTGCGCCACCCCGTCCTTCCAGACGTAGAACCCTTCCCCCGCCTTCTTCCCGAGCTTCCCTGCGCGCACCATCATCCGGAGGATGCCCGGCGGGCGGAACTGCTCGCCGATCTCGCGCTGCAGGTGCTCGAGGATCGAGAGGCGGACGTCGAGCCCCACGAGGTCGGTGAGCTTGAGCGGCCCCATCGGGTGGCGGTAGCCGAGCTCCATCGCGCGGTCGATGTCGTGCGCGCTCGCGACCCCCGTCTCGAGCATGCGCATGGCCTCGGCCCCCAGGATGACGCCGAGCCGGCTGCTCGCGAAGCCGGGGGTGTCCCGGACCAGGATGGCCGTCTTGCCGAGCCCGGAGGCGAGCTCCTGCGCCCGGGCGATCGTGTCCGACGAGGTCTCGAGGCCGCGGACGATCTCGAGCAGCTCCATGACGGCGGGCGGGTTGAAGAAGTGGAGGCCGATGGTGCGTTCGCGCGCGCCGATGCGGGCGCCGAGCTCGGTGATGGAGAGCGAGGAGGTGTTCGACCCGATGAGGGCGTGGGCGGGGGCGTGGCGGAGCACGTCCGACAGGAGCGCGATCTTGGTGGTCATGTCCTCGGGCGCGGCCTCGATGACGACGTCCGCCTTGTGGACCGCGTCGGGGATCGCCGTGACGACCTCGATCGCCTGCAGGATCTCGCCCCTCGCCGCGCTGGCGATCTTCCCCTTCGCGACCATCTTCTCGAGCTGCGCGGCGACCCCGTCGTGCGCGGCCTGCGCCCGGCCCGGCGCAGCGTCGTAGAGGGTCGTCGTGTGGCCGGTCATGGCCGCGACCTGCGCGATCCCTTGCCCCATCGTGCCGCTCCCGAGGATGGCGATCGACGGCCTTGGACGGAGGTCGAGGGTGGGGCGGGACTGGCGCGGCATGATGATCTCGGTCATGGGTCTCCAGGGGTGGCGAGCGGCACGGACGCCCGCGCCTCTCGTCCTATCACGCCCCTCTCAGATGCCGAACGCCCACAGCGCCGGCTCCGAGAACAGCGGCGAGAGCCCGACCATCCAGGCGACGGTCCACACGTGCCCCGCCCAGGGGACCCACGCGCGGACCCGGAGGACCCGCTCGAGGGCGATCACCACCGCCTGCATCAGGAAGAACGCGAGCATCACGAGCGCCTGCCCCCA
>Ga0181534_10001862_pt1 | contig 13492 bp, 14 predicted proteins | sample PEATcosm2014_Bin_37_FD_119758 | JGI IMG/M metagenome (GOLD analysis project Ga0181534, IMG submission 119758) | Peatland microbial communities from MTU Mesocosm Facility, Houghton, MI, USA - PEATcosm2014_Bin17_10_metaG | ecosystem: Environmental > Terrestrial > Soil > Wetlands > Peat | place...
CACCACGGCGGCTTCGGCTACCCCGGGGTAGCCCACCAGAGCGTGCTCCACTTCGGTGGTCGAGAGTCGGTGTCCCGAGATGTTCATGACGTCGTCGATGCGACCGAGCAACCAGAGGTCGCCGTCGGCGTCGCGTTTGGCGCCGTCGCCGGCGAAGTACATGCCGGGGAAACGGGCCCAGTACGTCTCCTTGAAGCGCTCGGGGTCGCCGTAGATGCCTCGGGTCATCGAGGGCCACGGCTGAGTGATCACCAGGTACCCACCCGAGTTGTTGCCGACGCTCTTGCCCTCGTTGTCGACCACGTCGACCGAGATGCCCGGTAACGCCTTCATGGCCGCTCCGGGCTTGGTCGCCGTGATGCCCGGCAAGGGCGAGATCATGATCGCGCCGGTCTCGGTCTGCCACCAGGTGTCCACGATCGGGCAGCGGTCGCCTCCCACGTGCTCGCGGTACCAGATCCAGGCTTCGGGGTTGATGGGCTCGCCCACCGTTCCCAACAGCCGCAGACTGGTGAGGTCGTGACCACCGGGGTGTTGGTGTCCCCACTTCATGAGCGTGCGAATGGTCGTCGGGGCGGTGTAGAGAATGGTTACTTTGTTCTCTTCGATGATCTTCCACCAGCGATCGCGACCGCCGGAGTCGGGCAGACCTTCGTACATCACCGAGGTCACGCCGTTGATCAGCGGTCCATAGACGATGTAACTGTGTCCGGTGATCAGCCGATGTCGGCCGCCGTCCAGCACACGTCGGTGTCGGGCTTCACGTCGAAGATGTTGTAGTAGGTCGTCGCGGCCTGGGTCAGGTAGCCGCCCGTCGCGTGAAAGATGCCCTTGGGCTTGGCCGTGGTTCCCGAGGTGTACATGATGAACATCGAGTGCTCGGCCTCGAAGGACTCGTAGGCGTGCGTGTCGTTCTGCTTCTCGACCAGCTCGTGCCACCAGTGGTCGCGACCTTCCACCCACTCGACGTCGCCTTTCGTGCGTTGCACCACCAAGACGGCGCGAACGTTGGGACAGCTCTTGAGGGCCTCGTCGACCGCCGGCTTCAGGGGGCTCGCCACGCCGCGGCGAAACGCCCCGTCGGCGGTGACGACCACCTGGCAGTCCGAGTCGAGGATGCGACTCGACAGAGAGTCCGCAGAGAAACCGGCGAAGATCACCGAGTGCATGGCCCCGAGGCGGACAATCGCCAGCATCGTCACGATGGCCTCGGGAATCATCGGCATGTAGACGGCCACGCGGTCGCCGGACTTCACGCCGAGTTCGCTCAGACCGTTCGCGGCCTTGGCGACCATCTTCTGGAGCTCGCCGTACGTGATGGTGCGCGACTCGCCCTCGGCGTCAGCCACCCAGTGGTACGCAACCTTGTCGCCCTTGCCGGCTTCAACGTGGCGATCAACACAGTTGTAGGACGCGTTGAGCGTGCCGTCGCTAAACCACTTCGCAAAAGGCAGATCCCACTCGAGAATCTTGGTCGGCTCTTTCGTCCAGCTCAGGCGATCGGCCTGCTTGCGCCAATAGGCCAGCGGATCGGCGTCGGCCTCGGCGTAGATCGATGGTTGCGCGTTGGCCTGCTTGGCGAACTCCTCTGTCGGCGGGAAACTACGCGTCTCATCCAGCCACGCTTCTAACTTTGCTTCACTCATGACGTACCCCTTCAAGCGGTCTATGAAAAAAATTGTTAATTCAGATCTGTGGTGTGTCCACGCGACTTAGGTTGAGAGTAGTTCTCGTTAGCGCGTAGATGCCAACAGCGCCCGTACCTAGTGGCACGGGCGCTGTTGGCGGTTGGGTCCGGTGGCAAGCCACCAGTGACCTCTACGTTAGCCTCGTGGACCCACCGGGAACACAACTTTGCCGTGGGTGGCGTTTGTCACCCCCGCCGCCGACGCGTACCACGCCGCCGCGGCCGTCGCGAGTCCAACCCATCCGCCCGCCTTCACGATGTCCGTAAAGGTGTGCGTCGTCCCCCAGTTACCAATGGTGAGAAGAATGAACGTGATGGACAGCAGTACGAACACGGTCAAGACCGCGTTGTTCGTCTTGGTCGCCGCAAAGGTCATGTACACCGTGAAGATCGTCCAACCCAGCAAGAAGATCGGCACGGTGTCCGATCCGCCGCCGGGGAGGTCGAACTTGATCAGTGCATAGAACGCCAGCCAGAACGCGCCGTATGACGTAAACGCGAGGGCCGCGAAGGTGTTCTTGCGCACAAACTCCCACATACCGGCCAGCAACTGTGCAAGCCCTCCATAGAAGAATGCCAACGCCAGCGCCGCCTCCAGGCCCGCTCCGTGCCAAATACCGGCATTCCACGAACTGAGAGCGAACGTCGTCATGGCGAACCCAGCGAGTCCTAATGGACCGGGGTCCGCAACTCTTTCTTCAGGCATTTATTTCCCCCCAATTAAGGATTACAGGCGACCCCCGCGATGGAGGCCCGATAGGAATTAAACACCAGGGCGGACCAGCCTTGTTGGACTATTTCGTCCAAACATGTGACACCCTTCACAAAAGTAATCGTGCCATTTCGCGAAAACCTTTAAAAACGACGGCTTTACCAGGCAAAGAGGCGTTCGCCGTCGCGAAGAAACTTCTCAGGTTTTTGGCGCCTCGTCAATGGCGTCACGAAACGATCGCACAAATTTTTCAACGTCGTGAGCGCTCGCGCCGTCAAGAATTACTTTGACGAGAGCGGAGCCGACGATCACGCCGTCACTGACCATGGCCGTGCGGGCCGCCTGCTCGGGGAGCGTGATCCCGATCCCGACGTACGTCGGCAGGTCACTGACGTCGCGCACGTTCGCCACCACCCGTGCGGCGTCGCCCTCGTCGCTACTGGCCCCGGTCACGGCCATGCGGGCCGACGCGTAGAGAAACCCCTCGCTGTGCTCGGCCACCTCCTCGACGCGCGCGGGTGGCGTCGACGGCGCCACGAGGAAGATGGTCGCGACGTCCTGGGCGGCGCAGGCGACCGTCCACTCGGGGGACTCTTCGAGCGAGAGATCGGGAACGATGGCCCCCGAGATGCCGAACTCTCGCAGGCGTCCGGCGCTGCGCTCGAGGCCGTAGTGAAGGAAGATGTTGTAGTACGTCATCGCGATGAGGGGAATCTCAGTGTCGAGGACGGCCAGATCTCGACCGACCGATTCCAAAGTGGTCCCCGCGTGCAGGGCCCGCAGGCCCGCCTCTTGAATCACCACGCCGTCCATCATCGGGTCGGAGAAGGGAATCCCGATCTCGATGGCGTCCGCCCCGCCGAGCGCCGCCGCTTGCACGTGACGAACCCAGTCATGGGTGGCACCGGCGACGAAATACGGCACCAGGGCCTTTCGTCCGCCGTCGCGCAGGGCTCGAAGTGAGACCTCCAGCGACTTCATGACTGTCCCGCGAGGAGCTGGCGAACCTGCGCCACGTCCTTGTCGCCCCGCCCCGAGAGGTTCAACAACACCGTCGCGCCGCGAGGGATCAACGTGCCCACTTCGCGGGTGATCCAGGCCAGGGCGTGCGCGGTCTCGAGGGCCGGAATGATGCCCTCGCTCTCGCTTAACAACGACAAGGCGTCCAGGACCTCCTCGTCGGCCACGGAGAAGTACTCCGCTCGACCGGCGTCGGCCAGGTGCGCGTGCTCGGGCCCGATGCCCGGATAGTCGAGCCCGGCCGACATCGAGTGCGCCTCCTCAATCTGACCGAACTCATCTTGGAGGATCATGGAGCGCATCCCGTGCAGCACTCCGGGCGATCCACTGGCGATAGCGGCCCCGCCCGCCGCTTCCACGCCGATCAGTCGTGCGTCAGTGTTGGCAAAGCCGGCGAAGATTCCTGCGGCGTTGGACCCGCCTCCCACACACGCCACCACCAGGTCAGGCTCGCCCGCGCCGAGCGCGCTCAGCTGCGCGGCCGCCTCGATGCCGATGATGCTCTGAAACTCACGGACCATCCAGGGGAAGGGATGGGGGCCCATGACCGAGCCGATGCAGTAGTGCGTGTCGGCGACGCAGGTGACCCACTCGCGCATCGCTTCGTTCACCGCGTCTTTGAGGGTTCGCGATCCCGACGTCACCGGCACGACTCGCGCCCCGAGGAGTTCCATGCGAAAGACGTTGAGCTCCTGGCGAACGGTGTCAACCTCGCCCATGAACACGGTGCAGGCCAGCCCGAGGCGAGCCGCTCCGGTGGCCGTGGCCACGCCGTGCTGGCCGGCCCCGGTCTCGGCGATGATGCGAGTCTTGCCCATGCGCCGGGTCAAGAGGGTCTGCCCCACCACGTTATTGATCTTGTGCGAGCCCGTGTGGGCGAGATCTTCGCGCTTGGCGTAGAGCTGAATTCCTAGTTTCTCCGATAGTCGTGGGAGGGGCGTCACCGGGGTTGGTCGCCCGACGAACTGGGCCAGCGTGGTGCGATACTCGCTGACGAAGGTCGGATCGGACCACGCGTCACGAAAGGCGTCTTCAAGTTCGAGGCAGGCCGGCATCAGCGCCTCGGGAACGAATCGCCCTCCGAAGTCCCCGAAGCGTCCGCGCTCGTCGGGAACGCCCATCACGTCGAACTCCGACACGTCACTCCCCCGCCAGTGCCCACGCGCCGCGCGCGCGAGTAACGAACTCCTCGACCAGCCGGGCGTCTTTCACTCCGGGACGGGCCTCCACGCCGCTGGAGCAATCAACCCCCCAGGCGCGAGTCCGCACCACGACGTCGGCCACGTTGTGCGCGGTGAGCCCGCCGGCCGCGATCACCGGCACGACAAAGGGCCGCGACTCCAGGCGATCCCACGAGTGGGTGACGCCCGAGCCGGGCCGAGGGCCATCGATCATCACGGCGTCGACTCGACTTTCGTCGAAGACGTCGAACTCATCGTCTTCGATGCTGAGGGCTTTCACGATCCGTATCGGCCGTTCTCTCAAGGTGGCGAGAAGGCGGTTGCTCAGTGGCCCATGGATCTGTACGACTTCGAGGTCGAGCGTTCGAACGTGCTCAACGATGTTGTCGTCACTGTTCTCTCGAAAGACGCCACAGCGAAGCAGCGAGCCCCTCGTCGCGTCCAGAATCTCTCGGGCCTGATCGACGCTCACCCGACGTGGCGAAGTGGCGAAGACGACGCCGAGGGAGTTGGCGCCCACGTCGACGACGGTGCGAGCGTCGGCCACCGAAGTGACGCCGCAGATCTTGACGTAGCCGTGGGACCACAGTTCAGGCACGTTGCCCACTTGGCACCAGCGCGAAGGCCTTCACGACGGCGCTGGGATCACTGGAGGTCACGAAGGCCTCCCCGACCAAGACCGCGTCGAAGCCCCGTTGGGCCGCGACCTCCACGTCTTCGACACTCGCTAGTCCCGACTCACAGACGGCCAGTACGTCGCGCGGCAGCGACGCAAGGACCGAGGCGGCGCGATCGGAGTCGACGTCGAAGGTTCGTAAGTCTCGTTGGTTGATGCCGATAATGCGACCGCCCGCATCGACCGCCCGCTTCGCCTCCTCGGCGTCGTGCACTTCCACCAGTGCGTCGATTCCACAACGCTCGGTCAGTTCCACGAACGAGGCGAGTTCGTCGTCACTGAGCGCCGCCACAATCAACAACACCGCGCCGGCACCCGCTTCCACGGCGTCGAGGACGTCATTCTCGGAGACCGTGAAGTCCTTTCGAAGGACCGGCAGGGCCACCGTGCGCCGAACCAGCATCAGGTCTTCCATCGAACCTTCGAAGAACTCCCGGTCCGTGAGGACCGAGATGGCGCTGGCGCCCGCGTCACGATAGACGGCGGCGAGGGCCGCCGCGTCGAGTTCGGCCGCCAAGAGCCCCTTGGACGGCGAGCGACGCTTCACCTCGGCGATCACCTTGATAAAGGGTGACGAGCCCTGACGCAACGCCAGGACAAAGGAAGGACCTTCGTAGCGAACCTGATCGACCCGGGCCTCCCAGTCGCGATCATCCTGTTGCGCGCGACGGCGATGAGATTCCAAAATGGTGTCAAGGTACGTGGTCGCCATCTCAAAATCGTAGTTGTGGAGAGCCCCACCACGGCCACGAGTAGCGTGTCGCTATGCCCGCGCTCGTTTTCGCGACGAACTAGACAATGGACTCATTCGCGCTGGATGTCTTAAATCCGCTGGTTCGTGGGACCAACCTGGAACGCCACGAAGCCGCGGACGCCCTGTGCGAGATCCTCGACGGGAAGATTGATGGGATCCTTATCGCCAGCTTTCTGACGGCCCTCACCGCGAAGGGCGAGACGGCCATCGAGATGACGGGCTTTATTGACGCGATGATCTCGCGCGCCACCACTTTCTCGATTGGCCCGAGTGCCATCGACATTGTCGGAACCGGCGGTGATCAACTTCATAGCGTCAACGTGTCCACCATGGCCGCCTTGGTGGTGGCCGGGTGCGGGGTTTCCGTCGCCAAGCACGGCAACCGGGCGGCCTCGTCGTCGGTGGGTTCGGCCGATCTGCTGGAGGCGCTCGGGGTACGCATCGACGCTCCCGAGGACGTGGTGCGCGCCTGCGTACGCGAGGCCGGGGTCGGCTTTATGTTCGCCCCGATCTTTCACCCGGCGCTCGCCACGCTCGTGCCGATTCGACGCGAGTTGCGCTTTCGCACCATCTTCAACGTGCTCGGCCCGCTGGCGAACCCCGCGCTGGTTCAGCGATCACTGATCGGCGTGGCCCCGTTGACCCTGCTCGACAAGATGGCCGAGGTCCTGCACCAGCGAGGGATTCGTCGGGCCATCCTCGTGAGCTCCGACGACGGGTTAGACGAGCTCTCCCTCGGAGCGCCCGCGACACTGGAGTACGTGGCTGGCGAGACGCGATATCGCCGACGTATCGACCCTGGCAACGCGCTCGGTCTGCGCCACAGCGCGGCCGACATCCGCGGCGGCGACGTGCGCGAGAACGTCGCTCTCACTCGGGCGTTTCTGGAGGGCGCGCGCGGCGCCATCTTTGACACGGTGTGCGTGAACGCGAGCCTCGCCCTCATGGTGGCCGGGGAGACCGATGAGCTGAAGGACGGGTTCCAACGCGCGAGCGCGTGCGTTCTCGAGGGTCGAGCGGCGAGCGCGTTAGAACGACTCGTCGCGGTCTCGAACTCCTAGAGTCGCTTGAGCTCGTTACGGTAGTGGCGCCCGTTGGCGGCGTACAGCGCGGCCGAGGCGACCGCCACGTCTTCGTTGCAGGAGTCGAGTTTGAGAGTCGCCGGCACGCCGAGGGCCATGGCGTTGGTGGGGACTTCCATGCGGTTGCGCACGACCGCTCCCGCGCCCACGGTCGCCCCGCTGTGGACGACCGCCTGGTGCAACACGATGGAACCACTTCCGACCAAGGCGCGGTCGTGAATCGTGCAGCCCTCGAGGTGCGCGAGGTGGCCGATGACGCAGTCGTTGCCGATCACCGTGGGGTACTCATCCACGGCGTGCACGACGGTGCCGTCCTGAATCGAGGTTCGCTCGCCCACGATGACCGTCCCGTAGTCGCCGCGCAGCACGGCGGTGGGCCAGACCGATGAGTCGGCACCGATGCGCACGTCACCGATAACGACGGCGTCGGGGTGAATATAGGCGTCTGGGTGGATCTGGGGTACGCGATCGCCAAGGGCGTAGATGGGCACGACACACCTCCTAGTGGGCTATCCACGAAATTAACTGATAGATCCGCCATCCGACGTAGATGACCGTGGCCACCGCGAAGAATCGCCACTTCCAGGGAATGGGCTCTCGCGCGGTCTCGGCCACCTCCGAACCACATATCGCGCAGACCTCGCCCTCCTCGGGACGGTCGCAGTTCTCACACCAGTTGGCCACTACTCGACTCGGACGCGGACTCGAATCGGTGACGCGCCCAGTTCAAACTTTTCGCGCAGACTTCGCTCGACGTAGCGCAGGTAGGTCGAGGGCAGTCGACCGGCAATAAAGAGCGTGAAGGTGGGAGGCTCACTGGCTCCTTGAACGGCGTAGCGGATCTTGCCGGTCGGAGCGGGTTGCTTGATCTGCAGATCGCGGATGGCCCGGTTGAGCGCCCCGGTGGGAACGCGTTTGGCGTAGTCGAGCGCGGCGGTGCTGAGCGCGGGCCACAGCCGATGGACGCCCTTTCCGGACAAGGCGGTCATCTTGAGCACCGGGGCGTCACCGAGGAAGGCGAGTTTGTCACCGACGCTCGCCAGGATGGCGTCACGTTCGTCGGTCGTGACCAGTTCCCACTTGTTCAAGATGACGATGGCCGGGCAGCCCGAGGCCGAGATGCGTTCAGCCAGACGCTGATCTTGCCCGGTCGCGCCTTCGGTGGCGTCGATCACCAATATCGCGATGTCCGCGCGATCGAGGGCGTCGAGGCTGCGCAACACCGAGTAGGTCTCCAGTCCCGCCTCGGTGCGCGCCCGCTTGCGCATGCCCGCGGTGTCGATGAAGCGAATAAGTCCGGCGCTGGTGTCGACGACGGTGTCAATGGCGTCGCGCGTGGTACCGGGCATGTCGTGAACGACACTGCGTTCTTCGCCGATGAGTTGATTGAAGAGCGTCGACTTACCAACGTTGGGCCGTCCGACAATGGCGACGCGCAGGGCGCCGTCGTCATCTTCGTCGGCCACGTCAACGGTCTGCTCGCCTAAGTCGTCGACGATTCGGTCAAGTAGGTCGCCCGAACCTCGCCCGTGCTGAGCACTCACCATGAAGGGATCGCCCACGCCGAGCGAGAGGAACTCCCAGCTGGAGGCTTCGTGCTGTTGATCGTCGACTTTGTTGACGACGAGCAGGACGGGACGTTTGGAGTTACGCACCCAACGCGCAGCCGTCGAGTCTTCCTCCACCGGACCGGTCGAGGCATCGACGACCAGCAAGACCAGATCCGCGCTCTTGAGGGCGGCCTCGGCCTGTTTGGAGACCTTGTCCTCGAGAGTGTCGCCGGCGGCCAACCAACCGCCCGTGTCCACCACGTCAAAGGTCACCCCGCGCCACTCCACCTCGACGGCCTTGCGATCGCGGGTCACGCCGCGCTGTTCTTCGACCACGGCGACGCGCCGTCCGGCGAGGCGATTGACGAGAGAGCTTTTGCCGACGTTCGGTCGGCCGACGATCACAACCTGGGGTCTCTTCATACCCGACTCAGTGCTCGGGCCCGTATGCCCTCGAGGGTCGAACGCAGTTCGTGACCGGTCGTCGGCACGGTCATCACCGAGTGAGGAAGGTCGTCCAACGTCAGACCGTCAAGAAAGCGACCTTCGGAGAGACAGACGTCAGGAACCAGACAGAGCGTCGACTCATCGACGTCTTGTAACGCGTCGCGCAGGTCGAGGCCGGTCATGAGGCCCGCGACTTTGATGTTGCCGCCGAAGTATCGATTCTTCACGGCCCTCACGTTCACTTCGTGAAAGCCCTGCTCGTCGAGGAGTCGGCGCAAGATCGGGGCCGCGTACTCGCCGGTGAGGACGGTGACCTCGTCGCCGGTCGCGACACGATCCTGCGTGGTTCTCGGCGCGCGGTACCCGAGGGCGGGAGCCCCGTCCACGGACTGAAAGAAGCCCGAGCCCAGTTTGGCCATCGTCGTTCCCTTCGAAAAGCTCTCGACGAACGCCGCCACCAGCCCGACGCCGTTCTCCGCCTCGTCCAGGCTCTCGAAGCTGTCGGTGCCCGGCGGATCGATCTCGGCCACGATGTAGAACTCATCACTGGCGAAGACCTTCGCGCGACCGAAGAGTTCCCGGGTGAGGCGCTGGAATCGCTCCGCCAGTTCGACCACCTGGCGCGCCTCGTCGGGCTCGTGGGCGCGCATCGACTCTTCAGCGGTGAAGTCACTGATCCCGACCGGCACTAAGGCGACCGAGGCCAGTTCGGGGTAGAGCGAGACCACGTCGTTGAGGGTGCGCTCGAGTTCGTCGCCGTCGTTGACGCCGGGACAGACCACGACCTGTCCGTGAACCTCGACCCCGGCGCGAAGAAGTTCGCGCAGCCAGCGCAGCGAGGTCGCCCCCCGAGGGTTGCGGAGCATGTCGGCGCGAAGTTCGGGATTGGTCGAGTGGATCGACACGTAGAGGGGCGAGAGACCCTCCTCGAGCACGCGCTCGAGGTCGAACTCGGTGAATCGGGTCAGGGTCGTGTAGTTGCCGTACAGGAACGAGAGTCGAAAGTCATCGTCTTTCACGTAGAGCGAGCGACGCATGCCCTTGGGCAACTGATAGATGAAACAAAAGGTGCAGTGGTTGTCGCAGGTGCGGATACGATCAAAAACGGCCGAGTCGATGCTGAGCCCCAGCGGTTGGCCCTCTTCCTTGGCAATGGTGACCTTGCGCGACAGCTCTTCGCCCTCGCGCTGGACGACCAGGGTGACGCTCGAACCGTCAATGAGTTGCTGGTACTCAATGATGTCGGTCGGGGCTTTGCCATTGACGGTGACCAACTCGTCACCGACCGCCAGACCCACCCCGGCAGCCGGCGAGGCCGCAGATATCGAGGAAATACGGGCGCCGGACACTCATACAGGCTAGGCGCTACCCGGAATCTCTCTTACTAGGCTGGTGTCGTGACAGTGGACAGGGTTGTGCTCGCGGCCCCCCGGGGATTTTGCGCCGGGGTGGAGAAGGCGATCAAGGCCCTCGACTGGATGACGCGCGTCTTCGAGGCGCCGGTCTACTGCTACCACGAGATCGTTCACAACCAGTTCGTCGTCGATCACTTCAAGTCGGTGGGCGTCATCTTCATCGACGACGTGACCGTCGTTCCCGAGGGGGCGCCCATTATGTTGAGCGCGCACGGGTCCCCGCCCGAGGTCATTGAGGCGGCCCGTCGCACCGGGGGCACCGTCATTGACGCCGTCTGTCCTCTCGTCACCAAGGTCCACCACGAGCTCAAGGTTCGGGCCAACAAGGGTTACACCGTGCTGTACGTGGGTCACGAGGACCACGAGGAGGCGGTAGGCACCATGGCCGTCGCCCCCGAGGCGGTCCACCTCGTGCAGTCACGTGAGGACATCGACGCGATTGACGGCCACGACGGTCCGGTCGCCCTCCTCAGTCAGACCACCCTCAGTCTCGATGAGTGGCAGGACCTTCGCGAGTACGCCGAGGTCGTCTTTCCCGACATCTGGATGCCCAGTCGCAGCGACCTCTGTTTCGCCACCACCAACCGCCAAGCCGCGCTGCGCGAGCTGGCCTCGACCGCGGACGCGGTCATCGTGATCGGTTCGGCCAACTCCTCCAACACGGTGGCCCTGGTGAAGGTGGCCGAGGCCGAGGGCTGTCCGCGCGTGTACCGGGTCAACGGCGCCGACGAGTTGCCCGACGACCTCTCGGGAACCGTGGCCGTGACGGCCGGCGCGTCGGCTCCCGAGGTGCTGGTGAACGAGGTGTTGGCTCACCTGAAGCCCCGCGACGGCATCGAGATTTTTTCGGTGACGGTGGAGGACGAGTACTTTCCTCCCCCGCCGGAGCTCCGCGAGGTCTTAAAGGCGCTGACGGCTCTCGTGGACGTGGTCTTCGCCACACCGGTCGCGACCGGCTTCGACGCCCAGGCGGACCGAGAGTTCACCGCGGCCGAAGTGCTCTCCGCCTAGTCGTCGCGCGGCAATACGCCCCAGTAGACTTAATCGCCCATTGCGTTTAAGGAGATTGATGTCGAACGAGGACCTCGAAAAGCGGCGCATCGCGCGGTTGCGTGAGTTCGCCATCGCCCAGGCCCGCACTCGCTTTGACGCCGACTACCCCGACTTCGTTCCCGAGGGAATCGTCGCTTCGATCTGCGCCTACGAAGAAGAGGGCAACATCGGCGACGTCCTAAAGAAGATGCCCGACACCATCAACGGCAGTCCCTACACGACCTTTGTGGTGGTCGACGGCGGCACCGACAAGACGGCCGAGGTCGCCCGCTCGTTTCCCGGGGTCAAGGTCTTCGAGTTCCCGGTCAACCTCGGTCACGGCGTGGCCCTGCAGGTCACCTATCGCTACTGCGTCGAGTTCGGGGTGAAGTACGTCGTCACGCTGGACGCCGACGGCCAGAACGACCCGCAGGAGATCCCGAACCTCCTCGCGCCCCTCCTCGCCGATCAGTCGGACTTCGTGGTGGCCAGTCGGGTGTTGGGTGAGGACAAGACCACCGACGTCGTGCGCAAGACCGGCGTGCACTTCTTCTCCTTCGTCATGAACCACATGACCGGGGCGCACTTGACCGACACCTCAACCGGGTATCGAGCGCTGCGGGTCACCATGCTGGCCGACGTGGTCGATCGCCTGACCCAGGAGCAGTATCAAACGGCGGAGCTGTTAATCACCGCCCTCAAGCGGGGGTGGCGGGCCAGCGAGGTCCCGACCGTCTGGTACCCGCGCGCGTCCGGCACCACCAAAAAGGGAAAGAACTGGCTCTTTGGTTTCCGCTACGCCCGGGTGGTCTTTGGCACCTGGTGGCGCGAGCGCTAACGAGGGCACGCTCGTCCCGCACGCGACCGGACGTGCCCGGCGACCTCTTCGAAAGCGTGGGGCGAGAGCCGAGATATCGTTAACCCCGTGAGTGGCGAAGAGGGAGCCGACGTCGGCGTCGAGAGTACGCCGAGGGCCCCAGCGTCGCGCACGAGAGGCTCGATTCGCTCACACGAGCAGTTGGTGGGAATGATCCTCCTCGCGGTGGCCTTCATCATCGGTTCGCTCTCGATCGCGTCGGGGATCCGGAACCGAAACCAACCCCAGGCCAATCAGGTCACCATTACCGGCTCCGCCGAACAGGCGGTCACGTCGAACACCTTTCAATGGATGGCCAGTTTTGCCAGCACGCAGCCGACAACCTCGGCCGCGTTGGCGCAGGTCAATAAGTGGACCGCCCAGATCCGCGACGCGCTTCTCGCCTCGGGAGCTCTCGAGAACGAAATCTCATTCGGCACGCTCAACGTGCAGCCCAATACCCAGGTCAACGGTCAAGTGACCAGTTTCACCATGAACCAAACGGTCACCGTGCAGTCTTCCCGCCTGAGCGCCATGCAGCGTGTTCTGGGCGTCAGCAATGTCCTGCTCGCCGACAACGTGCCGTTCATCGCCCAACAACCGGAGTACCTCTTCAACGGGCTGAAGAAACTGCGACCCGCTCTCACGTCCGAGGCGGCCGCCAACGCTCGACAGCGGGCCCAGGCGGCGTTGGGCAAACAGGTCACGTTGGGCAAGCCGATCTCGATCAGGGTGGGACAGGTGTCGGTCGATGCCCCCGGGTCGGTCAACTACGGCAGTGGGGACTTCAACACCAGTTCGATCCCCAAGGTCGTCTCGGTGGTGGTGTACGCCACGTACTCAACGTAGAGCGGTTCCCAGACGTCAGTCCCCTAGCGAGCCAATCGCCGACGAGCCTCGGCGTACACGGCTTCTAGCTCTCGACGGAGTTCCTCGGTCTTCTCGGTGATCTGGGACCGTGAGACGCGGCCCTCGCTGACCGGTGGCTCGATGGGCGGGCCCACCACGATCTGGATCTTCGTCGGTCGCGGCAGTTTCGCTCCGACCGGCAGGGCTCGATCGCTGCCGGCGATGCCGACG
>Ga0181534_10001864_pt1 | contig 13486 bp, 12 predicted proteins | sample PEATcosm2014_Bin_37_FD_119758 | JGI IMG/M metagenome (GOLD analysis project Ga0181534, IMG submission 119758) | Peatland microbial communities from MTU Mesocosm Facility, Houghton, MI, USA - PEATcosm2014_Bin17_10_metaG | ecosystem: Environmental > Terrestrial > Soil > Wetlands > Peat | place...
CCGGGCGTAGGCGCCGGTGGCCCAGGTGCCGGCCTTGGAACCGCCGGTGGCATTCGACGGCAGCGAAATGCAGCGGCCGACCGACAGTTGCTCCACGAGCATGCGCCAGCCCGATCCGGCCATCTTCGGGCCGCCGATGATGACATCGAGCGGCACGAACACATCCTTGCCCTGGATGGGGCCGTTCTGGAACGGGATGTTGATCGGGAAGTGCCGGCGTCCGATCGTGACACCCACGGTGTTGCGCGGGATGAGGGCGCAGGTGATGCCGATATCGACCTTCTCGCCCAGCAGCTTGTCCGGATCAAACATCCGGAAGGCGAGGCCGACCACGGTGGCCACCGGCGCGAGGGTGATGTAGCGCTTGTTGAAGTTGAGTTTGATGCCGACAATCTCGCGGCCCTGCCACATGCCGCGGCAGACAACCCCGGTGTCCGGAATCGACGCGGCGTCGGAGCCCGCACGCGGCCCGGTTAGTGCGAAACACGGAATTTCATCACCGCGGGCCAGACGCGGCAGGTAGTAGTCTTTCTGTTCCTGCGTGCCGTAGTGATTCAGCAGCTCGGCGGGGCCGAGTGAGTTCGGTACAGCCACCGTGGAGGAAGCGGTGGTGCTGCGGCTTGCGAGTTTGACCAGCACGCAGGAATGGCCGTACGCCGAGAACTCCAGGCCGCCGTACTTCTTCGGAATGATCATGGCGAAGAAGCCGCGCGACTTCATGAAGTCCCACACGTGCGGCGGCATGTCGCCGCGCTCATGCGTGATATTCCAGTCATCGAGCATGCGGCAGAGCTCCTCGCACGGACCGTCGAGGAATGCTTGCTCTTCAGCCGACAGCGCGGGCGCTTTTGCCGACAGGAGCTTCGACCACTTCGGCGCACCGGTAAACAGCTCGCCGTCCCACCACACGGTGCCGGCTTCCAGCGCCTCGCGCTCGGTCTGGGACATCGACGGGAGGAGCTTCAAATACGCCTTCATGAACGGCCGGGTGATGATTGCCTTGCGCAATGGCCGCAGGTTGAGCAGCCACAGCGATGCAAGCAGTAACCAGAGGAATCCCATCCAGATTCCCGCCGGCACGCTTCGCTCACCTAGCCAGGTGTAGGCAACCAGCAGGACGGTGAATGTTGCGGTGAACGCCAGGAGCGACAGTCGGCGGTAAGCGAGGATCAGTACCGCTGCGATGAACAGCAAGGTGATGACGCCGCCGACTTGTGTGACGGCGTACGCCGCGGCCGCGGCAAGCAATAGCGTGATTATCGCGCCTAGCATGAGATCTCCTTGATACGCCTTGGTGGCAGGGTGCGCGCGGGCGTGAGCGGGAGTCAACAAGACGGCCAGTACGCCACGGACTAGTTCGCGAACCGGGAGTTTCGCTGCGGGACGTAGGGGTTATGGTAACGCGAGCAGGGGGCCCCAACCCGCGGTTCGCACCAAGGGTGGGCGCGGAGGGCAGTGGCTGCCGTCCGCGCCGTTGGAACCTTCGCGTTAGCCGAGGAGGTCCTTTACGCCGTCACGCTCTTCGCGCAACTCCTTGTCCGTCGCGTCCATTCGCTTGCGGCTGAACTCATCAACCGACAATCCCTGGACGATCTGGTACACACCATCCTTGATGGTGACCGGATAGGAGTAGATGACGCCTTCTTTGATCCCATAGCTGCCATCAGAGGGAATGCCCATGCTCACCCAATCGCCGGACGGCGTGCCGGCGAACCAGTCGTGAATGTGGTCGATCGCCGCAGACGCGGCCGAGGCGGCTGAAGACGCGCCGCGGGCTTTGATGATCGCCGCGCCACGCTGTTGGACGACCGGGATGAAGGTCTCTTCGACCCACTTCTGATCAACGAGCGACTTCGCGGCTTTGCCGTTGATGACGGTGTGGCTGATGTCGGGGTACTGCGTAGCCGAGTGGTTGCCCCAGATCGTCATCTTGCGGATGGCGGTTACGTGCGTGCCGGTCTTCTCAGCGAGCTGGCTCAGCGCGCGGTTGTGATCCAACCGCGTCATCGCCGTGAAATTGGCTGGGTTCAGGTCGCGCGCGTTCGCACGGGCGATCAGCGCGTTGGTGTTGGCTGGGTTGCCGACGACGAGGACCTTGATGTTACGGTCGGCGACTTCGTTCAGGGCCTTGCCCTGAGCCGAGAAGATCTGCGCGTTTGCCAGCAGCAGGTCCTTACGCTCCATTCCCGGGCCGCGGGGCCGGGCGCCGACGAGCAGGGCGGCGTGGCAGTCACGGAAAGCAACTTTGGCATCGTCGGTGGCGACGATTTTGTTGAGGGTCGGAAATGCGCAGTCAGCCAGTTCCATCACGACGCCTTGCAGCGTCGGCAGGGCGGGTGTGATTTCCAGGAGGTGCAGGTTGACCGGCTGATCCGGACCGAGCATCGCTCCTGAGGCGACACGGAAGGCAAGGGCATAGCCGATTGCACCGGCGGCGCCGGTGATCGCAACGTTCAAAGCTGGCTTCATGACAGTGCGCTTTTAGCAACGAAAGGGCCGGCGATTTTACTGCAATGGCGGGCGGGGTGCCCTTGGCTATTTCGAGGGGGCGGGTGGGGCGGGGTAGTTGGGGAATGCCGCTTTGAAGCGCCGCAGTTCCGCGTCCGCCTGGTCGGGCTTGCCCGCGGCGCGCAGGGCGTCGATTTGCTGCAGCCAGACCTTCGGGTCAGCGGGGTGCCGGGCGGCCGCGCTTGGTTTGGCCGCTTGCGATGCAATCGCGGAAGACCCGGTCGCCGGCGGCGTTACGGCGGCTGAGGGTGCCGCAGTGGCCGGGGGTGCCGCAGTGGCCGGGGGTGCCGCAGTGGCCGGGGGTGCCGCAGTGGCCGGGGGTGCCGCAGTGGCCGGAGGGGTCGCAGTGGCCGGGGGTGCCGCAGTGGCTGGAGGTGTCCCAGTGACCGGGGATGCCGCTATGGCCGGAGGGGTCGCTGACATCGCCCTGGCTGCTGGGCGTGCGGCCCGCCGTTCCGCTTCGGGCGCCGGCGTGCCCTCGGGTGCTGGGACACCTACTTCCTTCGCCATCAGTACCGCTTTGTCTGCGGCGGACAAGTCGGTCCGTTCGTCGCTGGCCTCATCGCGGGAGGCGGTGACCACACCTCCCTGGACCCGTGGTGCCGCCGGCGCGGCGTTACCGGCGGACGCCATGCCGTCTGCTGGCGCGTCTGCTACCACTGGCGGAGGACTATTGGTCGACGCTATGCGGTCCGCTGGCGCGTGTGTGATCGCGCTGTTGGCTGGCGCATTCGGACCGGCGGTTGCGTCGGCTTGGCTGCGTTGGGCCTGTCGAGCGGGTACGCCTGCGGATGTCATCGAATCTGAGGCTGAAGGCTGTGACTGAGTGGGCGAGTCCGCCTCGGCGAGGCTCCGCTTGAATTCTTGCAGGCGCGCCTCGGCGCGGCCGGGTGCTTCTACTACTACGGGAGCGTGGGGAGTGGGGGTGTTTGCCACCATCGCTCCGGGAATGACAACCTCGTTGGGGCTGCGCCGGTTGCTGTTGAGGCTGATATTCATCACAACCGACAAACACAACAAAATCGTCGCCGCCAGCGCGACAGGCACAGCCCACCGCGGCGCGCGCTGTTGTGGGGGTTTGGCACCCGCCGCCGGCTGGATCGCCTCGCGCGCCTGGGCTAACACCTTGGCATCGATCGCCGCAGGCGGCTCGAGTTTATCGTCCAACGCCGGCAACACCGACCGACGCTGCAAATAGGCCTGAAATTCCTGCTCAGGATCCGTCATGAGGTCGCCTCAGCAGGCGCCAGGCTAGTCCGTAGTTTTGACACCGCATAGCGCAAGCGGCTCTTCGCGGTTTCCGGGCTGACGGCCATGACCAACCCTACCTCGTCCAACGACAGCCCCGACTCATACAACAGAAACGTATCCCGCTGTTCCACCGGAAGCGTAGCGAGCGCTGCGCGATACTGCGCAGTCAGCTGCGCCTGTTCGGCGCGCGTGTCAGGTCGGTCTTGTTCTGAGCCGGGCAACATGGTTTCCCAACCGTCCTCGCCTCCGTTGGATTCGTTACGAACAGACGCACGTCGGCAATGATCGATGAAGCAGTTGTGGGCGATCCGAAATAGAAACGTACGGAACTGCGCCCGCGGTTCATATCGATCACGCCCGATGATGATTTTGCTCCACGCCTCCTGAAACAGGTCGTTGGCGGTTTCAGGGTTGCGGGCCTGGCGGACGAGATAGCGGTACAGCGCGGTCTTGTGCCGCTCGTAAAGAGTCTCAAAAGCGCGCATGTCTCCGCGCGCGTACCGCAGCATGAGCTGGCCGTCGTCGTCACTGCTCATCATCAAGTGCAACTGTACGCGCGTGCCGCCATGTAGACCACGCCCGACACGCGCCCCCCAAGCGACAACCCGCGCCTGTTTTACCCCGCTCGTGCACTGGTGGTCTGCCGTTCCAACCTTTTCCGCTCTCTCGGCTTCCAAGACCGTGACACCCCAGTGCAATGCCAAGCCAGAGCTCGAGCGGGAACGTCCCTCTTGAACTTTTTGGTGATCGGCCTTGACACTAGTGTAGTGATGTAGTCATATACAACACCAAGACGACGACGAAATGCATGGTGCAGATCGCGACGTCCTGGGAAGCAAAGGAGAACGACCATGAACGCTTTGAATGCCACCTTGAAAGCAGCTGCTTGCGGATTGGGTGCCCTGGCGATCACTGCCGTGATGAGCTGGAGCTTTGTACAGTCAACCTCGACGGCTCCCGGCGTAGTGCCGGTCGCCCGGATGGCCAAGCTGACGATCCAGCAGCGCCATGTGTGGTTCGGGCAGTCTCAGCCAGCTGTTTTGGTAGATTAGTCGGCTAACCAGCCGTTACGGCCATGAGCCCCGGAGCATTGATGGATCCGCAGTGGGATGACAGCGTGCCGATTTATCGGCAACTGCGGGACCGAGTGGTGGCAATGATTTTGGAAGGTGCCCTCAAGGAAGGGGATCCGCTACCCTCGGTCCGCAGTGTCGCTGCGGAGTTCAGACTCAACCCGCTGACCGTTCTGAAGGGGTACCAGCAGCTCGTCGATGAGCAACTGGTCGAGAAGCGCCGGGGCCTGGGAATGTTTGTGAGCGTCGGGGCGAGCAAGGCGCTGATGAAAGACGAGCGGCAGCGATTTCTCGATGAGGAATGGCCGAAGGTCTACGCCACGATCCAACGGCTGGGACTGTCCCCCGCCGAGTTGCTGGAAGGCGGCGCCGCTGCACCGAATGCCCCCTGGCCGACCGGGAAAACTGAAAAATGAACACCGGCGATCGAGTCATGTCACCTGTCATCGAAGCGCGGGGACTCAAGAAATCTTACGGGGCCAACCAGGCGGTCGATTCCGTCAGCTTTGCCATCCAGCCCGGACGCATCGTTGGACTGATCGGTCCCAACGGGGCCGGCAAAACCACCTTATTCAAGGCTATTCTCGGCCTCACTCAATTTGACGGCGAATTGCGTGTCCTCGGACGCGACCCGCGTTCCGAGCGTAATGAGCTCATGCAGGATGTCTGCTTCATAGCGGACGTTGCCGTGTTGCCTCGTTGGCTTCGTGTCAGCCAGGCACTCGACTTTGTCGCTGGCGTACATCCTCGGTTTGACCGCTCACGGGCGACGGACTTCCTGCGCAAGACCGATATCAAGATGTCGAGCCGCGTGCGCGAGCTCTCGAAGGGTATGGTCACGCAGCTGCATCTCGCACTGATTCTGGCGATCGATGCGCGGTTGCTCGTACTCGACGAGCCTACTTTAGGACTCGATCTACTATTCCGACGTCAGTTCTACGACACCCTCTTGAACGACTACTTCGACAAGGAACGCACCATCGTTCTCACGACGCACCAGGTCGAGGAGATCGAGAACCTGCTTACCGACGTGATCTTCATCAATCGCGGCCACGTTGTATTGGACACGTCCGTAGATGCGATGCCGGAACGCTATCTACAAGTGACCGTCACTTCGGAAAACGCGGCGCGAGCCCGGGAGCTGAAGCCGTTCTACGAACGCGAAGTGTTCGGGCGTGTTGCAATGTTCTTCGAGGGTCGCAGTCCGGAGGAGCTGGCTCCTTTAGGTGAGCTGCGAACACCCTCGGTGGCCGACCTCTTCGTCGCGAAAATGCAGGGGGTATCATGAGTACACCTGAAGCGACTACTGCCGCGTCCATGCCGCCAGCGAGCCTGACCACACATCAGTCTTCGGTGAAAGTCATGGGCACGCTCATTCGCCGCGAGTTCTGGGAGCACCGCAGTCTGTGGATTGCTCCTTTGATTGTCGCGGTGCTCATGAGTCTGACGGCCTTTCCGATTCACATCGGCGACATGGACTTCGAAGGTGCCCCGAACTTCGGCGACCCCGCCAACCGCATAGGTACCTTCACGCTCATGATCTGGGCGCACACGGTGCCGCAGTATCTCATCATGAGCATTGTGGCGAGCTTCTACCTGATGGATTGCCTGTATACGGAGCGCAAGGACCGCAGCATTCTGTTCTGGAAGTCATTGCCGGTGTCGGATGCGACTACCGTGCTTTCCAAGTTTCTCGTCGGCCTGGTGATCCTGCCGCTGGGCGTCTATGTGCTGGCGGCGATCTCCGGTGTGTTGTTCCTGGGAATCTGGTCGATGCGCGTTGCCTCGCAGGCGCTGCCGGATATCTCGGTTGGTTGGAACACAGTGGCGTGGCTGAAGGTGCAGGGGCTGATGCTTTATGGCGTGGTCGTCTGCATCCTGTGGTTCGCGCCCGTAGCGGCGACGTTGGTGCTCGTATCCGCCTGGGTGCGCAAGAACGTGTTTCTGTGGACGACCTTGCCGCCGCTGATCGCCATCATCATCGAGAAGGCCGGCTTCGGGACCCGCTATATCGCGCATCTGTTGGGTTATCGGACGTTCTACGGAGTCTGGGATGTGCTCGGTATCAACCCGACTCCCCCGGAAGAGGTACACCACGGACGGGTTGTCTCTCTCGCCAACCTCTTCGACAATGTGGAGATGGGCAAGGCATTCCTGAATATCGATCTGTGGCTCGGGCTCGCAGTCGCCGCTGCGCTCCTGGTTGCCGCTATCAGGATTCGCCGCTACCGCGACGACACCTGAGATGCTCGTCGAGGTACGGCGTACCGAGCAGGGCCTCGACGTTGATCTGACTGGCGAATGGCGAGCACTCGATCTCACGCAGATCGACGCCGCGTTGGCCGGCGTGGATTTATCCAATGCTCGCCGCGTATCCATTGGTACCAAAAGTCTCACAGCGCTGGACCTTTCCGGTGCATGGCGCCTGCGCGAATTCATCAAACAGGCGCGCAGCGCGGGCGCCGAAGTGCAGTTCAGGGGGCCGCAGCCAGATCAGCTGCGGCTCATCGACTCGACCCTGAAGGGCGAGCGTCCCGTATGCGATCAACCGTTACCGGTTCCCCATAACCACGGCCTCGCGCCGTTGACCGAGGCCGGCCTGGCCGAAATCGGTCTGTTCTCGGTACGGGAGACGCGCGACCTCATGGCCGCGCTCGCGTTTCTGGGCAAGATTTTTTCCACGCTCGGGCGTGCCACCCTGAGCCTGAAGCGCCTGCGCCCCATTTCCATTGCCCGACACATCTACGACACCGGCATCACCGCCATGCCGATCGTGGCCCTGATCGCCTTCCTGATCAGCGTCATCATTGCCTACATGAGCGCACAGCAGCTGCGCCGGTTCGGTGCAGAGATCTTTGTGGTCGACCTGGTGACGATCGGCGTGCTGCGCGAAATGGGTGTTTTGCTCACCTCTATCATTGTCGCGGGCCGCTCGGGCAGCGCCTTTGCCGCCGAGCTCGGCTCCATGAAGCTCAACGAAGAAGTCGACGCCCTGGTGGCTATCGGTGTGGAGCCGTTTGAAGCGCTGGTCGTGCCGCGCCTCGTCGGTTTGATGATTGCCCTGCCGCTTTTGACGATTGTGGCGGACATCATTGGTCTGATGGGAGGTGCCCTGCTGTGCCGTTATCTGCTAGACATACCGATCACGCAATATCTGACTCGGGTGAATGAGGCAATTACGGCCACCACCTTCTGGGTTGGGCTGTGGAAGGCTCCGGTGTTTGCAATGTTGATCGGCATGGCGGGCGCCTATCGTGGCATGCAGGTGCGGGACTCCTCCCGGGAGCTCGGGCGGCTGACCACGGTTGCCGTGGTGCAGGCCATCTTCCTGGTGATCCTGGCGGACGCCCTGTTCGCGGTGCTGTTCATGGAGATCGGCATTTGATCTATCCGGTCCTGGAGGTGCAGGGGCTGGTCAACCGGTTCGGCAAACAGGTTGTGCACGACGGTCTCAACATGGAGGTCCGCGAGGACGAGGTGTTCGGCATCGTCGGCGGCTCCGGCACGGGTAAATCCGTTCTGTTGCGCAGCATCCTGGGATTGCAACGACCCCAGGCCGGCATCATCCGCATCGAAGGGCACGACATTACCCGCATGTCGGTCGAGCAGCTGCGCACCGTGAAGGCGCGCTACGGCGTGACCTTTCAACAAGGGGCGCTGTTTTCGGCTCTCACCGTGCTGCAGAACGTGCAACTGCCGATGCTCGAGCATCTTCACCTGTCGCCCCACGAGCGGGACGAGCTCGCCATGCTCAAGGTACGGCTCGCGGGCCTCCCGGCGGATGCCTGTCAGAAGTTTCCATCACAGCTGTCCGGCGGCATGGTCAAGCGGGCGGCTCTGGCACGCGCGCTGGCCCTGGATCCGCGCCTGCTGTTTCTCGACGAGCCCACTTCGGGACTCGATCCCATCAGCGCGGCCGAGTTTGATGAATTGATCCTGTACCTGCAGAAGCAGCTGAAACTGACCGTTGTCATGATTACGCACGATCTGGACTCCATCTTCAGGACCTGCAATCGTGTCGGGGTGATCGTCAACAAGCACATGGAAATCGATACGCTCGAGGGCATCGTCCAGAATCCAGACCCGTGGATCCAATCCTACTTCCACGGGGAGCGCGGCAATGCGCGCCTGCGGGAGCGGGCGGTAAGCGAGACCAGCCAGCATGGAACGTGAAGCCAATTACGCCGCGGTCGGCGCGTTTGTGTTGCTCATCACCCTGGTGGGCGCGCTGTTCATCTACTGGTATTCGGACAGCCGGGATCACAAGACTTTCCGGCGCTACGAAATCTACTTTGACGGTACTGTCAGCGGTCTGGAGCGCGGCGCCGCCGTGCGCTACCTGGGTGTTGGTGTGGGACGGGTGCAGCAACTTTCCATCGATCCGAGGGATGCCGCCCGGGTGCAGGTCATTGTCGACATCGACTCGGCGACCCCGATATCCGAGAAGACACTGGCGGAGCTGCAGTTGCAGGGCGTGACCGGGCTGTTGTTCATCGACCTGCAGCAGATGAGACCCAACATGGCGGTGCCGCCGCTGGTGCCCAAGATCGAGTATCCGGTGATTCGCTCGGCGCGCTCGCGTTTTGATGTGTTTCTGAACCGGTTGCCGGATGTGCTGGCGTCCGCCGGGGAAGTGATTGACAAGGCCGCCCGCGCGCTGAGTGATCAGAATATCAATGCCATCACCCATGCGCTGGCCAACATCGACAAGGCCAGTGAGGGATTGCCCAACACACTGCGAGACGTGAACCAGCTCGTCGGGGAATTGCGGGGCGCGGCCACTGATCTCGGAGCGTCTGCCAAGGGCGCGCGTCAGATCGTTGATCAGGCGGGGCCTGAAGTGGTGGCCTCGCTGCAGCGGGTGCATGTTGTGGCTGACAACCTGGCCAATGCGACGGACCAGATTCAGAAACTCATTGGGGATAATCGGCAGGATCTGCGGTCATTCACGCGTGACGGGCTGCCGGAGCTGGAGCGGTTGCTGCGGGAGGGCCGGGCAGCCGCGCAGGAGCTGCGCGAGTTGTCGGCCAGTCTGCGAGAGAACCCCTCGCAGTTGCTGTATCAACCCCGACAGGTTGGCCTGGAGATACCCAAGTGATGGCATGGCCAACGCGCTCTGACGCCGCGCCCCGTCTCGTGTCCGATGCCGCTTTCGGCGAAGAAAGACCGCCGGGTGTTGCCCGCTCCTGCGCTGGTTGGGCGGTGGCGCTCGCTGCGACCGCCGTCGTTGCTGGGTGCTCGGGTGGGCTGCACAGCGACGCGCCGGCGACGCAGGTGTATGTCCTCCGATCGGCCGTGCACCCGCAAATACCCGCGAGGGCACCCACCGTGTCCTTGCACATCAACCGCCCGATGGCCGCCCCCGGCCTGGAGTCCGACCACATTGTGTTGGTCCAGCCGGACCACAAAATGAGCTATTACATCGCCAGCCGCTGGCCCGGCGACCTGCCTTCCGTGGTCGAGTCATTGACCGTAGATACCCTGCGTGCCACCGGCGACTGGACGGCGGTGCAGGATTCCGGAAGCGCATTTTCCTCCGACTACATGCTCCAGATTGTAATCCGCCGCTTTGAGGCGGATTACTCGGGGGGCACGGTTCCCGAGGTGCATGTCGTGTTGGACTGTACCGTCGGTCGGCGGGCGGGCCGGGAGATTATCGGCAGCTTCATTGCAGAAGGCTCCGCCACCGCCGCGGCAAACAGGCTGGGCGATGTGGTCGGTGCCTTCGAAAGTGCAGCCAACCACGCGCTGGCTGATATCGCTACCCACACGGTACAGGCCGTGCAGACCGCTCAGAAAGTAGAGGCGCCCGTTCCTTCCATAACCCGGTAGAGCCAGTAATGCAGCTGGGACGGGTCGGCGTAGTAACCGAACTCGGCCGTGTACTCGATTCCCAGCGACGCCCGATTGCTCCACAGGGTCTCGAAGTAATCAAGGGTCTGTTGGGTGACCGGCGCGCTGCGGGGCAGCTCGACGACCAGGTTGGCTTCCAGGTTGTAGTCGGCCAGATTGCGGCGGGTGAAGTTGGCCGAGCCTACGGTCAGCCAGAATCGATCGGGGCTGTAGATCATGGCCAGCTTGGTATGAAACTGCTCGCCATGGGTCCGATACCAGCGGACATGGATGGCCCCGTCACTGGCCGCTACCAGCTCACTGGCCACGGGTTGATTGGGAATGCCCGTCTTGGCGTGGCCGAAGGCGTCCTTGTTGGGGTCCATGATGACCCGGACGCCGACGCCGCGCCGGCTGGCCCCTAACAGGGACTCAATCACGGCCCGATCGGCCAGATAGAACATGGCAATGTCGATGTTCTCGCCCCGCTGGGCGGCATCGATCCGCTCCAACAGCTCCGTCAATATGCCGCCTTCCGTGACGACCTTGAGGCGGCCGCTAACGCTGTTGGCCTCCGCCGCCTTTCGCTCCGCCAAGCTTGCTGCGCCTGCCGACGTTGATCGCTGCCCCTTGCGCGTGCCCGTGCCTGCAGGGTCGTGCGCGTCCTGGGATGCTGGCTGCGACCCCGGTTGCCGCGCGGGCATGAGCGAGGCGGCCGTCAGTTGGCCGGTCCAGCCGGAGAAGCGGGCGACCTGTAGCTCGCTCTCCAGCAACGGTAGCGTGGACGGGCCGGTGATCTTCAAAGCCGTGTTGGAATGCGCGCTGCTGGCATCATGCGGGTTCGCCGAGCCCACAATCGTCACCAGCCCATCCCGCCCATCATCCGCAATGATCACCTTGCGATGATTTGCCTTGAAGTTGAGCAGCCGTGCCCAGTCTCCGAAGGAGATCGGATCTGAGCTTTCATCGAGCGGATTGGGCAGCCAGCCACCTTCGGCCGCGTGTGGGGTCGCGCCTGGGTCGTTCCCGCCGAGCCCGGGATTAGCAGTCCACCATTTGATCCCCAGCCGCCACAGGCTGGAGTAGATGAAGTTGGAATCCCGCAGCCCGTCCAGGTCGGTGACAACGACCTGGACCCCGGCGGCGCGCAGCAGCCGCAGGTCGTGAGATGACACCCCTCCGTACACTTCGTTGATGGGGTCGGTGATGAAGATCACCGGCAGGCTCGGGTCGGCCCGCCGCCGCTCAATCAGCGCATCCCGCAGCTCGCCGGACAGGGGGCGGAACGCCGGCGGCGCTCCCGGCCCATTGCCGAGGGTCGAATTGAACAGGAAATAATCGAGGACGATGAATTTGTGTGCGGAGCGTATGACGCCCAGGACCTCGTCGAAGATGGCCTGGCTCGAGTTTTGCCGCCCGTAGGCGTCCGCGGAAGTGATGTCGGCGATAAAGGTGACGTCGCGCGGTGTTATGGGTGCCCAGGCTGAGTCAACATGAGTGCCGGCCGGTAACGGCTTGTTGGTTTGCCAGTACGCGGTACCGGCCCAGAGAGCGACAAAAACCCAGAAAACCGCCCGTCTCCACACGCGCGAGCGACGTGTAGCTGACACGTCGCGCATCGTCGAAGTGAACGGCATTTATGGATTCTAACCGGGGCGCGCAGCCCGCGTCTGAGCGTGGCGCGCGCCGCTGCCGTAATGTGACTTATTCAGGCGGAGCGGCTGGCGAGTTCGTCTGCGTGGTGCAGCAGGTGTGCGAACGGCGCTGTACCGCCGGCCTGGCGCATGAGAAGCGCCAGCAGATCCTCCGCAGTACACGGCTCGCCGAACAGCTTGCCCTGCGCGTAGTGGCAGGAGTTCCGGCGCAGGAAATCCAGGTGCCGCAGCGATTCGACACCCTCCGCCACCACTTCCATTCCCAGACTGCGTCCCATCTCGATAATAGTCTTCACGATCGTGGCGTCTCCGGCGTCCTCGCTCACGTCCCGCACAAAGGACTGGTCGATCTTCAGGGTGCCGATCGGGAACTGCTGGAGGGCCGACAGGGACGAGTAGCCCGTTCCAAAGTCGTCGATCGACAGATGCAGGCCCATCGCGTAAAGCTCGTCCAGCAGCCGGACGGTTCGCTTGGCGTCGGACATCAGGGTGGTTTCCGTGATCTCGAGCTCGAACGAGGTCGGGGACACGGAATGCCGCCGGAACACGGCGCGGCAGCGGAGGATGAAGCTCGCCTGGCGCAGCTGCTTCAGCGAGAGATTCAAGGACACGCGGCCGGGATTGGCGCCCTCGGTCTGCATGATCCGGTAGTCCATGCAGACCCGGTTGAGCACCCACTCGCCGATGTCGAGGATCAGGTTGGATTCCTCGGCGAGCGGAATGAACATTGAAGGCGGTACGTCCCCATGGCCGGGCAGCCGCCACCGCAACAGCGCTTCTGCACCGATGATCCGCCCGTTGCGCAGGTCGATCTTCGGCTGGTAGCGGATCACGAGCTCATCGCGCTCCACCGCACGGCGCAACTTGCTCTTCAACATCAGGCGCTCGACCGCCGCCGCGTTCATCTCCGGCGAGTAGAACGCGAAGGTGTTGCCGCCGTTCTGCTTCGAGTAGTACATCGCCGCGTCGGCGTTGCGAATGAGGTCGATGACGTTCTCAGCATCGCGCGGGCAGAAGGCAACACCGATGCTCGCCGTCAGATACACCTCGTGTTGATTGAGCTGGAAGCCGCGGCTGACCTCGGTGAGGATCGATCTGGCCAGGTGGGCTATCGGTCCGCGGTTGTCGGCATCCGCCGGCAGACCATCCACGAACAGGGCGAACTCG
>Ga0181534_10001869_pt1 | contig 13476 bp, 17 predicted proteins | sample PEATcosm2014_Bin_37_FD_119758 | JGI IMG/M metagenome (GOLD analysis project Ga0181534, IMG submission 119758) | Peatland microbial communities from MTU Mesocosm Facility, Houghton, MI, USA - PEATcosm2014_Bin17_10_metaG | ecosystem: Environmental > Terrestrial > Soil > Wetlands > Peat | place...
AGAGACGAAACCTCGCAAGAGGAAAGTCCACTTCCAATTTGGATTCCGTACTTCAGCATTCTGTGGTCTTCCATCTGACAAAAAGGTTGCACTCACCGGCTGGAAGGAACGAGTCACCTGCGACAACTGCCGTCGGCAGATGAAACTATGGGGTGTCAAGGAAGACGAGATTCTCAAGAGAGTATGCACTTACATCCTGATCGGAAACGTGAAGATTCATGGACAGAAGAAGATCATGGCTCTGCCTCACGAAGAGTACAATCTTTCCTTCATCCGCAGTCGTGCCACTTCTCCTGAATTGAACCGGGTTTGGATTTGGGAGGGGAGTCATGAGTAAGGAAATTCAGATAGACTACACCCTGGAAAATCCTGTCAAGGGACGCATCACACAGTCATGGTCTGTGAAATGTCGAGATAGCGAACTTGGTTATGTGGCCTGGTATGCACCTTGGCGCCGATACACCTTCTGGGTTGCGGCTCCGATCATTCTGGATGCTAAATGCATGCTTGACATTGCCAAGTTCCTCGCCGAAAGGACTTTGGAGCATCAACAGAATCGACCTGTCAAGCAACCTCCTCTGGCTCCAAGGATTCCGTTGTAAATAAGCAGTATTGTGAGATATTCCACAGTAATAGGTAAAGTGGAGGAAATCTCATGCCAGAGCGGCGCTACATCGAAGACTTTCCAGTGAAGCAGGTTGGTGGAAGTCACTACAACAAGAAGTCCAAATGCCCTCATTGCTCAGGAATAATTCAACACTGGGACTACGCAGCCGGACTTCCGTACCTGGATGCTCAGATCAGCAAGTACATTGATCGTCATCAGGACAAGAACGGCTTCCAGGATCTGCTCAAGTCTCAGTCCTACCTGACCAAAGCGATGCTCTTCTACTATCCCGAGGAGTATGCCCAGCACCAGATTGCCGAAGCGGCTGCTCGTCCTAATCCTACAGCAGTGATTGCTGTGGATCAACTTAGGATCCTGCTGGGCACAGTTGCCGAGTTCCTTCATCGCAAGGGAGACATCTCTGATGAGCAGTTGGAAGATGGCTTGAATTTCAATGAGGCCGTCTCCCGCCTGCAATCACTTCCTCTGAACAAGACCCGCAAGTCTCCCAACGAGCGGCGGCGCGACATAGAAATGGCCAAAGTGAAGGACATGGGAGACTTGCTTGATACCTGACTGGAACAGGACGAACCTGTTCACCCTGGATGATTAGGCCATCGCTCTCTTCCACCAAGGACCAGGTTTGGCAGCAGTGCCGAGGAATTTAGCATCGTTGGGATTCTTGGCCACGATGTCTTGGTAGTGAGCCAGACGGAAGTTCTGAAAGGCTGAAACCAGATGACTGATGTCAAGAGCGTTGGCGGCGGCCACGGTCACGGGACCCATGCCTCCGTCCACCTTGAGTGTTCCACCGAGAGAGTTGATGGCCTTCTGGAAGATTTCGACAGCGGTCACTTCTCCAGCATTGACTCCTGCATCGAACACTCTCTTGGCAATGTCATCAGCCAGCTGACCATAGTGGATGCCCCAGAAGTTACCTTGATAGAAAGCCTGAACATCCGGACCTCTCTGCGACTGAGGAACCAGGGCGATCTTGGCAAACTGAGTGGGGAAAGCAGCACTGTTGATTCCGGAAATGGCAAATGCACCAATCCGTTTTCCCTTGCCGTCATACTGATTAGGCACGTCATCAACTTGTGCGTATTGGAGTTTGGGGTCTTCAAAGACCATTGTCCAGGCGAATGCGATGCTAAACGACGCCATGAAATTTTCTCCTTGTGTTTTGATCCGTCCCTGTGTAAGATGGTTGTGTAGTCAGAAAGGTGCTTCCAAAAATGGGTAATCTGGTAATCAACGTTCGTGGAACCAATGGTTCTGGCAAAACAACCGCAGTCAAGAGAATACTCGACACATACGGAGCTCAGGCTATCCTGGACGAGAAGGGGAAGGTCCGGGGATACGTGTGCAAGAGTGTTGTAGTCCCGGTGATGAACCCTGAAGACAAGATCATGCAGCCCAAGGACCTCTATATTCTCGGTGCCTATGAAACTCCCACCGGTGGATGTGACGGGATCAACACTCAGGATAAGATCTGTGATCTCATTCGTGAGTGGGCTCCTCTGGGCAACGTCCTGTATGAAGGTCTGTTGATCTCCGGTCTGTTCAGTCGCTACAACAGTTTGGCTGATGAACTCAATGAGCATCACTTCATCTTTGGCTTTCTCGACACACCTCTCCAGCGTTGCATCGATCAGACGCTGTCCCGCAGGGCGGCCAAGGGAAATATCAAGCCCTTCGATCCTTACAAGACTCTGGCGCCGAAGTTCGAGGCTATCATCTCATCCAGGAAGAAGTTCGAACTGGCGGGAACTGACAAGTGTGAGTGTTGCAAGATCAAGCCCTGCCAGTCCAAGACCAAGGACGTGCGGACCATTCCTCACAAGCAAGCGGTCTCAACTGTGCTGGGTTGGATCAGGGATGAAGCAGAAACCTACCAAGCAGAAGAAACCACAGAAGCCCAGGTAATGGATAGCCGCAGCCTTCCTCAGATAGGAGGACGTGCTCTCATAGCACAAGGGGCTACGTGCAACGAGTATGCGGCGTCTTTCATCCCCAGGTTGGGAACGTATTTTAGCTGCGTTCTTGAGAAGGGGCACGACGGTGAGGAGCATCGGGCTGGAGGAGAGTGCTTCACCCACGGGAAATACGTGATGGAGCACTCCGAAGAAACTCCCAAGTGTCCGAAGTGCGAAATGGAAAACCTTCCGCGATATGGGTTGATTCATGGGAACGCAGATAGTCTCTCGATGATGAAGAGTGAATTTCATCAGTGGGAACCGGATTTCTCGGAGGGTGAGCCTGATCCCAAGGAACCCACTTGTGGAGTGTGCGGTCGTGCAGACGATCTCTATCACTTCAAGAGGAAGAATCCATGAATTCTGTGTCACCAGTCTTCACTGTGATAGAGATAGCTTCTGAGCAGGTGATTGCTCTCGATCAGGAGGAATACTATCCGATCATAGTGGCCAGGATTCAATGGAAAGACGAAGCCAAGTCCAAGTCTTCAATTGTGCGTTACCGGCTAACCGACAAAGAGCGCAGAGCCATAGCTGAGGGTGCAGATGTAATCGTCTCTCAGCCTCATCATGGACCACTCATGCCTCTTGCCCTGCAAGTGGCTTTTCCTGGCGAGTATCCTTTGGAGGGGATGGAATGACGGACGTTATCAGAAACAAAGAAGTTAGGGACAAGTTGGGAGTTCCCATCACACCAGGTGTATTCATTGCATATGGACATGCCCTGGGAAGATGTGCGGGACTCAGGATTGGCAAAGTACTCGCTGTTAAGGAGCGCGAGAAAACCTATGGGAACGATAACGGCGTCAGCATCACAGTTTGGGGCGTGGACGACGAATGGGAAGGTCTATACGACAGTGTCAGCCTCTGTAAGAGCAAAGGCACTCTAATGTTCCCATCGCGGATCGTAGTGATCCCCCGTAAAGGAATTCCCAAGGAATATCTTGCCCTGCTCGATCCAATAACTGAAAATTCCACCAAGAAGAATACGGTCATTCCTAAAAGGAAGATGGTGAATCGACGCTATGTTCAAGATGTCTGACGGTGACAAGTGCTGATTACAACAGCGATCCGAACTGCAAGAAGAAACTGTTGGTTGCCGAAGGCGGCACAATGCAAAGGCCGATGGGAGGAACAGCAACTCCCGTTGCCTTGACGTCAAAGACTGAAGACCCAGTGAGCACCAAGGTTGCAGACCCTGCAGCACCATCTGGGCCAGTGAGAACGATCGTGTTGGAAACAACTGTAGGAACCACTGTAGCCGGAAGGCCGGCAGTCAGCAAAACGAGGGCAGCAGCCAGAGTGGAACCTTCGGGAATGACAGTCGTTGTTGGAGTTCCCGACACTCCAATGCCAACCGTGAAGTTACCAAAAATGGTATCTCCGGCACCATTGAACGTGTAAGTTGCGACTGATCCAGCGATATTAGTAGAAGCCGAAGGGCCGGTGGGAGTCACCGCCACTGGAATGATCGGAGCGACTGCGACCATCAGGCCAGCATAGGCCCCTGCACCACAGAAGATCGGCTGTCCAGCTACGAAAGCGCCAGGAGTAGTGCTATATGCTTGACTGTCCACTCCGCCCTTGAGCATTGCGCGGAAGATTGGAGCTTTCTTGGAGCCGGAAGGTCCGATTGCCCCAGCGAACTCTCCAGGACCGTTTGCGAGCAGTCCATAGGGGTTCATGGGGTACGCATCGCAAGGCGCGATGAGTGGGAATCCATCTGCTGAGTACGTTCCCACCATGGCCATAACTTTTCCGCCAAGGTAACCAGCGTTGGTGAGGGTGGTCTGGTCAACCCCTGGGGTGCCAGTCAAAACCACGTTAGGAACCGTGGTTCCATCGTTCTGGCCATACATATCCAGTTTGAGCATGTAGATTCTCCTTTTACTGTGATGCCGCTATAGAGAATCCTGTAGGTGAAAATGTAGTTGAATTATGGTTACACTATCACAGCCCGGTTGATGTAGGTTGCCTTGACACCGTTGTACTCTTCGTGTTTGGTGATGGTTCCTTTCAAACTAACAATCTTTCCGATGGCGTCAATCATGGAATTCACATTGTAGCTTCCGTCGCCCAGCTGCAGTTCGTTGGAAGCGAACCACTTGATGACATTGCCAGTCGGGTCAGCGAAGGTGTAGAGATAAGAGCCACCGAAGTCAGTCTGGATGTAACGGACTGATTCGATCGCCAGAGTGTTGAAGACCAGGCGCTGCTTGATGGTGCCAATGAAAGAGCTGTTTTTGTGAGACTCCCTCGAGGCGGCGCGAGCAACTTCCATTTCCCGGTCCCGTAGGCAGGTGGAAATCGCGGAGCAGAGCAAGCCGGTCTGGCCGAAGTTGACCGAGCCAGCGCGACCTAATAGAGCGAGCGAGTAGCGATACTCGTTGTCGGTGCTGATGGGCAGGTTGCTGAGCCACTCGACCGTGTCTTCGGCGGTCTTCTTGTCTTCATCGGAGGGAACGTGCTTGGCCCAGACATCTCGCATCGTTTTGGTGCGAGCGTTCAACTGAGACATGATGTTGTCGCGGGTGGAGGCAACTTCAAACTGACGTGCTTTGGTTCCGCTCATCCAACCGTCCAACCGGATGTGGCAAGCGGTCATGGTCAGGAGGGTTTCGATGTCATAGAAGGTTTTGCCGCCGTGACCTCCGCCACCCAGCCAGTCTTCGTCTTCTGCTCCGCTCATCATGCTGTCGAGGCTGAGGAGCCATTCGGCGCGACCCATGATCGCTTCCGGATCCACTCCGCCCAAGAAATCGGCGATGCAATTGCGGCCAACCTGCTTGAAGGTGCCGTCATCGTGCTTGATCAGAAAGGTTTCTGCCCAGTGACGCTGGACATTGCAGTGATCACACCAGGGAGCCACATCGCGATAGGAGGCCGGAGCGACCGCATCCGGAATCAGGCGGAGGAGGTTGCCGATCACTTTGTTGTCTTCGTCCTTGACGACTTCGATCTTGCCAATGAACTCCCAACCGGCCAGCTTAGGTGTTGCGCCGTCGACGGTCAGGTTATGGCGAATGGTGGCGACGCCTGTGAAGACTTCGTTGTTGACCAGCTTGTGATCAGCGGGAACGAAATAGAGGCTGCGAGCAATATCGTATTCTGGATCGGAGAACCGATCGACTTCGATCTGCTTGAAAAGTTCGGTGCCAACCTCAGTTACGACAACTGGCTCACATCCGAGCTTCGTTGCGCGCTTGTTGAGCTTGGCGATCCGCTGGGTCAAGGTTTCCATGTTGCGGTCGAAAACCTTGTAGATCCGAACTTCTTTGGTCTCGTTTTCCATATGATTCTCTACCGAACTCGTGCGAGTTTCGGCTAACGAGAGAGGTCAGTAGTCGGATTGACATCCAACTTTTTGAGGCAGCCACGTGCGGTTTCCATACACTGACGAGCATCCATTCCAGTGTTGGCGATCAGATCAAGAGCGATGAGCGCGATCCGCGCATCTTCCCACTTGACAACTTCGCCGGTCGGACGTTCGAACAGACGAGTTTCGTCGTCGCTGGAGTGAACCTGTATAGCGATTCCGTGATCGTATCTCTTCACAGTGATCTCCCGGCCCAATCCTGCCATTCGCGGAGTTGAGCATACTGCTTGTCGGTGAGAGGGTTCAGGCCGCGAAGGTACATCGTGATCTCGTCACGAACAGCTTGCTTCAAGTTCTCGAGAGTCTTCACCGGGAGGCGAGGATCATCATCGACCTGAAGGTTGCGCGCCCAAGAAGGGAGCTTGGCTTTGGCTGTGGTGTACTTCTGCTTGATGACCTTTGCTCTATTTTCCATACTTCTCTCTACGGAGTTCATGTGAGTTTCGGGTAGTGAAATCAGGTGTAAAACAGTTACCCTCGTGGGAAATCTAGGTATATCATTGAATTCAGGAGATAGGAAAACGAAATGGAAGCGGAAGTTACTACTGAAATCATGATTACTGATTTTCTCACTGGAAGTGGAGATCTGGTAGTTCAAACATCAAACCCCAAATTGGCAAAAGAGCTTGAAGATTTTCTGAAACAGAGCATTTCGAAGGGATACTTGAGATTCACCCCTGAAAATCAAGGTTCCAGAAGTCCTTCTAGAATGACCATGCTGAACCCAGATCCCAAGCCCACAAAGATCGAGTCTAGAAATAGAATGACCCTGTCCGCCGTGTAACGAGATCCTTTACAAGTCAAGCGGTCGTCTTCGGGCGACCGTTTTTCTTGATTATACCTCTTCGGCCAGTTTAATAGCCGCCTTGGCAGCATGAATATCAAATGAGGCCAGCGTGGTGCAACTGTTGGCTCCGATTTCCACGCGAGAGTCATTGATGTTACGCTTGATCGCTGCTTCTACTTCAGCAGCAGTCATTGCTCCACGGTATGCATTCGTGACTTCAATGTATCGAACTGCCTGTTTGAGCGATTTTAATAGTGCTTTGTTCATGATTCCCTCCAGTTCTTTCTACCGAAGGGACACGAGTTTCGGGTAATGTGGAAACTTACTTGACTTCCTGATCCTTAGTATGGTTGCTCTAACACAAGGTGAACAAGAGTTTTTCGTGTACGCATACCTTCGTTCTAAGGATTCTCAAACGGCACCAAAGGGAGCTCCTTACTACATAGGTAAGGGGAGGAATTCTTCGTCCGTATGAAGATCACAGGAAGACTCCTATTCCAGCTGATCCTTTGAACATAGTGATCTTGGCTGGAAATCTTTATGAGAAGGATGCTCTTCAACTGGAGATGAACCTGATTTATTTGTATGGTAGGAAAGATAATGGAACTGGAATACTGATTAATCATACAGATGGAGGAGAAGGAGTTAGCGGATGGAAGCACTCTGAAGAAACTAGAATTTTGATTGGTGGCTCTGTTAGAAATAGTCTTAAGGCTCAAGCCTCGAGGCGCAGTCCCAAGAAATTGGCAAGGCTTGCTGCTTGGCACAATACTGAAAGAGGAAAGCAGTTTACAAGAAAAGCTATGTCTAAAGGATGGGATTATGTGCGAGATAACTGGTTGGGATCCGCAGAGGCCATCGCTCATTTGAAGAATTGGAATGACAGTGAAGAAGGAAAATCTCATCGTGAAAGACTGGCTTCACATCCTTTTAGAATTGAGAAATCTAAACAGAGTGTTCGTATATGGAATGCTACGGAAGAGGCTGCGAAACATCGGAGGAAAACTCTTGAGATTCTTCGGAAAACGTACTTTGGAACAGATGATCACTTGAATCAGGTGCAGTCAATGGGAAAAGGAAACAAGGGGAGGATAAGAATCCATCATGAAATCCTTGGAAGCAAAGCCATAAAACAAGAAGAATGGCAGAAATATAAAGCCAACGGATGGAAACGAGGAATGAAGCCAAGGAATGGCTTTCAAGTTCTAAGTGAGGTGGTGAGTTCGTGCAGACTTTGACCCAAGGAAAAACTCTAGGACCAGGCGATCTGGGCATTCTCATCCATGATGCCAATGGAATGCTGATGAATCCGACCGCCATCAATTATGACATCTACAGTAATGTCAGTGGAGTGTTCTCTCCGGTCGTGTTAAGTCAGACTCCTGGAAACACGAACATCGGAGCTTACTATGTTCCAATCACTATCCCGACCAGCTGGGAAGGTGAGTATCAACTGCGATGGAATCTGGTTCAGTATCCTGTCAGCAACGTAGCAGGAGCAATCACCTCTGGTGTGTTCATTCCCGGGGAGATTGTCATCCAGAATGTCACACTCGCTTCTGCGACAATGGTGCTGGCTTCCACTGGTAGCATGCAGATCAACGGATTGACCCCTGCTCAAATCTTGACCACAAATTCAACTGATATCTGGGTCGGTCAATCGAGCAATGCTCAGTTCACTCCAACTTCAACTCCTGTCCTAGTTTCTGATGTGGTGACTGAAGACTTCTTCGTGCAGGTGGTAGACTACGCTTCCAACAGTTTTGAAGCACCGTCGATGATCGTAGCTCGGAAGCCTGGGATGGACCAAAAGACGGCACAGATGATCATGAGTGTCAGAGAGCTTCTTTCAGACACCAATCCGGATAGAAACTACCATTTCCGTCCTCCAACTCCGAGCAAGATCGTAGCAGGATACACTTCGAGAGTGGGGTATATCTGGGTCGACATGACAATCACCCTCATGCTGAAGATCACGATTGCCCAACTCAATACCTGGAACCCCATGGCTCTCACCAACTACAACATTCGCTCGATTCCTGAAGACTGGGCTGAAGCGGCGGCGGTCGGCGCGGCGGCCAAATGTCTGTTGGGTGAAAGTGCTAGGTGGGCGGAGGAGGAGTTTGGATATTCGTTGAACGGTGTTAGCCTGGATATCAATAAGTCCTATCTCTACCAAGGTTTAGGACAAACCTACACTCAAATGTTCGAAACCTGGGCACCTCTAATCACAGCGAACAGACCAGCCTCTGTTGGTCTCAGACAGCAAAGGTGGTTACTTGGGTAACTACATCTAGTTACTTAAGATGATAACTCTTCTACTTCCCATACAGTATCATCATTTTATGATACCAAAGGAAATACGTGTCTCGTTATTTAACGAACTGCTAGTAGACAAATCGGACTGGTTCATCCGGCTACCCTCCGAGATAGTCTCCGTATGTGAACTCGGATGTAATAGACCAGCAAAGTTTCTTCTAAAGAACTCTTGGCTGTTATCTTGCAGTCAGTCTGCTCAGCGTTGTCCCACAACAACTCACCTTTCTGAACTCCTCTGCTACGGCTGTAGCCAACCGGCTACTCTCATGCAAACCACAGGACCCGTATGCGGAAGAATAACCAAAGGAGTAGTAAAGTGTCCTGAAGCTGCTGCGAAACTAAAGGCAGCATCCATGGCAACGCGCAAGCTAACTCTACAAGATCCAATCCGAGCAAAACAGCGCCAAGACAGATTTGAAGAGACCATGATCAAACATCATGGATTCAAGTCAGCTCTTCAATCTCCGGAATTGTCAGCCAAGATTAGACAAACTACGCTTGAACGATACGGCGTAGAATGTGGACCCAAGATTCCCGGAGTGTTTGATGCTGCGAGGAAGAAGTGTCAAGAAGAGTATGGAGTGAATCATTGGACACAACGACCAGATGTTAAGCAGTCCAAGAACAACACTTGCAAGGAGAAGTTTGGTTTCGAAAACCCCATTCAATCTCCAGAAGTGATAAGTAAACGTCGAAGTAATAGCCTGGTTCAGTACGGAGTACCTCATCCTCAAATGGTTGCCAGCATCAGCGAAAAGCGATACAATTCCTGGATAGCCAGTCAGGGTACAACCTATGGATCTCCAGAGTACTTTGCCAGCTGGCAAGAAAATTTCTTGAAAACTAATGGGGTCGACCATCCTTCTAAGTTGCCCGAAGTTCGGAGGAAATGGTTACAAACTATCAAGGATCACTTCGGTGAGTTGGCTAGTGCTCCACTATCTTCTTCCGTGGTAAGAGCAAAGTATGAAGCCACTATGCTGGATAGGTATGGAGTAGTAAACCCCACTCAGTCATCTCAGTTGTGGACTAACAATATTCTTCCAGCTTTATTTCGCACCAAGCAGCTTACTCTTCCTTCAGGAGAAGTGGTAAACTACCAAGGATACGAGGACAGAGTTATCCTTCAGCTGCTGCTATTTTATACTGAGGATGATCTTGGTTTCCGTTCTCCTATGAGTTTTCCCTACACGAAGGATGGTCTTCAAAAAGTCTACCATCCTGATATCACAATTCTCAAAGAGCATCGCATTATCGAGGTTAAGAGCACTTACACGTTTATGGCAGGGGTTAAAGATGGAACTCTGGTAGAGAAGTTGAGGGCAGTTACTGATGGTGGCTGGCAGGCAGAAGTATGGATCTGGGATGATTTCAAGCGTTCTTTGATCATTGATTTTTTACCTCTTCAAAAACAGTCAGTTAATTGTAACATAGACAGAAACTACCAAAGAGAATTTCGTGTACTGAAGATATTCGAAGACGAGATTAGGGAAAACTCCAGCGTAATCCTAGATTATATGTTCTCATATCTCACTGAATCAAAGGGTAAGAGAGTAGATCCTGATTACATTGTCGAAGAATTTACTTCTGCTGATGCTAGAAAGTTTTTGGATTCTCATCACTACTTAGGAGCAGCTTCAGGATGTCCTACAGTCAGAGCGATGTACCAGGGACAAACTATCGGAGTTTGGGTGTTTCAAAAACGATATAGTGGAGAAGTTCTGTGGCACCGAGCCTGTTGGGATCATAATTACAGAGCTTGGAATCCTCATGAGAAGGCTCTGAAATTGGCTATTCCTTGGTTGAAAGATCATCACTATTCCAAGATTACAACCTTTGCTGATTTGCGCTGGCACACAGGAGAACTCTATGAGAAACTGGGATTTCAGTTTGAGAAAATCATCGACTCTGAGTACTACTACTCTGATGGACAACAAAGGAAGACCAAATACTCTTTCAGAGTTCCCGCTGGAATAAGCGAAATCGAAGAGGCCGCAAAGAAGGGCTGGCACCGCGTATTTGACATTGGAAAGAAAAGATTCGTTCTATCAATATGACTTCCTCCTCACAGATAGAGGGTGCATGAATTCCTGGCTGCTCAAGAAAGCAAAATCGGCGGAAGAGATCATTCAGGAGATCAAGCTGGATCACAAGGTGGATCCATTCTTCTCCCCGATGGTCCAAGAGTTTCGCAACCGCTGTGTTCGGACTGTGATTGGATTCCTGAAGAAGACAATTCAGCCTCTGGCTTCCTACAGCGATGGCACGTACACTTGCTATGTACTCAGTGACTGGGAGCACTCCCAGATCTGGATGAAAGCAGGAGATCCTTACCCGGTCCCATCTGGGAAGTGGATGGATTTCCCTGAAGAGCACTGGGGAATTTCACAAGAAGACTATGACGCGCTCCCTAACGAGAAGCGTGCTGAGTTGGAGTGCAAGGAACAGGTGACGAAGTGGATGCCCTCTCAATTTGAGGACAAGAAGAAGGAATTCTACCATCCTGAAGAGCACGAAACAGAGTTCCTTAATCCAGCCAAGAAGAAACACCCCGAATGGTTCAAGGCAAAATCCTAACTTTCTCTTTCTCGATTGAGGAAGAGATATGATTTGTGGGTTGGTAGTCCTCAATTCGAGCTATGTCGGGAGCCGTGACCTGTGGTGGCCAAATGATCCCAAGGCCACAGTGGGATACAATGTCTACCGAGCTATCGACTATCCAGCCAACTGGCAGCTGCTCAATCTTGCTCCAATTCCTGGTCAGTTCTATCGTGACATTTCAACTCTAGCCTCAACTACTTACACAGTGCAGGATTCCGACTGGATTGAAAAGGGAACTTTTGGTCGCTGGTCATTTCAGATTCCAGACGTTCCGTATTCAGGGATTGTGGAGACCAGACCTCAGGTGGCCACTTCTCCTGAGGATGTCAGTGTCATACTTGCAACGGATCTGAATTTCCTGAATGGTTCCCTCACCACAGTTTCTGGTACCGATGTTCTCTCCGGAACCATTTCTCTGCAAGTGGGAGTATCAACTCCTGTGGTTTTCACAACCACCTCCAACAATAGCATCGTACTGCTTGCGGCGGCCATCACAGCTGCGTCCATCGGAGTGACTGCCACCCTTGTCGCTTATGGTGGACCATACACCCTTTCGCTGGCGCCAACCGTTCCTACAGATACTCTCACGGTGATCTCGAGTCTCGTTGCAACCTCGACTGTTCGCCCTGCGATGGTGAGTGGAATTGACAAGGCCATCTGGATCAATGTTGACAAGACTCTACCAATCGGTGGTGCAGTTTCCAACTTCCCAATTTCGGCTCTAGCCAGTGTCACTACCTTCAAGGTGACTTACAACCAGTTGACGAACTTCGTCGACATCTACACCAACATGGTGCGGACATACTACACCGTGGTCCCAGTAGGAGCAAGTGGAGATCTCCACGCACCCGGTGCTGCAGGATCGGAAATCGTCAACACTCAGACGATTGAACGTCTGAATTACATGCTCAAGGAGCAGATACGGAGAAATGCCTGGCTCTTTGAGAGAGTAGGAGAGCCAGCATTTATCATGTTCCGGATGTCTCGAGGTACAGCGTGTGGCTGCGTGGGAGACGGAGTTGGAGAGCCTCGTCACGGCTGCCCAGTGTGTTACGAAACAGGATGGGTTGGCGGATACTACGGACCATTCGACATTGTCTACATTCCGCCAGACACGGCAACCAATACCACCATTGAGGAGGGAGGCCGGAAAGTAGAGCGTGTCTCGAAATCCTACCTCGGACCGACTCCCATCATTCAAAATGGTGACCTCATCATTCGACGGAACGGTGAACGGCTGATCGTGTTCGACATGAACTATACGCAGCCTCAGGGTGCTATCGCTCAGCAAGAGTTCAATGTCAAGTTGCTGAATCCCAAAGACACTCGTTACCTCATTCCGGTCATCGCTGGGAATCCATATCCTCCCACTTTGTACAATCCGTTGAACAAGAATGTCAACGATGGAGTACCTGGCGTCGATCCGGAACCTGTCTTTGAAAAGACCAATCAGCCAGATGCTCAGTGGGAAAATCCCAATCCAGAAGTTGGAAGGACAACGGTTTGGGGGGCAATAATGTCATGATAGTCTACTTGGTACGAAATAGGATAAATGGCAAGATGTATGTAGGCCAGAGCATCAAGGATACTCCTGATGATCGCTGGTATAGACACCGGCTGGAATCATCTAGAGGATCGCGTTACTACTTGCATAGATCCCTTAGAAAGCACGGAGAGGCAGCATTTGACATCAGTACAATTCAACATTGTGATAGTCCTGAAGAACTGAATGAGGCTGAAGTCTTCTGGATAGAGAAACTTGGAACTTTTGTCGATGGGTACAATATGACAAAGGGAGCTGATGGTGGAG
>Ga0181534_10001870_pt1 | contig 13474 bp, 12 predicted proteins | sample PEATcosm2014_Bin_37_FD_119758 | JGI IMG/M metagenome (GOLD analysis project Ga0181534, IMG submission 119758) | Peatland microbial communities from MTU Mesocosm Facility, Houghton, MI, USA - PEATcosm2014_Bin17_10_metaG | ecosystem: Environmental > Terrestrial > Soil > Wetlands > Peat | place...
CCGCCGCTCGACCCAACCAACATCCTGCCGATGTTTGATGACCTGAAGGCAGGCCAGGTGCGCGGCTACCTCGTCGGTGCCGGTGGCTACGTCCCCCGTCCCATTCCCAAAACCGACGAAGATGGCAATCGCATCGGCTACTGGCGGTCAGACGAGGTCATGCAACCGGGCGACATCATTCAGAACTCGAAAGTGCGGGGCGCCGAGCACCTGTCCGCGCTGCGGGAACCACATCTGCAGGAAGTCGCCCACCAGGTTGGATTCGGCTACGCGCGCCTGAGCAGCCCTGACAGCATCGCCCGTGTCATGTTGGATAAAAGGTTTGCGCGCCGGGATAAAGCACTCACGGATCTTTACTGGATTCCGGCGCTGCTCGCACTCGTGTTGCTGGCTGCCCGGTTCGCGCCGCTCGCACTCAGGAGGCGTGGCGGAAGCCGATCCGGAACGCGCCCCAGTGCCGGCCATTCACCACAATAGGTGACGACAGATCCTTCATCAGCACAAACTTCCCGCCACCCATGTCCCGGCGGTAGGTCTGCAGCAGAAACGGCTTGGTGTTGGCCGCCACCTTCTGCACCGCGCGGTCGTTGAACAACCGCCGGTTGCGGCAGTTGGCCGCATTCCAGGCCGGGTCTTTGCCCTGGGGCTTGCAGTAGTCCGGATTGTGGGTCGGCAGGAAACCGCCCTTGGCCCACGCCACTGAAAACACGATGCGCGGATCCGCCTTCTGCACCGGATCCTGGATGGGCGGCAGCACACGGTCCGTGAACTGCACGTAGTCGGTCATGAACTGCTTGGGGTTGGTACCGGGAATCTCCCGATAGCGCTCATCGAACAGGCGGGACATCGTGATCTCGCCGCGATTCACGGCCGATTCAAACTCGGCGGCGATGCGGGCCGCGGTATCGACGCCCAACCGGATCAAGGGCGTATCGGCCGTCTCCACCCCGCTCTCGGCAATAAACTCGATCAGCGTCTCGCTGAGGAACAGCAAGCCTTCGATGCGTTGATCCGCGCGCTTCAAGTTGCTGGATGAAAGCTCAACACCTTCCGCCAGGTCACTCAACTGGGTCAGCGCGGCATTACAGGCATCCAGGTTGTCAGTGGCGGACTGGGCAATGGCATCAATCTCGCGGCCGACCGTGTTGAAAGCATCATCCGCGCGGATGATCACCCCCTTCACCTGCTCGGCGCCCGAGCCGGCGTGCCCGGCATGTTTGGTCGCCTCGTTGCTCTCGTTGATCAGACCCTCGATCTGATCACCCAGGGCCCGGACAATCTCACCGATCCGGTCAGTGGCGGTCCGGGTCTCTTCGGCGAGGCTCTTCACCTCGCCGGCCACAACAGCAAACCCACGCCCGGCCTCACCCGCACGAGCGGCCTCGATACCGGCATTCAAAGACAACAGACGCGTCTGTTTCGCGATCCGCTCGATGGAAGTCGCCACCCCGCCAATCTGGCGCAGCAGCGCGCTGAAGGAGCCCAGCCGCTCCTCGATGTGACCTACGGCACCGGTCAGGTCCGCAATGTGTTGAACTGCCCCGCCGATCAAGGTGCGGGACTCAGCGATTTCGGTACCGGCCGCGGTCGCGGCCTGTTGGGCCTCTTTGGAAGCGCGATCTATTTCACGGTTTCCGGCCACCATGGTCTCGGCAGCCCGTTGCAGCTCCTTGAACTGCCCGGCCTGATTGGTGACCCGTTTCGTAACCTCCTCGAGGTTGCCGGCCACATCCGCGAGCTCTACGCCCAGTGTGCCGACACGCGAAGCCAGCTCTGACACCAGCCGTCCCTCGTCTTGAGGCCCATTGTCTTTCATACCCGGGATTATGCCCCGAGCCCCGCGACATAAGTCTGTGCCACGTCCCACAAATGCGGCATGGCTGCAGGGACTCCTAATGGCCGCCCTGCACAAAGAGGCCGGCCCCGCTCAGGGCTTCCGCCAACTGTGCTTCAATTCTCACCGCTTCGCCGCGCGCAATGTACTGCAGGTGCAAGGTCGGCCCGGTCAGCACTTCCAGCCCCCGCTTCAGCACGCTGCCGGAGGCCCGGATGCCGGCCTTGTGCTGGTCAAAGCGGTCGGCGGGACTGTAGTGGCTCATGCCTACATAGACGCCGTGCGGGTCCGCCCGGCTATCGCTGTAATCCAACAACACGAGATAGATGTTCGTACGCCCCTTGAAGCCGGCCCGGAATCCGGCGGCCACCTCGTAGGCCACCGGCAGCCAGTCCACATACCGCATGGGCAACCAGTCCGGTATCGATTTGGAGGCATATTTCCACAGGCTCTCGAGCGCCCGCTCGATGTTGTCGGGCCACTCACCGCGCATCCACAACTCATGAATGCAATGCGCGCCCGCCACCCCATCGGCGTCGGCCAGGGCGCCCTGGAAGCGGGCCAGGAGGTCCTCACGGGACTGAAATTGCAGCGGCCGGGCCATCGGATTCGTGGCCGCCGCAACCGGCATCGCGGCACTCAATGGGCTGTTATCAACTTCATATAGCGGTAGAAGAACTCGTTGCCCTTATCAAAAGATTCGCGCGAGATGTTTTCATCCTGGCCGTGCGCGCGGATGTTGTCTTTGTCGATCGCAACGCCTGCGATTGTATACGTTGGCAGCCCTGCTGCGCTCGTGTAAACACCATCGGACGCGCCTGCTGACATCGCGGGTATGACCTTCAGTCCCGGCCACATCTGCGTCACGAGCGTATCGAGCGGTTTCATCACTTCGGGAATCAACGGCGGTGGTGGATAGCCCCGAGCGTCGGAGGCCCGATCGACCAACGTGCCCCGCGAGTCGTAGGACTGGACCTTGATCGCTGGATCGGCAAACACCTCCATCAGCACGTGCCGGATCTCCTCGGGCGAGTGTCCAGGAAAAATCCGGCAGTTCACATTGGCGGTGGCACGCTGAGGCAACGCATTGTTGGCATGGCCACCATCCAACCGGGTGGCGACGCAGGTCGTGCGCATGAGCGAATGATCGATCGCATCGTGGGACAGACGCTCCACGGCCTGAGGGTCCGGTGGTGTTTGCAGGATAGCCTTCATATCGGCGGCCCGCTGTCCCGTCTCGATCGTCGCCATGCGCTCATAGTAGGCACGGGTCACACTGTTGAGCTCAAACGGAAACTCATAGCGGGACAGACGGTCGAGGGCGGCTGTTATGTGATAAATCGCATTGTCAGGCACCGGCAGCGAGCTGTGCCCACCGGGGTTCGTGGCCGACAGGCGATAGTCCGCATAAACCTTCTCGGTGCCGTCCATCTCGAAATACAGCGCCTTGCCGTGATCTGACGTGATGGAGTTGCCGTCATGGTTGATGACGAACTGAGCATCGACCAGATCCCGATGGTTCTTCAGCAACCACTCCGGACCGTTGGAATCCCCACTCTCCTCATCGGCGGTCAGTGCCAGGATGATGTCGCGTGAGGGTTTATAACCCTCCTTCTTCAGGCGGATGAGGGTCGCGGTCATGATCGCGTCGCCATCCTTCATGTCCTGGGTGCCGCGCCCATAGAAGCGCCCGTCCTTTTCCACGAACTCGAAGGGATCAGTCGTCCAATCCTCCCGCCGGGCCTCCACCACGTCCAGGTGGCCGATCAACAGCACCGGTTTGTGCTTGCCTGAGCCCCGCAGCCGCACGACCAGGTTCTTTTTCCGATCGTTGGGCCCCAGGACCTGGATATCACTGTCCGCAAATCCGGCCTCGCGCAGGCGCCTGGCCATCGCCTCCGAGGCAGCGGTCACGCTTCCCACCGACTCGGTGGTGTTGATCTCAATGAGCTCCTTGAAGATATCGTGGGCGCGGGCATTGGAGACCTGGTCGGTCTCCGCGCAGCAGACGCTACAGACCCATAGGACCGATGCAAAAAGGCGGCGATACATGCAATGATTCCCCTCGGACATGCTTATTTTGCATAGCAATATTATGACGAGATTTGTAGCGTTGGTGGGCGCGCTGATCGTGTCCACAGGGTTTGCAGGGCTCGCAGCGAGCGAAGAAGCCGCCACCGAACAGCAGACCGTCGAGCACTGGCGTGCCGCGCGAGTGGCCGAGCTGACCAGCGACACGGGCTGGCTCACCCTGGTCGGGCTTTTCTGGCTGGATAAAGGGGATAACACGTTCGGCCGGGCTCCCTCCAACCACCTCGTCCTCGATCACCCCGCCCTGGCCCCCCAGGCCGGCACCTTCAAGTGGGATGCCGGCGGCGTGCACTTCACCGCCCGCCCGGACAGCCGGATCACGCACGGCGGCCAGCCGGTTTCCAGCATCGATATGGTGATGGACTCACAGGGGGAGCCGACGGTCGTGTCGAGCGGGCCGTTACGGTTCTTCATCATCGAAAGGTCCGGCAAGGTGGGCGTGCGGGTCCGGGACATTGCCAGCCCGCGACGCCGGGAATTTGTTCCGATCAACTACTACCCGGTAGGCACCGACTGGGTTTTCAATGCCCGCTTCGAGCCCTATGAGCCGCACCGCCACATCCGGATAATCAACATCCTCGGGTTGGAAGACGCGATGGATTGCCCGGGCGCGCTGGTATTCAACAAGGACGGGCACGAATACCGGCTGGATGCCGTGCTCGAGAGCCCTGCCGACCCAACACTGTTTGTCATGTTCGGCGACCGGACCAACGGCAAGGGTTCCTACGGCGGCGGCCGGTTCCTGCATACACCACTGCCCTCCCAGGGCCGGGTGCGGGTGGATTTCAACCAGGCCTACAATCCGCCGTGTGCGTTCAACAATTTCGCGACGTGCCCACTGCCACCGGAACAGAACAAACTGGCGCTGCCGGTCGAGGCGGGCGAAAAAGCGTACGGGAACGGGCACGGCGGCCCCTGAGTTCGGCTATAGTCGGTGCAGTCAACAAGGGGGACTCTTTCCGTGAAACAAGCGCTCATTCTGATGGCCGCGGTGCTGGCCTGCGGCACGGCTCTCGCCGATCCGCCCAAGACCTTGAAGGTCACCAAGTCCGTAACGGTCGCCGCACCGGTCGACAAGACCTGGGACACGATCAAGGACTTCGACTCACTCAACAAGTGGCATCCCGGCTTTTCCGCGGATGTACTGCAGAAGGGTGATAACAACAAGGTAGGGGCCGTGCGCAAGCTGACCGTCAAGGACGGCCCGTCGTTTACCGAGGAATTGCTGGCGTTCGATGCGGCGAAGCACACGTACAAATATCGCATCGTCGAGTCGCCCCTGCCCTTGCGCGATTACGTCTCCCACATCACGGTTACACCGGGTCCCAATGGCGGCTCGCACGTAACCTGGGTGGGCACCTTCAAGCGCAAGAGCACTTCTGACACGCCGCCCGAAGCTGAAAATGACGCGGCGGCGCTCAAACTGATCAACAGTGTCTACGACGGCGGCTTGGCCAACCTCAAGAAGACACTGGGCCAATAGACTTACGCTTCGATCAGTCCGTGCCGGATCGCCAACAGGGTGAGCTCGGACTGATTGACCACGCCCAGCTTCTGCTTGATGTTGTAAAGGTGGGTGCCGATGGTCGAGGCTGACAGCTTCAGATCGTCGGCAATCTTCTGCACCGTGGCCCCGCCGGCCAGGCGGATGAAGACTTCGAATTCCCGCTCGGACAGCTGCTCGATGGGCGAGCGTGCCGCTCCCTCGATTTCCGCCAATGCCAGCTTCTGTGCCAGGACGGGATCGATATAGCGCCGGCCGGCCGCAATCGCCGAGATAGCTTCGATCAGAGCCTCCGGGGCGCTCCGCTTCGACAGGAACCCCAAGGCGCCTTCGCGCAACGCCCGACGAGCATGCATGGGATCGTCGTGTGCCGACAGAGCCAGTAGCCGTGCTGCAGGGTTACGCGCGCGAATACGGCGCATGGCCTCCAGCCCGCCCATTCCGGGCATCCCGAGGTCCATGACCACGACATCCGGGGTCAACTCGGCATACATCTGACAAGCGGCTTCGCCCGACTGGGCTTCCGCGACCACAGTGATGTCGGGCTGGGATTGCAACAGCAGGCGGAAACCCGTGCGCACGACCGCGTGGTCGTCAGCTAACAGTACCTTGATCATGCTTCGACCATCAGTGGAATCCTGGCGGTGAGGCGGACACCGTGCGGCTCATGATTCTCGGCCTTGAATGCGCCGCCCAGATGCTCCACCCGCTCCGCCAGGCCGCGTAAGCCAAAGTGGCCCGGGCGCGCCCAGTCCGGCGGCAGGCCAACACCATCATCCGTCACGGTGAGCAATATCTGGCCGTTGTTGGAATGCAGGTCAATCTGTACCTCACCTGCCTGCGCATGGCGCAAGGCGTTGATCAAACCTTCCTGGGCTACTCTATAGAGGGTCAAGGTAACGGTCGGTCCCAACACGGCGGCGATGTCATTGCGGGCTGACAACTTGACCGCGGGATAGCGGCGCTGCCAATCGCGTACGAGGTTTTCCAGCGTGTCCGCCAGTCCCAACGTGTCGAGTGACAGCGGTACCAGACGCGGAATCAGCCCATGCATGGCGTCATACAGACGCCCGGCCTCGTCCGAAATCAACTGCGCGGCATCGCTCAAGTGTGCATCCTGGGACTGGGTCACTATGGCCATGGCGAGCGAGCGGATCGCCGTCACGGACTGACCGAACTCATCATGCAACTCGTGGGCTATCAACCGGCGCTCCTCTTCCACTCTCTGCTCCACCAGGCGCGCGAGCTCCCGGCCTTCCTCCAAGCGGGTCTCCGCTTCGATGGCCTTGCGCTCCGCCTGAACCTTGTCCTCAACGGCCTGCGCCATCCGATTGAAGGCCGCTCCGATGCTGTGAGCCTCGAATCCTGCAAGCGGCGGCAAGCGGAAGGCCAGATCACCCCGTTCCAGCCGCTCCAGGCCTGCGGTAATGACCGGAAATGGAGCAAGTGCCAGCTTCACCAGCCAGAACGCCAGGCCATTCACCAGCACCAGCATCACGGCGCCGATCACGAACAGTTTCTTGAAGTTATCCCAGGCGTCGAGGATGGCACGGGAGGCATTCGCTGTGATGACGAGCTGTACGCCCCCTTTGAGTCCGAAGGTTCGCTTGGCGATCGGGGGCGCCAGGAGCTTCACGAACCACTCGGGAGCCGCCCGGCCGGCCTTATAGGTCGCGTCCGGGGACCTGTACAACAACTCGCCCGAGGGCGAGCGCAGCACCACATCGTTGGCCCGCACGTGCCCGAGCTGGACCAGGAACTGCCGGACCGTGTCCGTGGTGCCCTCCCTGGAATAGATGTTGGCGAGGAGCCCCAGTAGCTGGGACCCGACCCGGTTCGCCGCCTCAACCTCTTCGTTGACCGAGGACCGGGTGTCCTCGATTTCGGCGAAAATCAGGACGGCGACGAATGTGGCCGTCAGGCCCGCCACGATTAAGTTCAGTCGGGTACGGAGCTTCATGGCGCCAGTGTAACGCCCCAGCGAATGGACTCAGCCTCATGAAATTCATGAGGTGCGATTCAAGATCCTCCCCTATGGGTGACGCGCAGCAGGGCGGAAGATGAGTCAGACGATTGATTCACGACGACTACATATCCTTTAGGAGATCGACCATGAAGTGGGAAACCCCAGAAGCCGTTGACCTGCGCTATGGCATGGAAATCACGATGTACATCAGCAATCGCTGATCGCCCATCGTTTGTGGCAATCCCCAGCCCATGAAAATCCGAGTGCTGGGGGCTGCCGCGGGTGGCGGGTTCCCGCAGTGGAACTGTAACTGCCCGAATTGCGCAGGGGTCCGTAAAGGGACCCTGCGCGCCAAGCCCCGGACCCAATCCTCGATCGCCGTCCGCGGCACCGATGCCGCCGGCTGGGCCCTGATCAACGTCTCCCCCGACATCACGGCCCAACTTCAGGCCAACCCGGCTTTCCAACCAGGTCGCGCGTTACGTGACTGTGCCATCACCGGCATCGTGTTGGTGGATGGCCAGGTCGATCATACGACCGGCCTGTACATGTTGCGCGAATCAACGCGGCCGTGGCCAATCTGGTGCACTGACAGCACCTACGCCGACCTGACTCGCGGCAACCCGATTTTGAATGTGCTGGGTCACTTCTGTGGAGTGGACCGGCAACGCATCGACCTCGAAGGCAATCCGTTCCAGATCGCGGGTGTGAGCGGCGTCAGCTGGCGCGCCATACCGGTACCCGGGAAGCCGGCGCCCTATTCTCCAAATCGCGAGAATCCGGTGTTGGGCGACAACCTGGCGCTGGTGATCACCGACGATGTGTCAGGTCGCACGGCGGTGTATGCGCCGGGCCTCGGGGCGATGGATGATCGAGTCTGGCGAGCCATGCAATCGGCTGCCTGCGTGATGGTTGACGGGACGTTCTGGACGGATGACGAGATGATCCGGTTGGGTGCCTCGAAGAAGCACGCCCGGGATATCGGGCACCTGCCGCAGAGTGGCGCCGGCGGCATGCTGGAATGGTTTGAGAAGTTGCCGGCGACCACCCGGAAGGTTTTGATCCACATCAACAACACCAACCCCATCCTCGACGAGGATTCGGCGCAGGCGGCCGAGCTTGCGCGACGTGGCGTCGAGGTTGCATGGGATGGTATGGAGATCGAGCTGTGAGCCAGGCTGCCTGGAGCCACGAGGAGTTTGAGCAACGGCTGCGTGAGAAGGGCCGGGCGTATCACATCTACCATCCGTTCAACGTGATGTTGAACTCCGGGCGGGCGACGCCGGAGCAGATTCGCGGGTGGGTGGCCAATCGGTTTTACTACCAGATCAACATTCCCATCAAGGACGCCGCGATTTTGGCGAACTGCACTGACCGGGCCGTGCGGCGGTCGTGGGTGCAGCGGATTCTCGATCACGATGGCTACGGGGATGACCCGGGCGGGATCGAGTCGTGGATCAAGCTCGCTGAGGCTACTGGCGTGACCCGCGAGCATGTTGAGAGCCTCGCGGAGGTGATTCCGGGCGTGCGGTTTGCTGTGGATGCGTATGTGAACTTTGCGCGGCGGCAGCCGTGGCAGGAGTCGGCTTGCGCTTCGTTGACCGAGCTGTTTGCGCCGGAGATTCACAAGCAGCGGTTGGCCAATTGGCCGGAGCACTACCCGTGGATTGATGCGGCGGGCTTGCGTTACTTTCAGAGCCGGGTGGCCCTGGCGCGGCGGGATGTGGAGTTTGGGTTGAAGGTGACGCTGGACTACTTTTCCAGTACCCGTGCTGCACAGGAGCGGGCGTTGGAGATTCTGCAGTTCAAGCTGGATGTGTTGTGGCAGATGAATGATGCGATGGCGTTACGGTATGGGGTGGACCCTGTGTCGGCGGTTGCGCCGTCGCCTGCGCCACGGAGTGAGTCATGATTGCTGCTGACGCCAGGCCGGCGTTGGGGCGGGGATTTCGGCTACAGTGGGAGCCGGCGCAGAAGGCGCATGTGTTGTTGTATCCCGAGGGAATGGTGAAGCTCAACGGCAGCGCTGGAGAGATCATGAAGCGCTGCGATGGGGCGCGGACGGTCGCTGAGATTGTTTCGGACCTCGAGACTACGTTTGCGACTACCGGCCTCGAGAAGGACGTGCAAGGGTTTATGGCGATGGCCTTCGAGAAACGCTGGCTGGAGATCAGGCAGTGAACGAGCCGGGGCCGCCGTTGTGGTTGCTGTGCGAGTTGACGTACACGTGCCCCCTGCACTGCGTGTTTTGCTACAACCCGACCGACTTCGCCAAGACTGAGCAGGAGTTGTCGACTGAGGACTGGATCCGGGTGCTGCGGCAAGGGCGCGAGTTGGGAGCTGTGCAGCTGGGGTTGTCGGGGGGCGAGCCGCTGACGCGGGATGATCTGGAAACGATTGTGGGCGAGGCCCATACCCTTGGTTATTACACCAACCTCATTACCTCCGGGATAGGCCTCACTGAGGAGCGCATCAAAGCGCTGCAAGCCGCCGGTCTCGACCATATTCAACTGTCCTTCCAGGACAGTACGCGGGAAGTGAACGACTTCCTGAGCAGCACGCGCACGTTCGAGCTGAAGTCGAAGGTGGCGGCGCTCATCAAGAAATACGAGTACCCCATGGTGCTCAACGTGGTGCTCCATCGACTCAACATCGACCATGTCCAGGAGATCCTGGAGATGGCGGAGTCCATGGGGGCCGACTATGTGGAACTGGCCAACACGCAGTACTACGGCTGGGCCTGGCACAACCGTGAACGGCTTTTGCCCAGCCGCGAGCAGCTCCAGCGCGCGGAGGAAATCACCAACCGTTTTCGGGAACGGGTTGGGAGCAAGATGCGGGTGCTGTTTGTGGTCCCTGACTACTTCGAGCGGCGACCGAAGCCGTGCATGAATGGGTTGGGGTCGGTGTTTCTGACAGTGACGCCGGATGGCACTGCGCTGCCCTGCCATGCGGCCAAGACGCTTCCGGGGCTGACGTTTCCCAACGTCAAGGATGCCTCGATTGAATGGATCTGGCGTGATTCGCCGGGCTTTAACCACTATCGGGGCGATAGCTGGATGAAGGAGCCTTGCCGCAGTTGCCCGGAGAAAGCTAAGGACTTCGGTGGCTGTCGCTGCCAGGCTTACCTGCTCACCGGCGACCCCGACAACGCCGACCCGGTGTGCGATTTGTCGCCGCACCATCACTTGGTGACGGAGATGGTGGACAAAGCGAGCGCCCCCAACGCCCCCACCCCTGTGGTCGAACAGCCCCTCATATTCCGCGACCGCAAGAACTCCCGCGCCCTGTCGAGCTAGTTTTGTAATCGTTTTGAACTGAAAGCCCGCATTTCTAATCGTTCGAGTATTACAATAAGCGTTCGGTACTCACTAAGCGCGTGGTTAACTGAACTGTGCCCGATTGGATCGGCTACCGATGGCTGATTGATCGTTACCGCCTGAGGGTCGTCCAGCCCCTCCCGGTGGAAACGGCCATTGGGACTGTCCGGACCAAGGTCAGCCACGGGGCGACCGAGCAGAGAACCGTGAACGCGGCGCTGCGCCCGGATTCTACCCTCACCGGTCATTTGGGCTTTGCTCTAAAGCATGAGGGGATCCACCTTGAAACTCTCTCACGCTTATTTGCCCCAAGCCCCCTATCTGCCCCGCAGCCCGCACGCGAACTCGAGAGCTGGATCAGACGCGAACCCACAGGACAGTACGCACGACGCGCCGGGTTTCTGTACGAATGGTTAACGAATTGCAGACTGGATGTCGCCGATGTAACCCGCGGCAACTATATCGATGCGTTGGATTCCGATCGCGAGTTTGTTGCGCCCACACCTGTCAACGATTCACGTTGGCGCGTGCGTGATAACTTGCTTGGCAACGCTGATTTTGCGCCACAAATTCGCCGCACGCCCGACACAGAGCGTGCGGTCGAACTCAACATTCGAGAGCGGATCGAAAGACTCGAAGGTCAATTCACTCCCGAGCTCGTGATGCGCAGCGCTGTATGGCTCACCATCAAAGAGAGTCGTGCGAGCTTCGCGATCGAACACGAAGACAACAAGCGCGATCGCATCGAACGCTTCGCCGCCGTGATGGCGCAGCGGACCGGAGAGTCGGTTGATCCGCTCGCCGTTGCCGATTTGGAAGTCCTGCAACGGGCCATTCTGGGCCCAAATGCGCTGCACTACGGTTTGCGGCGCTCGCCTGTATTTGTGGGCGAATCAGGGCGGTTCGGCGCCGAGCAGGTGCACTACATCGGGCCGCCATGGGAAAACGTCGAATCAATGTTAGAAGGATTGCGACAAGGACTGAAACGATCAATCGGTTGCCCCGCCGTCTTGCGGGCGGCACTGGCCTCCTTTGGTTTTGTATACATTCATCCGATGGTAGACGGCAACGGCCGCATCAGCCGGTTTCTGATAAATGATGTGCTGCGTCGCGACGGCGCGCTCCCCAAACCGTACATCCTGCCAATTTCAACGATCATGCAAAGAGCGGATTTGCGGCCGATGAGCTACGACGCCGTACTCGAAGTATTTTCGCGACCGCTGATGCAGCAGTATCAAAAAGATTGGTCGTTTGGCCCGGAACAGCGCGCCGCGGACGGTGTCGTCTACAACCTTCAATTCGCATCACACGCAGAAGCCGCCCACGCATGGCGCTATCCGGATCTAACGCAACACGTTGCCTTCCTCGCAACCGCTTTGGAACTGACTATCGAGCAGGAAATGCGCGGCGAGGCGCAGTACCTTCAGAGCCACGGCGCGGCCAGAATGCGTTTGAAAAACATTGTCGAAGGGCCGGATGCGGCGTTGGACCGAATAATTCGCTCGGTGAGGGAGTCGCGCGGAGTCATCAGCGGCAAGCTGCGCCACGAATACCCGATACTCAACCGTGCCGAGATCGCAGAGGATGTCGTTCAGGCGATTCGCGAGGAGTTTCCCTGGGCTCCCGGCGGCGACAAAAACTGAATTCTGCGTCGTTGGCCGGAATTGCGGGAGCAACGGCGGTCGGAGCGCGGTCGGGGAAGCTAAACTTTGGCGATGACAGCGAGAAATAAGCTTCACTACGCCTGGGTCGTTCTCGGTGTGACCTTCGTGTGCCTGCTGGTGTCGGCGGCGACGCGCGCTACGACCAGCATTCTCATCGTCCCGCTGGAGAAGGAGTTTGGGTGGTCGCGGACCATCATCTCCATGGCGATATCGGTGAGCATCCTGCTGTACGGGCTGATTGGACCGTTTGCGGCCGGGTTCATCAATCGCTACGGGCCCAGGCGGGTAATGGCCGCGTCCGGCGTTTTGATCGGCCTTGGGACGCTTGCCACCGTCACCATGAAACACGCCTGGCAATTGTTCGCGCTCTGGGGCGTGTTGGTGGGTGTTGGGACTGGGATCATTGCGATCGTCCTTGGCGCCACCGTCGTCCAGCGCTGGTTTTACACCCATCGCGGGTTGGCGCTGGGGTTGCTAACTGCCAGCGCCGCAACCGGACAACTCGTGTTTCTGCCTTTCCTGGCAAAGCTGGTCGTCGACCACGGTTGGCGATCTGCTGTGATCGTGATGGCTAGCCTGGCGTTGCTGATAGCACCGTTGTCATTGCTACTCATGCGCGACAGACCCACCGACAAGGGGTTGCTGCCGCTGGGGCAACCAGACGGCGTAAGCGTCCCAACTACCGTCGCACAAAATCCGTTTGTGGCCGCCATCTCGGCACTCGTCGAGGCCAGTCGAAAGAAGGAATTCTGGATTCTCGCCGGCAGTTTCTTCATCTGCGGTGCCAGCACCAATGGGTTGATTGGCACGCACCTCGTCCCGGCCTGCATGGACCACGGCATGCCTGAAGTGCAGGCGGCCGGCCTCCTCGCCGTCATGGGCATTTTCGACCTGCTCGGCACCACCGGCTCAGGCTGGCTGTCTGACCGCTTCGACAACCGCCTCCTGCTGTTCGTCTACTACGGGCTACGCGGCCTGTCCTTGCTTTACCTGCCCTATGGGTTCATCTCCGCAGGCCACGGCCTGTCGATTTTCGCGGTCTTCTACGGGCTGGATTGGATCGCGACCGTGCCGCCGACGGTGGCGCTGGCGCGG
>Ga0181534_10001872_pt1 | contig 13466 bp, 12 predicted proteins | sample PEATcosm2014_Bin_37_FD_119758 | JGI IMG/M metagenome (GOLD analysis project Ga0181534, IMG submission 119758) | Peatland microbial communities from MTU Mesocosm Facility, Houghton, MI, USA - PEATcosm2014_Bin17_10_metaG | ecosystem: Environmental > Terrestrial > Soil > Wetlands > Peat | place...
AGAAGGAGATTTTTATCCCCAGCGCATGCGCCTGCTGGACGACGATGATGTTGGACACGCTGCCGATGACGATGAGGCTGCCGCCAAAGCTGTTGGCCAGCGCGCGGACATAGGGAGCGACGGGATTGGCGAGGTTCACAATCTTGAGCAGCAGCATCACGGACGCCGAGTTGCCGATCAGGCTGCTCATGGCCGCCGTGGTGAGCGTCAGGTTGAACGGCGTGTTGAGGTTGAACCCGGCCTGCGCCAGCCGGTGGACGGCGGCTTCGCCCTGGCCGGTGGATTGAAAGGCCCCGGCCACCACGAACAATCCCATGAAGAGCACCAAGATGGGCCAGTCCACCAGGCCGAGCAGGTCGTCGGTGCGGAACTTGGGGCTGGCCAGATGGATGCCGGCGGCGGCCAGCGCGATGACTTCCTTGGGCATGGACGTGAAGAACATGGCGATGACCGCGACCAGAATGGAAATTCCCTTGAGGGTATGCAGCCGGTCAAACGGATAATCCTGCCGCACCAAAACATTTTGATCCGGCGACGACGCGTGAAGATGGTTTCGCGACATGAACCAGATGATGCCATAGGTCGCGCCCATGGCCACAATCACCGGCGCGCTGCTCCAAAGCAGATAGCCGCCGAAATCCAGCTTTGCGACCTCGCCGATCATCATGTTCTGCGGGTTGCCGATGAGCGTGGCCGCCGCGCCGATGTTGCTGGAGATGGCGAGCGCGATCAAAAACGGGACGGGATTGACCCGCCGGCGCAGGAGCGCGACGCCCACAATCGGCGCAAAAACGAAACAGACGATGTCGTGGTTCAGGAACGCGGAAAGGCCGCCGGTCACCACCATCAGGATGAGCAAAAACCGCGCGGGATGGCCGAGCTGGCCGGCGAAGCCGGCGGCCACCTTGTCATAAAACCCGGACAACCGGAGCTGGGCGGAGATGACAAAAAATCCGAACAGCAGAAAGACCGTGGGCCAGTTGACATAGGAAACGGCCTGCGCGGTGGTGGTTCCGCCCAGGATCATCATGCCGATGGCGCCCAGCAAGGCGATGCCGGGGCGGTTGAGCTTCAACCCCGGAATGCGCCCGATGGCGATCCCGAGGTAGGTGACCGCAAAGACCAGCAAAATGATGGTGGATTTTTCCATCCTGACGTGTTCAACAAACGGAACTGAACTACGCCCGGACAACGGTGTCAACCGCAAACAAAAACAGTTGGAACAATTTTTACCGTTCCGGCCCCGGCAGGGCGGTGCCGCCGCGCCGCCAAACTAAAATGGGCAAAGCCGCAGCTTTGCCCTGCCTTGCCCACACCGCCATCAGGCTGGCGGCCCGGCTCCAGTTGCCCGTGCGAAAACCTGCTTTTCCAACCACCGGCCGGACACTACACTTTTGGGCAGGTGAGTTTTACACAGATGCCGGTCATGATATAAACCAGAAATCAAACATGGAAATCAAACGAAGCGGTTCACAGCGTCCGGGCAAAGGTCCGGCCGCAAGTTTATTGCCCCAGTGATCCAGACAAAGCGCCAACCATGCCTGAACAACCCTTCATCAAAAAACTGGCGGGCTCGCCGGCGCCCGGTCAATTCCCGCGATATGCCGGGGCGGCGGTTGCGTTGGGCGGCCTGCTGGTCATCGCGAGCTGGTATGCGCACTGGCAGGCGGTCATCCAGTTGCTGCCCAATACCGCGCCGATGCAATTCAACACGGCCCTGTGTTTCATCCTGTCGGGCGCGGGTTTGTGCCTGCTGACCACGCGCGGAGCGGATCAGGCGCGGTGGCCGGGCGGCGCGGTTCTGTTTTTTACGCTGCTGACGCTGCTGGAATATGTCACGGGACGTGATTTCAACATAGACCAGATTTTTTTCAAACCCTGGTTTCAGGCGGACACGGTTTATCCGGGCCGGATGTCGCCGCTGGCGACGGCCTGTTTCATCTTCATCAACGCGGGAGTCATAGCCATCAGCCTGAACCGGAAATGGCCGCAACGGTTGACGGCCGCGGGAATATTTGCGTGCATGGTCGGGGTCATCGCACTGGTCGCGCTGTTCGGATTTCTGTTTGGCATCCAATCGGCCTACGGCTGGGGTTCGTATTCAAGGATGGCGGTCAACACGGCGGTGGCGTTTTTAATCCTCGGCGGCGGGCTGCTGGCCTGGTCGTGGCAAACGGCGCGGCGGGAAAATTTTAATTTTTTGCGCTGGATGCCGGTCACCGGTTCCGTGACGTTGATGGTGATGATCGCGTTTGTTTCCGCCGTCAACACGGCGGAGTTGAGGAACGCAACCTTCTGGCGCCAGCACACGATTGAGGTGATCCTCGACGCGCAGTCGTTTGAGGAAAACCTGATTGACCTCCAGCGCGGCGCGCGCGGCTATGTGACCGCTGGCGACACGAATGCGCTCGCATCGTATCAGAGCACCCTCAAGCTGGAACCGGAGCAATTCAACCAACTGGTCAAACTGACCAGCGACAATCCCGTGCAGCAGCGACGGTTGAAAGACCTCGCGGCGGCGATGGCGAATGTTTTTTCCTATGACCGGCGGGTGATCGCGCTTTATGACCGGCAGGGATTTGCGGCGGTGTCAAAAACGGATGCCAATGGTGAAAGCCGGATGGTTTTTGGCAACGCGCGCGACAGCATAAAGGGATTTTCCCAGGAAGAGCAAAGATTGCTGGGCGTGCGCAGCGCCTCGGAGCAGGCGGACTCAAACAACGCCGCGCATCTGCTGGTGTTTGGCAGCGTGCTGGCGGCGGTGCTGCTGGTGCTGGCCAATGGCATGGCCAGCCGGGAATTGACCCAGCGCCGGCGCGTCGAAATCGAGCGGGAGAAACTCATCGGCGAATTGCAACAAGCACTGGCCAATGTCAAAACCTTGTCAGGCATGATTCCGATTTGCGGCTGGTGCAAAAGCGTCCGCACGGACAAAGGTTTCTGGCAGACCGTCGAACACTATGTCGGCTCGCATAGTGACGCGACCTTTTCGCACGGCATGTGTCCAAGCTGCGCCGAAAAGTTTCAAGCCGACGTGCTTAAGGCCGCCCGCAAGTAAACTGGCGATCTGACCGCAGGTTTCCCAATGACTGCAAAAGCTATGATCACAATTGGATTCCTGGAAATTACACCCTGGAAATTATATTTAACAGGTGCGGGTTACGCCACGCAATCCAGTGGCAGTCCACGGCATCCTCGATGAAAGTGGCGGCGGGCCGGTGCGTTCGATGAGTGACGCTGAAGAATCAGGCCAGATGATTGGTGGCGGATTGATCAGGCTGAAACGGCAGTCCGGGCTGCGGCAACACCGGGATCGGCAACGGCTGGATTGGAGGCGGGGTTGGCCGCATCGGTGGCTGCACCGGCTGGATGGGAATGGGAGATTGAGACGGTTGACCCGGCTCCGGTAAAACCGGGACAGGTGCCGGAGACATGGGCGGCTGGGGCGGGATGGAAGGCGCCCCGGGTGTGACGGCTTGGGGCAGAATGGGAACCGGCTGCCCCGGACTGTTCGTTACGGCCGTCAGGCTCATAACCGCCAGCGCCAGCAGTGTCCGGGTAATTTTATATTTCATGATTTATTCGTTTGCGGTTTGCATACGTTCGTGACGAAGTGTTCTGGAGCCGGCGATTACGCATTAAAATCCTTGATTGCATTTTCGACCACCTCACGGGTTTCGCCGGTGCATTTCTGAATCCGGCCAACCAGTTCTTCATGCCTGCCTTCGGTATAAAGCAGGTCGTTATCCGTGAGCTGCGCCCATTTCTCCTTCAGCCTGCCCTTGATGATTTTCCAGTCGCCCTTGATTTCGAGTGTTGTCATATAAAAGTTCGGATAAATGATGATGTGTATTTAGTGTGCGGTTGTTTGAATCATTGCGTAAAACAGGTCGTGGTCATCGAATTAGCAGAACCACAACGATGATGATAAGCAGCAGGCCGACCGAGCCGCCGCCGATATAATAGATGTTGCCAAGGAGCGGTGAAGTCAAGAGATGCATGGTTTGTCTTTCATTTTTTGAAGGCAATTCATTTGCCATCATTTTCTGAAGCAACCATAGCCGCTGCGCCGCGCCGCGCCTATGGGGTGTAACCCGAAGCTCAAGGCCGGCGCGAGACTTGCGTCGTGTGTTATATTGAAGTGTGAAAAATGAATTATCAGTCGAATCTGGCATCCGCGCTTCATCCGGTTCCGGCGCGACCCGCGTGCGCGGGGATGTGCGCCAGGGTCTGGCGGAATTGCGCGAGGCATTGCTGTGCCTGCACAAGGCGTTGATCGAATCGGAACGCGCGGGTTATGAAAAGATTTTCGGCAGGATCGCGTCGCCGTATCAATTCCTGCAACTGGTGACGGCGGATGCGTGGTTCGCGTGGCTGCGCCCGGTGTCGCAGCTCGTCGCCATGATGGATGAAATGCTGGATGACAAGGCGGCGCTGACGGCGGCGGATGCGGACGGGCTGGCGGCGCGCGCCAGGTCGCTGCTGGTGGCGGTGGCGGGCGGTGACGGGTTCTCCGGCCATTACGACGAGGCGTTGCAGCGCGACCCGGACGTGGTGTTCGCCCATGCGGAGGTGGCGAGGTGCCTGCGCGCGGCCAGCCTTTTCACACGGACGGGTTGATCATGAAATCAAACGGGCGATGGCAAACGCCGCCGCCGCCGCCAGTCCGCCAATCAGGGCGGTCTGGAATCCGCTGCGGATCATCGAGGTGCCAGTGAAGCGGCCCTTGACCGCGCCAAAAACCAGCAGCGCGATGAAGGTGACGGCGCAGGAGACATGCAGGGCACGGTGCGCGTCGGCAAAAATGAGATAGGCGCTCAACGGAATGATGCCGCCCACGACGTAGGAGAGCGCGATGGTGAACGCGCTTTTCAACGCGCGACCCGGCACGGGTTTTTCCAGACCCAGCTCGAAGCGCATCATGAAGTCCACCCAGTCCTGCGGACGTTGACGCAGGGCTTCCACCACGGAGGCGCTTTCAGTTTGCGTCAGGCCGTAGCTTTTGAAGATGTCCTGCACTTCCCTGGCCTCGATGTCCGGCACGGTGACAATCTCCTCCTCCTCGCGTCTGCGTTCGCTGGCGTAATGCTCGGCGTCGCTGCGCGCGGCCAGATAGCCGCCGAGTCCCATGGCGATGGAACCGGCGGCGATTTCGGCAAATCCCGCCGTGAGGATGAGGCGCGACGAGGCAATCGCCCCGGTCAATCCCGCCGCCAGCGCAAACGGCACGGTCAAACCGTCGGACATTCCAATGACAATGTCGCGCACGGCCTCGCCAGCGGTGAAATGTTTTTCGATGTGCGGTGTCTGTGGCATATAAAGGAAAGCTTACATCGCGGCAGAAACAGTTGCACAACAAAAAAGCCGGAAACGGGTTGCGGTTCCGGGTTTGTGTCCCCTGCCCTGCCCGGACGGGCGCGGGACAGGAACAGTCCGCCGAGCCATCAAAAATTCGCGCGGCCTGATTTGCGGCTTGCAAGTGCGGACGGGTAAATTATTTTGCAGCGAACCAACTGTGAGCACCACCGGCAAAATCATCCTGCTGGCCGTCTGCCTGGATTTGATTCCATTGGCGCGCAGCCTTGCCGGGCCGCCGTTTTTGACCGACGACCCGGAGCCGGTGGATTATCAACATTGGGAAGCCTATCTTTTCGGCAACGGCGACCACACCGGCGGCGGCTACACCATCAACGGCCCGGCGGTGGAAATGAATTATGGCGTGCTGCCGGACACGCAACTGCATCTGATCGTGCCGATGACCATGGCCGGCGGCGGCGGCGCACCCTCCTATTCCGGCCTGGGCGACATTGAGTTTGGCGTCAAATACCGTTTCCTGCACGAAACAAACTGTTGGCCGCAAATCGCAATCTTTCCGCTGGCCGAATTGCCGTCGGGCGATGCGGGTCGAGGCCTGGGCAACGGACGGACCTGGTTTCAATTGCCGTTGTGGATGCAAAAAAGTTTCGGGCCATGGACGATTGACGGCGGGGTGGGCGAGGTTTTGAATTCCGCACCCGGCCAGCGCGATCATCCCTATGGCGGCTGGCTGGGGCAGCGCGATTTCGGGCCGCATCTTACGCTCGGCGGCGAACTGTTTGCACAAGGCCAGGACACGGACACCGACCGGGGATTTGCCGCGCTCAATTTCGGCGGCCAATACAATATCAACGAGCATTTCAGCCTGCTGTTCAGCGCCGGCCACAGCATCGCCGGCGATGAACACACGCTCTGGTATTTTGCGTTTTACTGGACCTGGTGAACTGTGCGGTGGCCCGTGTTTTTCCCGGCTGGCAGAATTTTCAGCAGCGGACACGAGTCCGCTCTTGTATCTGGTTGGAACCGCTTCACATCGCCGCCATGAAATCAACGAGGCGAATAATTCATGTTCGTGCCGGTGAACGGGTCTTGCGGAACGGCTTTGAGATAATCAGGAGCCAAATCGGCGAGGCTCGCCGGTTTCTGGCCTTTGTCCAATTCGTAAGCACGGGCGGCGAGGTCAACAGTCAATTGTCGCGTTTGTTTTTGATGCTCTTTGAAAGCTTGTTCTGCGCGTTCTTCATTTCGCATCATTCCCAACTGACGGCCAAAGAATAATTCGATAAGTTGTCCGCGCAGACCGAAAACCCTGCGCGACCAATTTTTCTCTTGTTGCAAGACATCTTCCCAAGTTTGCCTGTGCGCATCAAGGACTTCTAATGCAGCGGCAGTTTCACGGCAGGTTTTCACGTCGAGTTGGTCAATGACTTTTTGCAAGCCGGTTGTTCCCAACGATTCAATAGCTGTTCCAATCATTCCTTCAACCAGACGCCCGCCGCGACCTACTTCATTGCCCAGGTGAATCGTATCCAAATAAGATTTTGCGGCGTTGTCTGGCCGGTTTTCTGATTCTGCCAGTTTACCTTCGCCAGCGAAAGCGTAAGCCAGACTTCTGAAGCTTATCAATTGTTCAATATTTTCCGAATCTCTCAAAGTAAACTGAAGCGGCACGCGACATTCGTTGCTCATACCAGCGCGGGCGAGCGCCAGAGCGCCGGCGTTCGTTGCGACCGTTTCGTGCAATTGGTCAAGATTTGTCGAATCATAATTCCAACTGTTCGTTGAAACCATTTCTCCGGCTTTCACCAAAGCATCATAGCCGTTTGGATTTGGCAGCGGTTGAATTGGCGGAAGCGGGCCAACAAGTTGCGAAACCAGAAAGCCGAGCAGAACCATGAAGGGAAACCCAAAAATGAAAAGCACGATGAGCCGGTTGCGAGTTTTGGTGGTCATGCCGGTGGCAGGGTTGGCAAAAAATCCGCCGCCGTCAATCATTCAAGCTTGACGCGGCATGGCCAATTGGATTAATCAATTGCCTGACCTTGAGACAACATGGGAGACGCCACCGACAAAACCATCAACGCCATTGGACAGATTAAAACCAAGGTGGTCGATTTCTTGACCGACTATGGTTTCCAAATTGTCGGGGCGGTGATCATTCTTACCATCGGCCTGATCATTGCCTGGTGGATTGGGCGCGCGCTGAAGAAATGGCTTGAAAGCAAGAATGTCGAGCAGCCCATCACCATGCTGGCGGTGCGCGTCGTCCGGCTCCTGGTTTTTCTCGTGGCCTTGTTGCAGGCGCTGGAAAAATTAAGCGTTCCCATCGGGCCGGCGCTGGCCGGCATTGGCGTGGCGGGCGTGGGCGTGGGACTCGCGTTGCAAGGTGTCCTCGGCAACCTCGTCGCCGGACTGACGATAATTTTCACCAAACCGTTTCGCGTGGGCGAATGGATTGAAATCGCCGGCGTGTCCGGGCAGGTAAAGGGCATCGAACTTTTTACCACCACCCTCATGCACACCGACACATCGCGCGTCGTCATCCCCAACCGCAAAATCATCGGCGACATTTTGCACAACTACGGCCAGATCCGGCAGCTTGATCTGGGCGTCGGCGTCGGCTACTCGACGGACATGGTCGGCGCGCAGAAAATCGTCCGCCAAGTTCTTGCGGCCAATCCGCGCGTTCTCAAAGAACCGGCTCCTTTCCTGGGCATCACCGACCTGGGTGATTTTTCCATCCAGATCACAATCAAGCCATGGGTCAACGTGGCGGATTACCTCCCGGCGCAGGTGGAGATTTACGAAGAGATTCTCAAACAATTCCGCGCGAACAAAATCGAAATTCCATTCCCGCAGCGCGAAGTGCGGTTGCTCAATCAAAATTAATCACGCGCCCGTCAAGATTGGGCGTGATGGCCTTCGGCGCGAATTTTCGCCAGCGCCTTTGCCAGCGCATCCCAATCCGCTTCGGTCGTTTCCCAGCCGCTGCTGAAACGCAGCACGCGATGCGCCTCCGACGGCTTGAAGTGCATTGCCGCAAGAACGTGCGAGGGCTCCTCCTTGCCCGTCGTGCAGGCCGAGCCGGTTGAAACCGCGAAGCCCGCCTTGTCCAGTCTTGAAAGCCAGCGCGATTGCGCGCCTTCGGGCATCAGTGCGGAAACCGTGTTCCAAAGACGCGGCGATTTCGCGCCCACGATGGTTGCACCCGGCAGTTCCCGCAAAAGCTGTTTCTCAAAATTTTCACGCCACACGCCGCGCAAAATATGCTGGCCGTTCGCCATCTGTTTTTCGCGGACTTCCAGCGCCGCAAGCATGGACAAAATTGTCGCGACATTTTCCGTTCCAGCGCGGATGCCTTGTTCCTGCTTGCCGCCGAGCAGCAGCGGCGTGATTTTGCTTTTGTGCGGAATTTTCAGGAAGCCGATGCCGCGCGGCCCGCCGAATTTATGCGCCGCGCCGGTGACAAAATCGCATTGCCCCAGATCCTTCGCCGGCATTTTGCCGAGCCATTGCACGGCGTCAGTGAAGAACGGGACTTCGTAACTCTGGCAGATGGAAAGAATTTCACGCCACGGCTGCATGACTCCGGTCTCGTTGTTCGCAGCCATGACGCCGACGAGTCCGGGCCGCGTGTCAGCCAGTTCCACCGTGAGCCAGTCCAGATCAATCACGCCGTCGTGCGTGACAGGAATGGTTTTCACGCGCCGGCCAAAATAATGCTTCGACGATTCGTCAACGCACGGATGCTCGATGGCGGAAACCCAAACTTCACTCTTAGCATCCAGCGTGCGCGCAAAGTGATGCATGACCGTGTTGTTCGCCTCCGTCGCGCCGCTCGTCCAAACGATGTCATTCGCGTGGCAGCCGAGAAATTGCGCGAGCTTCTCCCGCGCCTCGCGCAAGGCGACATTCGCGCGCGAGCCGGTTCCGTGCGGGCTGGACGGATTGCCGGGAATATGTTCCGTCGCGTGGAGCCACGCCTCGCGCGCCTCGCGCATGACGGGCGCGGTGGCGTTATGGTCGAAATAAGTCATCGGCCTGACAGCATACAATTCGCCGCAATGCTGGCGAGTTTTTTATGGGCGGAGGCAAAGGCAAGCTGCCGCATTTGCGCCGGGGTTTTCCAGATGCCATTGGTCTTCTCCGGTGAATTTTCCAATGAAACGGCGAAAGCCTCCAGCGTGATGCGATAGCGCGTGATGGAATGTTTCACCGTGCAGAGCGGCATCAGTTCTTCGGAGCGCGGGTCTGTGACCCGCAGCGCATTGAATTTCGCAATGACCTGCTGCGACCCGCCGAGCCGCGTTCCGACCTCGACATTCGGAAATTCCCACAAGTGCGCGTTCACCACACCGGCCGGCCGCTGGCGGACCAGGAAACGCCCGTTTCTTTCCGCGACAAAAGCGATAAACCGTCTGGCCGTGGCCGCTTCACGCTTGCCGAGGTTTGGCAGCTCCTCCACGCGGTTTTCCCTGAAGGCGACGCAGAGTTTTTTCACCGGACAAATCTGGCACTGCGGATTTCGCGGCGAGCAGACCAGCGCGCCGAGTTCCATCAACGACTGGTTTAGAAATGAACAGGCATGCCTTTCGCACGCAGGCCGCGCAGGCCGCGAAGGTGTTTTATTCTGCTCATCCTCCGCGTGCTTTGCACGGCAAACCAATTCTTCCGCCAGTTGCCAGAGCCGCGCATTCGTCGGTTTCTCCTTCGGGTTTTCCGCAATGCCAAAAATCCGCGTCAGCACGCGGATGACGTTGCCGTCCAAAATCGGCACGGCTTGGTTGAAGGCGATGCTGCAAATCGCGCCGGCGGTATAACGTCCGATTCCCGGCAACGCGAGAACACCGTCAAAGTTTTCCGGGAATTTGCCGGCGACGAGGTGGGGCGTCGCCAATTTGTTTCCAGTTTTAGGCTTGTTGCCTCGTCTCCGGCTTTTTGCGACAATTTGTCTGGCTGCCTGCTGCAGATTGCGGACGCGGGTGTAATAACCCAGGCCTTCCCAAAGCTTGTGGATTTTGGCCGAAGGCGCTTCGGCGGCGGCCTTGATGGTTGGCAGTTCGCTCATCCAACGGTTCCAAAAAGGGATGACCGTTTTCACCTGCGTCTGTTGCAGCATGATCTCGCTCACCCAAATCGCGTAAGGGTCACGCGTGCGCCGCCACGGCAAATCGCGGGCGTTCGCAACGAACCAATCGAGCAAAAGCGGAACCAGTTTTTGCAGTTTCGAGTTTTGAGTTTTGAGCTTTGAGTTCACAACTTCACTCTCCCGTCTGACCTTGGAAGGGACAACCTGCGACCGTCTTTGGTTTTTCAAACGCATATTCTTCCAACGCCGGTCATGGTCAGCATCAAATGCCGGGAGCGGTTCTCCCCGCCCATTGAAAGGGCTGGGTGAGGGTAAATTGTATTTTCTAACCCGCAAATTCTTTGTTCGTGGCGGGAAAGGAAGAGAATACCGCCGGAACGGGCAATCGTTCTGGCTTTTATTGGTGAAAAAAACTTGCCCCGACGCGCGCTTAACGGCTAAACATTTTCATTCGGCGGGGCAAGCCTCCCCGTGAGCCGTGGTAAATTACAATTATGCCGACGCCTGACTCTCCCCGCGAAAACCAAGTCCCGCTGGTCGTGGATTTGGACGGCACGCTTATCAAGACGGATCTGCTTTGGGAACATCTCGCGCGTCTGCTGCGGCGGAATCCGTGCTGGATTTTGCCCGTCTTGATCTGGTGGTCATGCTTTGGCCGGGCCTTTCTCAAAAAGCAACTGGCGCGGCACATTAAAATTGATCCGGCCACCCTGCCCTATCACGAAAAATTTCTCGCCTGGCTGCGCACACAAAAATCCGCCGGACGAAAGCTCGTTCTCGCAACCGCGTCCGACCTGCAAATGGCGCTGCCCGTCGCCAATCACCTAGGAATTTTCGACGAAGTGCTGGGCAGCGACGGCAAAACCAATCTGCGCGGCGGAAACAAGCTGAAGGCGCTCGTCGCAAAATTCGGCGAACGCGGGTTTGATTATGCCGGCAATTCCCATATTGATTACACCGTGTGGCGCGGCTCGCGCGAAGCCGTCGTCGTGAACGCGAGCCAGTCGGTTTTGCAGGCAGCCGCGCGCTGCACCAAGCCCGGCCCGACGTTCACCGACGGCTATTCACCCTTTGCCATCCTGAAAAGTTTTCTCAACGAACTGTTCATCCGGAGCGGCTACCTGCCGGCCGTTGGCGCCGGCTTGTTGCTGGCGGCCGCATTTCCAAAAACCGGCATCGCTGGTTTCGCGTGGGTCGCGCCCGCGCTGTTGATTTTTGCCGCGCACGGGAAAAATCCCGGCGACGCCTTTCGCGCCGGTTACGCCGGCGGAATCACGTTCTGGCTTGCGTCACTTTACTGGCTGCTGCTGATTCCCGTCGCGGGCTATCCGGTTCTCGGCTGGATGGCGTTGAGCGCGTTTGTCGCGGTTTATTTTGGAATCTGGACGTGGCTGCTGGCTGGAAAAATCGGCGGCGGCAACTGGGCGCAGCGGAATCTCTGGTCGCTCGCGGGCGCGACGGCCTGGGTCGCGCTGGAAATGATCCGCGCGCGTTTCCTGGGCGGTTTTCCGTGGAACCTGCTTGGCACCTCGCAATATAAAATGACGCCGCTCATCCAGATTGCGTCCGTCACGGGAGTCTATGGAATTTCTTTTCTGGTCGTCTGGGCATCGCTGTCGCTCTTTTCCGCCGGACGGATGATTTTTGCCAGGCCACATTCACGTTTCGCGTGGCAGCCGGAAATTTTTCTGCCGCTGTTTGTCGTCGCGGCGCTGTTTGCCTGGGGCGAGCTAAAAACCTGCGGGCCGGCCCCGGCCAGCACGACGTTGCGCGTGGCCCTGATCCAGCCGAGCGTCCCGCAAAGCATGATTTGGGATTCCGGCGCGAACTCAATCCGTTTCCAACAATTGCTCACGCTCACGGAAACGGCGCTTACGAACCGGACGGATTTGCTCATCTGGCCGGAGGCCGCGCTGCCGGATTTTGATGACGCGAGCTACGCCGCCATCACCAATCTCGTCCGCGCCCACCAAGTCTGGATGATTTTCAACGCCGACGACGCAGTGCCGCGACCGGACGCGACAAATAATTTTGACAATGACGTTTTCAATTCCGCGTTTCTGTTCAATCCTGCGGGCGAATTCGTGAAAGTTTATCACAAGCAAAAGCTGGTCATCTTCGGCGAATACGTCCCGCCGTTCCTGAAATGGTTCACGCCCATCACCGGCGGCTACCAGGCCGGCGACCAGCCGGCGACATTTGAAATAAACCGGTGGGGAGGGCGTCCACCCGAACCGGTCATCGAATTAAACAACGGCTTGTCAGCCGCCCCGCCCCGCCAGACCGTGAACGCCGCGCCGTTGATTTGTTTTGAAGACATGTTTCCGCAAACAGCGCGCGATTCTGTTCAGGGTGACACGGATTTTCTCGTGAACCTGACCAACGACGGCTGGTTCGGCAAAGGCGGGGAGCAATGGCAGCACCTGGCCGGCGCGATTTTCCGCGCGGTGGAAAACGGCGTGCCGCTCGTGCGCTGCTGCAACAACGGGGCAAGCTGCTGGATAGATTCGCACGGGGCGTTGCGCCAGGTTTTCAAGGACGACACCGGCGGCATTTATGGAGCGGGCGTGATGACGTTTGACCTGCCGCTGCCGGATGAAAAACCCGCGCCGACATTTTACAACCGCCATGGCGACTGGTTTGGCTGGGGCTGCGTTGCCGTGATGATTGCAACCATGTCCGCCAGGCTGCGAAAACAAATCTCCTCATTCCGCACCCCTGCTGAAAAATAAAAAACCACTGCGCACCCGCGCAGTGGCCTGAAACTGTAAGTGTGGAAGATTAGTTGGCACCAGCACCGGCACCGGCACCGCCGCCGCCTGCACCACCGCCACCGCCGCCGCCACCACCGCCGCCGCGTCGGCCACCGCCACCGCCGCCACCACCGCCGCGTCGGCCACCACCACCACCGAAGCCGCCACGACCGCCACCAGCACCGAAGACCTGATTGTAAGCCATCCCGGGAGTGGCATCAATCTGGGTCTTTTGATCGGGTGTGATGGAAGGGATAAGGGGCACAATGCCTTTGTTATAGCGCAAAACCGCTATATCGGTTTGGATC